>Ga0315905_10008918_pt1 | contig 10156 bp, 3 predicted proteins | sample LakEriMetagenome_5_FD_203522 | JGI IMG/M metagenome (GOLD analysis project Ga0315905, IMG submission 203522) | Freshwater fungal communities from buoy surface, Lake Erie, Ohio, United States - Buoy 4 MA121 | ecosystem: Environmental > Aquatic > Freshwater > Lake | place: USA: Lake Erie, Ohio... | reverse complement strand
GGGCGCCGCCCGGGGCCGCCCCCCCGCCGCCGGAGGAGGAGGAGGAGGAGGAGGAGGAGGCAGGGCGCCGCTGCTCGCTGCCGCCGCCGGCGATCGCGCGCTGCCTTGTCGTCGTCATCCTCCTCCTCGCGCGCGCCTCCGCCGAGCCCACCAGGCGGGCGAGCGAGACCACCACCTGCGCAAACTGCTGCGGGCGGGACGACGGCGCGCGCTGCAGGGCGGCGGACGCCAGCGACGCCACAAAGTCGGCGAATGACGGCGACGGCGGCGACGACGGCGACGACGGCGACGACGCGGAGGGGTCGGCGGCGCAATCGTCGTCCCCCGCCGCCGCCGCCGCCGCCGCCGCCAGGGAGGCGGCGCGCGTGGCGAGGGCGCAGACGAGCATGGCGTCGAGGCGGGACGCGTGCGGGCCGGCCAGCAGGGCCGCGCAGTCGCGCCAGGTGGCGCACGCGCGCACGGCCCGCTGCAGGGTCGGGTCGGGGAGCGCGGCAGGCTGCTGAGCGGCGGCGGCCGCGGCGGCGAGCGGAGGCAGCGGCGACCCTGCGCCGCCGCCGACGACGACGACAAGCGGCGGCGGCAGCGACGGACGCGCCGCCGAGACCGCCGAGACCGACGCCGCGGTCTCGAGCGTGCGCGCGCGCTTCGCTTGCGGCTGGCGCGCCTGCGGGCGCGCGGGCGGGCACGGGTGGCGGCGTGTCGGTGTCGGGAGAGTCGTGCTCGCCGCCGCTCGCCGAAACCCGCCCGCGCGGTCCGCGGCCTCGACGACGATCATTGTGTCCTGGGTGTTTATTGGCGCCGGGTCATCGATGCCCGGTTGTGTACAGCGTGCGCGTCAAATCGAATCACGCGCGAGAGTGAGCTCGCGGCTGCGACGAACGAAAATCAAAAGCGACGACGCGCCGCCGAGCCGCCCGCCGCTCGTCCGCCGCCCCTCCCCTTCCCCTCCTCTCCTCCTCCCTCCTCCGTCGTCCTCCTCTCCTCCTCCTAGCCCAGCCTAAGCCACGCCGCCTCGGCTGGATCAGCCCCGCTCACGGGTCGCAGCTGCGGCGGCCGCAGCTGCCACACCACCCCGGCGAAGATGACGGCCGAGGGCCCAAACGCCAGCATCGCCGCCGCCGTCGCCAGCGCGAACGCCCACGCCATCGCGACGACGACGGGCTCGCCGCCCGGCCCCGCGGCCGCCGGCACGGACGACAGCGACAGCAGCGCGATCGCGCGCTCGGCCACGGCGACTGCGGCGGCGGCCGCGCCCTCGGCGTCGGCGGCCGCGCGCACGCCCGCGTCGACGCGGCGCAGCGCCGTGCGCGCCATGGCGAGGAGCTCGAGCAGGCGGACGGGCGCGGCGGCGGCGCCGCCGCCGCCGTGAGAGGCGTGGCTGGGGCGGCGGCGGGGGTGGCGGGGGTGGTGCCGGTGGTGGCTGTGGTGGTGGTGGGGGGGGTGGTGGGGGGGTCGCGCGGCCGCGAGCGGCGGCGCCCCGCCACCGCTGCCGCCGGGCCCCGCCCCCGCCCCCATCTGCTGCTCGTCCGCGTGCAGCAAAAAAGGCCGCGGCGGGCGCCACGACCGCTCGGCGCGCCGCTCGAGCCGCGCGCCCGCGATCGCCGCCCGCACCAGCGCCGCCGCAGGGGCCCGCCCGGCCTCGTGGCGCGCCCGCCGCCGCCTCAGCAGCTGCCGCACGGCCGCGCCGCACGCCAGCGCGGCCAGCAGCACGAGCGCGGGCCGCGGGTGGAAGCAGAGCACGTAGGCGGCGTAGACGGCGGCGAGCGTCTCGCGCGGCCGCCTCCAGTCGCGCAGCTCTGCCGCGCGGCCGGCGGCGAGGGCGACGCGCGTGCCGACGCCGTGGAGGCGGTCGAGGGTGGACTTGGCGCGCGCGACGGAAAAGTGGGCGGCGGCGGCGCGCTGGGCGGCGGCGGCGCGCGCGGCGGCGGCGGCGGCGCCGCACCCGGAGGCGGCGGCGACGAGGACGACCTCGTCGGGTCCGTCGTCGGCGTCGCGTCGTGCCGCGAGGGAGCGAGCGGGCAGGCCGCCGCCGACGAGCAGCGCGGCGGCGGCCGGGGGCACGTCGAGGCGGCTCAGCCCGCGCGCCGCCGCGAGCGCGTGGAGCGCGCGCACGAGGCCCGGGGCGCCCTCGGCCATGGCGCCCGCCGCGCTGCCCGGGCCGGCGGTCGCCGACGCGAGGTGGTGGTGGTGTTGCTGCTGCTGCTGCTGCTGCTGCTGCTGAGCGTGCGCCGCCGCTCCCGCCCGTTGTTGCCCCTCCTCCTCCCTCTCCTCCTCCTCTTCGCCGCCCAGCGGCGGCGGCGCGCGGCGCACCTGCGCCGCCGCCAGCTGCAGCAGCGCGCCGCCCACGGCCAGCGCCTCGGCCGGCAGGGGCGGGCGCGCAAAGCCGCCGAGCACGCGTGACGCCGCCGCGGCCAGGCGGAGCGGGGACGCGCCGCCCGCCGGCGAGACCTCGACCGTCAGCCACCCGGCCAGCAGCCGCTCGTTGTCGACGGCGGCCGTTGTTGACGGGCCGCCCCCTTTTCGCCGGGGCGAAGCAGCGGGCGGCGCGGAGGAAGGCGAGAGGGCCCGGCTGCTGAGCAGCGGCAGGCGCAGCACGCGCGCGCCGCCCCCGTCGCCGCATCCTCTCTTGCCGCCGCCGCCGCCGCCGCCGCCCTTGCCTCCTCCTCCTCCTCCTCCCGCCGGACCACCGCCTCCCCCCCCGCTACCGTGCGCCAGCAGCAGCGCCAGCAGGTCGAGCGGCAGCGCCGCGTGCCCGATCACCAGCGAGGGGTCGTGCTCCTCGCCGCGGCGCGTGGCCGCCGCCGCCGCCGGGTCGCAGAAGAGCGCAGCCGACAGGCGCACGCGCGGCGCGTGGCAGGGCGCGAGCATCTCGGGCGTCGGGGCGTCGCCGTCGGCCTTGGCGGCCGACGCGGTCGCGTCGGCGGCGGAGGTCGGAGGGGGGCAGCGCGACATGAGCAGCGAGGGCGCGCGCGGCGGCGTGAGCGGCGGAACCGGCGGCAGAGCTGCGGCAGTCGCGGCCGCGAGTCGCAACGGCGAAGCGTCCGTGCGGGGCCGCTGCCAGCCATCCTCCCACACGCGCGACGCTTGCGGCGCCAGCATGGAGCGGAGACGGGGCTGCTGGCCGTCGGGGGGAGCAAAACTGCGGCTGCTGCTGCTGCTGCTGCTGCTGCTCGCCCCGCCGTCCTGCTGCTCGCCAGCACCGCCGCCGCCACCGCCACCGCCACCAGCGACGAGCGCCGCCGTCGCCGGCGCCGACACGAGCATGACGGCCCGCCCGCAGCGCACGGCCAGGCGCGCGCCCCCGCCCGCCAACGCCTGGAGCCCGGCCGCGGGCGCCAGCTCGAGCGCGCGCACGCGCACGCGCAGCGTCATCAGGGGTGGGGTCGTTGTTGCGCCGTGAATGCGGGCGCCGTCGCTGCTCCAGGCCCCGTTCGGCAGCGCGGCGCGCCAGTCGGCGCTGGCGGCGCGGGCCGCCAGGTGCAGGAGGAGGACCGGGCAGGAGGGGGAGGAGGAGGGGCTGGCCGCCGGGTGCGAGGCCGGGGGGACCGGGTGCAGCGCGAGCGCCGGGAGCGGGGGCAAGAGCGGGCGCTTGGGCGCTGGGGGCGCGCCTCCTGCTGCCCTCGTTGTCGCCTGCCCCTCGCCGCCGCCGCCGGGGACGTGGCTGCCCGCGTCGTCGTCCCCATCCGTCGCGCTGAAGCGCACGCTCTCCGCGAGCGTGGTAGCGACCGGCAGGGACAGCCTGGACAGGTCGCACGAGCCGCGGAAGAGGGCCAGGGCGCGCGGCGGCGGCGGCGGCGGCGGCGGCTTGGCAGCTGGCGTCGTCGTCATTGGCCGTTGACGGCCGTCCGCAACGGCGTCTTCTGCGCGAGATGGGAGCGGCGGGTACGCCTCGGCCTCGACGAACACGCGCGCGCGCTCGATCGCGTCCAACGGGGCGGCGAACAGCGCGGTGGCCGGAGACGGGCGGGCGGCGTCGAGGCGCGTCGTGAGGGAAGCGGCGGCTGGGGAATCGGCGGCGGCGGCAGCGGCTGCTGCTGCCGACGCCTCCTCGCCTGCCGACGAAGAAGGCGCGCGCTCGATCCATATCCTAAAGCGCACGGTGGCGAGCTCGTCGGGGGTCGGGGCCCACGCCGTCTCCTGCAGCAGCTCGCCCCATCCCCACGAGCTCAGGGAGGGTGGCCGCTGGAGGGTTGGCGGCGGCGCTGTCGCGTCGGCGGGGCGCGCGGCGGACGACGCCGACGCCGACGCCGACGCTGCTGCATCGTCGCCCCGTTCGTCGTCCAGCCACTGCGCGCTGCGGACGGTCAGCCGGACCAGGCCAAAGGGGCGCTCCTCCACGGTGGAGGCAAGCGGTGGTGCCTCCATGCGTGGTCGGTCAGCCGGGCGGGCAAAGGCACGTCATGTCGTTGGGCTTTCGTTCGTCCGGAACAATGGGCGCGCGTGTGTGCAATGCATGTGCGTCGTTGAATCAGACAGTCGTATAAAAAATGTTCAGATGTCAGTCGCGCCACCCGCGTTTGCCGTCCCAGCTGCCGCAATCGCCTGGGCCAAAGACGACGACGGCTCTCGCCGCTGGGACGCCTCTCGCCGTTGCTCCATCCGCCGCCCCCCTCGTGCCCGCCACGCGCGCGCGCGCCTTCTCCAAAAACCGTAACCAAATCCCAGGGAGGGGTCATCGCCGCCCGCCCCGCAGCGCGCGCTCGCCCTCGGGCGACTCCCGCACGAGCCGCACATCGGGACCCTCGCGCCGCGCGGTGGCGACGCCAAACCGCGACGGCGGCCACACCACGCCCAAGGCCCGGCCCCGCAGCAGCCCTAGCGGCACGGCGCCAAACCGCGACGCCGAGTCGACGCTGCGGCCGCGGTTGTCGCCCTCGACCCACACGTGGCCCGCCGGGACGATCGTGGTCGTGGTCGCGGTTGTGGTGGTGGTGTAGGCGCCGCCTCCAGCTGCCGTCGTCCCTCCTCCTCCTCCTCCTGCTCCTGCTTCTCCTGCTGCTGATGTCGCCGCGCCATCCTCTGCCCGTCCTCCCGCCGCCGACGCCGCCGCCGACGCCGAGCCCCCGCCGCCGCCGCCGCCGCCGCCGCCGCCGCCGACCCTCAGCTCGTCGCCCGGCAGCGCGACGACGCGCTTGACGAGCAGCATGCGCGGGTCGTCCGGCGCGACGAGCAGGACGACCTCCCCGCGGCGGACGCGCCGCAGCACCTGCACGCTGAACTTGTCGACCAGCACGACGTCGCTGGCGCTCGCCGCTGCAGCTGCGGATGCTGATGCCGTCGCAGAGGCAGAGGCGGAAGGAGCAGCCGCCGCCGACGCCGGCGCGGCCGCGGCCACGACGGCGGCGGCGCCACCGCCACCGGTAGTGCCACCGACGCTGCTGCCGGCGAGGCCCGGGTTGAGCAGCGGCTGCATGGAGACGCCCTCGACGCGCACCAGGGACGCGACCGCGTCCGTGAAGACGAGGCCCGCGAGGCCGCCCCACGCAAAGTGGCGCAGCAGCGGGCGGGCGGTGGAGGCACCGGTCGAGGCGGCGGCGGCGGCGGCGGCGGCGGCCGCGGCCGCCGACGCTGCCATCCCTCGTCTGCCGCCCTGTCCCTCCGCACGCTTCGACAGAAGAGTGGCGCGCGCGCTCGGTTCCGATTCTGTGTGAGGTCTCGTTCTGCTGCAGCTCGAAGTGACTCGGCTCGTTCAGCGGGTCGGGTTTTTTTTCCGAATGATGGGCGCGGTGTAACTCGCTCGCGCACGCGCGCGCGCGCGGATCGTGCGTGGTCAAGAACGCAAGCGAGGTTCTGGGAGACAGGTGCGTGGATTCCGGCCAGCTAGCAGTGTTGGTGGTCCCGGCGCGGGTGTGGCGACGCATTTGGGCCGGCGGAGTGTGATGCTTGCTGTCTGCGCGCCGGGCGGCCGGGCGGAAGCGGCGACGACGACGACGACGAGGACGACGACGACGAGGACGACGACGACGACGACGGCGACGACGAGGACCGCGCGCCCGCGCGCGCACAAGGCAAGGGCTGCCGCGCGCGCGCCCCTCCACCCGCGCGCTTTTCAGACCCCGCCCGAGCACGCGCCAGCGGCAACACGCGGCGACGAAACGTACCACTCTCTCAGAGCACACAATCCTTCACAATCCTTCACACACACACAAGCACCCCCTCTCTCGTCCAAAAACGGCAACGGCGGCGGCGGCGGCGGGCGCGCTCTGGCTCTTTTGACCCCCTGCGCGCGCGGCCGCAATAATATGTCGGGCAACGGCGCGGCGGCGGCCGCCGGGGGCCTCGAGGCCTTCCTCGCGTCGCAGGCCAACAAAATGCCGGGGTACACCGGCTTCCGGCCGGGCGTGCGCGAGGTGGTCGCGAAGACCCCCGCCATGGCGCAGGCGGCGGCCGCGAGCACAACGGCGGCGGCGGCGACGACCCCCGCCGCCACGGCCACCCTGTTCCCCGCCCTGCAGCCGGCCGGGCCCCAGCCGTCGGCCCGCTCCGGGCAGCGCGGGCCGGCCCGCGGCGCCGCGCCGTGCGTCGCGCCCGACGACGACGGTGGCGACGGCAGCGCGGTCGGCGACGGGGCGGCGGCCGCCGCTGCCAACGCGGCCACCACCACCACCACCACCACGACGACGACGACCGCAGACGACTATGCGCCCCCGAGCGCCGCTGGCGCGCGCGTGCGCTCCCCGATGCGCAACAAGGAGCTCGAGGCCGCGGGGCCGGGGGCCGCCCTGCGCGCGCGCTACGCCTCGGCGCACGCGCGCGTCGGCGGCGCCGCCGCTGTGGCCGCCATGATGTCGCGCATGCGCGACCGCCTGCTGGCAAAGCTGACGGGCGCGGGGGACAACGCGTTCCGGCTGCGCCGCCTGTTCCGCGCCTACGACAAGGGCGGCGCGCGCGGCGGCGGGCTCGGCTCTGGCGTCGGCGTCGGCGGCAACACCAGCACCGGCGCCGCCGCCGCCGCCGCCCCGCCGACGGGCCTCGTGTCGCTCGAGGACTTTCGCCAGATGGCCGAGTCGTTCGGCCTGCAGCTCGGCGACGACGCGCTGCTGGCGCTCTTCCACGAGTGGGACCCGAGCGGCACGGGCTCGCTGCCGTACGAGCCCCTCGTCGCCGCCCTGCTGGCCGACGGCGACGCGTTTGCCCTGTACGCCCCGCGGCGCGCGGCGGCCGAGGCGGCGCAGGGCGCGGCCGACGCGCGCGGCGCGGCCGAGGCGGCGCGCGCGATCGCGGGCACGGCGCGCGGCGGGGCCGCGGCCGTCAGGCGCGTGCTCGCGGCGATGGCCGAGGAGGGCGCGCCGCCGCCGGCCCCCGCGCGCGCGCTGCTGCCGTGGCCGGCATTTGTCGCCGGCCTGGCGTCGGTCGGCGTCGCGCTGTCGCCGCAGCAGCAGGCGTACGTGCGCGACGCGCGGCAGAGCTTTGTGACGCCGCGCGGCGCAAAGGGGGGCGGCGGCGGGACGCTCGACGGGGTGGTCGTCGACTGGCGGCGCTTCTGCAACGCGCTGGACGACTGTGATGGCGCGGCCTAGGGAAGGGGGGCGGCGACCAGGAGCGACGACGACGAACTAGGAGCGACGGCGACGACGACGACGACGACGACGACGACAGCGACGACGACGACGACCGACCGCGACGACGACTAAAGCGAAACACGAATCGACCTGCTATTATTACATTCACGCGCTGCCCGCGGCGGCGGCCGCGCGGCGCCGCCACTCGTCCTTGCCCACCTCCGGGAGCGCGCGCCACGCCGCGGCCACGGCCGCCAGCCCCGTCGGGGCGGACGCGCCGTTTGCAGCCGCCACCGCCGCCTCGGCGGCAGCAGCCCGCGCGGCCGGCCCTTGCTCGCGCACAAAGAGGGTGTAACCCGAGGGCGGACGGGTCGGGGCGACAGCGACGGCGGCAGAGGCGACGACGCGGGCCTTGGCCGCGGGCGCCGAGCGCGCCGTCCTGGTCGTCTTGGCCGCCTCCTTCGCCTCGGCCTTCCTCTGCTTGGCCGCCGCGCCCGCGGCGGCGGCGGCCAGGCGCGCCCGCCCCCTCGGGGACGACGCCGACACCTCGGCCGCGTCGTAGGGATCCCGCACGCCGCGCGCGCGCAGGCGCTCCGCGCGCCGCCCGAGCAGCGCCAGCGCCTGCTCGAGCGTCACAGTCTCGGGCTCCAAGAGGCGGGGGGCCAGCAGGGGCGGCGGCGCCGCCTCCGCGTCCTCCGCGCGCCCGTGCCCGTCCGCGTCCGCCTCCTCCGTCGCGTCCTCGCCCCCGCGCCGGCGACGCCCGCCCCCCGCCAAGGACGGCGCCGTCAGCGGGGCGCTCAGCGTGCGGTGCTTGACGTACCCGCCGTAGGGGCCCCGGGTGGCGACGACGGGCTGGCCGTCGTCCGGGTGGGGGCCGAGCTCGCGCGGCAGGGACAGGAGGGCGAGCGCGCGCTCGAGGGTGACGGCCGCGAGGGCGGCGTCGGGGGCCTCGCCGCGCGCGCAGGGGATGGAGGCGCGCTTGGGCTTTGGCGGCGCGGGCGCCTTTTTCGTCTTGCGCGTCGTCTTGCGCGTCGTCGTCGTCGTCGTCGTCGCTTTGGCGCGCTTCTTTTTCGTCGTCGCGCCGCCCTCCTGCTCCTGCTCTTGCTCGTCGGGCGCCGGGACATCCGCGGGAGGGGGCGTCGGCGACGGCGCCCCGCCCATCCCGCCCAGCTGCACGTAAGCACCGTAAGGCCCGAGGCGCGCGACGACGAGCTCCCCCGTGTCCGGGTGGCGGCCGAGCACGCGCCCGGCGCCGCCCAGCGCGAGCGCGGCCTCGGCCGCCTCGAGCGCGGCCACGCGGCGCGCGCGCAGCGGGGTGGGGGAGCCGGCGGGAGCGGGCGAGCCGCCCTCATCCGCCTCTCCCTCCTCGCCGTCGGACAGCGCCTCGGCCGCGGCGTCGCGCGCGGCGCGCAGCACGTCGAGCAGCACGCCGTCCTGCTCCCCGCCGCCGCCGCCAGCGCCCGCCGCTGCCGCCGACGGGCCCTGCTGCGTGATCTGCCGCGCGTACGTGCACCCCTTGCTCGCGTAGCTGCCGCACCCGATGAAGGCAAAGCTGCCCCGGGCGGGCTTGAGCTCGAGGCGACCGCCGCACAGCGGGCAGCGGCGCGGGTCGTCCTCCTCCTCCTCCTCCTCCTCGTCGCCGCCGGCCGCGCCCGCCGACGACTCGAGCGCCTCCCCGCCGCCGCCGCCGCCGCCGCCGCCCGTCGCGCTCGTTGCTTTCCTCCTCCTGGGAAAAAGATACGGATCGAGCGCCGCGTCCAGGTCCTTGAACACCTGCTCCACGCTCACGCCCGTCGCGTCCGCGCACGCCCGCCGGAACGGCTCCCAGAACCCGCCCAGCACCCCGCGCCACGCCTCGTCGCCCGCGGCGACCGCGTCGAGCCGCGACTCGACCGAGGACGTGAACGAGGGGTCGACGTACCGCTGGAAGCGGCGCGCGAGGAAGGCGGAGACGAGGCGGCCCATGGGCGTCGGGGACAGGGAGCGGGTGCTGGTGGAAGGAGCGGCGGATTTGGGGGGGGCGGCGGCCGAGTTTTCGTCGTCGCCGCGGGCGAGCGCGGCGGCGGCGGCGGCGGCCGCCTGCGCGCCCGCGGGCAGCGGCAGGCCGCGCGCCGCGTACCCTCGCTCCTCGAGCAGGCGCAGCACGGGCGCGTACGTCGAGGGCCTCCCGACGCCCGCGGCCTCGAGCGCGCGCACGAGGGAGCCGTCGTTGTAGCGCGGCGGGGGGCGGGTCACGTGCGCGTCGGCGTCGGCGCGCGCCAGCGCCACGGCCTGGCCCTCGCGCAGCAGCTGCAGCGCCCGCGCGTCGCCGCCGCCGCCGTCGGGGTCGGCGCCGCCGCCGTCGGGGTCGGCGCCGCGCCGACGCTTGCTGCCGCTCGCCTCGTCGTCCTCCTCGCCATCGGGGCTCGCCCGGCCAGAGGACAGCGACGACGATCCCCACGCGGCCATGAACCCCTCGAACGTGACGACGCTGCCCGACGCCCGCAGCACCAGCGCGGGCGGCGGCCCCCCGCCGTCGTCGCCGGCCGCCGCCCGCTGCCGCTTGCCGCCCTTGGCGGCCGCCTTCCGACCGCCCCGCTCCTCCTCGCCCTCCTCCTCCTCCTCCTCCTCCGCCGCCTCCGCCTCCACCACCACCACACCGTCCGACGAAGAAC
>Ga0315905_10008917_pt1 | contig 10156 bp, 9 predicted proteins | sample LakEriMetagenome_5_FD_203522 | JGI IMG/M metagenome (GOLD analysis project Ga0315905, IMG submission 203522) | Freshwater fungal communities from buoy surface, Lake Erie, Ohio, United States - Buoy 4 MA121 | ecosystem: Environmental > Aquatic > Freshwater > Lake | place: USA: Lake Erie, Ohio... | reverse complement strand
CGACAGGCTCAGCAACAATGGTTCGACAGGCTCACAAACCCGAGTTTGACCAACTCTCCTACCGTAGTTCGAGGGTTATTAGGGTTGCTCCATTTATTCGCGCACTGGTCATTTGTCACTAGTCATTTGTCACTAGTCATTCGTCACTAATGACTCCATCCGCTCAACCGTCATCCCTTCCATCGACGTCACAACCGCATCAGCTAAAGAAAGTACAGCCGGCTCGCCGATGCCAATGCAATAGAACCCGCCGCTCTTAGCAGCCTCTACTCCACTCTGGGCGTCTTCGAATACCACGATTTCGGTTGGAGTGAGTTGGAGCTCGGAGGCGCCGCGCTGAAACACTTCCGGGTGCGGCTTCGACATGTGAATCTTGTTGCCGTCGATGATGGTGTCGAACATCTCCAGAATGCCAAGCTTCTCGAGAATGAGAACGGCGTTTTTAGATGATGAACCGAGGCCGATTCGAATATCCTTTTGCTTCAGCTCATTCAAGAAGTCGAGCACGCCGGGCAACATTTCCGAGGGAACAACCTGTTCGGCATACTCCAAGTACCAACGGTTCTTGAGATCCATCAGCTCGAGCTTCTTTGAGTTGTTGAGCACCACATTGCCCCACGAGAGAATCTTCTCGAGCGACTCTACGCGGCTCACGCCTTTCAACTCCTCGTTTTGGACTTCAGTGAATTCAATGCTGAGTGAGTTGGCCAGGCGCTGCCAGGCCAGAAAATGAAACTTCGCGGTGTCGACAATGACACCGTCCATATCGAACAAACAGGCTTTAATCATGCGATAAAAATAGATAGGATTATTTGCGACCGGCTTCCATGCGAATCATGCCGATGATTAGCAACTCAGCACTCGCCGGATTACTCGCCAACGGGATGTTTTGCTTGATGCAGGACTTTACTAAAGACACCACATCAGCTTCATAATCCTGCACGATTTCAGGGTCGCGAAAAAAGAGAACCATGGCAATCTCATTGCGATTGACCATGGCCTCCAATTCTATGAATCCACCGCTACGGCCGGGATTGACATGCTCCACCTGTAACTGCATCGACTCTTGCTCCATGAACTCAGCAGTGAGTCCGGTGGCTACAAACTTTCTGTTCCACAACCACTGCTCTCTCTCTTTTAAAAAAGAAACCAGCGTGGGCTTCATGCTGTCGTGTGCAATGACGCAGATACGTTTTTCCATGAGCAATTAATTCCCTACCAATGCAGGCAGTTTATATTTTACGTGATACTCTACCAAACCGTCAATAGGCTTGCGAATAACTTTACCCAAACGGATGCCGGCCTCATCGGCTGCGGCTTGCAGACAGTCGTGGAAGTAGTGACCAATGCTTCCCACGAAGTGCACAGGCACCTCACGGTAATTCGCAAAGCACTTCACGTGTATATCGATGAAATGCAACATACCTCTTTTCACCCATGCCTTCACATGCTGATGGTCGCGGTGCTCACCAATGAATTTCATGAACGAAGCAAGATAAACGTTCGCATTGGGCTCACGGTAAATCTTATTGATGATCTCGTCTTTGGTAGGGGCAAATTTTTCTTCAAACGATGCACGCAAATCGGAAGGAAGCTTCTTGTAGAAATATTCCTGCAACAGAATTTTTCCAAAGTATCCGCCACTCGCTTCATCACCGAGGATGTAGGCTAATGATGGAACCTCTTCCGATACGTTCTCGCCATCAAAGTAACATGAGTTACTTCCGGTTCCGAGAATACAAGCGATGCAAGGCTCTCCGTCGTAGACGGCCATAGCTGAACCGAGCTGGTCGTGTTCAACCAAAATCTCTGCATGCTTGAAAACGCGCTCCAACCCTGCGCGCATGATAGCGTGCATTTCGGGCGTGCTGCTTCCGGCACCGTAGAAAAAAATGTGTTTGATTTGATCGGCCAGCGCATAGAAGGGAGCATTGTCCTTGATGGCTTTCTCGATCACGTCGGGCGAGTGGAAGTATGGATTGAGTCCCATTGTCTGGAAGTCATCCATGCGCATTCCTTTCTCGTCAATCAGGGCCCAATCGCATTTAGTGGAACCGCTGTCTGCAATGATGATCATGGTAAAAAGGTATAGTGTGTTGTTGTTTGTGCTAAATCATTAAATCTTCGCAATCAAGTCGCATACGCGCTGCGAATAACCGGCTTCGTTGTCATACCATGCCATCACCTTCACAAGGTTTCCGTTTACTGCAGTGAGTGCTGCATCGAAAATACAGGAGTGAAGATTTCCGACGATGTCAATCGAAACAATCGGGTCTGTGCAGTATTCCAAAATGCCTTTCATAGAACCTTCAGCAGCTTCTTTCATGGCGGCATTTACTTCTTCAATGGTTACATCGCGCTTGAGCACAGCTACTAGGTCGGTCATTGACCCGTCGGGGGTGGGAACGCGCACGGCCACACCATCGAGTTTGCCCTTGAGTTGTGGCAACACCTCTCCTACTGCTTTTGCAGCACCGGTAGAAGTTGGAACCATGCTGAGAGCAGCAGCACGTGCACGACGTAAATCCTTGTGCGGAGAATCCTGCAAGCGCTGATCAGCTGTGTATGCGTGTATTGTGGTGATGTATCCTTTCTCAATTCCGAACTTATCGTTGAGCACCTTGGCCATTGGAGCCAGGCAGTTGGTTGTGCATGATGCATTGCTCAGCACGGTATCTTCTGCTGTAATCTGATCGTCATTTACACCCAACACAATCGTCTTCACAGCACCGGTTGCAGGTGCACTGATGATTACCTTCTTAGCGCCTGCTTCGATGTGCTTGGAAGCACTTTCCTTATCCGTGAAAATACCGGTCGACTCAATTACGACGTCTACTCCGAGGTCGCCCCATGGAAGCGTCGCAGGATCTTTGGCTGCATAAATTTTAATGGCCTTTCCATTCACAATGATGGAATCGTTGCTGTGATCAATAGCGTGTGCAAAACGACCGTGGATGCTATCGTACTTGAGCAAATGCGCAAGCGTCTTGACATCTGTAAGATCGTTAATGGCTACTACTTCTACGTGTGGGTTGTTGATGAGGCTGCGGAAACACATACGTCCGATGCGTCCGAAACCGTTGATGGCTATTTTCTTCATTGTTTTCTTGCTATTGAATTTATTGCTCCGGCCTAGATCGAGAGGATGCGTGCAATGCGCAATTCATCGCGATTAGGAAGGTGGCGGTTATTGATGGCTTCGGAAAGCGGTGTGTAGGTTTCACGGTCGTTGATGATGCCGATCATTACGTCTTTTCGTCCTTCCAACAAACCTTCTACCGCGGCCACACCCATCCGTGAGGCCATCACACGATCGTAGCAAGAAGGAGCACCCCCACGTTGCAGGTGTCCGAGTACCGATACGCGTGTTTCATATTCACTGTATTTCTCTGTTACTTTCTTGGCAATTTCATAAGCACCGCCGCTCTTGCTCCCTTCAGCAACGAGCACGATAGAGCTCGACTTTCCGCTCTCTTCACTTTCGCGCAGGGTAGCTACCAAATCGTCGATGCTCATTTCGTCTTCAGGAAGAACAATGGCAATGGCACCGGTAGCAATACCTGCTTTCAAGGCTATGAATCCACTGTTGCGCCCCATAACTTCAACAAAAAACAAGCGATTGTGCGAGGTGGCTGTGTCACGAATCTTATCGACAGCATCGACCACTGTATTCGTAGCCGTATCAAAACCGATACAGTGATCGGTACCATATAGATCATTATCGATGGAGCCCGGAACTCCCATGACCGGGATGCCGAATTCTTCAGAAAAAACATGCGCTCCTGTGAATGTGCCATTACCTCCAATGGTTATGAGGGCGTTCACTCCATGCTTCTTCATGTTTTCATAGGCCTTCTCACGGCCTTCCTTAGTCATAAAATCTTTGCTGCGAGAACTCTTCAGAATGGTGCCGCCACGACCGAGAATGCGCGCCACAGAGCGTTCATTAAGCTTTTTGAAATCGCCCTCTATCATGCCCTGATATCCTTGAAAAATACCTTCTACTTCGATATTGCGGTATACACATGTTCGCACAACGGCGCGAATGGCTGCGTTCATGCCCGGAGCATCTCCTCCGCTGGTTAGCACGCCTATTTTCATTTTTTGAGTATTCATGGTTTGTTTCTATTGCGGGGTCTTCCTTGCAAAAAAATCCCGCTTCAAATGTAAGTGTATTTTATACACTAAGGTATCGAGTCCGTTAAAAAAAAATCAATGTCCACCGCCACTCACTCCGTCCACATCGATTCCTTGTGCCTTCAAGATGCGATTCACCTTAAAAGCAAACCAAGTGAGGTATCCAAAGCAAATTACTGCAATACCATAGCTTGGGTGAATGCCTATGACATCCGCCAATTTCCCTTGTATAGGCGGGATAATCGAGCCGCCCAAAATCATCATAATTAGAAAGGCTGAGCCTTGCGATGTGTATTTACCCAAACCTGCAATGGAAAGCGTGAAGATGGAGGGCCACATGATGGAGCACGCCAGACCACCGCACAAGATTGCGTAGACCGCAACCATACCCGTAGCGAGCGTTCCTACAGTAAGAGCAATCATTCCGAAAATACCGAAGTACAGCAGCGTACGCGCCGGATTATCGTTGCTGATATACGCAGCGCCAATCTGAACCAGCACACAGAGAACATACCACTTCAGTGGCGCTACATCGTGACCGGCCAAATAGGTAAATAGCAGAACAACTCCCAATGCAATGAGAGGCACAGCAAACTTGAGTAGCTTCTTGGTTGAAGGAGTAAAATCAAATGCTCCGATGGCACCTGTCCAGCGGCCAATCATGAGACTACCCCAAAACATTGCGATGAACGGCGCCGTTTGTGAAGACTGGAATCCACCAAATTCTGGCTGCTTCAATAACTCAGCGAGGTTTGAACCCATGGCGACTTCAACACCCACATAAATGAATATCGCTAGCATTCCGAGCACAAGCTGCGGAAACTGCATGGCACCCCATCCGGTCGCATTCTTTTTAGCAAGGGCATTATTCACGGGCAAAGCAAAAACGATGACAGCCAATGCAACGAGTAACCAAGTAAGACGCATCTTCTCGAGCGGCTCCTTCAGTTCGGTAATCATTGTTTGATTGTACTCGATATTGTTGTTTATCTCTGCCGTATTGTACTCAGTCGCCCCGCTTAATTGCTCCTTATAAAGTGAGATCTGCTGCTCATAATCGGCAATTTGCATGGCCTCTACTGAGCGGTAACTCGAGAACACAGGAACAAATGCTATAACCAACAATCCGGTAATAATGAGCATACTCGCCATCGCCTTCTTAGCCGGCTCGGGCTTTTCCAGTATAATGCCTGCAGGTACTTTCTTAGAAAACCCAAATAATGCCGCTGCACCAACGAATAGCAATCCGACGAAAACATATAAGTTAATGACCTTACCCAAAGGAAGACTATTGATTTCAGCATCACTCACAGCCTGAGCACTGCCGAACAAAGCAAGTGCAACCACCAGCGGACCGATGGTCGTTCCGAAAGAATTTACACCACCACCAAGATTAACGCGTGTTGCCCCGGTTAGCGGATCACCCAGTGAAATAGCAAGCGGTTGAGCTGCAGTTTGCTGCAGCGAAAAGCCTAGTGCTACGATGAAAAGACCGAGCAACATACCCGGGAAACTATTCCCATTGACAGCGAGGATCATGGCAAGGGCTCCGAGCGCCGAAAAAAGCAATCCATACACGATACTTTTCTTGTAACCCCACTTGCCGACCAAATCGAGGCCCGATAAATTCCCGTAAATAAAGAGTCCAAGGGCACCTACGTAATAAGCCAAATAAAAAGCAAAGTCGATGAGCTGACTTTGGAATTGATCCAGGTTAAAAAAGTGTTTGCAGAATGGAATGAATACGTTGTTGCCCGCTGCTATGAAGCCCCAAAAGAAGAATACCGTGACCAAAGTGCCTAATGCTCCCTTGGCCGTTTGTGTAGTTGATGGTTGTGTCATCGTGGTTGGATTTGGTTTGTCTATTTAAACTGCTTCCGACTTATTGTAAAAAGTACGCAATGTAGATAAATAAAGGGAATACAGCACTTTTATTGAAAAAATTATTTTTTATCGAAAAATCGATCAACGAATTGCAAAATGGCGTCAATACTCTTATTCCAATAAGAACCGTCGTGCTTGCCCGGCCTTTCAATATAGCCATGCTTCACTCCCAGCGCATCCCATTTTTCGTGCAACCGTTTATTGGGGATATACAGATCATCTTCAGTTCCACAATCAATATGCAAAGCAATTTGAGCGGAAACAAATCGATCAGCCATTTGAGTTACAGAATGATTGAGCCAGTTTTGCTTGCAGCAAACGGTATCACCTAATATCTGCTCCTTATACTTCCATGAAAAGGTCTTCTTAAGCAGATCAACACTTCCGCTGGTGGAACAAGCTGCGCCAAACATCTCCTGATGTCGGATAGAAAGAAATAAACTTCCATGCCCACCCATACTTAAACCGGCAATGGCACGCCCAGATCTATTCGCAATTGTTCGATAATGAGAATCGACATAGGGGACAAGCTCCTGTATCATATATGTCTCATAGCGAAATGCGGTATCTATTGGACTATCGATGTACCAGCTTCTCACTCCACCGTTGGGACACACTATAATCATTTGGAGTTCTTCCGCCATAGCTGGAAGTTCCGGCTTCACTTTAAGCCATGTGCGATGATCACCGCCCAGTCCATGAAGAAGATAAAGCACCGGCAAATGTGTTTGTTGCGCATTTGACGGGGTGATTACAACGCAGCGTGTATTCTTCTGCATGCATGGGCTGTATATCGAAACGGTGTCGACCAGAGCCGCGAAGCCGAGCGTACCATAAACAACAAGCGCACAAAATGTAGCGCCTTTGAGCAATGATGAAATCATACAGGCAATTTGTGAAGGATTCCATCGATTGAACACTCGCTCTAATGCGATTTTATAAACAACGAATCACTCGGAGTATTTGATAATGCCTTCGAAGAAACAATGAATCAACCCTCAATTTAGGGTCGCGCTCTTGAGCGTTGTGAAGAGCCGCTTATCTTAGCCCTGTAAAATCACTACACCTAGATTTCATGATGGACGTTTCAGTAGACTGCGTTGTGTTCGGATTCGATGAGAAAAAACTCAAAGTTTTGCTCATTGAACAAAAGCACGCAGGAAGTGACAAAAAACTACCTCGAAAACAAACTGCCCTACCCGGCGATTTAGTTAAAGAACAAGAAAGCCTAGATCAATGCGCCAAACGTGTGTTGAAGGAGCTTACGAGTCTTAAAGGTATTTATCTCAAACAGTTCCACACTTTTGGCGACCCCAAACGAGTTAAAGAGTTGAAAGACCAGGAATGGTTGAGATTATTCAGAGCACATCCGGAACGAAGAGTAATAACTGTTGGATATTATTCCCTGGTAAAAATGGAAGAGTTTGAGCCGAAAGCTTCAAGCTTCGCCGGTAAAACGAAATGGGTTGATGTATACAGCATTCCCGAATTAGCTTTCGACCACAACGAAATTGTAATTAGCGCGATTGAGATTCTTCGTCATGAATTAGTGGCCGACAATATTGGATTTGAATTGCTGCCTGAGAAGTTCACTCTCTCAGAATTGCAGCACTTGCATGAGATCATTCTCGATAAAAAACTAGATAAGCGTAATTTCCGGAAGAACATTCTCAAGGGCGATCATCTCACTGCGCTTGAAGAAAAACAAAAAGGTGTATTGCACAAACCTGCTCAGTTGTATAAGTACAAACGAAAGCAAGCATGAGAAACTTTCTCTCGATTGCGCTTTTCACACCCCTGATTCTCATCGCATTTGTCGAAGTATCGAAGGGGCAAACCATACCCGACTTCGGACTGGCATTTCCGCAGCATGAGGTAACATCCATCTATATCACCATCGACCCTGACAGTTTGGAGTGGATGATGGCCAATCTTGAGAACGAACATGAGTTTCCCGCAACGTTTGTCTATGAAAGCCAATCGCTTGTTGATACCGTTCAACTCGTCGGTCTGCGGCTCCGTGGTAACACCAGTTTAACCGCCGCTAAGAAGTCATTCAAAATCTCATTCAACACATTTGATGAAGGCGGGGATTGGCAGGAATTAGAAAAGCTTAACCTTCTTGCCACCGTAAATGACCCTTCTCTCATGCGAAGCAAACTATCGCACGATTTGTTTCGCAAATACGGAATTGCTGCTGCTCGAACTTCCTACACACGACTATACATCAACAATGAGTACCGAGGAGTTTATCTAAATATCGAACACATCGATGAGCAAATGACATCTGCATACTTCGACGGCCAAGGTGATGGTAATCTATACAAGTGCACTTACCCGGCCGACTTAGACTTCATAAGCAACAATCCCGACGATTATCAATTTGCCTTATGGGGGCAGAGGCATTATGAGTTAAAGACCAATGACTATCTCGATGACTACACCGATTTAGCTTCCTTCATCGAAACCCTCAATAACACCCCTGCCGCTAATCTATCTTGCACCTTACCCTCAACTTTTCATGTTTCGGAGTATCTCAAGATTGCCGCTATCGATGTGTTGCTTGGAAATTGGGATAACCACATTTTTCTGAAAAACAACTTCTATTTGTATCACGATCAGTTGACCGATCGATTTCGATTCATCCCGTATGATCTAGATAACACGCTAGGTATTGACTGGATCGGCGTGGACTGGACTAACCGTTCGATTTACAACTGGTCCATGGATGGAGAAGAGCGCCCGCTATACACTCGTCTGATGCAGAACGCTGTTTATCGCGACCTGTTCAGCCAGCATATCGACGCACTTTGCAACAGCCATTTTCATCCCGATTCGATAGCTCAGCAAGTAGAGCATTGGCAAAACTTGATACAGCCGCACGTTTCGGAAGACCCTTATTATGCGCTCGATTTCGGATACGATATGGATGCATTTATGCAAGCCCCGTGGGAAGGCTGTTGCAACCATGTGCCATTTGGGATACTTCCCTATATAGAGTCGCGTCGTGCGAACGCACTCAACCAACTTGAATCGTATTCGACCGGATACGATGCACATTGGATAGTGCAGCGCGTTGACACGAATGCTGTATCACTGCTTGCGAAGATTGAAGGAGATATAAACTCTATCCAAGCCAACTATTCATGGGATGGTGTTGCCTATAACTCAGGAACGATGTCAGAAATTGATGGTGGAGAATTCGCTTATGAAGGACCTCTATTCAACACAGAACAAGATAAATTACATTATCGCGCCATCATTAACGGCAGTAGCCTCTATCCGTGCACTCCCGATTTTCATTGGATGACACGTTCCACCTTGGGAGTGCGCATCAATGAAGTGTGTGCATCGAATCAATCGCTCATTGCAGATAATGCCGGTGAATTTGACGACTGGATTGAACTCTACAATACAACCGGGAATGCCATTTCACTCTCTGATTGTTTCATTTCCGATGATCCCGGAAATTGGAATCGCTGGAAACTACCTGACACCCTATTGGCCGGAAACTCGTTCATGCTCTTTTGGCTTGACGACGACATGGAGCAAGGGCGAAATCATGCTAACTTCAAACTCGGATCGGGCGAGGAACTATTGATGTATCGGGTTGAAGAAGGTAAACCACGCATCGTAGACCGCGCTGTCGGCTTTAGTCCGATAGGCGACCAAACATGGTCGCTATTGCCCGATGGTGGATCGGAAAGTGCCATCACAAGCGGCACCCCGGGAGTTAGCAATATCCCCGCAGGACTTGATAGTGATTTAACATCCAGCCAGACTCTCTTTCCATGCCCTACCAGTAATTACTTCTTCTGGCCGGCAAACGATTCTGCCACTCTCACCGATGTGAACGGTCGTATTCTGATTGAGCGTATTCAATTTGGGAGCAACGATTGTTCAAACCTTGATTCAGGAGTCTATTACATTAAGTCAGCTTCCGGTATATCAAGGATCGTGATTGTTCGATAGGTAGTGCAACTCACATATTCCTGTTGTTAAACTCTCCAAGGTCATTCAAACAATCGATTCAACGCCGGTAATTTTGATTGTATAAACTATATTCTATTTATATGAGAAAAATTTACTTTTTAATTCTAAACCTAGTTGTTGCGACCGGTTTGATAGCGCAGAC
>Ga0315905_10008916_pt1 | contig 10157 bp, 10 predicted proteins | sample LakEriMetagenome_5_FD_203522 | JGI IMG/M metagenome (GOLD analysis project Ga0315905, IMG submission 203522) | Freshwater fungal communities from buoy surface, Lake Erie, Ohio, United States - Buoy 4 MA121 | ecosystem: Environmental > Aquatic > Freshwater > Lake | place: USA: Lake Erie, Ohio... | reverse complement strand
CATACAATGCTGGCACAACTGCAAGTGATGCATTATGGGCGGGACTTCCAGTGCTAACTTGCATAGGAGATAGCTTTGCAAGCCGGATAGCTGCTAGCTTACTAAGTGCAATAGAATTACCAGAATTAATAACTAGAACACAGGCTGAGTATGAGGCTGAAGCAATTGAATTAGCCACAAACCCGGAGAAGTTAAAAAATATTAAAATAAAGCTAGATAAAAATAGATCAACTACAGCACTATTTAATTCAAAAGATTTTACGTTAAATATCGAAGATGCTTATACAAAAATATATGAACGCTTTCAAAAAAATTTAAGACCTGAACACATTTTTATAAATGCTAAGAAATGAAGTATTGAAAAAGTTAAACTTTGTTTTCTAAAAATACGAATTAATAATAGGACCGCAGATTTTTAAGTGAATAAAAAAGACAGAAAAATGAATAAAGATAAAAATAGACTAAAAAAAGAAAATGACATGAAAGTTATTTTTTCATTGATTGAATTAGGTAAATTTGAGAAAGCTATAAAACTCTGCGAAGAAATATTAGAAGTTAAACCGCAATGCAAAGATTGCCTAAGAATAATTATTATGATAAATATGCAGATGAAAAAATGGCATGAGTCTTTAAATTTAGTAAATAAATTAATTAATATTGAAAATAATAGTGCAATTAATTACAATCTAAAAGGAGTTATTTTATTTGCGATGAACGAAAATTCAAATGCAATTCAAAATTTTGAAAATGCGATAGAAATTAAATTCGATTATTCAGAGGCTTACTATAACCTCGGGCTAGTGCTTCAGAAATTAAATAAATTTAAAGATGCTATAAATAGTTATAGCAAAGCAATAAATTTTGAAAATAATTATAGTGAGGCCTATAATAATATTGGTAATTGCTTTTTAGAAATAAAATCAATAGAAAATGCACTTAAGAATTTTAATAAAGCAATAGAACTGAATAAAGATTTTTCGCAAGCATATTTTAATCGTGCACTAGCATTAAAAGAACTAAATTATATAGATGAGGCCATAAAAAATTATGATAAAGCTTTGAATATAAATAATAATTTTGCAGAGGCTTACAATAATAAAGGAAATTTATTAATTGATCTTAAGAAGTTTAAAGAAGCATATATGTGTTTGGAATATGCATATAAAATTGACCCTTCCGTAAAATTCTTATTTGGCCAATTAATTTTTACAAAAATGCAGATGTGTGATTGGACAAATTTTGAATTGCAAATTGATAAGCTTAAAGAAAATATATATAAAAATAGCAAGGTTTCAACATGTTTAACAGTTCTTGCTTTGATAGATTCACCTGAAATTCAAAAGAAAGCAGCAGAGATCTGGACTAATTACAAATATCCAACAAAAACATTACATGGGCCAATCATAAAGAATAATAATGTCAAGATAAAATTGGGTTATTATTCCTCAGATTTTCATAATCATGCAACTTCAATTTTAATAAATGAACTATTCAAATTACATGACAAATCAAAATTTGAGTTAATAGCTTTTTCATATGGTCCAAAAATAGATGACGATATGAGAAAACAATTAATTAAAGATTTTGATATATTTAATGAGGTTCATAATAATACTGACGAAGAAATTGCAATTATGTCAAGACAAATGAATATTGATATAGCTATAGATTTGAAAGGTATAACTAAAAATGAAAGAATGGGGATTTTCTCACATAGGGCAGCACCTATACAAGTAAATTATCTAGGCTATCCAGGAACAACAGGAGCAAAATATATTGACTATATAATAGCTGATAAAATTCTTATAACCATAGATACTGAAAAATATTATTCTGAAAAAATAATTTATCTGCCAGATAGTTATCAAGTAAACGATAGAAACAGAGAGAGAAGCAATCAAATAATCAATAAGCAAGAATATGGCTTACCAGATAAATCTTTTGTTTTTTGTTGCTTCAATAATAGTTACAAAATTAATCCTTTCATTTTTGATGTTTGGATGAAAATTATAAAAAGTATTGATGGAAGTGTACTGTGGTTGCTTGAAGACAATCAGATTGCCGTGTTTAATTTGAAAAATGAAGCAGAAAAAAGGGGGGTAAGTTCAGATAGGTTGATTTTTGCTAAACGAATGAATAACATTGATCATTTAAAACGGCACGCAGCTGCAGATTTGTTTCTTGATACATATCCTTGCAACGCTCATACAACTGCAAGTGATGCGCTATGGGCGGGACTACCTATAATAACAATTAAAGGCGAATCTTTCGCAAGTCGTGTTGCTGCTAGTTTGTTAAATGCGATTAAAATTCCAGAGTTAATAACTGATTCAATAGAAAATTATGCAAAACTTGCGATAGAGTTAGCAGAAAATCCAATGAGACTTAGGCATATTAAGGAAAAACTTGGTAGCAATATCTTATCTACCCCTTTATTTGATTCAAAATTATTCACTTTAAACATAGAAAAAGCTTATTTAAAAATAAATAGACGTTTGCATAATAATTTAGAACCCGAAAATATAATAATTTAAGTAAAATATTTTTTGTACAATCATTAGGTAATTTAAATTATATATTTAATAATGAAATATTATAGTAATGCAAAGAGATAAATTTTTTTACATAAAAGAGTTTTATTTATAATTTAATATCAGTAATAAAATAAATTTACAATCAATGTTCATGCAAAGATTCATCAGTTTCTCCAATAGTATGATGTGTACAGGTTTTTAGTGGGTCATTACACATTTTTGTAAGTTTTTAATTTAAGATCGACATAAATTCAAAGACAACAGACGACGCTGTATAAATTAAATTATATGAAAGATAAATATAGATATCCACTAAGCCTTTTTAAGATTGGAAAAGAAAAAGAGGCTATTTCATTGTTGAATAGAATTGCAAAAAATGACAATGATGCGGAGGCGTATCGTTATATGTCAGAGTATTTCTTAAAGAAAAAAAATACAGATAACGCAATTGAATGCATCTTCAATGCAATAACTCTATCACCTGATAACTATTATTATTTATTTATTTGCGGACTTATATACGATGAATTGAATCAATTTGACAGAGCCCTTAGTGCTTATAAATCTGCAATCAAAATTAAAGAAAATTATTTAGAAGCGTATGTAAACAGTTCGATAATATTGAGAAAACTGAAGAAATATGATGAAGCTCTTAAATATATAGAAAATTCATTAAAAATAAATTCTAAATTATCAATAATTTATGCAAACCGTGCTCAAATTAATGATGAGTTAAGTAAATATGAAGAATCTCTTAGAGATTTTGATATTGCTTTAAGTTTGGAAGATCAAAATCCAGAAATATATGTAAATAAGGCAAAAGTATTTTTAAAAATGGAGAAATATGAAGAAGCTTTAAATGAATGTGAAAAATCAATTAGTATAAACAAACATTATTTCCCAGCATTCAATAATAAAGTAATAATACTTAAAGAAATGGGAAATTTCATTCAAGCTTTGGATTTGGTTGAACATTTAATTATTGAATATCCCAACTCAAGTGAATTATATTTTAATAAAGGTAATATAGAGGGTGATTTGAACAATAATATAAAAGCTATTGATTCTTACGAGAAATCAATTGAATTAAACCCTGTGAACGAATTGGCCTGTATGAATATTGCAACAATTTATAGTAAAATTAGAGATTATGAAATGGCAATACAATATTATGATCGTGCGCTTGGGTTAAATGATAAATATTTTGATGCAGAATGGAATAAGTGTGTAACATTATTAACATTATGCCGATATAACGAGGCAATTGTGCATTATGATGCTAGGTGGTTTATTTCTGATATCAGTAGGCCTAGTAGGTTGGATATAAATATCCCGTTATGGGACTTTAAAAGTGAATGTAATAATTTATTAATTTACTCTGAGCAGGGAATCGGAGATATTATTCTATATTTACGGTATATCTTAATGGTACAAAAATATGTAAATAATATATGGATCAAATTAGATAAAAGGTTAGCTAGTCTTGTAAAAAGATCTTACAGTAATATTAATATAATTAATGATTTGAATGAGCTAAAAGAGATTAAAATTTCGCATTACTTACCTATAGGTGATTTACTTAAAATTGGCCTTTATAAAAGTAATTATATATTTGTTGCTAATAATTATTTGCATACAAATAAATTCAAAACTATGGAGATTTTAAATAATATAAGTGAGAAAGGTAAGTTAATATGTGGAATCACATGGCATAGCAACAATTCACTAAAAAATAAAAATAAAAATATTGATATTTGTAGATTACTATCTTCCTTAAAAAAATTGGATAATTTGAAATTTATATCACTACAATATCATCCATCTGAAGAGGAATTGATAAATATTAGGAATGTAACTGGAATAGATGTATTAAATTATAAAGAAATTGATAATTTTATTGATATAGATAATCATGCTTCATTAATAGAAGCATGTGATATATTGGTTCTTATATGCAATACTACAGCACATCTTGCTGGCGCAATAGGTAAAAAAACTTATCTTTTGAGAGGACGTGGAAGAGGGGTATTGTGGTACTGGGAAAACCAAAAATTTGGAATTAGTAATTGGTATCCAAGTATCTCAATTTTCCCCTCAACAATTTCAACTCAATTAACTGATGATGAATATTGGGATAATGCTATAGAAGAAGTGCGGTCACGAATCGGAGAAGAAATGTGAATAAAATAATAATAGTTGTTGGTTATGATGATAGAGAATCTGTTGCATATCATGTATTTTGCCAATCTGTAATTGAAAAAGCTACATGTCCCGTTCAATTTATTCCTTTAAAAGATAAATCTTTATATTTTTATAACGAAAACCATGTTGACGGAAGTAATAGCTTTATATACTCACGATTTTTAACACCATTCTTATGTAATTTTGAGGGGCTAGCCTTATTCGCAGATGGTGATATGGTTGTAAATGTTGACGTTGCTGAACTACTTCATATTTTTGATGATACAAAAGCAGTCCAAGTTGTCAAGCATGATTATCAAACAAAATCTAAATTGAAATATTTAGGAAATAAAAATGAAAATTATCCAAGAAAAAATTGGAGTAGTTTTATATTAAGGAACTGTGGACACGACAAAAAATAAAATTTTAATTCCTGAATTTATAAATATTAAAGACGGATCTTTTTTACATAGATTCTCTTGGTTGAGCGATGAGCATATAGGTGAATTAGACAAAGAGTGGAATTGGCTTGCGACTGAGTATGAACAAAATAATATGGCTAAAGTAATTCATTACACTCTTGGAACCCCTTGCTTTGAGGAGTATCAAGATTCAGATATGTCGCAATACTGGCATAATATATATAGGAAACTAAAAACACCGTTATAATTTGATTAAAAATCTATTATTAGGGTTAATTGATACAAATTTTTTATAATCATAAAATTTTTTTTACATTTAATATGATAAAATGCAAATTTTGATTATATATATATTAATATTATATTCTTCTTTTCTTGAATATGCATAATAATACAATTATGAAATTTAATGTTACTTTAATGTCTCCAATTGGATATGTGCATGGACTTGCACTACTCGAGCTGGCTGAATTTATAAACAATCAAATTATTCGGTGTGGATATATTTCATCATTAAGCAAAAATAGAGTAATTTATGATGGTATAAATATTATTTTAGGTGCGCATATTCAACCAGAAAAATATGTTAATTTAGCAGATAATTGTATTATATTTAATTCTGAGCAGCTTTCAGAAAATAGTACGTGGACTAATACAGATTATAAGAATATATTAAAAAATAATTATGTATGGGATTATTCATCATTTAATCTTAATTGTATAACTCATAATAATAAATCTTTAATATATTTGAATTTTGACAAAAATCTCCGAAGAATTAATCTCAATCACGAAAAAGAGTGGGATATTTTGTTTTATGGTAGTTTAAATGATAGGAGAATAAAAATATTAGATAGATTGGATGGTAAAGGGCTAAAAATAAAAAGACTTTTTGGAGTATATGGACCTGAAAGAGATCATTTTTTATCTAATTGCAGATCTGTTTTAAATTTACACTTTTATGATAGTCAGATACTCCAACAAATTCGGATTTTTTACCCCCTTATAAATCGAATACCAGTAATATCAGAAAATTATCCAATTAACTCTGGTCCTGAATTTTATAAAAAGTGTTTATTTACGCCAGGTACTATTAATTTCGAAGAATATGTATCTGATTTATTAAATGATAATGAGCAATTGTTTAACAATAAAGTAATAGATAAAGTCGCCGAGTTTGAATTAACTGAAAATACCGAGGATTTTAATAAAGTTATTCTTTCTGCTATTAAGTTTTTCAGTATTAATTCTAAATCTCAAATTCCGAATAATCTTACAAAAATCAATTTAGGCAGTGGAAAAGATTATAAGATTGGTTTTTTAAATTTAGATATAAAACCTAATACCAATCCGGATATAGTATTAGATTTAAGTAAAAAAATTAATCTTCCATTTGTGGTTAATTCAAAATTTCATGGAAATATTACCTTTCAAGAAAACCAATTTATTGAAATTATTGCTATTGATGTACTAGAGCATGTACAAAATTTAGAGCTTCTAATGACAAATTGCTTAAAATTACTTAGCGTTGGTGGTAAATTAATTATTAGTGTTCCTTACGAGTTATCATACGGTGCATGGCAAGATCCAACACATGTAAGGGCATTTAATCAAAACTCTTGGATTTATTACACAGACTGGTTTTGGTATCTTGGTTGGTTTGATTACAAATTTGAGTTACTAGAACTTAATTTTCTACCCTCAGCTTTAGGCAAAAATTTAATTGAAAAAAATATTGATAAAGATGTTATTTTGAGTACTCCAAGAGCTATCGAATCAATGTCTGTAATATTTGTTAAACGACAAACTAACTTTCAAGAGAAAAACCTAGCTCGCTCGTATGGAAGTAATTTAGTAGACTATTTTTGAAAAACCTATATTTTTCGATTTAATATTAAAATGACAAGACTTGCTTTTTTTGGGTTGGGGATAATATCGAGATTCCACAAAATTATGTTAATTCAATACGATTATTTCATTTAAATGATATTGAGGTTGTACAGTTAAGCGATTTACACACTGCTTGCATTTCTGGTGTTGATAAAATATATCGTGCAGATTTATCTCATGATATTATGATAGCGCGTCTTCAAGCTTATAGCTTACTCGAGTTTAGTGATGACTACACTTTATTTACAGATGCTGACTGTTTATTAATTCAGCCTGTAAAATTAAATTATTCAAATGATATTTTATTACTACAGCGTGTTGACAATTTTTTAATTAATTCTAACTATCCTGAGTTCGTTGGTAAGAAGATAATCGATGTAATGCCATACCTATTTGGTGCAATTTGTATAAAAAATTCAAATAATAATAATTTTTTTGAATCACTACTATCTATCCTTGAAAAATTACCACAACGATTTCATCGTTGGTATGGCGATCAGGTCTCGCTAAGTATTGCCGCTGATATCAATAAATTATTTAGTTTTGGATATCTTGATTCTGATACTCATTTATAAATAATGAGTTTTAAACCATCAAAATTAGATATTTTAATTATGAGAAATTCAGGTACTCAGATAATTACTTTTAAAGGTTTTTCTGAGTTTGATTTAGGAAAAGTAGAAAAGTTAAATAACTTAAAATTAACTCTTAATAATATACAAATGTTACAGTAGGAAACTGTTTTGTTTGAGTATTGTATACGCCTTATTCATTAATGCTTTTCTTTTTCCACCTTTAAAGTGTAGACATATTGGAAGGGCATTACTTTGAAAGTATTCGGGTAAGCATGCAACCTGTGATCCTTTTAGAAAAATACAATTAAAAATTTCTAATTTTAAAACATTTTTAATTGCTTCTTGATCACCATACCATTTATGAAATTTTTGATCTATTTGTAGTAAATTCTCAAAACATTTAATCCAAAATACATTCGATTTTGTAATGGTAAAACATGCAAGTATTGGGTAAACATCAATGATCTTCATATTGAAGTACTCTGATAAATCCATGCCAGCATATGACGAATTAAAAACTTCATTAAGACCAAAAGATCTTTGGCATAATGCAATTTCTTAATCATTAAGTAAATCTGCGATATTGATTTTTTTTAATACTAGCATGTCTGAGTCTAGATAAATTGCGGGTTCATTTAAATTAAGTTTGGCAAAAGCTTCTAACCTAAATGTCATAAGGTTATTAGTATCTGATGAAATCCTAAAAACTTCAGATACACCTTTGATTTTGTTGGTATCTAAATCTGAACATTGAATTATCTTTGAATATGGATTACTTATTTTAATTGAATCGACCATTAATTCAACATTAGGGTCATTACCAACCTGTAAAAAAACAAATACCATAATAAAAATAGTGAAATATTCAACGGTAATTATTATAAATTGATTTTGACTTTTCTTAAGTTTGTACGATAATAAATTTTTGTATTTTAAAAAGGTCTTTTATGAAAAAAATTTTTATTGTTGCATCATTTTTTTTATTAATTATAAATCTATACGCTCAAACAGTTGATACGATAGCAAAAGTAAAAACAGCAGGCGTAATTAGTATGGGAGTTCGCGACTCTTCCGGCGCACTCTCCTACACCCTAGGCGACGGTAAATTCGCCGGCTACCACGTCGAAATCTGCCAGCGCATCATAGACAACCTAGACAAAGCCATTGGCAAGAAGTCAGAGGTCAAATACATTTCCGTCACCTCACAAAACCGCATCCCCCTCACTCAAAACGGAACTGTCGACATTGAGTGCGGTTCCACCACCAATAATACCGCTCGCCAAAAAGACGTAGCGTTCGTAAACACTACCTACGTAGAAGAAGTGCGCATTGCCGTGAAAGCCAACTCAGGCATTACTACCATTGGCCAGCTTAACGGTAAAAACGTCGCCACTACAACAGGCACTACCTCAGTTCAACTGTTACGCAAGCATGAGCGCGCAACAGGTGTCGACTTCAAAGAGATCTTCGGCAAAGACCACGCTGACAGCTTCTTGTTACTCGAGTCTGGCCGTGCAGACGCTTTCGTGATGGACGGACAAATTTTGGCGGGCAATATTGCCTTGTCTAAGGCACCCGCTGACTACAAAATTGTGGGTGAAGTGTTGAGCGTCGAGCCTATCGCCATCATGATCCGCAAGGACGACCCAGCATTCAAGAAATTAGCAGACGACACAGTTAACGCCTTGGCCAAGTCTGGCGATCTCGCTAAGTTGTACGACAAGTGGTTTGTACAACCCATTCCTCCTAAAAACACCCGCGTAGGTTTACCGGCGACTGACTTCACCAAAGCTGCTTGGGCGACGCCTAATGACAAGCCGGTTGAGGAATACGCTAAGAAGTAAACGAATCCAAAATGACTCATTAAATTGACAAAGTATGTGTTCGTGATCTATTAATGAGTCATTTTGGTAGCCGGTTGGGGTTTTCTTAAGGAAAATTCAAAGCGGCTTTGAACCTGACGTTTTCAAATCCATGCCCACCGTTGTTATGAAACCCTTACTTTACGAAAGCGTTTGGGACGCCATAGCTGATACGCCACAAGAAGCAGCTAGTATGAAGGCGAGATCAAAACTCATGATGGAGTTGAGTGAGATTATCAATACACGCAAACTGCGCCAAAAGGATGCGGCTGAATTGTTTGGCGTGACCAAGCCCCGCATATCTGACCTGGTGCGTGGCAAGATTCATTTGTTCTCTCTGGACATGTTGATGGATATGGCAAGCACTGCCGGCATGAGGCCAGAGATCAGTGTTAGCAAGCCTCGTATTAAGCGCGCGGTTTCAAGTAGGGCATCTGTTAACCGGCATCACGCTGTTACTGCACATGCATAAATGGTCATAGATGGCACTCGACTGGCAAGTTTTTTTAGAAGACGACGGCGGCGGAAGAACCTACCTTGAGTGGATGTTCGAGGCTTGGGGCTGGACGCTTTCCGTTGCTGCTTGTGCTTGGGTAGTTGCGATGGCCGTTGGCGCGTTAATGGGAACGTTACGAACCCTGCCAGACGATAGACCATTCAACCGATTCTTCATTAAATTCGCCACAGCATGGG
>Ga0315905_10008914_pt1 | contig 10158 bp, 10 predicted proteins | sample LakEriMetagenome_5_FD_203522 | JGI IMG/M metagenome (GOLD analysis project Ga0315905, IMG submission 203522) | Freshwater fungal communities from buoy surface, Lake Erie, Ohio, United States - Buoy 4 MA121 | ecosystem: Environmental > Aquatic > Freshwater > Lake | place: USA: Lake Erie, Ohio... | reverse complement strand
CCGGACTATGTGTTGGACATGTTTGCCCTGAAGCTACTGATGGTGGACCGATCGGATTGATCAAAGATGGCGATCAAATTCGAATAGATATTCCGGCAGGAAAATTGGAGCTATTGGTTTCTGATGATGAACTGGCAAAGCGTAAAAAGGAGTTTGTAAGCCTTCCACCGCGCTATACGAAAGGCGTGCTGGCTAAGTATGCGAAGTTAGTTGGATCTGCCACCCATGGGGCTGTTTGTTCTTAAAGACCAGTAATTTGAACTGCCGCTAAAGCAACGCCTGCAACAATTACCCAAGAAATCAACCCCATCACCATGGGGCGCGGACCAATTGCGCGTATTGATTTCCAACGCACACTTGAGCCCAAGGCAACTAAGCCGGCGCCAAGAAGCACCTTGCTTAGCAGAACAACAGCGCTATGGATTCCTGCTGGAATATCAAAGGTATTTTGGATGATTGCAACTGCAATAAAACCAATTACGAAAAAAGGAACTAGCGGCACCTTATTTTTCTGGGTGCTAATTGCAACTCCATCTCTTTCATTTTGCATTGCAACTGTTGTTAGGTAGCGGCGGTGGCGAATCGAAAGAATAAGAACGATTGGAGCCAACATACATACTCGCGCAAGTTTGATGACTACTGCAGACTGAACCGCTTCATCACTCCATACCGAAGCAGTAGCAATTACCTGGCCCACGTCGTGGACAGCAGCTCCTGCCCATGCGCCAAAAGTCTGATCACTTAACCCTAAGAGATGACCAATAAATGGCAGAGTGAATATAGAAAGAGTTCCACAGAGTGAAATCAAGGCTATTGCATATGAAGTTTCTTCCTCAGACGCGCGAGTTTGTGGGCGAATAGCGGCAACCGCCGTTGCTCCACACACTCCAAAACCAACGCCAATTAAAAGTCCAAGCTCGCCACTCATTTTAAAAACTTTAGATAACGCCAAGATTCCAAAAATTGTCAGAGTAACAACTAGTAACACAGTTAGTACACCCTTTATGCCAATTGCTTTTAGCGAGATAACACTTACTTGAGCTCCCAGAAGTGCGACACCAATTCGCATTAACTTTTTGCTAGCCAAACTAGTTCCAGCAGAGGCGAAGCTCGGCCATCTACCAAAGTTTGCAACAGCGAATCCGAAGCCAACGCAAAGCGCCAACGGACTTACCGCTGGTTGAAAGTCATTGATTAAAAAAGCAACTGCAACTATTGCAGCGATTAGTCCCAATCCGGGCAGGCTCTTAACCATTTAAATTCCCAACTTTGTTGACCATTGCGCCAACTGATCTGCCACCTGATCTGTGATGGTTATATTTTCAGAGTTATCTAACTTCTCTGGATTCACACGGTTTGAACCAGGTAAACGTCCTCCTGCGTCAGAAACAGCACTTGCAAAATCAGCGGCTCTGGAATTTTCGCCATCCACCGAAAGTTTTGCGGCATCTATTGCGATAATGAAATGGGATATCTGCTGTGGGTTGGCATCTTGTTCGCTTGAGAACATATCGGGAATATTTTTTGCTAAAGCTGGTCCGATTAACATACCTGTTAAAGATTCCACTAATACTGCAATCGCATACCCTTTTGCTCCACCGAGTGGCGCGAGCATTCCGGCAAGCGCCTCTTTTGCGTCAGTGGTTGGTAAACCATCCTTAGTAAATGCCCATCCTGGTTCAAGTTCAGCACCAGCTTGTGCCTTTGCTTGGATCTTTCCTCTTGCAACCGCACTAGTGGCTAAATCAACAACAGTAGGTGGATTAGTTGGAATGCCTGCAGCAATTGGTGATGTAGAAAGTAAAGAAGAGTCGCCACCCCAAGGCGGCATCACTGCAGGTCCAGTACTAAATGCGATTCCAACTAAACCGCGATTAATCATCGGCCAGACATAAATTCCTAATGCACCACAATGATTTGAACGTCCAACACCTACGGCTGCAATTCCATTTACTTTGGCGCGCTCAGCAGCGACTTCCGCCGCCTGTTGTAATTGCCAATGGCCAAGGCCGTCATCACCATCAAATACCACCAGACTTGGTAAATCTGTAACAACTTTTAACTTTGCATCGGCCTTGATTCCACCTGCTTGCAAGCGAGCGAGATAGAAAGGAAGTCTCATTAAGCCATGACTTCCGATACCCCAGCGATCACTTGCCACGATACAACGAGCCGTTACGCCGGCTTCTTTCTCGGGAACGCCAGCTGCAAGAAGCAATGATTTTGCTAATTCCGTGCCAGAGCCGACAGTTAGGGCAGCCATTATTTCGCACTCTCTTTGATCAAACCAACTGCATGGGTAGCAACTTGGTTGCTCAAAACCTTGAGAATGTTTGAAGCAAGAATCTCATTTATGCGCAATTGGCTTTGGCTAGTTATGCCTGCCACATGCGGAGTTAAAATCAAATTAGTGATCGTCTCGAGCTCAGCCTTAACTGGTGGTTCTTGTGCGCGCACATCTAGAGCAGCTCCTGCAATCACCTTAGATTTCAAGGCGTTGATCAAATCAGCTTCGTTGATTACTTCACCACGCCCCACATTCACTAATACGGCATCTGGCTTCATTAACTTCAAAGTCTCTGAATTTATTGAATCATTTGTTTCAGGCGTAGACGGCATGTGAATGCTAATTACATCGCTCTCTTTTAAAACCTCTTCGAAAGACTTTAGCTCAATACCATTTAGATTTTTTGCGTAAGGATCAAAGCCGATCATTTTGCATTCAAATCCTTGCAGTAACTTGGCTGTTGCGAGTCCAGTAGCACCACAACCCAGAAGTCCCCAGGTTAATCCCGACAATTCACGACCTGGTGTGCGTATCCAATTTCCTTGGCGCGTTACTTGATCGTGCCCTGGAATATTTCGTAATAATGAAAGAGCTAAACCTAGAGTTAATTCGCCAACGCTTACAGCGTTAGCTCCAAGTCCAGCAACAACTACAACTCCTGCCGCATCGGCAGCTTTAATATCAATATTGTCTAAGCCCACCCCAGCGCGTGCAATTACTTTTAATTTTGGTGCAGCAGCGATTACTTCTGCAGTTACTTTAGTTCTATTTCTTACAACTAGAGCAGTTACATCTTTGAGCGAATTCTTTAACTCATCAACGTTGTTCCAAAGATCATCATTTCTGACAATGGGAAAACTCCCCTCCAGCTTCTGGAAGGGAGTTCCCCATACATCTTCAGAGATGAGAATCATTAGGCTGAGATATACAACTTTGTGAAGGTAAATTCACGGTGACCCATAACTTCAGCCTTGCAAAGACGTCCGTTAACTGTTTGGTTAATGACATCCATCATCATGTCGCCAGCCTTGGTTAAGTCATACTCATAACGCAATAGACCTGAAACATCGAGATCGATGTGCTCTGTCATTGAGTTTGCTGTCTTAATATTTGCAGTCAATTTCAGCACAGGAATGATTGGATTACCGATCACATTGCCTTGTCCTGTTGGGAACAAGTGAATAACCGCTCCACCTGCTGCCATCAGGGTTACGCACTCTGCTGCCGCTGAAGAAGAGTCCATGAAGTAAAGGCCTTTCTTCTTTGGATCTGGAGTTTCAGCTGGCTTAAGAACGCCAACAACTGGAACTGAACCAGTCTTAGCGATATTTCCAAGTGCCTTCTCTTCAATCGTTGTTAGGCCGCCGGCAATATTTCCTTGTGTTGGCTGTGAACCTAAAAGATTTGCACCCGTTGCTTCAATTACTTTGATGTAATTGTCATAAGTGGTTTGGAATAGATTTCGGCAAGCCTCATCGATGCATCGGTCGGCGATCAAGTGTTCACCACCAGTTAGCTCTGATGTTTCACCAAAGAAAACGGTGCCACCTGCAGCGACCCAACGGTCAACTGCTTGTGATGTGGTTGGACATGATCCAAGTCCTGAAGTTGTGTCTGATTCACCGCACTTGATCGACATAATCATGTCGCCCATTTCGGTTTCTTCGCGTACTAAGCCAGATGCATCTTGTAAGAACATCGCAGCTACACGGCTAGCTTCTTGGATAACTTGGAGATCGCCTTTACCTTCAATAGAAAACGCAGCTACTGGCTTGCCAGTCTTGGCAATTCCATCAGCGACGCGTTGCGTCCACTTTGGTTCGATACCAATAACAACTACAGCGGCAACGTTTGCGTTAACGCCGGTACCAATTAGAGTGTTAAAAGTTAGCTCTAAATCTTCACCGAATTGCAAACGCCCAAAAGCATGTGGCAGTGCAAGGGTGCCTGGAATTACCTTCGCTACAGCTTCTGCTGCAGCATTTGAAAGATCATCTAGAGGCAAAATAATGACGTGATTTCGGATACCCATCGTGCCGTTTTCGCGGCGGTATCCCATTAAGCGCGGCTTGCTTCCCATCGATAACTCCTCATATTGTGTGTGTGAATGTAATCGCCTTTTTTGATCGCAGCTGATGCAAGTCCAACTTTGATTCCATATTTAATAATCGCTTCACCATCTGCAATATCTGCAAGGGCAAATTTGTGGCCGAGCGGAATCGCGTGATTTAGGATCGCGGTGCTCTCTGTTCCTTCTTTCACGGATCTGCCGTTAAGAGTTCCTGGTTGCATATCTGCCATTGCAACGGCGACATTGTCACCATCGTGATGAAGCAGATACTGCGGTGGCGTAATTGCCATATCTGACTTTCCTCTCTCGCATAAAGGGGGTAGTGGTCTGACCTCTTGCAGGAGTCTAGGACAGATGAGCGTGTTTCGTCTAGCCCCCTGCCCAAATAATCCTAAGTGGTCTAACCTGTGGCTATGAAAAGCGAGCTTCGATACGGCGTAATTGGCGTTGGCAGCATGGGACGCGAGCATATTTCCAATATCAAGGTCATGGGTGGGGCAACGGTAACCGCGATCAGCGATCCTCATAAGCCCTCAATCGATGCGGCCCTAGAAATGGTTCCGGGGGCAAAGGTTTTTAGCGATCATCGAAACCTCTTGGATTCAGGGTTAATTGATGCCGTAATCATCGCCACGCCAAATGACACACATGCAGAAGTACTAAAAGATGCCCTCGCTACCAACCTTGCTGTCTTTGTTGAAAAGCCACTTGCCACAACGATTTCAGATTTGAAATCAATTCTCGACTGGGATTCAAAACGTAGCGCCATGACCTGGATGGGCTTGGAATATCGATTTATGCCACCTGTTACCGAAGCAATTGCCAGAGCAAAAGAAGGCGAAGCCGGAAAGATTCATCAAATTTCAATTCGGGAACATAGAGAGCCTTTTTATCCAAAAATTGATAACTGGAATCGATTCACCGAACGCACTGGTGGCACTTTGGTTGAGAAGTGTTGTCACTATTTCAATTTAATGGATCTAGTTTTAGGCGAACAACCAATCCGTGTATTTGCTTCAGGCGGACAGAGCGTTAATCACCTTAATGAGAAATACGATGGCCGCCAGGCAAATATGCTCGATAGCGCGTATGTAATTATTGAGTATGCAAGCGGGGCTCGAGGAATGCTCGATCTTTGCATGTTCGGCGAAGGTTCATTTGATAAAGAAATTCTTACAATCGTTGGAGATCAGGGAAAGATTGAATCATTCCTACCTTCACAAACGGTTAAAGCATCTCGTCGTGATTCAATCGGAGATCTTTCAAATTGGGCACAAGGTGCCAGTCGAGCAAGAGGCAGCGAAGTAAAAATTGTTCACAACTACGATGTGAAATATATGGGCCATCACTATGGCGCTTCATATATTGAACACGTCAAGTTCCGCGATGCAATTCTTAATTCAACTCCAGCAGAAGTTACTTTGCTTGATGGAGTTACTAGCGCAGTTACTGGCCTTGCGGCTCATAAGAGCATTAACGAAGGTCGAGTCGTTGAAATCAAAGAGCTTTGGGATTAATTACCAACTGCTCCATGGCTTAGCGTAGGCATCAACGATCTCTGCAAGCTTTTCCAAGCGCGGAATTGAAACTTCGCGCAGCGCCTTTGGAATATCCGTGGCTCCAACAATGTCGGCCCAAACCGCACGGCCGGCAAGGAAACCACTCGCTCCCCCAATGGCGCAAGCCTTTACCGCATCGCTAAAGAATGGCTGCTTAACTCCGTTGGAAAGAACTACCCAAGGTGAACCGATTGCCTCAGAAATTCGTTCTGCATTTTTAGTGATTAGAGAATGATCGCCCTGCCCATGAAAGGGAACTTCTGCCTTGTATAAATCAGGTTTCCAGGCGGCTGCTTCGCGAGCAGCGATGATTAACTCTTCTTCTCGATCAAAACTTTTTGAAGAATCAGTTGGTGGTTTTACGATAATTTCAATAATTGATGGAAGTCCAGAAATCTGACATAACTGATTGAATTCAGCGACTAGCTTGGCTCGATCGTCAGGTGATTCATCATTACGCCACAAGACGAGAAATTTGAGTCCAACGCTATTTATATCTCTCATGCGTATTGGATCAACATCTGGATCTACTGCAGTATCTATGGCAGCGCCTCCAGCTGGTCCGACCAATAGGTCTGCGGCGGCGATCAAACCACAATTCTTGTTTAAAGCACTTTGATTGACGATCGCGTCGATTCCAAATTCTTGATCAACTAATAGGGCTGAAGCAAATGGAGATAATTCGCGCGCAACGTCAACTTTAAACTGTGTTAACTGTGAGTCAGGAACTGGTGTGCTTTGGTGCGCTGCAAACATTCCACGAAGAGCTTCTCGCTGATCTACTGCGACCATTGCTAGAGCACCGGATGGTCGTGCCAGTTTTGTTAGTGGTGCTCTCATGATCTCTCCTTTAGGAATTGGTTTAGTTCAGATGTATTTGGAATCATTGACTGACCATCTAAGCCTCGGCAAGAAAGGGCAGCGACTGCATTGGCGCGTTTTAGTGACTCTTGTAAGTTATGACCTTGAATTACTTGCGCAAGGAGTGCTCCATGAAAAACATCGCCGGCTCCTAGTGTGCTGACTACATCAACCTTAAATCCATCTGCCTGCACCAAGCCAGAATCTTCTGAATAGCCAGTACTTCCTTCCGATCCTTGTGTTGCAACAGTTATATTTTTTGCGCCAGTAGCATCTCGCTCAACTGCTGCACCTAAGTCGAGGTCAGGGAAGCGAAGGGCCATCTGCCGATCAGTTGGAACAAAAAGATCTACTTCAGCAGCGCTGAAACCAGCAACGTTATAGCCAGCATCAAATGAGATTTTTGGACCACTGCCGCGAGCAATATTTTCTGACTTTAAGTGTGAAATTCCAACATGATCAACGTGAAGCCATTTCGCCTCGCTAATTAGTTTGCGAGCCGAAGAATTCAAGGCAACCTGTTGCATAGGCTGACGCGTACTGATCGCTCTTGAATTATTGGCTCGTGAGGCAACAATCACACTTCCAGAAGTCGCGATTTTTCCAACTGAAATCCCTGAAGAATCCACACCCTCTCGGGCAAATATTCTTAAAACTTCTGCGCCATCTTCATCGTCACCAATAGTTCCAACGATTGCAGTCGATATTCCCAGGCGACTCAGGGTTACCGCAGCAACGGCTGCAGGGCCGCCTCCAGCACGACTAATTTGTTGCGCTAAAACACGGTCATCTTCATCTGGATATTTATCGACTAAGGCAATCGTGTCGATTGTTATTACGCCAAGACAAACAACTTCGATATTACTCAACGATCATTCTTTTCTTTTGCATCAGCTAATGCAACTGCACGCGCGCCTGATATATGTTGCAAGGTCAATTTTGAAACGAGTTCGCCATCTCCTGCCTCAATTGCATCAAGAATTGCATTGTGTTCCCGCTTTGATACTTCAGATCTTCCGGGAAGCCGTAGGGTCGTTTCCATCGACATCTTCATAACATCTTGTAAAACATTGAGGGTCTGATTAATAAACCGATTTTCCGCAATTCCAACAATAGTTAAATGGAACTTAGCATCCAGTAGTTGAAGTTGGTCATAATCAATTGGTGAAGCAGAAGTTACGGTCTCAATCTGGTTTAAGGTGGCTCGAAGAAGACGAATGTCCTCTTTTGTCGCCTTGGCAGCAGCCCATTTAGATGCAGGAACTTCAAGCACTTCACGTGCATCAAATAATTCATTCAAACCGTGGGTTGTCGCCATCATTGAAGCACGTAGCTCTTGCGCAACGATAGGTTCCTGGACGAAGGTTCCTTGCCCGTGTTTAATCAGAACATAACCTTGTGCTTGCAAAATATGTAGTGCTTCGCGAAGTGAAGGTCGGCTAACCGCCAGAAGTTCGGCTAATGCGCGCTCTGAAGGCAGTCGATCATTTGGTTTTAATTTTTGTATTTCAATTAACTCAACCAATTGCGTGGCAATACGAGCCGCTCGCTGCGGTGCAATTGGTGTCACTGCGCTCATTTTTATCCTTTCACCGCACCAGCTGTTAGGCCAGCAATAAATGAACGTTGCATCATTAAATACATGATAATCATCGGCAGAGATGCAACCATAACAGCAGTAAACAACATTGAGAAACTTACAAAATATTCACCGCGGTAAGCCAGCATCGCAAGAGGGAGAGTTTTCTTATCTGATTCTTGGATCAGGAGCAATGGCCATAAAAGATCGTTCCAGTTGATCACAAATAGGAATATCGCTGTGGCACCCATAGCCGGACGAGATAAAGGAAGCGCAATTGATCGATAAATTCGAAGCGGTGATGCACCATCTACTTCCGATGCTTCATACATATCTCGCGAGATCTCGCGGAAAAATGCCGTCAATATAAATATAGATATTGGTAGAGTCGTTGTGACATTTATGAGTATCAAGCCAAAGAATGAATTGGTTAGCCCTAAATCACGGAAAATATAGTAAATCGGCACAAGATTTATCTGTGCGGGTATGGCAAGTCCAAAGGCAAATAAAGTGGCCAATACTTTTCCAGAAACCGTGATCATTCGAGCTATTGCAAACGATGCCAAGCTTGCAAAGATCAGCGTTAGAAGTACCGAAGCAAAGGTTACAAAGATGCTATTTCGGAAACTGACATCTAGGTCACTATCACTTAGCAATCGCCGATAGTTATCGAAATTCCAGTTTTCTGGCAAAGATAGGGGTTTGTTGTACACCTCGGCGTCAGTCTTAAATGAACCCAAGACAACTATCAGAGAAGGAATGAGAATTAGTGCAGCGAAGGTCACAAGCGCAAAGACACGTGAGCTTTTAAATATCATGGTGTGATCTCACTTCTCATATCTCTTGCCGAAGGCTTTACGTTGTAGCCAAGTGATCAAAACCATTGTCACAACCATGAATATTGTCTGCGCAGCTGCATAACCAAGACGTAGTTCATTAAATAAGGTGAAATAAACCAACGTACTAAAAATATTTGTTGAATTATTCGGACCTGCAGTTGAATTTGTCATAACCATGATCAGGTCAAAGGCTCGGAATGATTGGATTGTCGTATATGCCATTACAACTAAGGTCGTAGGCATCGCCATTGGCCAAGTTATTTTAGTAAATTGTTTCCAGCGTGAAGCACCATCTACTTCTGCAGCTTCGTATAACTCTTTAGGAATCTGCTGTAGCCCTGCGATATAAACAACCATCATCTGCCCGGTATGGAACCAAACTTGAGTGAAAGCAACTGCATATAACGCACTGCTTTCACTGCCTAGCCAGTTAAGTGCAAAGGAAGGTAACCCAGCTTTAGTGAAAAATAGGTTAATGGCACCAAAATTAGGGTCATACAGGAAGAGCCAGATCATTCCAACTGAAACTGATGAGAGGATCGTTGGGAAGAAATATAGAGTGCGAAGTGCGATATTTGTTTTAGAGTTTTTTACAAGATAAACCGCAAATAAAAGTGCCAGGGCGGTCTGGAAGATAACTACTAAAAATGTGAATTCGAGGTTATTGCCAAGGGTTTTGTAGAAGAGATCATCGTTGGTCAGTAGATTTGTGAAGTTTCTAAAGCCAACATTCTCGGGTTCAGTGATTCCATCCCAACGGCGCGTTGCGAACTGCAAGTTTTGAAGAGCTGGATAAAGATAAAAAGCAAGAAAAAGAATTAGGGCCGGCGAACCCATAACGTAGTAAACAAGCGCATCCTTCTTACGCTTTTTGCGAGTAGCCGGAGAACCGCTCCCACCTAAGGTGGGAGCGGTTCCGGTAGCTAGTTTGGTTTTAATCAGCCAGCCAAATTCTGCTTTAT
>Ga0315905_10008913_pt1 | contig 10158 bp, 3 predicted proteins | sample LakEriMetagenome_5_FD_203522 | JGI IMG/M metagenome (GOLD analysis project Ga0315905, IMG submission 203522) | Freshwater fungal communities from buoy surface, Lake Erie, Ohio, United States - Buoy 4 MA121 | ecosystem: Environmental > Aquatic > Freshwater > Lake | place: USA: Lake Erie, Ohio... | reverse complement strand
GGGGAGGGCTCCCCTCACCCCTGGCTCTGCTTGCAGATTGCCCCGTGTGCAGACTGCCCCTATTGCAGAGTGCCAGAAGAGTCGATCCCGCCCTGTGCGTGACTTTCCCGTCGCGTCCCCGGCGGTGCAGGTGAAATCGACCACTCCGCCGCACCGTTTCCAATCCATCTACGCTTCGGTGCCTCCATGTCAACCGCAGGACTTCCGCCGCAGACTCCTCCCCCGCCAGCCCCCGCCAATCGCCCGCGTCCCACTGGGTATGTGCCAGCCCTGGGCCCCGGTCTGAAACGACTGTTTTGGGTGGTGCTGGCGCTCGTCTCGCTGCTGGCGGCCAACTCGGTGTACCTGGGCACAGTCACGCTGCGGGGCTGGCTCGCAGGGCCGGGAGTCAGCTACGAAAACTACTTCTACCTGTGGATGTTCCTGCTGCACCTGGGGCTGGGACTGGCGCTGATTGTTCCGTTCCTGGCGTTTGGGACCATCCACCTGGTCACCGCCCGCAATCGCCGGAACCGCCGGGCGGTCCGCGTGGGCTATGCACTGTTCATCGCCGGGATCGCGGTGCTGCTTACCGGGCTGTTGCTCATGCGGGTGGGCGATGTGAACGTGCTGCGGCAAGAGAGCTCACGCCGGCTGGTTTATTGGCTGCACATTGGGGCTCCCCTCGCGGCGGGCTGGCTGTACTGGCTGCACCGACTGGCGGGGCCCCGCATCCGCTGGAAGTACGGCGCCGCGTATGCGGTGGTCGTTGGCGGACTTGTCGCGGCGATGATCGGCCTGCAGAACGCCGATCCGCGCAAGTTGAACGCCAAGGGCTCTCCCGAGGGTCGCCAGTATTTCGAGCCCTCGCTGGCGGTGACCGCCAATGCCGGCTTCATCCCGGCCGAGACGCTGATGATGGACGAATACTGCCTCAAGTGTCATGCCGACGCCTACGCGCAGCACCAGCACTCGGCCCATCGCGTCAGCAGCTTCAACAACCCGATGTACTTCGCCAGCGTGAACGAAACGCGGGACTACTGCCTCAAGCGCGATGGCAACGTCAAGGCGTCCCGCTGGTGTGCCGGGTGCCACGACCCGGTCCCGTTCTTCAGCGGCCAGTTCGATGACCCCAACTACGACATCGTGGGGCACCCGACCGCCCGGGCGGCCATCACCTGCACGGTCTGCCACGCCATCAGCAGTCTCAACGAAACCCCGTGGAACGACCAGTTCAGCACCCGCGGGAATGCCGACTACACCATCGAAGAACCAATCCACTATCCATTCGCTTTCAGCGAGAACTCGGCGCTGCAGTGGATCAACAACCAGCTGGTGAAGGCCAAACCGTCGTTCCACAAGCAGACCTTTCTCAAGCCCCTGCACAAGTCGGCTGAGTTCTGCTCCTCGTGCCACAAGGTGCACCTCCCATACGCCCTCAACCACTACCGCGAGTTTCTGCGGGGCCAGGATCATTACGGATCATTCCTGCTGTCAGGAGTCAGCGGAGGGAACGCCCGGGCGTTCTACTACCCGGAAAAGACCCGCGAGAACTGCGCCGAGTGCCATATGCCCCTGGTCGAATCGGGCGATTTCGCCGCCCGCAATTTCGATGGCAGTGGCCAGTTGAAGGTCCACAACCACCTCTTCCCGGCGGCCAACACCGCCCTCCCCTACCTGCGGGGTGATGCCGAAACCGTCAAGACCCACCAGGACTTCCTCAAGGGCGTCGTGCGGGTCGACCTGTTTGGACTGCGGGAAGAGGGGCGAATTGACGGCCAACTGCGGGCCCCGCTGCGGCCTGAACTCCCCCCGCTCAAACCGGGAGGCAAGTACCTGCTCGAGACTGTGCTCCGAACCCTCAAGGTGGGGCACCTCTTTTCACAGGGGACGGTCGACTCGAACGAGATCTGGGTTGATGTCGAAGTCCGCTCGGGAGAGCGCGTCATCGGCCGCAGTGGTGGCATCGACGACACCGGGACCGTCGACGCGTGGTCGCATTTCATCAACGTCTTCATGCTCGATCGCGAGGGGAACCGAATCGATCGCCGCAACCCCCAGGACATCTTCACCCCGCTGTACAACAAGCAGATTCCGCCGGGCGGGGCCCAGATTGTGCACTTCGGGCTGGAACTCCCCGCGGAACTCACGGCCCCCGTCACCATCACGGCCAGGCTGCAGTACCGCAAGTTCGACGCGCGGTACATGAACTACGTCGGCCGCAACCTCAAGCCCGGGGGACCGACGCTGCCCAACCACACTCCTGGCGAAGACTGGCACAACACCCTCCCCATCTCGACCATCGCCTCAGACACCATCACCCTGCCGGTGGAGGGACTCGACATGCCTGTCCCCGAACAGCAGTCGGCGATCGCCGAAAAAGACCGCTGGCAGCGCTGGAACGACTACGGGATTGGCCTGCTGCTCGAAGGGGCTGCCCCGGGATCCGCCGGGGGCAAGGCCGAACTGCTGCAGGCCGAGCAGGCGTTTCTCGAAGTCGAGCGCCTGGGCCGCTTCGACGGGCCGGTCAATCTCGCCCGTGTCTACCTGGTCGAAGGTCGAATTGACGAAGCGGTGGATGCCCTCGAGCGCGCTGGTCGACACACCACTCCCCCGGCTCCTCCCTGGACCCTCGCCTGGTTCAATGGCGTGGTGAACAAGCAGCAGGGCTATCTTGAACGTGCGGCAGAGAACTTCCGCGGCGTGCTTGAAGATCAGACCGCCGAGCGCCGCCAGCGGGGCCTCCGGTTCGAACGCGATTTCGTCGTCCGCAACGAACTGGCCCAGACCCTGTTTGAACTGGGCAAGCAGGAACGCGAAGACGACACCCGGCGCTCCGAATTGCTCCGCGAGTCGGTCCGCCAGTTCGAGCAGGTGCTGTTCTACGACTCGGAGGATGTCATGGCCCACTACAACCTCGGTCTGCTCTATGCGGAACTGGGCGAGACGGAAAAGTCGGAACTGCATCGACGGTTGCACCAACGGTACAAACCCGATGACAATGCCCAGGAACTGGCGGTCAATGCCGCCCGTCGCAAGTATCCGGCGGCGAACGTCGCCTCCGAGCCCCTGGTCATCTATCCCTTGAACCGCCCCGGAGCCCCCGGCCTGCCCGGCGTCGAGCAGGCCGCCACCACCCTCCGGGCCGAACCCCTCGCCCCGGCGGCCACTCCGACGGCACCGCGGGGCGAAGAGCCCACTCCCGACCCGGCGGGAGAGTGAGGATCCCATCGTGATCGACCGCAACCTGCACCGCCCCGCCCAACGGCCCGACGAACCCGCCGAAGATGATGCGATCATCGGCCGCATGTTCCGCAGGTCCCTTGTCGGGCTGCTGGCGGCCGCCGTGCTGGGGGGGGCCACCTGGTGGTTCCTGAGGCCCCCCCCGCAGAAGCTGGTCGAAAAACAGACCGAGGTCGCTCCAGCCAAGCGCCGCCGGACCGAGGCGGTCGAACTCCCCGCCGTCCCCTTCAGCGATCAGACCGCTGCCGCGGGCATCACCTGGGTGCATGAAAACGGTGCCCGTGGTGAGAAGCTGCTCCCGGAGTCGATGGGGGGCGGCTGCGCGATTCTTGATTACAACAATGACGGGCGACCGGACATTCTGCTGGTCAATTCGCGTCCGTGGTCCGCCGAGCAGGCGGGCACCACCCGCGCCAGCACCGCCCTGTACCGCAACGAGGGCAACTGGAAGTTCACCGACGTCTCCGCCGAGGCCGGCCTCGATGTGGAGCTCTATGGACAGGGGGTTGCCGTCGGCGACTTCGACAACGATGGCTGGTGCGATGTCTACCTGAGCGCTGTCGGGCCCAATCGCCTGTTCCGCAACGAGCAGGGTCGGTTTGTCGACGTGACCGAGTCAGCCGGGGTCGCTGGTCGGACGGAAGACTGGAGCACAAGTTGCGGGTTTCTTGACTACGACCGCGACGGAGATCTCGACCTGTTTGTCGCGAACTATGTCCGCTGGAGTCCCGACATCGATCGCGCCTTCCGCTGCACACTCGATGGCTCGCTGCGGGCCTACTGCCGGCCCAAGGAATTCGACGGCGCGTTCCCCTACCTGTTCCGCAACGACGGGAATGGCCAATTCACCGATGTCTCCGCCGAGACAGGCGTGCAGGTCCGCAATCCCGACACCAATGTCCCGATGGCCAAGTCACTGGGGGTGGTGTTCGTCGACGCCGACGAAGATGGCTGGCTCGACATCGTCATCGCCAACGACACCGTGCAGAATTTCCTGTTCAACAACCAGCAGGGAAAGCGGTTCGCCGAGGTGGGCCTGGAACGTGGCCTGGGGGTCGACAACAATGGCCAGGCGCGAGGAGCCATGGGGTGTGACGTGGGCTGGTTTCGAAACGACGAAACCCTGGCGGTGGTGATTGGCAATTTCGCCAACGAGATGACCGCCCTGTACTGTTCCAAGGGGGGGCGGATGCTCTTCACGGACGACGCGATCGCGACGGGGCTGGGCCCCCCCTCGCGGATCTGGCTGAAGTTCGGGATCTGTTTTGTCGACGTCGATCTGGACTCGCGACTCGACCTGCTGGTGGCCAATGGGCATCTCGAAAACGACATTGCGAAAGTGCAGAAGAGCCAGCAGTATCAGCAACCGCCGCAACTCTACTGGAACACCGGTGCCGCGCGGGGGACGGAACTGCAAAAGCTCGACGCCACGCAGACTGGCCAGGCGTTTGCGCAGCCCATGGTTGGGCGCGGGGCCACCTACGCCGACTTCGACGGTGATGGCGATCTCGACTGCCTGCTGACCGCGACCGGGGAAGCCCCCCGCCTGCTGCGGAACGACCAGGCGCTGGGAAATCACTGGCTGCGGGTTCGCCTGCGGGGGAATGGCACCTCGGGCAATCGCGATGGCTACGGAGCCCTGGTGACCCTCGTGAACTCGGGGGGAACTCAAAAACGACTTGTCTCGACCACTCGCAGTTACCTCTCGCAGACCGAAGCCCCCGTGACGTTTGGCCTGGGAAAATCGCCCCTGGTTGAACGGCTGGAGATCCGCTGGACCGATGGGCAGACCCAGTCCCTGGACGTTTCCGAGGTCGATCGCGAACTGCTGATCGAACAACCCCCCGCCCGGCCCTGAGCCCCGTCCACTGATCCCGTCCAGTGATCCCGTCCAGTGATCCCGTCCAGTGATCCAGTTCGTTAATCCCGTCTGGGAATCCCGTCTGGGAATCCCGTCTGGGAACTCATCGACATCACCAGGTCGCAGTCCTGGTTTCGCGACACTGGCACCGCCACTCTGGAGGTGGGTCAGCGCGCTTCAACGCCAGCCACCCGCTCTGTGTTTGCTGGGTCAGGTCTGCCACCCCGCGTGTGCGCAGGTCCTTTCGTTCGAGTTGCCCGGGCGTCCTCCGGTACCGCCTCTCCGACTGGGCAGATTGCAGCGGTCGTCGGGTTTTTTCAGGCGGTCCGTCCGTGAAGACCGACTGTCTGCGTGGATAGCTTGGACGCACGCGCCCAACTCCCCTAAAATCGAGGGCTTCCGGTCGCGCCGTCAGGCTCAGACGATGCGGCCGTTCCCCGCGATCTCCCAGTGAGATCCCCCTTTGAACCGCCCCCTGCGGCCTGTCGTCTCGACGCAATTCTCCATGCCCATTCCCGCGACTTCCGACAAGATCGACCTGCTGCACGACCTGATGCATGACCGGATCCTGGTGCTCGACGGCGCCATGGGCACCATGTTGCAGCGTCACAAGCTGGGCGAGGCCGACTTCCGAGGCCAACAGTTCGCCGACCACCCGGGCGAACTGCAGGGCTGCAACGACCTCCTCTGCATCACCCAGGGCGACCTGGTGAGCGATGTGCACCTCTCGTATCTCGAGGCGGGTGCCGACATCCTCGAGACCAACTCGTTCAATTCCCAGTCCATTTCGATGGCCGACTACAAGCTCCAGGATCAGATCCGGGAGCTGAACTTCGCCGCGGTGGACTGCGCCCGCAAGGCGATCGACCGTTACCAGAAACGGGCCGGGGGCAAGGCCCGCCCGAAATTTGTGGCGGGCTCCATCGGTCCGATGAACGTTTCGCTCACGCTCTCGCCCGATGCCGACAATCCGGGCTTCCGCACCAAGACTTTCGATCAGGTCGAAGAGGCGTACTACGGGCAGGTCGCGGCACTCATCGAAGCGGGTGTCGATATCCTGATGCCCGAAACCACGTTCGACACACTGAACCTCAAGGCCTGCCTGCTGGCAATCGAGCGCTACTTCGCCGAGCACTCGATCCGCCTCCCTGTCATGGCCAGCACCACCTTCATCCAGGCCGGGAGCGATCGGATGCTCACTGGCCAGACGCTGGAGGCGTTCTACATCAGCATTGAGCACGGGCCGCTGTTCAGCCTGGGGATCAACTGCTCGCTCGGCCCCGACCTGATGCGGGGGCATGTCGAGGAACTCTCCCGACTGGTCCCGCTCCCCACCACCTGCCATCCCAACGCCGGCCTCCCCAACGAGATGGGAGGCTTCGACCAGACTCCGGAGACCATGGCGGGCATCCTCGGGCAGTTCGCTGCCGAGGGCTGGCTGAACATCGTCGGTGGCTGCTGTGGCTCGACCCCGGCCCACATCGAGGCGATTGCCCGGGCGGTCGCCCAGCAGCGTCCGCGGGTCATCCCCCCGCGGGTCCCGCGCACCCGCTTCTCGGGTCTGAATCCCTACACCCTGCTCCCCGAAACCAACTTCACCATGGTGGGCGAGCGGTGTAACGTCACCGGCTCGAAGCGGTTCGCCCGGCTCATTCTCAACGACGACTACGAAGCGGCCCTGCAGGTCGCCCGTGACCAGGTTGATGGCGGCGCCAACCTCATCGACATCAACCTCGATGAGGGGATGCTCGACGGTCTCAAGGCGATGCCCCGCCTGCTCAACCTGGTCGCCAGCGAGCCCGACATCTCCAGTGTCCCGGTGATGATCGACAGCTCGAAATGGGAGGTGATCGAGGCGGGACTGAAGTGCGTGCAGGGCAAGTGCGTCGTCAACTCCATCAGCCTGAAAGAAGGTGAGGAAGCCTTCCTCGCCCAGGCCCGCAAGGTGCGGGACTACGGCGCCGCCGTGGTGGTGATGGCGTTCGACGAGACCGGCCAGGCCGACACCGCCGAACGCAAGATTGAAGTCTGCACCCGCGCCTTCCGCCTGCTTCGCGACCGGCTCGATTTTCCCGCCGAAGACATCATCTTCGATCCGAACATCCTCGCCATCGGGACGGGCATCGAAGAACACAATCGTTACGCGCTCCACTTCATCGAGGCGACCCGTCGCATCAAGGAACTCTGCCCCGGGACCCGCATCTCGGGAGGGGTGAGCAACATCTCGTTCGCCTTCCGCGGGAACGAGCCGGTCCGGCAGGCCATCCACGCCTGCTTCCTGTACCATGCGATCCGCGCCGGGCTGGACATGGGGATCGTCAACCCCCGTCAGCTCGCGGTGTACGAGGACATCGACCCCGATCTCCGCCGGCTGGTCGAAGATGTGCTGTTCGATCGCCATCCCGAAGCGACCGAGCGGCTCATCCAGCATGCCGACCGCATTCGCGAGTCGGCGACCGGTGTTGGTCCCCAGGCCGAGGAGTGGCGCGGGGGGACCGTCGAAGAACGGCTGCAGCATGCCGTGATCAAGGGCATGGTCGACCACATTGAGGCCGACACCGAGGAGGCCCGCCAGAAATACCCCCGGTGCCTCGATGTGATCGAGGGACCGCTGATGGCTGGCATGTCGACCGTGGGCGACCTGTTCGGCACCGGCAAGATGTTCCTGCCCCAGGTGGTCAAGAGCGCCCGGGTGATGAAAAAGGCGGTGGCGTATCTCGAGCCTTTCATGGAACAGGAGAAAGCCGGGCAGCCCTCGGCCCGCCAGTCCCGCGGCCGCGTGCTGCTCGCCACGGTCAAGGGAGACGTCCACGACATTGGCAAGAACATCGTGGGGGTCGTGCTGCAGTGCAACAACTACGAGATTGTCGACCTGGGAGTGATGGTTTCCTGCGAGCGGATCCTCCGCTCGGCGCGTGAACACGGGGTCGACATGATTGGCCTGAGCGGGCTGGTCACTCCCAGCCTCGACGAGATGGTCCATGTCGCCAGTGAAATGCAGGCGCAGGGCTTTGACTGCCCCCTGCTGATTGGTGGCGCCACCACCAGCGCCAAGCACACCGCCGTCAAGATCGCCCCCAAGTACAGTGGCCCCATCATCCACGTGCTCGATGCTTCGCGCAGTGTGGGTGTGGTCGACAACCTGCTGCGTCCCGATTCCCGCGCCCGGTACATCGAGGAGTATCGCGCCGAACAGGCCCGGCTGGTCGAGCAGTTCAAGCAGCGGCAGGCGGTCAGCCTGGTCCCGTTGAAGGAGGCGCGGGCGAACGCGTTTGTCACCGACTGGGCCCGGCTGCCCATCGACACCCCCACCTTCCTCGGGCCCCGGACCCTCGAATCGGTCCCGCTCGCCGAACTTGTCGACTTCATCGACTGGTCCCCCTTCTTCCATGCGTGGGAGTTCGGGGGCCGCTATCCCGCCCTGCTCGATGACCCGGTCAAGGGCGAGGCGGCCCGCAGGCTGTTCGCCGACGCCCAGCCCGTGCTGCGTGATCTCGTCGAAAACCGCCGCCTCACCGCCCGCGCCGCCTATGGCTTCTGGCCCGCCAACTCCGAGGGAGACGACATCATCGTCTACACCGACGAGTCGCGCACCACAGAGGCCACCCGCTTCTGCATGCTCAGGCAGCAGTGGGAGCGGAAGGGAAATCGGGTCTTCTACTCCCTCTCAGACTTCATTGCCCCCGTCGGAAGTGGACGCAAAGACTACATCGGGGCGTTCGGAGTGACGGCGGGCCTCGGACTCGAACCGGTCGTCGCCGATCTCGAACGCCGCCATGATGACTACACCGCCATCCTGGTGAAGGCGCTCGCCGACCGCTTCGCCGAGGCTCTCGCGGAATGGCTCCACGCCCGTGCCCGCCGCGATTGGGGCTATGGCCAGGCCGAACAGCTCTCGCACGACGACCTGATCCGCGAGCAGTACCGGGGCATCCGTCCCGCCCCGGGCTATGGCAGTTGTCCCGATCACACCGAGACTCCCAAGCTGCTCAATCTGCTGGAGGCCACCCCCCGGGCGGGCCTGTCGCTCACCGAATCGAACTCGCTGCTCCCCGCCGCCTCGGTCTGCGGCTGGTACTTCGCCCACCCGGAGGCCCGGTACTTCTCGGTCGATCGCATCACCGCCGATCAGGTCGAAGACTACGCCCGCCGAAAACACCTGACCATCGAGGAAGTTGAGCGGTGGCTCTCCCCCAACCTTGGTTACGACCCGGCGGATTTCGCCACCGGCTGATGGTGCCCCCTTCTCGGCCAGTCGCCCCAACCCTTCGAACCGCTCGTCCGCTCGCCAGCCGGTTTCACCGCCTGGCCGGGTGATGATCCCCGAGGGGCTCCCGGGCGACTCTGAGGGTGGGCCCTGAAAGGTGGCCGCGGCCAGCAAAGCCCCGATTCAGCCGGCTTCCATCGCGGCGGTTCGCCACTGGCACCGTTCCTGACACTCCTGCTCCTTCACTTCGTACTCATCGCAAAGCGGAAACCGCTTCCATGAAAGAAAAACTGGTTCGCGTCGGGTTTGTCGGCGCTGGCGAAAACACCCGGCGACGTCACATTCCCGGCTTTCGCGCACAGTCGGGCGTCGAACTGGTCTCCGTCGCCAATCGCTCCGTCGAGTCGGCCCGCCGGGTTTCGCAGGAATATGGAATCCCTCGCGTCTTCGATAACTGGCGCGATCTGGTCAACGACCCTGGCATCGACGCCGTCTGCGTTGGGACCTGGCCCAATCTGCACTGCGAAGTCACCGTCGCGGCGCTCAACGCGGGCAAGCACGTGCTGTGCGAGGCCCGCATGGCCCGCAACGCTCACGAAGCCCACCAGATGCTCATGGCCGCCCAGGCCCATCCCGGCCTCATCGCCCAGGTCGTTCCCAGTCCCTTTGGTCTCATGCATGATCGCTACCTCAGAAAGCTCATCGACGACCGCTATCTCGGTGAGCTTCGCGAAGTGGTCGTCATCTCGGCCGATGACGCCGCCTGGGACTACACCCAACTCCTGCACTGGCGACAGGAAATCGAGATCAGCGGTTTCAACATGCTCACCCTGGGCATCATGCACGAGACGGTCTCCCGCTGGACTCC
>Ga0315905_10008912_pt1 | contig 10158 bp, 6 predicted proteins | sample LakEriMetagenome_5_FD_203522 | JGI IMG/M metagenome (GOLD analysis project Ga0315905, IMG submission 203522) | Freshwater fungal communities from buoy surface, Lake Erie, Ohio, United States - Buoy 4 MA121 | ecosystem: Environmental > Aquatic > Freshwater > Lake | place: USA: Lake Erie, Ohio... | reverse complement strand
CGCCCCCCGCCCCGACCAGCGCGCCCCGTCGCCCGGCGAGCGGCGCCCGGCAGCGCGCGCCGACGAGCGAGCGCGACGCCGCGCTCCCCCACACCCAAATCGCCTCGACTGACGCCCGCGGATCCGCTCTCACAAGCGCGTACTACCCTACGACTCGTCCACTGCTACCCAGTCGACGCCACGCTCCCTCTCTCCGCTTCCTCCCAGTAGCCCAAAAGCAACCGGCGCGCGCGCTCTTCCCCCCCCCCCCCTAAGGCAGCAATGATGAACCTCAAGGCCCCGTCGTCCGTCAAGGCGGCCGGCGCCACGACGACGCGCGGAGGTGCGGTCTCGAGCGTGACGATCCGGGCGTCCTGCGCCGCGCGGGCCGCGATCGGCGGCCAATGGGAACTGCTTTAGGGGGGCGGGGCGACTGGAGGGCGTTGGCAAAAGGGGGGAGGAGGAGCGCCCGTGCCTCCCGCCCGCCCGCTCGCTGTCGCCCCTCCTCTGCTGCCTCTTTCCCGGCGCCGATCGCGCCGGGGATCGACCTTCCGCGCACTTTCAGTGCCCCGGCGCCCCCCGCATTCGGCATGCACCGCGGCCGTCATTCGCGTTTGGGCGGGGAGCGGGCGATCGAACGAACGAGCGCGCTCAACGCCCTCCTCCCCCCCCCTCCCCTATCCCCACCCCCGCAACCAAAAAAACACCAGGCCGCGTCGTCGTGCGCGCGGCCGCCAAGCGCGACGCGTCGCAGCGCGTCGTGATCACGGGCATCGGCGCATGCACGGTCTTCGGCAACGACGTCGACTCGTTCTACAACACGTGCGTCGCGCGCGCGAATGGAGGGGGTGCTCACCGGGGGGCCTCGTCGCACAAACCCGCCCCGCCCCGCCCCGCGCCGCCAAAGAGCCCCCCCCGAGCCCGAGCCCCGCGCCAGCCGACGACACCAAAAAAAACACCAACGCCCCCCCCGCCCCCCTCTATAAACACACACCCACCACCACCATCACCACCAACAACACCAACAACCAACACCAACAACCACAAAACAGCCTCCTCGAGGGCAAGTCCGGCGTCGGCCTCATCGACCGCTTCGACGCCTCCGAGTTCCCCACCCGCTTCGCCGCGCAGATCAAAAACTTTGACGACGAGGGCCTGATCGACAAGAAGAACGCGCGGCGGTACGACGACTGCCTCAAGTACACGATGGTCGCCGGGAAGAAGGCCCTCATCCAGGCGGGCCTGAGCAAGGAGCACCACAGCCAGGCCTACGCGCAGCTCGACCTGACGCGGTGCGGCGTGCTGGTCGGCAGCGGCATGGGCGGCCTGTCGGTCTTCCAGGACGGCGTCAAGTCGCTCGTCGAGAAGGGCTACAAGAAGATCTCGCCCTTCTTCATCCCCTACGCCATCACCAACATGGGCGGCGCCCTCCTGGCCATCGACACGGGCTTCATGGGCCCCAACTACAGCATCTCGACCGCGTGCGCGACCGCCAACTACGCGTTCGTCGCCGCCGCCAACCACATCCGCAACGGCGACGCCGACGTGATCGTCGTCGGCGGCTCCGAGGCGCCCGTCATCCCCGTCGGCCTGGGCGGGTTCGTCGCGTGCCGCGCCCTCTCGACGCGCAACGACGAGCCGGCCAAGGCCTCGCGCCCCTGGGACGTCGACCGCGACGGCTTCGTCATGGGCGAGGGCGCCGGGGTGTTTGTGTTCGAGTCGCTCGCGCACGCCGAGAAGCGCGGCGCCACGCCGATCGCCGAGTACCTCGGCGGCGCCCTCACGTGCGACGCGCACCACATGACCGACCCGCGCGCCGACGGCCTCGGCGTCAGCACGTGCATCTCCCTCGCCCTCAAGGACGCCCGGGTCGACCGCGAGCAGGTCAACTACATCAACGGCCACGCCACGTCGACGCTCGTCGGGGACGTCGCCGAGATCCGCGCCATCAAAAAGGTCTTCTCCGACCCCAAGGGCTTCAAGATCAACGCGACCAAGTCCCTGATCGGGCACTGCCTCGGCGCGGCGGCCGGGATCGAGGCCGTGGCGGTCGTCAAGGCGATCCAGACGGGGTGGCTCCACCCGACGCTCAACCAGGTCAACCCGATCGAGGAGGTCGCCGACCTCGACACGTGCGCCAACGAGAAGCAGCGGCTCGACGTGACGGCGGGGCTCAGCAACTCGTTCGGGTTTGGCGGGCACAACTCGGCGTGCATCTTTGCGCCGTTTGCGGCCTGATGGAACGAGGGAACGTGCGGATGGTGATGAGGACGAGGATTGAGTAGGAGAAGGAGGAGGAGGATTGATGATGAGGAGGAGGAGGAGGGCGAGGAGACGGACGCACGAGGGCGGCGCGCGTGCGTCAAGCCGTCGATCGCGCCCCCTACCCCCCCCCCGCGCGACTTGGCTCCTTTTTGCCCTCGCGCTCGCTCGTCCCCACCTTTTTTGTGTTTCTGGTTTACTGGTTTTTTTGTTCGTGTGTAAGATAGCCCCCCCCCGAATCTGCTTCGTTCACACCCCTGCGGGGCAGCACGGGTCCTGCTGCGCCACCGCTGCTGCGCCGAGCAGGCGCGCGCGCGACGACCCCGACGCTCCGCCGCCGCCGCCGCCTGCCGCCGCCGCCGCTGCTCCACCCGCCCCAAACACATAAAACCCGCCGGCCATGCCCGCGACGACCGCGACGAACACCCCCACGTTGTACGTCATGACCGCCAGCATGAGCAGGTAGGACGTCGCGAGCGACAGCGCGTAGGCGAGGGCCCGGTCGCGCGGCGGCGCGGGCTGGCCCCCGAACGCCGCCGCCGCCAGCCGCCGCGCCGAGAGGGCCTCGTGCGCCAGCCCGAGCGACGCGACGGCGGCGAGCGCGAGCGCGTAGGAGGCCGGCCCCGTCGTCTGCCACTGCGGGAGCCAGAGGACGGTGCGCGTGGACCACTCGAACGACATCGGCATGGTCATCGTCGTGGCGGACGAGGGGGAAGGGGCGCTGTTGGGGTTTGTTGGGGTGTCGTGTCTTTGAGGGTGAGTGAGGAGCGACGCGGCGGCGGCGTCGGCGTCGTCCCAGCGTCCCGGCGTCTCGGCGTGTGTGCGGGCGAGCGCGTCGACGTCCGACCGACACTGAACTCTCACCCCCCGTCGCCGCCGTGAGCCATTGCGTCGCTGGGATGATGCTGATGCTGATGGTGGTGATGCTGCTTGCGCTGCGCGGCGCTCGCTTCGGCCGGGGCGAGCGACGTCCACGTGGAGAGGAGACAGGTCGATACGACCAGGGCCGCGAGCGCCGCGAGCTCGGCGCGCGATGCTGAGGACGAGGCGCTGCTAGATGGAAGCGGCGGTCGCTCGACCTGCATCCGCAGGTTGGAGGTCGTACTAGTAGAGATTGTATTGCAGTGCTCAGAGAAAGAGAGCTGCGGGTGGCCGGCGGCGGCGGGCGAGTCTTCACGCCTCGAGCAGAGCGCCGGATACGCTCGCTGGCGTCTTCGGCGTCCGCGGCAATCGATTGCGCGCGCCCTTCCCCTCGTCGGTCCCCCTCCCATTCCAAACGCGACGCGGCAAGGATGCGGCGGTTCATCTAAGCATCGCGCCCAACCTTTGCGCAACCCGAGCGCGCGCGCTTGCGTCGCTCCCGCATCCTGTCGACGCCATCCTCATGTCGAAGAAGGGGGGAGGCGCCCGCGGCGGCGCGGGCGAGTTTTCGTGGGCAGCCGTGAAGGGCCAGCCCGACGCGTCGTACTACCTAGGCGCGTCCGTGATGGCCCCGTCGGGACGCTGGACGCAGCAGCGCGATCCGACCTGGTACCTCAAGGGTCCGCCGACGGTCGGGGGCGGCGAGGCGGCGGCGGCCGGCGCACCTTCGGCCGCCGACGCTCTGGCCTCGACCGCCGACGAGCTCGCCGAGATCCGGGCGCGCGAGCAGGCGATGCTCAACGAGGCGCTGGGGCTGGGGCCGGGCGGCGGTGGAGGAATCGGCAAGGCGGCGCGCGCTCGACCGCCGCCAGCGCAGCAGCAGCACCACCACCACCAAGCAGCGGCGGCGGCGGCGGCGGTGGCGGCAGCGGCGGCAGCAGCGGCGGCCGCGTCGGTCGTGGCAGGCAGGGACGAGGCGCGGCCGCCGGCGTCCAGGGGGCGGCGACACGACACGGACAACGGAGTGGAGGGAGAGCTGGAGGAGCGCGGCCACCGCCACGGCCGGCGGCGGCGCTCGCGGTCGCGCAGCCGCGACCGCCACCACCGCAGCAGCAGCAGGCGGAGCAGGTCGCGCAGCCGCGAGCGCCGCCGCCGCCACCGCCGCAGCCGCAGCCGCAGCCGCAGCCGCAGCCGCAGCCACGATCGGCACGGCAGGCGTCGCCGCAGCCGCAGCCGCGACCGCCGCGACCGCCCGCGCAGCCGCAGCCGCAGCCGCGAGCGGCGGCCGCGCCGCGAGGAGGACGGGCGGGAGGCGGAGCGGCCGCCGGCGATCGCGCCGCCGCCCCCAACAAGCAGCAGCAACCCCGCGCCGTGACCGCACACGCGCGCGCGCGCGCCCGAGGAGCCGATGTCTGTCAGGCGCAAAGTAACAAAGCAGCCACCTTTTTTTTGCAAAAAGAAAAAAGACGCCTCAAGCGCCGCCGACCCCCCCCGCGCCGCCCTCCTCCCCCTCGGCCGCCCGCAGCAACGCCTCGAGCAGCGCCCCCAGCTGCCCGCCGCCGCCCGCCGCCGCGTCTGCCGCGCGCAGCCGCGCCAGCAGCTCGCCCCTGCGCGCCTCGCGCCCCTCGCGCAGGGACGCCAGCTCGATCCCCAGCGCCTCGAGCTCGCGGGGCGCCAGCGCGCCGCCGCCGTCCTCGACGCCGCCCGTCTCGGCCGTCGCGCCCCAGCCGCCAGCGGCCGTGGCGGCGGCGGCGCGCCGCGCGCGGTCGTCCAGCCACGCGGCCGCGCGCCCGACGCCGTCGGCGAGGCGCGCCACGATCGGGTGCAGGGCGAGCGCGTCGTCGATGAGCGCCTCGAGGGCGGCCAGCGGGGTGGCGGGAGCCGCCGCCCCCGACGCCGCCGCCGCCGACGACGCTCGCGGCGGCGGCTGCTGCCGCAGCAGCGCGCCGCGCTCCACCTCTGCCAAAAACGCGGCGTGCGCGGCGGCGAGCGCGTCGAGGTCGCGCGCGGCGCCCGCGGCCTGCCCGAAGCGCGCCCAGGCCACCTCGACCACGTCGAACGCCGCGTAGTGCTGCACGGCGGCCACGAGCGCGGCGGCGTCGTTGCGCGCCGAGAGGGCCTCGCGCAGCAGGGCCTCGACGCCCGCGCGCGCGGGCGCGCCCGGGCGCAGGCGGCGCGCGCCCCGCTCGACCTCGGTCTTGAGGGCGCGCCACACGTCGGCGAGGGCGCGCTCGGCGCGGCGGAGGCGCCACATCAGGCGCCCCACGCGGCGGTAGGAGGCCATCGCCTCGGCCGTGAAGACGGACGCGAGCGGCGACGACGATGGGGCGGAGGCGCCGCCGCCGCCGCCGCCGCCGCCGCCGCCGCCGAGGCCGCCCGCACCCCCCGCCGCCCAGACCGCGTACTCGAGCGCAAACACGTCCCAACCCGTCTCGCCCCCGCCCGCCGCCGCCCGCCCGCGCCGCGCGCGCAGGCGGTCGAGCGTGTCCGGGTCGTCGTCGCGCGCGGCCGAGCACGCGACCGCCTGCCGCAGCGCGTGCTCGAGCGCCGCCTCGGAGACCTGGGCGGCGGGCTTGGCGAGCTCTGGGGCGGCCGCGTCGAGCAGGGCGGCGGCAAAGTCGCCCTGGCCCAGGAGCAGGTAGCGGCGGGCGGCGACGAGGTGGCGCGGGAGGTCGAAGCCGGCGATGGGTGCGGGGGACGGCTCGGGAGCGGCGGCGGTGGCCGCTGACGCCGCCGACGGCGACGGCGAGCGCAGCAGCAGCATCACGCGCGCGTCCACGCGCCGCAGCGCCGCGTCCACGACGCGCTCGAGGGCCGCCAGCTCGCGCGCAAACCCGCCGTCCCCCTCCGCGTCGTCGTCTTCGTCCCGCCCCTCCGCCGCCGCCGCCAAGGCCTCGGCCGCCGCCGCGCGCGCGTGGCCGCGCGCCCAGCGCCCGTCGCCGCACACCTCGCGCAGGAAGTAGAGGGACTTGCCCGCGCGCAGGACGCGGCGGGCGAGGCTGGAGGACACGAACGCGGGGACGCGCGCGGGCTCGATGCGGTAGCAGTCGCGCCACGGGTCCAGCTGCGGGGCGGAGGAGGAGGGCAGGCCGCCGCCGCCGCCGCCGCCCGAGCCGGAGCCGCGCACGACGAAAAACTCGCCCGCGGGGTCGTCGGCGAGCGCGCCCTCGAGCACCCAGCGGCGCGCGCGCTCGAGCAGCGGGGCGCACGCGGCGCGCAGCACGCGTCCCAGCAGCGCGCGCTGGTCCGGGTCGCCCGCGCGCGACAGCGCCCACAGGCGGCTCGCGAGCGCCGCGCCCTTGGCGCCGGCGCACGCGTCGCCCGCGGCCGCCAGCGCGCGCAGGCGCCGGAGCGGCTCGGATAGCCACAGGGCCAGTCGGCGGAGCGTGAGGTAGGGGGTCGAGGCGGCGGCGGAGTAGTCGTCGTCGGCGTCGAAGGCGCCGCAGCCGTCGTCCTCGTCGGTGTTGTTGTTGCCGTCGTGGTCGTCCGCCCCGCAGCCGTCGTCGTCCTCGTCCGCGGCCCCGGGCACCGCCGCCGCCGCGGGCACGGGCGGCGGCGGGCGGAAGCGCGCCTGCGCCTCGAGCAGCGCCAGGACGCGGTAGTAGTCGGCTAGCTCCTCGGAGAGCGCGCCGGCAAAGGCCAGCCGCACCGCGCCCCCGTCTGCGCTGCCGCCGCCGCCGCCACCCCCGGCGTGCCCCGCGTGCCGCCGCACCGCCTCGACGACGAGCCCGAGCTCGCCGCCGAGCGCGTGCACGAGGGCGCGCTGCGCCGGATGCAGGCGCGTGTCCTTGTAAGGGGCCACGCGCACCCCCCGGTCCAGCGCCGCGAGGGCCGGGTCGGCCGAGCCCGTGAGGTTTTCGGCCTGGCCGGCGGCGGGAGGAGCAGGGCCGCGGCGGCCCGACGGCGCGGCCGAGGACGACGACGGCGGCAGGTCAAAGGTCACGTGCGCGCCGTCGACGTGCTGAGCGGCGCGTAGGACATCGCGCACGATGGAGGCCTCGCGCGCGAGGGCGTCTGGGAGGCGGGAGGCGCTCATGGTGGTGCTGGTGGTGGTCCTGGCCGTCTGCTGCGCCGGCGGCGTGAGTGGCCGCGCCTGCTGCTGCTGCTGCTGCTGCTGCTGCTGTTGGATGGCGCGCGCACGCTGATGCTGCTGCTGCATCTGCTGTTGTTGCTGCTGAGCCGAGGCGGACAGGCCCATAAAGTCGCCGCCCAGCACAGCCCCGCTGCCGGCGCCGCCACCTGCGCCGCCGGCCTCGGCGCCGCTCCGCAGCTGCTGCGGCAGCTGCATCTCCGGGAGCCGCAGCGGCTGGTACGCGGCCAGCGAGCCGACGGGCAGCTGCGCCGCGGGCACGGCGGACGTGGCGCCCGCGGGCGACAGCGCGGCCAGCAGCTGCAGTGCGGCGCCGTGCGTGCGCGCGGCCAGGCGCCCGCCCGCGCCCGCGGCCGCCTGCAGGGCGCACAGGCGCGCGAAGCGCTCGTCGAGCGCGAGGGCATCGCGGTCGCGGCGCTGCGCGAGCAGGCGCAGCTTGAGGTTGGAGACGACGGCGGCGGCGTCTGATGATGATGATGAGGAGGAGGAGGAGGGGGCGGCCGATGCGGATGCCGACGACGAGACGCCGCTGCCCAGCAGGCGCGCCGCAAAGCTGAGCAGGCGCGCGTGGTAGGCGTCGTTCTGGTGCTGCTGCTGTTGCTGTCCTCCGGGCGCGCGCGCCAGGGACGCGCTCACGAGCGCGCTCAGCAGGGCGACGCGGTCGGCGGCGAGCGAGCAGCACGCGGCGTTGGCGTTGGCGACCGGCGCCGGGGCAGGCGGCGCTTTCGCGGCGATGCCGGTGCTGCTGCTGCCGTTGTGGTTGCTGCCGCCGTAGCGCAGGGCGCCCGCGGCGTAGGCCGAGGGCTGCTGCATGGTTGATGTTGGCGATGTACGCGGACGGGCGCGTTTGGCCGCCCGCGGCCTCGCGGAGGCGACAGCTGTTTTTTAAAAACCCAGAGGGCCGCGCGCGCTCTCTTTCTTGGACGCGCGCGCGCGAGGGGGTCGATCGTTGTCGTTTGTTTGTGCGCGCGCGCGCGTGGCTACCGGATCGGAGATGGATGGGATTTGGCGGTGGTGCAGATGGGGATGGGCGTTTGCGTGTGTTCTTGGGCGTTTTTTTTTGTGTGTTAGTATGGGCGTGGTCTCGCTCGCCCCTGCTGTCCCCCCCGCTCCTAATCGACACTCGACGACCCACTTGCCCCCGCGCGCGCTTTCCCACACGCCACCCCTCTGGCCGCCCCAACGGTCCATACTCGGACCTGGACCGATCAGCCAGACCTCACGGCGAGGCCGAGCCAGGGCCCGCGAACCGCAGGCGGAGCGAGGGCGATTTGGTCGCCGTCCGTCCTCGTCGTGTCCGCTCCGTCCCGCGTGGCCGCCTCGTCGACGGCTCGACGACAACTGCACAAATCCGCGCGACCGCCTCATTCCGCCCTCTCATCCATACACACACAAACCCACAACAACCCAAACATCCAACGCGTTCATATCGTTCCATCATCCGCGCGCGCGCGCCTCTCGCCCCGCCTCTCTCGGGACCACCGGCCGCGAATCCAAAACAGTGGACAGGTCGACCGGCAGAATCACCTTGCGCCCCGCCACCCTGTCCGCGCGCCGCCCCAAAGCTTCGCTCGAGCTTGGCCGCGTCGGCACTCCCACGGCCCATCGTAAGCCACCCAAAAGCCGGGCATGGCGAGCCGCGCGTTCGGGCGGCGGCGAGATGGTCGCGAAAAGGAGCAGCCGTCCGCCGCCGCCGCCCCGTCACCGGCCGCCCCGTCGGCGCTGCACCGGCCCGCGCCAGCCCTCGCGTCGGCGGAGCGCCGCCTGCACGCCCCCCACCGCCCGCCCCTCAAGCGCTCGTCCCTGAGCAAGTTTTACGTCGCCAAGTCGCGCTCGTTCTCGTGCATGTCGGCCCTCGAGAGCGAGTACGAGGCGGCGGGCGCGGCGTCGGCCGCGCTGCTGCTGGCAAAACGGCCGCACGCGGGCGGCGGCGGAGCAGGAGGAGGCGGCGGCGGCGCCGCCGCCGACTGCCTCCTCTTGCTGCTGGGCGGCGGCGGAGCGGGGCCGTGCTCGGCCTCTCCGCCCCCCTCGCCCCTCTCGCGCATGCCCGAGGAAGAAGACGACCTGGACGCCGGCGGCTGGCGGGGGCTCCTCCCGCTCAGCCGCAGGTCCGTGCCCCTGCCGCCGAGCGAGCCGGCGGACGAGCAGCGGCGGCAGCAGCGGCGGCAGCAGCAGGCCGAGGAGGCGGCGGAGCGCCACGACCCCGACCGGGCGCTGGCGGCCGCGTTTTGCGGCGGCGGCGGCGGCGGCGGCGGCAGCGCGCCCGCGCCCGCGCCCGGCCCCCTCGACGACGCCTCGGCCGCCACGCCCACGCCGCGGCCCGAGACGCCGCCCGCGCACGCCGGCGCCGCGGCCGCCCTGGCGTCGCAGCTTACGCGCAGCCTGTCCAACAGCAGCAGCGGCGGGCGCAGCGGCGGGAGCGGCGGCGGCCGGCCGGCGCCCGTCGAGCAGCAGCAGCAGCAGCAGCAGCACGAGGAGGACGAGGAGATGCTGCTCTGCGCCGCGCTACGCCGGATTTGAGGAGATGCTGCTGTGCGCGGCGCTGCGTCGGATTTTGAGACGCCCAACTGCACATCACACACACCGCACCACACCCAACAAAATAGAGAGAGCGGCGAGCCCCATTCTGGCTTTTTTTTTTCCCCGCGCCGTCGCTCTCCCTCCCCTCTCTTCCCTCCTCCCCCTCCCCCTCCCCCCCCCCCACGGTGCAAGCTGCTCGCGGCGTCGGGCGGTGGGGGACGGGGTGGGGGCCCCACCCCGTCCCCCAAAACCTCTCAGCTTGAATCGCGCCGCCTTGGCGGCACAAGCGAACGAGAGCGTCCCTCTCTCCATTTTTGCGGACCGAAAATCCCCCTCCCCTTTTGTCTTTGTTCCCTCCTCTCCGCCCCGCCCGTCCTCCTCTCGACGTGGTGCGTTTTTTTTCTCCTCCGACCCCTTGCGCTGCCATCTTCATACCCCCGCGCGCC
>Ga0315905_10008910_pt1 | contig 10158 bp, 8 predicted proteins | sample LakEriMetagenome_5_FD_203522 | JGI IMG/M metagenome (GOLD analysis project Ga0315905, IMG submission 203522) | Freshwater fungal communities from buoy surface, Lake Erie, Ohio, United States - Buoy 4 MA121 | ecosystem: Environmental > Aquatic > Freshwater > Lake | place: USA: Lake Erie, Ohio... | reverse complement strand
GCGCAACATGACTTGCATCACATGCATGTACCTCCGTGATGGCTTTCCGGTACATGAGAGGCAGGTTCATGCGCATGAGAAGGACCGACGACACGAAGTACATGCCCATCATCCAGGCCATGAACAAGACCAGCATGTTCGAGTAGTGGCGATTGTATATTGCATTCTGTCCTCACCCCCAGCGCCCGCGCTTGCCGCACGTGGTCAAGAGTAGATATGCGCTAGGACGCAAGCAGACATGCGCTAGGACGCGCGCGTCACACGCCATAGGCATGGGACAGAAGACGCGATATAGATATGCGCTAAAGCGCCGCAGAGGCAGGGCTGAGGCAGGGCAGAGACAGGGCAGAGGCAGGGCAGCAGACTGCAAGACCTGCAGGTGAAAGATTTTGAGCCATATTTGCAGGAAGCCTCGGATCGACATGGCAATCAGCACCCCTGTGCCACATACAACAAGACATGCCCATCAGGGGAGAGCCTCTATGTAAAGAAACTAAAAGATTATGAAAGAAAGAGACTAAAACATTATCAAAGGGAGAGAGCCAGCACACTTTGCACACGCCTATGCGCAAGGCGTTGGCAGGCGTGGAATCAACGGCAGAAGACAGGCAAGCACGACAGGGTTGCTGCGTGGGTACAGAGCAACAGGTGGGAGGAGCAGAGAAATGGAGACCATCCAGGACCAAACAGACAAGAGAGCGCGCGGGCGCGCGAGGAAGTGAGGAAGCATCGAGGCAAAAGGAGACCACCGAGGACCAAAAGGGACAGACAGGAAGAGACGGCCGAGAGGAGGCAAACGAGAGGAGACAAACGGCCGAGACAGACACGAGAGGTGACAGACAAGAGAAGAGACAGACGCGCTGGACAGACGCCTCGAGACAGACAGGAGCCAGACACGAGTCGCTAGGAGACCAACGAGGACGAAGGAGACGGTCTGCGCGACGGCCTCGACTTGCATCTCATCAACGCGATTCATAGTGACCACTAGTACCGAAAGGACGCGCGTCACCGGGTCCACCTGTTGCCGACCCCAAGCGTCAATGACCTTGGCACTCGCCTCGCTACTCGCCTCGCTACTCACATGAATTCGCGCCAGCGCGGGTGTAGGAGGGTCGCAAACGAGGTGTGGCGCGAGGCAGCAAACGAGGGGTGGCGCTAGGCAGACGGCCGCCTGCCTCCTTCGCTCCAGCTACCTGGTGTAGGGTGTAGGGTGTAGGGCGCAGGAAGCAGGGCGTAGGGCGGGGGGCGGTAGTAGACGGCGGAGGCAGACCTGGGCAACGCGATTGAAGACGATGTTGATTGACGCCATCATCATCTTGTACACACAGTAGCCCGAGAAAAAGTAGCCGTTCATGTTGACCAAGCGGCCCAGGATCGTGGTCGCGAAGGAAACCTGCTTAAGAGCTTCGCGCGCCTCGTGCAGCTCCTCAAATATGTCGCACGACATGTGCTCCATGGCGACGAGCTCGAGCTTCATGCTCTTGATGTTGTTTTGCAGGGCCTTGTCGTCGCCAGACCGCGCCACACTCGACATGAAGCCGCTCACCCGCTTCTGCCACCCCCCCCCATCCTCGCCCGTCTCTCTGGCCGAGTGCCGCCGCCGCAACAGGTCGTGCTGGGTGACGAGCATGAGCTTCTTCTTGGCACTGATCATATCGAGAGTCTTGAGGAGGCGCTTTTCAAGCGCCTCGATGTCCTTGTGGGTGACCGGGCGGAGGAAGCAGTGCAGCGTCTGCCGTGGACAGTTGACGGCTCCGAAGCCCGAAGTCAGGGCCATGGCTGTCACCCCCAGCACACCTACTCGCGATATCCCCATGACGAGCATGGAACCCGACTGCCCTGCAATGGGAAGCGAGTCTGTCATTGAGTAGAAGAGCCAAAGGTAGACGAGGAGCAATGGCAGCGCTAGGTAGCCCGCTTGTGAGCTCTCAAACTCTTGATTCCGCAGCATCAGGTAGAAGAAGCAGTACGGCAGAATGAGGATGAGGATGGTTGTCACCACCACAAGGTTCAGCTTCCACGCCCACCAACGCGCGTGCGAGAGCACGTCGAGCACTGCTCAAGTGCGATGCAATCACGCACATCGTCAGCATCGCAATAAAGTGTATGGCAACGCCCCCTCTCCAGTTCACCAGATCAAAACGCTAGCCCAGGCGCTGACGCTTGACGCGGAGCGGTTTTGAGTTGGGGATCATGTTCTGCTCGATGCCAATGCGTGAGCTAGCGTCTAGCGCTCTGACGCCAACCCGATGGCTGTTTGCCACCGTTAGCTGTTAGCGTGGGCTGAGAAATCGCCCCGCTCACGCGAACAAGCTACTGGTGGCTGCAAATCCCTTTGCGATTGCGATTGCACCCAGCACCGTGAGGATTCGCCCACCTTCAAAGAGCACGAGCGAGAACATAGAGCAGGAGATCATGAACACGGTGGAAAAGAGAATCTGCACGTGCACGGCCTTGTTGTCGTTGCCCTTGAGCACCTGCATCGAAGACCCATTGTCACGCTCATGCCACGCCACACGCTGCACAGCACACACGCAACATGCCGGGCGCGGAGGGCGTCGGGCGTGCCTTGCTAGTGAGGAAGAAAAAGCCCGCCGCAAAAAACAGCACGAGTGTGGCGAGGAAGCCGAACGTGTCCATGACGACGCCGCCAATGCTCGAGCAGACGAGCGCAATGGAGACTCCCGATGCCAGGAGGCCGCCGACCTCCACGAAGTCTCGCACGGCGCTGCCCTCTGGCAGCACCGCATCAAGCATGCGCGCCATCAGGATCGCGCGGACCCGCTGGCACTCATGCGCTCTCCTCTCGAGCCTGGCTCAGACGGGCAGCTGTTCGGGTGTTTTGCCTCGCCTAAGTCGCTTCATCCCCGACGGCAGACGACAGTGATGTGCACGAACCACGTCCGCCCGTCATGGCGATAGGCGGGGATCAGGAACCTCCTCCCGTCCGAAACAGGCGCAGTGGCGCCGGATAATGATCATTGCCGCGCGCCCTGCCGCCTATGGTGTGTCGGGCAAACCTTGATGGGCTGGAGCCAACCTTGATGTTGTTGGCCTCAGCGCCAACGGGCCCTCGCCGCGGGGCGCACACAACAAGCCCAGCGAGCAGCCTAACGGGTAGCGACCAGCGGCAATGCAGGCCTCAGGAGGCCCGGAGATTGCGGCGGTACATCACGCGGCGCGTGGGGTTAGGCATGCAGTGGATGCTGGTCCTCCTCGTATCAGGCAGCCATGGTTCTGCAAGCCACAGGTCTGGGCGGGCCAAGCAGCCGCCGAGAGATCCTGTCATGGCAAGAACCTGCCACGCGCCCCCGCTGCGAGTGGGCGAGGCGGCGCATTTGCGGGGGTGCGAGGCATGCAGCAAGGGCGCCTCACTGCCGCTGGCCGTGTGTGCCAAGAGCGGCGCGCGGCCAGAGCTCCACGAGACCACTCTTGCACTCGTGCGCGCCGCGGTGACGGGCGGCGGGAGCAGGGAGGAGCGGGCGGCGAGTTTCAGGGACGGATTGCTCCAGCTTCGCCTCAATCGCTTCTTCCCCGGCGCTGTGAGGTTGCACATGCTGCGGCAGGGGGACGAGGCAGTTGGGCGGGATGCAGGGCAAAGCGGCCATCTTCGACACTTGCTCAGGGCGCGCAAGTACTTTTGGGAACAGCATGGTGACGCTGTCGCAGTCCACCCCTACGTGGGCGATCCCGCCGTTCGCTTCAGCATCCAATGGAGGGTGGGGCCGGACGAAGCGGAGGAGAGGCATGGGCAGCAGGTACTCTTCACGCCGGTCGCCTTTCAGCCCGTGCACCCGGACATGCACGGTCCTCTCTGGATCATGCGCATACCCAACGCCACCGACGAGGTTTGGAATCCCAACTTGGTGCGCGCAAAGTCGCCGCACTCAGACCCCCACATTCCCGATCCCTTTCTTGCGGTGGATGCAACCTTTGAGCGCTTCATGGCCCACCTCCACAACATCGTCCACCTCGGTTGGGAAGAGGAGGCCGGCGATCATCTGCTCCTCGAGCACATGCAGCATGGCGTCTTCGGCGTGAAACGCGTGCGAAGCCAGTACGAGGAGGAAATGGACTCGCGCAGCTTCTCGCACCTGTTGTACCGGGTGGTAGAGGAGGGCAAAGCAGGGGTCGACGACGGCATTGCCGTCTTGCAAGCCATGGCCGAGGCCGGGCTCACGCCCTCCTACAGCGACTTGGTCAGCCTCATGACGGTTGCAGTAGGTGTCGCGCGCAATGGCTCGCAGGAAGCGCTGCCGGAGGTGGACAAGGTGCTGGACCTGATGGCCTTGCTGGGCATGCCCTCGACGTCCTCCATCTACTTGTCTGCCTTTCACGCCCTCGCGTGGAGTGCTCGTGCGGGAAAGGCGGGGCTGGACGAAGCTGAAGCTCTCCTGTGCCGCATGCTGGACCCCGAGGCACAGCAGCCCTCGAGCACGGCAACGAAAACGGCGGCTGTCGGGGGACAGTACGACGTGCTCAAAGACCCCGACTTCTACGCCTCCATCCTCGCTGTCACGGCAGGCGCCGCTCTCAGTGACGCTTCCCATGAGCAGCGCATGAATGTGATGTACGAGGAAGATGAGCACGGCATGGTGGAAGCGTCTTGGGCGGGGCAAGGAGACGCGCAAGGAGACGTCTCGTGGCAAGGAGACGCACCTCTGACGTGGCAGCGCCATGCCGACTATATCATGCAGCGCATGCTCCAGGCGCAGGTGACGCCCAACAGCTTAGTCTACCATGCGCGTCTGCAGGTGGCGGTCGGAAGCGCTAAGCGAGGGGAGTTGGACATGGAGGATCTCGAGTGTCTTCTCGAGTCTCTGCTCCACAACGGCGAGTCGCTCACCCATGCCCACGCTGAATCACTCCTTGCGGCTGCGGTATTGGGGATGGAAGGCGGGCGCTTGTGCATGCGGCAACTAGACCTACTTGTCGAATACATAGGCCATGCGGCGCTTGAGCTCGACGCTCTGTGCTGGAGCCTGTGGCTGCGAGGTGTGGCGCATGCGGTGCGGGAGAGGCAGGCGAGGATCCAAGACATGTTTCACGTCATAGACCTCGCTCGCAAGGGCGGCATGCGCTTCAGCACCGCCGTCTTGCGCTTCTTAGCCCTGGCGGTCGCCGACCACGTGCGTGCGTCGCTACATGAGAAGTCGGCCCTGGACGAGGTGCTTGAGCTGCAGGAGGAGGTGAACAAGTTCTGGGACAAGCTGCTGTATCTGGGCGGCACTCCGCCCAAGAGCTTCTTTGACGCCCGCCTCCTTCTCCATGCGCACGCGGCCGAGGCAGGCGAGGTGCGGCAGGTGGTATGCGGCTACACGGGCGAGTGTGTGGCGGAAGAGATGATGGTGGCTGGCCATGCCCCCGACTCGCACACCCTGGTGCTGATGCTCCGGATCCTAGCCGCTTCGTGTGCGCGCGGCGAGACGGGGATCCTGGATGTGGCGCGAGTGATCGAACGCGCCATTGCTGCCGCCGTCTCGGCCGACGAGGCGCTCTTGCTGCAGACTATGGCGGCTGCTGAGGCGGCTGCAAGGCACGGGGGCGTTTCCTTGTCCGATGCCCTCCATCTCCTCTCACGCGCTGCCGTGATGGGATCAACGCTGGATGCCAACAGGCCCCGCGTCTTGCGCCTGCTCCTGTGCGTTGCGGGAGAGGCAGCGCAGCATGGGCTTGCGACGGTCGATGAGTCTCTTCTTCTTGTTGAGCGCTTGCTGCAGGCGCTGAGGGAGGGAGGAGAGGCGGCGTGCTTGGAGCAACGGGAGCGGGACGCTCTTGTAGCGATCCTCGATGGCGCCGCCCGTGCTGGCACTGCCACGGCCTCGGAGGCCGAAAAGGTGATGCGGCACCTCGACGTTGCAGGGCAGCGCCCCTCCATGCGTGTCCTCAGTGTCCTGCTCGATGTTGTGCTGGCCGAGGCAGCGCGCGGGCAGGCCACGATACGCGATGCCGCACATGTGGTGAATCGTATCAAGGGCTGCGGGTTTGCCTGCACGCATGCCGAGATGAGGAAGCTGGTCGCTATCGTGCACGCCTCTGTCAGACATGGCCTCGCTGATTTCACCGACGCGCTCGACACGATGCGGGACCTCGTGGCATGCTGCTCGGCAACCGCCGAGGACTATCTCCAGATCCTTGATTGCGCTCAGTGGGCCGCCTACCACAAGGCCAGGCACAAAGCCGCAGCCGACTCCCGTGATCCTCACGCGCAGGCCCTCCATGGTCCAGAACAAGCGACGAAAAGCGGCGGACGCTCACAAGACTGGCCTCAGCAAACCTGGCTCAGGTCCCAGCCCGCTCCTGTCTCCTGTCTCCTGTCTCCTGTCTCCTGTCTCGTGTCTCCAGTCTCCTGTCTCCTGTCCCCCGCGCCCCTCTTGTCTCATCTGGTAGTAGTGCTGGCGGCATAGGGCGGCATAGGGGCATAGGGGTGCCAGGCTGCATCTCGTCCGTGGTCGTCAGTGGTGCCCTTGTCGTCCTCTCGCCTCCCTGTTGCGGCAGCTCATGGGCTTTCATCTCCTTGGCATCTGGCTCTTGGCTTCCTCTCGCCCTGGCCTGGCACTTGCTTGCCTTGCTCTGCTCTGAACCGTGCTCTTCGCCTGCTGACCGGTGGGGACGTGCGGGGTTGGAGCAGAATGGAAGGGCTCATGACACAGGCTTCCCAGGACGCCATTCACCTCGGGAGCCGGGCCGTAGCAATCTGTGCGAGGTTTGCGCGACATACCGCGCACAACGCGGCGCTAGTTTACACATGGCAGATGTTTCGAGGCGTTGCCCCCAGATCCCGCTCCCCAACTCTCTACGCCGAAATGATGGTCCCCTCCTTCTCCTGCCTCTCCTCTCCTCCTCCTCCCTCTCCTGGTGCCCTTGCTTGTGGCATCCTTGAAAGACTTGCCTGAAACCCCCAGCTTCCGCTCCGTCACCTTTTGCTTTTGACGGAGTTGTGTACACAGGGCGCGTTGGGCGCGGTGGGGAACACGGAGGCTGTGGTGGGCCTCCTGCGTGTTGCTTCCAAGGTTCCTCCTTATCTTGCACCATCTCCTCAACCAACTCCGACCCTCGCACTCTGCCACACACACACACTGCCACGCCAGACGCCACTCATACTGAAGCTTGTTCTGGTCAACTGGCACTCATGCATGGCAGCCTCCTCAGGCATACATACCCACTGCCCGCGCCAATGCCCATCTCGTTGATCCCCTGCACGCGGTAGCAAGATGAGTGAGCTCACGTGCAATGCATGGGCATGGTGAGGTGGTGCGAGTCAGCGAGCAAGCAGGTGCGCGGCAACATCTTACGTTTTGTTTTCCTTGTCCTGGGCAGCATGGGCTGACGGCATCCAGGGACATGCTCATAGCTGCCCTGCAATCAAAGCCCGACGCGAGCATGGTTGGAGGCCTCCAGCCGCCTGCCGCCAGCTCCTTGCCGCCAGCTCGTACGCCGCTCGCCTACGGCATGCATGAGTACTTGCAAAAAGCAAACAGCAAACGCCCAACTGACGTGCGCCTCCTGGGCAGGTGCTGGAGCTGGAAGCGCAACTGGCGCAGCTTGATGCATTCGAAGCTGGAGCAGCTTGATGCATTCCAAGCTGCTGCTCCTTGATCCATTCCACCCTCATGCGCCTCACATGTAGAACGCGCCGCTCATGTCCGTGAGAGGAAGCAAAGGGCCAACGGCAGCCAACCTTTCCCAGCCTTTGCCAGCCGCACCAGCAGCACCAGCCCCAAGCACCTCTGGGCACTAATTTCTGAGCCATCTCATGTCATCTAGGTCTTATTTGAAAAGGCAACCGGGGTCAAGCCCCTCGTAAAGTAAAGGCACCGGGGTCAACCCCCTCGTCACCGCGCGCGTCTTGCCCAAGATAGCTGCTTTATTTATTAAATTTCGCAAGTCTTCTGTAGGGCAAAGTGCAACACGCGCGTCTCACACCAAGTGCAACACGCGCGTCTCACACCAAGTGTAGCGCTTGTGTACCACCAAGTGCGTGGTGCCCTTACCTTAACGCTTTTGGCAACGCTTGTGGCAACGCTTGTGGCAACGCTTGTGGCAACGCTTCGGACACAGATAGGAGAGAAGCAGCACAGCTTCGAGACAAGCTACCGCAGGGACGTGCTGTACGGTGCTACGACATATAGCCACCCCCGCTAATCCACTCCTCGTGACTCAGGAGCATGTCCTTGTTCGTGTCCTGATCGTCGAAGAGCTAGACATGCCACATCATGGCGCCAACAACATCATGGCCCCATGTGCGCATCCAGGCGACCTCGTTCACACGCCCACACGTAACATGTCGACACGAGCACAGGATGCACGCACAGGATGCAAGTCAGTCTTGAATCAAGGCGTTTTGCCACGTGTTTTGCCTGAGGACAACTCTGCCGCAGACACAGACACGACCACGGGCGCTCATTCTTGCTGGCGCTTGCCTGACGCGCATTGGGCTGTTTGCCAACAGCACTCAAGCCCTTTTTTGGCATGTGTCCTTTGGCATGTGTCCTTTGGCATGTGTCCTTTGGCATGTGTCCTATGGCATGTGTGCGAATAGCATTCATGGCTTGATGACATGAAGCTAGGCGCTGTCTTCATGTGTCCAGACTAGGTAGGCGCTGTGTCAAGACCAGATGCCTTGATCGCTTCCGCCAGCATGCATGCCATGGCACACATGCCACAGCGCACGTGATTGCATCATAGCACAGACGCCCTTATTGCATGCTGGGCGCCTTGAAAGCATCATCGGGTGTGTGGCGGCGGCAGAGATGCCGCCGTCGCACATCCCTATGATGCATGGATAGGCGGCATGAAAGCACCATTCAGCAGCCATCCCTTGATCACACACGGCTAGTAGGGCAGTGCTCTTGGCCTGGGCCTAACTGCGTGCCTGCATTTCGGAGCCCGCTACACGCATGGCGCAATGCATGACTGCTCCAGTGCATCGCTGCTGCGCGTCGCCAGGCTCTTTTAGCTCCATCCTCTGGTGGCGCACTTCTAGCGACACGCACTGGGCTAGCGACACGCACTGGGCTAGACTTTGAGACACTCGCACTGGGCTAAACATGGCGACATGAATGACATGACATGAATGACAGACATGAATGACATGCCTTGCACCCCTTGCATCCCATGCACGCTAGCCTTGCAGACGTGCGTGCATGCCCTAGACAACTCACACGATGACGTGGATGGATGGCATGCATGCACAGCGCCAGACGTTGCCACGTGCGTGCATGCCCTAGACTTTGGCACACTCGTCACATGGCCACACTCGGCACAACAATTGACATCAAGACATGGCACGAAAAGCTCCACCTGCCAGGTCACCATCTCGATCTCGTCATTTGACAAAGACATTTCGCTTGCCATGCCCTTGTCGCCCTTGAGCAGCTCCGATACCTGTATATGTACGTGTGTGTACATATACACACGTTTATGTACGTTTGTGTGTGTGTGTGTGTGTAAACGATGACGCACACGGCGAGAAGAGAGGAGACCCACAAAGGCGACGACTGAAGTAACGGAGCAAGGGAGGAAGCGGGGAGGCGGAGCACCAAGACAAGACACGACACGACAAGACCAGACCAGACCAAAACGCGCCAGGCCACGGCACACAGGAGGCACGGGACACAGTCAGTCAAGACAAAACCAGCAACGCCCTCCTTCAACAATCCCCCTCTTCCTTCCCAACCTCCCCTTCCGTCCGAACCGCCAAGAAAGGGATGAGCGCCACCACTGGGCCCTAACCCCCGCTGAGCCCTAATCCCAGCTGAGCCGCCCTCAGCGGCTCAGCGGGGGGGGCGTGTGGGCTCAGCCGGGATTAGGGCTCAGCGGAGGTTAGGGCCGGAGGAGTGCCGCTCATCCCATTCTTGGCGGGATTGGGGTGCCGCTCATCCCATTCTAGGCCGCACCCAGCAATGTTTGAGCAATGTGTGCAACCTTTGAGCACATGAGCATAGAGCCCCGCTAGCGCCCCCACAACAGCTGGCCCCAAAGAAGGCGGGCTCTAAGCCTGCCTCCAAGGCTGCCTCCAAGGCTGCCTGTGAGGCCTCCAAGGCTGCCTGTCAGGCTCGCATCAACAAAGCGCCACGCACCTTATGAGGGCTCGCATCAACAAAGCGCCACGCACCTTATGAGGGCTCGCATCAACAAAGCGCCACGCACCTTATG
>Ga0315905_10008903_pt1 | contig 10165 bp, 11 predicted proteins | sample LakEriMetagenome_5_FD_203522 | JGI IMG/M metagenome (GOLD analysis project Ga0315905, IMG submission 203522) | Freshwater fungal communities from buoy surface, Lake Erie, Ohio, United States - Buoy 4 MA121 | ecosystem: Environmental > Aquatic > Freshwater > Lake | place: USA: Lake Erie, Ohio... | reverse complement strand
GAGAGAGAGAGAGAGAGAGAGCTGCCCTTTGAGGCTTGCTCTCTAAGTCCAACTCCTTTACTCTCAATGCCCTACGTCTTACGCCCTCTGCTCCACGTACTCTACCGTACAACCTCTACACCCTACGCCCGCAGCCTTGCGACCTACATCCAGAGAGAGAGAGCGCGCGCGCGCGCGCGTTTATGGATGTGTTGGGGTGTATTAAATGGCATGCAAATGGCATGTATTACATGGCCTGCACTTTAATGTATTAAATGGCATGCACCTTTTCTCCCTCTCTCTGTTTTTGTGTGCGCGTGCACGTATGTGTGTGTGTGTGTGTCTGTGTGTGCGTCGGCAGGGATGAGCATGGAGACATCATCGATGGCATCGGCAACGACATGCTCGTCGCTGAATAGCGTGGAGGAGGAAGAAGACCAAGACCAAGAAGAGAATGAAGAAGATGATGACTTCTTAGGGAATTCCATGCATTCGCGCAACAGCAGCAGCAATCCAAAACCAAAAGGGCGTAGGCAAGATGATGATGATGAAGAGGAGGAGGAGGTGGAGGAGGTGGAGGAGGAGCCAGCCAAAGCTCGGGCAGCTGGAGGCAAAGGCTCGACATTGCGGCGGGAGGGGAGCACGCCACTGTCGCCAACGGCGCAAGCGGCTGTCTCGGGAGATCTCCAGGCACTAAAAGAAGCGCTGATGGCGGCGAAATCGGAAGCGCAATGGACCTCGGAGCAGCTAAAGGACTCTGAGAAAGCCCTTGCTGCCAAAGAGACCCAACTTAAGGAGGCCCAGGAGGACATTGGTCGTTTGGAAGCCGACCTTGAAGCCGCCCTCCGCGTTCAGGAGGAGCTCATGGAGGAGAACGAGCGAGCAGAGCAGGATTACCAAGATCTGCTCTCCAAGGTGGAGTCGGGGGCGTCATCAAAGCAAGTCGACCAAGTGCAGCTGCAACATCTGCGTGCCGAGATAGACCGTCTGAAGGAGGAGGCAACAGCCTTGCGAGGAGAGCGCAATGACCTGAAACAAGCGCTGGCCAACGAGCAGCAGACGATCAAGAAAGCAGCGGAGGAGGCAAGCGCGGGGGCACAGGCGACAAAGCAGATTTCGGAGCTCGAAGATTCGCTGCAAAAAGAAAAGGCTAAGGCGGCGAAATTCAAGGGGTGGCTGGAAAAGATGACGGAACAGAAGGCTGCCCTCGAATCTGAACTTGCTGAGGTTCAAGAACGGTTGGCAGAGGAAGAAGCCAGTTCGCGCGCCAAGCCGTCCTCGGCTGCTGCCACTGGCGGGGCTGACGTGAGCAAGGTTTCGGACGCGGACAAGGACAAGATGACTGCAGAAATGAACAAAATGGCTGCCGAAATGGAGCGTATCTCCTTGCAACTGGTTCATTCCCCTCCCCTCCGTCCTCCTGCCCTCCCCTCCCGGCAGCGACCCGCTACACGCCACGTGCGTCGGCTTGGAACGCGGCTTCTCGTGTTTCGCGTGGGTGGCACTCTTGAAGCGGTTGAGGGCTTGCCGGCCTGCGCCTGCGTTCTTGGCTGTGAGGGTGTGTGCGTGTCTAGAAGCCAAAGAAAAAAGGCAACACCGCACTGCACATATAACGACTGCACACGACCACGGCGTGGCGCGGCAGGTGGCGGCGTCCCTAGGGCATGCACAAGCGGAGCAGGATCGTCTGGAATCCAAGCAGCAGGTTTCCATTGCGCTTTCTGCCTCTACCCCGACTGAACCCCCCCTTGCATCCAACTCCACTCACTCGATGAGCGAGGCGCGAGAAGGCGCCACCGGACATGCATCAGCAAGAGCGGCATGTGTGTCCACCATGTGTGTCGCAATGTGCAGCGCCGAGACCGGGGGGCGCCTGTGTTGCGCTGCATCCTCATTTCATCACACTCACTCCCCCGACCCCCCACCCCCATCGCCATCCCTCTCTCCCTCACCTGCCCGCTCGGACCTCTCATACTGATCTGGCTAGGTGTACAAGCTGAAAGAGACGAACCGCAAATTGCGCGAGAGGCTCACGCAGCTTGAACTTCTCCATGCCACGCAGCTCGCCCATGCTCACGACAAATCACACCACTAGGTAACACTAGGCAACGGGCGTGCACTTGATGTCAACATTCGAATCTTGGGAAACAAGCTCAAAACAGCAACACATGGAACCATACACGCAGCGACGCTTCCCAAGCCTTGCGGTTACACTCGGTTCCTTTCATTGTTGCTGCTTGTTTCCCCAGATTCCAGATTCCATTTTTTCCGGGTTTCTGGGTCAAAATTCAGCGTTGCTGTTTCTCAACGTGCGTAGTGAGGCGCACTACGCCAGTGTTACGAACGAATCTCGCAAAGGGTAGAGTTGCGTTTTTATGGCACAAGAGCCCAAATGAAAAAAAGATTGCAGCAGCATGCACACTGCTGTGCGGCGGCTCTGTCGCACGATAAGAGCGTTTGCTTTTCGGCCCGGCAGGGCGATCGCACTGCGAGAAAAAAATTGGGCGGGCGCGCCTTAGTCGATGGGTGCGGGGTGGGTGGGCATCAGCGCCGCCACGTCGGAGGTGTGCATATACTGAGCTCCAGTCACGGAGCGGTCACTGGTGGCGCCCTTGAAGATATCCTTGCTGCGCGGGGGGCCCGGCAGCGTCTGCCGATGGGGGTCAGAGCGATCAGTACATCACACCCTGACGGCGGGCAGCCGTGCGGGCGAGGATTATACGACATTACACAGGCTCCGGACGCGAGGGCAGTAGCACGCCCGCGCAAACTGCTCGAGGCGGAAGCGGGAGGGCGCGGCGCCCATATCTTCTCTCTCCCTCACCGCGTTGAACAGAGCTTCGAGCATGGGCGGCCCTTGAAGGGGTGTTTTCATTACTACTACAGTCAAGAAAACAGGACTTTTGTTTTCTGGGACATAGATATAATGGAATCTACTCTTTTCAAAGTCGTGTGTGTTCTGTTCTGTGTACCGCATTTTATTATAGTGTTTCTGGATTTTTTTATTAAAACCACCCATGGATCATGGAACCTTGCTCTTTTCAAAACAAGTGACGCCGCTTTTGGTGGTTTTAACGGCCGTCACGTCAACAAATGTTTTTTTCTCTTTTTCCAGGGTATGAAAAGAGCAGATTCCATGATATCTAAAGAGTTGTGGCTTTTTACATGGCGAGTGGGCGGCAAGTTCTGGATAGATGCCTCATGTCGCGGCCGATGATTGGCCCCATGGAAGGCCGAGGAGGCATGCCACTGCCACGCCCAGTCGCATGTTCACAGCGTGGAGGGGAAGCGTCGCAGGAAGGGATGCATACCAGCCAATTCTTGGCGGAGCAGGGCAGAAGCTATCTGTGCAGCCTGTCCGACGACATGCTCTTCAGTGTGCTACAGCACGGTGGCCCAGCTTGCCTTGCCAGGCTGCGCGCCACGAGCTCCGGCATCTCCCTCCGCTGCGGCGCGCAGGAGCCGAGGTGCGCCGTCGCCCAGCCTGCGCGCACACGACATGCCGCAGTCGGCTTTGCGTGCACGCGGAACCGAATGACACAACCGCCATGGTTGCAGGCTGTACCACCACTTCCTGTGCACTGCGTTTGCGGCCCTCGTCTCGGAGACGGAGGAGTGCGGCGACGCTGGCTTTTCGCTCGGTGAGTTGGGCCCGCGTGCATCCGTGTGCACACTTCAGGGTGGCGCCACAATGAGGGCGGCTGCGAGAGGGTCTGCTGAGCGTGGCGCGTGGCGTGTGAGCGCAACCCAGCCTGCCACTAACTTGCTTGGCGCGGGTGCACAGTGAAGCTGGCAGTCCCGTGTCTGACGATGGTAGTGGAGATTCGAGGCGAAACGCATGCGACGCAGTCGTGGGTAGACGAAAGGCTTGTGCCGCACAAGCCCTGGGACGGTGACATCGGCTCGATCCAAGAGCTCTTCTATGGAGTGTCTACGGTGAAGGCGAGCAGCTACAAGGAGGCGTACAAGATGTGCGTGAGGAAGCATGTGGAGGATGCCGTCAGCAAGGCCCAGATGGCTGTCAACGAGCACGATCGTAGGCGCCAGAAGCTTGCCTTTGCGATGGGTGCCGTGCGGCATGAGCTTGAGCACCTATCCAAGGCGTGTTGGAGGCTGAGGGCGGAGCGCGCGGCACGCGAGCGCCAGGAAATCCTCTGCCAGGTCCTGAACAACAGGATGCACTGAGTGGATACTTAAGCGTGCCAAAGCGCCACGCAAGCGATGCATCGATGCGAGCGCGCGGCCCTGAATCAACGCACGCGCGTGCCGTGGAGCTGCGAACTCTCTTCCTGAATCCTCCCGGATGCACACTGTGGGCACATTTGTCTCTTTTTGCCTCGGCAAAAAGCTGTGGCAACGGGCTGACGACGTGTTGTAGGGACTACGTGTCCCTACCAAGTTACAACAGACGTCTTGTAGGGAGTACCACGTGTCCCTGGGACAACGACGTGCGACAGACACTGGGACGCAACATAGGGACTACTACGTGTTGCTTCGTAGTCGCTAGGGTGTTGTAACGGCACGTGCCGTTACGGGTTTTGTTGGTAGGCCACAAACTCTTAGTGTTTTGTAAGGCCACGTGCTCTTATCACTGACGGACTGTCCGTCTGCTGCTCACGGCACGCTGCATGCAGGCGAAAGCGCGGGAGCCGAATGCCTGGGCTCCTGCGCCAGTACGGTGGGCTGAAGCGGGGCGCGAGGCTGGCAAGCGCAGGAGCTGGACGGCAGACAGTGGCGACAGCGGAGCGGCGACGAGGCGTACTACATGCATCCAAGTCAACAACACGACTTCAGCATCCACCCAAGGCGCCCCCGCACAGTGTCTTGCGACTCAGCAGAAAACTCTTTCTCGGGATGCAGACGCGAAGAAGGCGCAGCTTGTGGCAAAGTGCAAGGAGTTCGAGGGGGTGGATCAAGAATGCCGTGCTCTGCGCCATGAGCTCAAGGTTGTTTGCCCACACCCTACGCCCCCACGCGCCTATTTGTGTGGTTGTCATGTTTGTTTATTTTTGCAGTCCCCGCAGTCACGGTAGTCTGTTGTCGCAAGGCAAGGCGCCTGTGTTCCCTTGTGTTAATGCTGGCTGGGATGGCAATGGAGAACGCGCCCGCCCTTTGTTTTATTGTTGGCTGGGATGTTTTAATGCTGGCTTGGATGGCAACGGTGAATGCGCCCGCCCTTTCTCGCCCGTCCTTGACCCCATGCGCGTGGGGTCATGAGCAGGGGCTCAAGAGACAGCTGCGCAAGCTCGGTGGACGAGAGGAAGTCGGAGGACGAGAGGAAGCAACTCCTGCATGTGCAAGCAACATGACGCATCCTCACCAGCAGAGCACCGACGCATCTTGCCAGCAGTGCTCGAAGGTCGCTGCTGCCACATGCAGAGTAGTGGCTTCTTCAGCAACTTTGGATTTCTGGGGTCTGTGCATGCAGTTTCCGTGACGAGAACACAGCTTGTCAGATTCGTGTTACCGCTGTGTTTGCGCCTACTTAGTCTGTGGGCATCTGGCCAGTCATACGGGGGTGTCACAGTGGGCCGCGGCCCCCTGTGCTCAACAGGATCCTCGTCGGGTGCTCTTTGTGGCCCTCTTTATATTGAACCCCTTTAACTCCTCTGACACGAATACTATTAAATACACCCTTGATAAACACATTTTCCCGCGGGCAAGCAACTCCTGCCGTCGTTTACCAACACCCTACGCCCACACTTGCAAGTAGCTCCGAGTCAGGAATGTAGTCTTTGAATCTTCACGATGTCCCAGAAACACAGAATTCAGGCTCATTGTGACATGCATTACAAAATCATTTTGAAGTCAAGGACAGGCGCGGGGCCGCGGCTCGCAGGCGGCGAGTGGTTGCCGAGTGAGGGCGAGGGATCCGGGTTCGAACAAAGGAACACCGTGTGAATGGGCACGATGGGGAATGGACCGAATGGGCATGGTGGGGCATTGACCGGGCACTGTTGCGTGTAATGCTCTTCGCTCTCAGTATGGCGTGCCTGTCGTGTTTGTCTGAGTGAGCCTGACATACCGCACTCGAAACGCCACGTGCTCCCGCTGGATAGGCGCCCACACCGCGCCGCACCATAGACGCACAACTGAGGCAGCTTTTTTTGTCTTTTTGCCCTGAGCCTTTATATCAGACGCAGGACGCGGCACCCACAAAAAAATGCGCGTCATCCGCTGGAGAGGGATAGCTGTTGTTCAAGAAAGGCTGCTTGGCAAACCGAAGCAGCCTTCGGTTGGTGAGGTCACGCCCCTGCGGAACCCAAGTGAGGTCACGCCCCTGCGGAACCCTTGGGTTCCGCAGGGGCGTGACTTCGCTTCAAACCCCCGTGTGGCCCACAGCTGCGAGTCGCAGGAGGACGTGGGCCACAAGACTGCTGAACAATTTAGTACAGCATTGCGGTGGGGTTGTAGGCGGTGGTCACAGCCTTGTCGGGGGTCTGGCCCTCGAACATGCGGCCCTGGATCGATTTGTTGGCCTGGACCGAGTCGTTGTGGGCAGCCTGCGCAGGTGACAGCCGCAGCCGCAGGTCAGAACCGTCACCACGTCTCAGCGCAGTGCGAAGAGACAACGTGGGATTCTTTGCTCCTTCGCGACCTCCCCCGCACTCGCACGCACTCACGGCCGCGCATCCGGTATTCGCACAGGACTGTGCGAGCATGAGGTGGCCCGTCGGGCGCCAGGCGCCGCGTGCGCGGGGTAGGACGCACGTTAAAAGGGTGCAGCTGGGTGAACATGGTGGGTGATAAAAAGAAAATGCCATTTTTTTTTTGTGTAGTAAACAACTTTGCCTCTGCCTCGGTCCTGACGTCGGGGCCAAGGACTGCCGACGCCGTGACAGATGGCGTCGATGCCCCCCTTGCCGCCTCAGCCAGACGTGCGCAGCCTGCAGCGGTCGATGGTGATGCCGTCGGTGTCTCAAGCGCATGCAATCGTTCAGCAAATGCTCAGGTTCCTGCTGCTATCTGCCCTCGACGCGGAGCAGCCGGGGCAGACCAAAGGTCCGACACTAACGCAGGACCTCCGTGCGCAGGTTTCCGGACCTGAATTTCCCGCATTCTGATGACCCGGCCGTGCTTCGCTCGCAGCTTCTGCAAATGAAGGCCAAGATGAAGGAGTACGCAAGCAAGGCTGAGGCCGCCTGCTATGAGGTGTAGCCGCCGCTGCCCAGCTGCGAGGCCTTTGTGTGCGTGTTTGTGTTGAAGCTCGAGAGCTGTCCCATGTCACCAGCTGGTGTGGTCATGCTGACCGCTTCAACCGCCCAGCAGCAGCAGTGTCTGTCAGACCTCATCTGTGAAGAGGACTAAAAAATGTGTCAATGCCTCAGGGCTCAGTGTATTGAGAGGACCTCTTACTTTTTCGCCCCTGGTGGCAGGTCGAGAGCGCCTGCAAAACAGCTCAACAAAGCTCACAACCAAAGCTGAATTCACCTGGCGGCGCTGTCGTAACCGGCAGGGCTCAGGTCTTGCGCACACAGTCGCTCCGTCTTGCTTTTGCAGCGGTCCTGCAGGAGGCTGTGCGTGCCACTGCTGAAACATGACAGCGATGCTAGAATTACTGTATGCTTGCGTTCACAATAGCGCAAGCCTAACCTCAAATGGGAACCTTAAGGCACTGTGGTCTTTTCTTCCACAGTCCAATCGCCTTGCAACGCTCGCTTTTTGTATCGCGTATCAATATGACGTGAGGATGTGAACTCGTGCTTTTACTTTTCAGCGGTGTGGCGTCTGTTTTTGAAGATTCGGCATATTCTCACTTTCGCGCGTGCATTCGCAGCCCTTCAAGACTTCGATGAATTTCGAAGAGTTTACGCCTCAGGCGAGCCCCATCCCGCTGCTCGACGCGATCACCAACCTCGTCCCCGCGGCGCGCGGGGACGAAGGAGAGGGTTGGGATTTGATGCGTGATGATGTCAGGAAGTCTCGCGCGACGCATTCGACAGTGGGCCTCCGTCTTGCGCTGTGAGTCCAAAGGCCCCCCTGCTAGCACACATGACCCGGCCTGCTTTGACACGAGCGCTTCCATCGCGCGCTTCTGCCCCTCCCCCGCAGGAACTCCTCGGCGAACGACCTGAAGCCGCTGCAGATTCAGTATGTGATCCCCGGCAGCTCAGCGCACATCTGCGGGCTGCTGGACCGCGGCGATGAGATCGTACGCACCCTCCCTTGCTCGCCAGCTTGTTCCGATCTTGTCTGCTGCCGATCATCCTTTGCTGACACTCCAACCCTTTGTGTTTGCTGCGCCCACCGCGCGTCCCGGGCGCCCAGCTTGCCGTCGACGCGCAGAAGGCAACAGAGGACGCCATTGTGCAGCAGGTGCGAGGCAGCGACATTGTTGGGTCCAAGGTTGTGCTCACGGTGCGGAAAGGGGGTGTGGGGCAAATTTTCGACGTTGCGCTGGTTCGTGGCGCCTGGGGCGCCGTGGAGCGCAAAGAAAAGGTCTTCATCCTTTTTGACGAGCTACAGAAGCTGATCCAGAAAGAGGCGCCCAGAGACCTTTTAGAGGTGAGAGAGCGAGCACACACCCGCAGGTGCTGAGCGAGGCACACTTGACTGATATGCGTTTCCCGGGTTCAGGCGAAACTGACCGCGGTGATAAAAGAGGCCAAGGAGTACGAAAAGTATCGCGCGATATCTGAAATGACTATCCACGACCGACTGAACGACCTTCAGGTCCCGTCTTCCCTTCCATTTCTTGCGCACGCGTGCCGGGTTGTGTCTGTGTCGTACTGCGCTCGCGTCTGCGGAGCTCGAAGCTGATACTTGCGAATTCAGACCAACATGCACCGGCTCATCAAGGAGGCAATCCTGCGTACGGAGAAACTTCTTGACAAGTATGGATCGGCCTGCAAGACAATAAACAGCCAGATGCCCGAAATCACCATTGCCCTGCATGAGCGCGTGGAGAGCTACATCAAGGAGCTCCAACTCAGGCTGGGGGAGTCAGAAGGGCGCAACAGTAAGCTGCGGGAAAAGGTTGAAGCTGCCGAAAAGTGGGCCGAGGCTATCAAGTCCATGGAAGCTCTTGCCTCGTTTTCCAGGCGCAAGATTCGCAACTGGGAGGGCATCCATGCCGCAAAGCCCAAAGACTCCAAGGTATGTTGTGTCCATTTCTGGCTGCTCGGGGCACTTTTGCCGAGCGTGGGTCTTTTTGCCGACCCATGCTCCCACGGAATCACAAAGTGGTTCCTGCGCGCCAGCGACCACTGTGCGCTGAGACATTGTGCGCTGAGGAAACGGTACATGCCTGAACTGACGCGGCTCCTTGCTTGCGCAGGGAGTGGGCGATACGTGAACACAACAGGTTGTTGACGAAGGAGGAGGGTCCGGGCGCCCCTTAACTTAAATCTTCCCTCTCGCCCCAGTTTCTGACGGTCGCCTGCCATCAGGAGGATGATAACTGCTTCCAAAGACCAAAACCCCATTAAAATTTGATATGTGCAATCCAGAGCAAACTCGAGTCTTCTACAAACAAGCATCCCCTCTGACGGATGCAACCCCAATCCCGAAACATAAAAAAAAATCCTCGAGATGAGACAAGTTTAACAAAGGGGGTTGTCGTGTTTTTGGTGTACGCCATAAAATATCCTCGAGATGAGGAAAGTTTAATCAAGGGGGTTGTTGTTTACTGGTGCAAAATGCGCGCGCCCAGCGCAGTCAGCAAGGTGACATCTGCAGGGGTGCGCGGCGCGGGTCAAACTCGCAGCGGGTTTGCGGGCCTTGTAAAAACGCCTCATTCGCCTGCTTCCGAGCCAGGGCCATAGATTCCAGATCATTCCACACCTCTGGTGGGATGACTTCCTTGAGGACAGCGCGAGAGATTTCAATCATCTTGCACACCTTAGTAGCTGCGACGACGGTGGCAGACCGTTTGTCCCCGGTAAACACGGCCATTTCTCCCAAAACCGCGCTACTCGGCGGCATCCCATGCACCTTATTGAGTTCCACGCCCATGCGGAAGAGGCGGTTGCCTCCGACATACACGTCGCACTCTCCCTCCAACAGACACAGCATCGTGTCCCCGGACGAGCCCTGCTCCATTATGCGCGTGTTCCGTGGGAAGCGCACATGCGTGGGCGCTTGGGCTGGTGCTGCATCCGGTGGCTCTTTCGGGGCTTTTGCTCCGGTGGCAATCTAGAGCGCTCGGCTGCTGCTGTGGGGGGGAGGCATAGGCTGCGGAAATGTT
>Ga0315905_10008902_pt1 | contig 10165 bp, 12 predicted proteins | sample LakEriMetagenome_5_FD_203522 | JGI IMG/M metagenome (GOLD analysis project Ga0315905, IMG submission 203522) | Freshwater fungal communities from buoy surface, Lake Erie, Ohio, United States - Buoy 4 MA121 | ecosystem: Environmental > Aquatic > Freshwater > Lake | place: USA: Lake Erie, Ohio... | reverse complement strand
TTTAGGGTTTAGAATTGCCGTCGCCGGCAACTTGCCGCGCGGCGTCAGCAGGGAGCGAGATACCAAACCGAGCACAATCACTGCTTCCTTACCGTGGCGGGGCACATGGCGCTGCCGCCCGTTTGCTCCGCGCCACAGCGCACGTTGAAGCAAACTGAATGTTTATTGTGTGCGGCGTGTGTGTGTGTGCGTGTTCGTGACGGGCAGCCGCACCACGCCGGTCGCAGTGCGTCGCAAGCATGCGTTACGTGTGAATTTTAGAGTTTGTCCTAGAAAAACTCGTTCAGTGTATGGAGGATCCCAGAGGTCACAGTGAACAATTGGCAGCACGCAAATCCGGGAAATGCGTGCGCCCGTCACTTGTTCGGTTTGGCGTTCGCAAGGGGGAGATAGAATTTGTCGCAAGTATATTTTAGCCAAAAAACGGGGTTTTTTGCGTGTTTTTGCTATTAAAACTTTGTCAAAATTTGTGCGATCATGGACATAAACTGGAGTTAATTTCATCTCACAAATCCGGGAAACTTTTCCACCGCTTTTTTTTATCATTTTTTCAAAAATCCTGGGGGGTTTAGACCTACGGTCTACGGTCTAAACCCCCCAGGCGAAAATTATCAAACCCTAAACCCTAAACCCTAAACCTTATGTGGGGGGGGGAAGTCTTCAAGACTCGGGTCCCGGCGCAAACCTCCGCTGCGCTCGGGCCCGCGCCGGGCCCCCCAACGAGGGGGCGAGGCACCTAGGGGGGTGGGACTCTTGAAGACTCGAGTCCCGGCGCGGACCTCCGCTGCGCTCCGGCCCGCGGGCCCCCCAGCAAGGGGGCGGGGTCAACGAGGGGGTGGGGAAATTGGAAGACTCGAACGTGTTGCTTGCTGTCTGCCTGGGAGGTTTCGCTCGACGTCGCAGAAGCCGTCAACCGCTGCCTGCACCTTGTGTGTTAGCATTGTACGCAACACACGAACCTCAAGAGGGCGGGGGCAACTAGGGGGTGGGGAACAAAGGGGGTGGGGTATTTTGAAGACTCTCACTGACCAGATTCACTACCTGCAAAAGTAGCAAACGTGCCTGCAGTAGTAGGACACGTCCCCGTGGACTTTGGCGCACCTGTTTGACCAAACGTATACAGATATCAGAGCGCATAGACAGGGTTCTCAAGGTTTGGTTTCTGCGTATGCCAAGAATAGTACTTCGGTCTTGCGTACAAGAAGTACTTCGAACTTGTGTGGGGTTGTTGTTGCACACATTCTTCGCCACCTGCAGCAGCACGAGGATTGCAGGTGCCTGACAGCGCGCTCGCAGACAACGCCGGCGACCAGCAGGATCAAGCCGGCATCGCGCAGCATCAGCTTCGCTCGCTGCATTTCCTCAGAGTCGTCGAGAGCGCTGCCTCCCCACCTCTTCACCACCGCAAAGGCAAGCATGGCAAGCACCCCGGCCATGACCACAGCGTTTCCGAGAATGGACCCCAGGCCCCCGCCGTCACATTTGCGCGGATTCGTGGTATTGCGCTCCAGCTCCATGTCGCAGTACCGGCAGTAGCCGAGAAACCGCTCTATGCGCCGCCCGTGCCCCGATGTGTGCTTGCGCTTTTTCTTCCCTGGCAAGCCGCCAGCATTGTCGACGCCATTCTCTCCACTGGCTGGCCCTGCAGATGCAGCGCCTTTAGCGCCCTCGTGCTCCTCAAACGTGTGAGCAGCGACGTAGACGCCTTCTGCGCGTCCCTGCACTTCCTCCCTGTCCTGCATCGTGCTGCCCTCGCACGGGTCCAGCGCGTTGGTTGACGTCTGTCTAGCCCACCGCCGCAATCCCCTCGCTCTGTTGCTGTCAAGGCGCCTGCTATCGCTTCATGGGTTTGCAGCCGCCGGCAGGTCCCAAGACTGCGGCAGCCCCGGCCACGAATACCACCACCAGGATCCCAGCCGCGGCTACCACCGGCATCACTGGACCCGCCTGTCAAAAGCGTCCACCGAAGACTGCAGCTGGGTCCCTGGACGAGGAATCGAGAGGCTTGGTTGGGGAATTGAGAGGCTCACCGGAGGCAAAAGGTGCGGTTGCACGCAAGGCTGCTGACCTACTCCCGCCCTGTCTCTTCGTGCGCTCTCTGCCCGCACCGCTCTGTCCCGCCCTTTCTCACTCAAGAAGGCGCCGCAGCACCAAAGACTGACACGCAAGGTTCAGGAGACAAGCCCGGCGGGCGTCAAGAACCTCTTTGTCCTCGCGTTCCAGACGCGCTGGTGCGGGGGGTAGGGGCGAGCGCAAGCTGGCCTTGCAGCTCCTCGCGGTGCTCTACGAGGCGGAGCTGCACGACGCGGCAGGTTTTGTTTTTTTTATTCGAGTTTTTCTTGAAAAGAGGGGTGCGGCACAGTCTGTGAGGGGTTGTGTGTAGCTTTTAAAAAAAAGGCAGACGCGCGCGGCGTTGGAGGCGGCATGGCAGAAAGGGCCATCGGCAGCCTCGCCGCGCTCGTTGTTGTAATTCTCTTGCCGCAGGTCAGATGCTGCACCCGGCCCCCATCTTGCGCCAGTGGTTAGTGCTCTCTGCATGTAGGACGCGCCATTGCAGTCCGCCGTCGGTAAACGCGCCGTAGCAGGGCTACATGTACGCTCTTAACGAGCAGTTCCAAAGAGATTCGCTTGTGCGCATGGAGACTGCTGGCAAGCAGTCCCCCTGCGCACAAGCGAACTGCTTTTTATGAGATCCGGGGGACATAGTGCACGCGTCGCTCACACGCGTTGCCGTTGTCAACTTCGTGCGTGTGTGGTATTTGTGCACTTGCAGGTATGTGAGGGCTGGCACGCGTGGGTGCTACCAAAGCCCATGCCTATCATGCCTATCATGCCCATCAGGTCGTCGCTCACGCCCCTGAATGCGCTCACAAGCTACCGTCAAGACCACGCCGCACCCTTGTCGCTGCCTTCCTTGTCCAGGGGCTCTCCAAAGCGGAGAGAGAACAGCGGGTATGCACGCTCGCGCGCCCACCAGGCTTCTCTAATGCTACGCGCTGCCCTAGCCGAGGGTGTGGCGTGGACGGCGCTCGAAAGCTGGGCTCGTCAAAGTGGCCTCTCTTACTCTGGCTGGAAGGTGGGGGAAATCAATGGGATACGAGGAGCGGTGGCCACCAAGAGCCTCAAAGCCGGAGATATTCTTGTCACTGCTCCCAAGCGCTCTGTCCTCATGGTACGAGCAGGCGACCAGTGTCCGCTGCCGCCGGATTTCATCGACGCCCAGTATTGGGACGAGGTAGCGGACTACTGGAACATCCGCATGGCCCTGCGGCTCTTGTACGAAAAAAGCCTTGGGGAGAATAGTTCGTGGAAAGCTTACCTGGATGTCATGCCGCGATCCTTCTCCACTCCCCTTAATTGGGCGGACAAGGAATTGGAGGAGCTGCAATTTGCACCGCTGATACAAGAGCTGTCATCGGAGTCGGCGTACTTCAAGTCTCAGGCTCAGCGCATGCAGCGATTTCTTGCACAGCCTATCGCGCAAGAGGAGGTCTTCTGGGCGCTCTCGTGTGCCGGCAGCCGCACCTTCACAGCTGATTTCGATGACGGCGGTCCTACAGCGGAGGCCATGTGCCCAATCGCCGATATGGTCAACCACAACGAGGCCTCGGCGCCCGCGTTCCGGTGGAACGAGGAAGAGCAAGTCTTTGAGCTCTTTTCCCCTGTCTCTGTTCCGCGTGGTGGCGAGGTGAGCATCTCGTACGGTGAAGTCAACAACGCGCACCTGCTGCACTACTACGGCTTCATCCCGGGATCAAACGTATTTAACTCTGTCCCAATCACGGAACATGAGATACAGGCGGCTGCGCGCGAGCTCGACAGACAGCAGGTGCGCAGCTTCTTCATTACTTCACAAACTACGCGCACACTGCTTCTTCACAAACATTGAAAGATTGGCAGCGTGCGCTTCTTCACAAACCACGCCCACACTGCCAATCTTTAAAAACCAGGCACTGGCAGGAACACTGAATGCAGAGCAAACAAATTTCCGAGAATTTTTGTTTTTCGAATTTTTGTTTTTTGGAATGATTTATTTGTTTGGAAATTTGGTTGGTTGACGTTGAGCGTTTCTTCTTGCTTTTTTGCGGATTCACAGGGCATGCGGGGTGAGAACACGCGCAAGCTCCGCGAGGCGGTGGTGCAGTACTTGGTCAACTCGCCCGGCGGTGGTCTGACTCTGCCCCTCCGCCCCCTCCTCGAGAGTTGGCTTGGCGACAAGAACAACTATTCTGTCGAGAACGCAGGGCATACATTCGAGATCAAGGACGACGGAAACTTGGGGCTGCTCTTTGTCATCTACTGCCGCGTCTGGGCCTTGACCGACGCCGACGCAGAGGGGCGCGGGGGAGGCTGGAAACTTGATGCGCTCAGCCTGGCAAAAGTCTTGCAGTCGGGCCGCGACCTATCCACGCAGCACGCTGCCCGCTCGCGCCTGTTGACGTCCTTGGTGCTTGGTAAGCAGTTGGCCAGCATGCCCACCTCCTACCCAGACGACCTTGCCATCCAGGCCAATCTTGCAAAGGGCGTCCTCCCGGAGGGCTGGTCTGGCAACGCTGACCATCTGGCCCTCGCCCTGCGCTTCCGCATCGCCCATAAGAAGATCCTTCTCGATGCCCTCGATAGCCTCGAGCTTCCCAATGTTGGCAGCGCAACAGCTGTGTCTAGTGTGCAATAGCTGGCAAGAGCTCTCGTGTGCAATAGCTTGCAAGGCAAGGTTTGCAGGTTTTTTTGGGATCGTAGAGCGAAGCTCTATAAAGTCGAAGACTTTAAACACTGATTGACGCTACGTTACCCGGACAGACAGACGGTTAAAACCAAAGGTTTTATAAAGACGAAGTCTTTAAAGGTTGGTTGCGGATGGGTGGGCGGAGGAATGGGTTTAAGGTGGTCGGTGGGCAAGGGGGGAGTAAAGGGGTTGAGTTCGAGCGCGGAGGTCAGGGATAAGGTAAGGGGGGGAGTATAGGGTTAGCTCTCTTATGAAGCAAAATAAAAAAGCTTAAATTTCCTTCGTCATTTACATCGCCGGATTTTTTTCAATTTTTTTTTTGTTATTTAGTGATTGTGAAGCAAATTTTTTATAAACGGTCCAGTAACTACTACTCTCGTCTTGTGTGCAATAGCTCTTGGAGCGCTCGCAATGCGAGCGCTCGGCCAGAGCTCTTGCCTCTTGCCTGCGCCCCCCATCCTCTTGGCTCTTGGCTCAGAGCGCCTCCCTGGGCCGCAATCCCTCCCAGCCGCAGCCCCGCTGATGGCCGTGTGTGTCACAGATTTATAACACTATGACGGAGCCAGAAAAAATTTGAGAGAAAAACAATTTGCGGAGCGGTGAACTTGGTGGTAATTGAGAGCGGTGAACTTGGTGGTAATTGAGAGCGCTTGGCCCCCTGCGATTGGCTGTAGTCCGAGGCGTGACTCACGACATTGAGCGTTTCTGATCGTTTCTTGTTTACATTCAATATTCTGAAGTGGGTGTTTAGAAAGGTTTTTTTTTTGGTGTATTTCAGCGTCTCTGCTTTGTTTTTCAAGATTCAAGGAAGCGGCGGCAAGCAGCCCCGCTCGCGCGCGTACTCGGACTGCAGACGGCGCAGCTCGTGGCGAGCCTTCCGGCATCGTACTGCTCGCTGTACCACTGCCGCCTTGAGGAACAGGCGCGCATGGGCGTAGTCATTGTTGCGCAGTGTCATCTGATACCGGAGATGCTCTCGCCCCAGCTGCCGTGCGGCCACATCTTCTCGATGCTTCCTCTCTATGCGCACGTTCACTCCTTCAAATATCGCCGTCATTGCCTCATTGACGCTATCCTGCCTGAGGGCCTCAGCCGCGTTGATGCGCCTCACATACGTGAATCCCACACGGCTCCACGCGAGTGTCATTTGCAATTTCCGCTTGGCCCGGAGTGCGTTCTGCTGGAGGCGTTGTTGCTTCTGCTCCTCATGCTCCAGCAGCCTCTCCGCCACTCGTCCATACTGCTCAACGCCAGACTGCAGCCACTCGTTGCGAAGATGAATGCGCTTCAAGCGCATCCGCTCCCGCTCCCTCTCCGCCCGCCCCCGGTCCTCCTGCACTGCCTCCTCCAGCGCCTTGCTCGCCCGCTCTGCGTCCCGCAATTCCTGGAGCTTCGCATCAATGTAGGTAGAGCCCAGAGCGCCCACCGACGCCGAGGACTTACGGCGTGTACTGCCACCGGTAGCGTCCACTCCGCTCTCAAGGCGAGCACGGGCGGTGAGGGCGGCATCGCCATGCGCCATTAGGCGTGCGTGCTCTATTTCTAGCGCCGCAACTTCAAGGCGCGTGCGCTGCTCTAGGTACCGCATCATCGGCGCTACCTCGCAGTCCTCTGCCTTCAAGTATACCTTCCTCTCCTCACCCGCACCTCCGCCCCCGTCGCCCCCGCCGTCGCCTCGTCCCCCTGCTCGACGACTCTCAGTCGTTCCTGGCCGGCTGCGAGAAGAGGATGCGGAGGATACGGAGGCAGGGGATTCCCTGTGAGCGCGCGTGGGCGTGGGGGAGCCAGCTGCTACCCCGCCAACCCTGCCCACTCCCTCGCCTCCGCCTGCTCGGTGGGCACGGTGGGAGGGGTTGCGCTGCCAGCTGCCTGAAGAGTGCGAGCCCGGACGTGCGGTGCGCGGGGCTGTGGGGGGAGGTACGGGGTCGAAGCCCGCCGCAGAGAGCGCAGGCTCCGACCAGGTTGTGGCAAAGCTGTGGCCGTCGTTAGGTACCTCGGCCGCTTGCATGCACGTGAAAAGCTTGCTGATTTCGCGCGTCTCGAGCGCACCCTTGGCCTCGCGCTCCAGCTGCGCCATCAGCTCCTCATGGTTGCCTGACGTTGCGGAACAGCCGCGTCAGAGTCGCCGCGTGCGCGTGCGCGTACTCGTTCGCGTGTGCTTGCTCCGGGACGCGTCCCGCCGGGACGCGGAGCAAACGGGCGGCGCAGCCTGTACCGAGCGCGCCCACGGCGTTCGAAATGCGCGGGAGGTGTAGCGGGGGCGGCGGGGGCGGCGGGGGCTCGTCCTGCGCCAGCAGGCCCGTCGGCATCGTCCTGCCCGTGGCCTTGACGACCCCGCCGAAGCGCCCCTTTGCATCGGACAGCAGAAATCTGCACACGGGCGCCAATGCTGTCACGCGGTGTGTGTATGTGCACAGACACGGCAGCCCGACACAGCACACCCACCTCTTTCGAAAGGCGTCGGCTTCGACGGGCTTGGGCGGCGGCGTCGCGGGTTTCTGCGGCGGCGTTTTGACGCGTAGCCTGCCAGCAGCCCGCGCCTCCCGCTCCTCGCGCTTGATTCGACGCTCGCGCATCTCGGCCACGGTCAGGATGCCCTGGAGCCCAGGCATTCTGCACGCGCGGCGGACGGGCGCCGCCGGCACTCACAGCGCGCCGCAACAGCTCCGCTTACACATTTTATTAGTCACTAACGGTCCATTTTTTTTCGTGAGACTGACGGTTGCACTGTTCGGCAAGGGCGACAAGCTGGAACCAGACTGTGGCTGCCCAGCCCCGGGGGCCGCGCTAACACCTGCCGCTGACACCTGCCCGCTGCGCGCGGATGCCCGCGGAGGACGAGGACGACGGCTGGAACCTGGAGGCGGAGGGCGACGGCAAGAAGAGCAGCGAGCCGACGGCAAAGATAACGCGCTGCCTGCTCCTCACGGTCGCAGAGGCGAGCAATCTGCCCCTGCCCGCCGCATTTTCGCGGCGCGGCCGGGAAGGGCACCTGCCTGTGGGCACGCCGGCGCTGGGCATGAACCCTTACGCCGTCGTGAGGCACGCCGAGTCGCGCCGGGTCACCGAGGTGTCGTTAATGAACGCGTGGCCCAAGTGGGGCGCGCAGTTTGAGTTTGCGCTGCAGTCGCATGGCGTGACGAAGGTGAGGCCGTGGTGGGAGCGCGATGGAGACATCGTGATCGAGGTGATGAACGAGGACAGATTTACTTCGGACACGCTCATTGGCAGCGCTTCGATAGCTCCGTCCAAGGTGGACGAGCTGCTCATCAACGGCGCGGTTGGTGCTGCCGTGCAGCTGCTCTTGCCACTCAAGTCGCCCGTGGGTTTGCCGCTCTGCGGCGCAGGCGCGCAGCCGGCGCTCTTGTCTGTCCGCCTGGAGATTGCAGAGGTCTACACAGCCTCTAAAGACGAAGGGAAAGAAGCGGCCTCGCCGCAGCTGCCGTTGGAGCCGCGGAGCCCGGAAAAACTCAAGGAGGACAGCGCTAAGTTTTTCGAGAAGCTCCAGCAGTCGCCAGGTCCCCTGGTCTATTTTGAAGATGCGCATTTCTGCACTGGTTCTTTCTTGACAGCACAGACAGTGAGGTTGCTTGTTTCTTGACGCCACTCACTGTGAGATTCCTTGTCCAGTGTGGCGAGGGCGGCGCGGCGACAAGAAGGCGCACGTGCATCTGGACGCCCCAGACATGCCGCACGAGAGACTGGAGGAGCGAAACCGGAAAAGCATCCTGGCATGCGTCGGGGTGCTGCAGCAACAAATCGAGCATCTTGAAAAATTCCTCGAGCTGTGCGTCAAGCTGGACCCCCCCAGGACGGAGCCTGGCGCCAAAAAGAAGGTCATCTGGAGGGAGCTTGCAAGCCTCGGCGTCGACGTCGTGAGTCTTGGTGTCATGTTTGGAGCTGCGGCACAGACGGACGAGACAACGCTCGACAGCGACGCCTTCCTCGGCATGCTTGCGCGTGAGCCAGCCATGACGCGCGGCATTTGCGACCAGCTGGCGCGCCCCCGTGTGGACGTGGACGCGCTGCTGGTTGAAGCCGAAGAGGCCAAGAAAGCCGTTGCGATTCTGAAAAGGTACCAGATTCTGCCGGACACCTACGACTTGCATTCGAGGGACGACACCGTATGGCAAAAGGCCTCGAACAAGATGAAGACGAGCTTGGAGAAGACCGTGGCTGTGTCTGCCGCATGCCAGGCCGACATCAATCCGTTTGAGGGGGACCTCTTCATTCACTACCAGCAGTTGGCACCCGGCCAAAAGCTCACTTCGCAGGGCCCGGCCAAGCCCGAAGGCCGCTCCAGCCGCCCGCAAACCCACATCCCTGCTGCCTCCACCCGCCCGCCTTCAGTGCATGAGGGCGTGCGCGTGGGGCAGGTGCAAGGCCGCGATCTTGCGGCCTTTGAGGGCCCGCCATGGCCTGCGGGTGGGAGGCAAGGCGCGGCTGAAGCCCTTGCTCCTCTGCTTGCCGACCTCAAGAGCCAAGTGCGCATCTGCACTGACTGTGTTTCTGACGCGGGCGACACTGTGACGCAGACGGAGACCGTCCATGAATTCTCCCACACTGGTAAGTCAACCTGCCTCTGAAGCCCTGCGTCGTCTGCCCTGCGTCGTCTGCCCTGCGCCTCGTCCTGACCACCCGGCGCACATTGTGCTGGCGCACACTTCAACCCCAAACCCAAAACAACCTAAACCAAAAATCCCAAACCAAAAACCAAAAACCAAAAACCTAAAACCCTCACTACAGCGAGACGGGGACGTGACCTGAATTTCTCAGCTCCAAATCTGAGGCCTGAGATTAGTGGACTCATGGTGTGCTTGAATGAATGTGGATACAGGGGTGAGAATGCTGGAGGCGGCGTTGCGGCCTGGCGCTTGGTATACAAATTCAAGAACCCAGCCGGGCACCATGGCCGCCTTCAAAAGAGCACACTATTGGTCCAAGGGCTCCCCTTCGGCGCTGTAGCTCGTGTAGCACGTGCTACATGTGAGCCCGTGCAGCACGTGCAGTCGTGTGCAGACAAGTTGACCTACCGAGAATTTCGGAAGCAAAAGCAGGCAGGGTACAGTACCTTAGGTCTCTTTAGGAGACACCGCAATTCGAGCAATAAAAGACATATTATGGCTGCTTCTGCTTCCCGAAATTCTCGGCTGGTCAAACTGCGCACTGCATAGCGGTTGCATCACATTGCATAGCGGTTGCATCACATTGGGATATACGTACTGGTGAAATATTTGTTAGCAGGCTGTCTCAAATAATCACCAATCAGCCGAGCTGCCTGTGCGCATCAGCGCCAGACTGTCAAAGATTGAACTACACAAAAGAGGGCCAGGACTGCATTCTGGCTTGAGAGGACTGCATTCTGGCTTGAGAGAGCGAGCGAGCGAGCGAGAGAGAGGAGTGGCTTGAGAGAGCAGCGAGGAGCGAGAGAGAGGAGTT
>Ga0315905_10008901_pt1 | contig 10165 bp, 7 predicted proteins | sample LakEriMetagenome_5_FD_203522 | JGI IMG/M metagenome (GOLD analysis project Ga0315905, IMG submission 203522) | Freshwater fungal communities from buoy surface, Lake Erie, Ohio, United States - Buoy 4 MA121 | ecosystem: Environmental > Aquatic > Freshwater > Lake | place: USA: Lake Erie, Ohio... | reverse complement strand
GGTAACGTCAGCAACGTCACCCGCGCGATTCGAAGACAGGGAAACCTGCGTGCCCGTTACCGTTTCAGATGTCAACGCTAGTAGGCGCCTGCTGCCTGATGGCGCTGCCGGAAGCAGCGTGTCGCGAAACTGACCCACAAAGGAAGCCGCTAGCGAGGAGGCGACCAGGGTCTGGTGAACTTGGATCTCGTATTCCCTCAACACTCCTCTCAGAGAGCCATACGTCAAGCTGACGCTGACCAGTACGTTAAAAACCACTGGCGTCAACGCATTCAAGCAATCAAGCGAGACATTAGTGGCATTTTGACTGAGCTTGATGCCACCGTCCTCCATCACACTCGCTACATAATCACCCTGCCCCTGCACATGCGGATAAACCGGATCCACATACACTTGCGTGAAGTTCGCACCGGCTACCCGCACCAAGATAAAGGAGTCACTAGGAACGTCAACCGGAGTAACGAACTTGACACTCAAGTGCACTAGCCCCGACGGAAGCCCCGAAGGAAGCAAGCAGTCTCCATTCAAGCACAGGATTTCGCACTCTGATCCGGCATAGCCGAAGTCGCATTGACACAGTCCCGTCTCGCTCTGGCACGTTCCCCGTGCGGAGCACCCTGTAGCCATGCAATTGCTCAAAACAGCAGAAGGTGCAGCAAAGACAGGCCGACTTGTGTCCCAATGGCCTGCTCTGTTCGGCAGCGCATCAGCGAGCTCGCCCACCACACCCGAAAGCTGTGCGCTGTGAACCACAAGTGGTGCAATGTCCAAAGCATCTTCAACTGTTCGACCTGTGCTGAGATCTACCAGAGACATCTTCAAGGAGACGTTGCCGGCCCATGGCAAACTGCGGGCGCCTTTGACGAGCAATGAGAAAGGCAAACCTGCAACAAGTTCATCTTCCAAGACTACGTCAATGAGCACAGCCGTGGACTCGAATGAGTAATTCACCTTGATGTTTTGGCCAGACACTGTGAGATTAATCTGACATCCGTCGCAACCAGATGACCTGCACCCACCGCAAAATTTGAAGTAGGCCGAGCTGGCAAGCACCCATCTGGCTTGCCGGGGTATGGGATTGCTAGACGTGTAATTCACCTGCACGTCGATGAGTGCCCCAGCACTGGAGGACGAGAGTCGCGCAGAAACTTGCTCCATGTGGCCTGGCCTGTATTCTAATTTCAGAGCTGTTTGATTGGCCAGTGAATCTGTACCATTACTGCTACTCACCGTCCGTCCTTTGAATTCCATGAATTGCGTATCCAACCGGTACTGCGGTACCACTACGCCTGTCAACCAGATTTTCCAGAGGAGCGGCTCGCCCTCACCCACATCGTCGCGGTCTTCGGAGAAGCGCACAGCGAGAAGATATGCATCAGCGCTGGCGTTGTAGACAATGCTTCGATTGACATAAGAATAAGTTTGGTAGACACCATTACCGGCGTCCCCCTTAATGTCAACCACTGCGGTTGACAAGTTCATCACCCTCGGAAACTGCACGATGAGCTCGGCAACGCCCGGCAACATTGCCAGATCCCGGCTGTGCGCGTATCGCAGCACGAGTTCAACAGTGCCTCCAAACGGCAGCGCGATGCCCGTATTCCCCCCCACGGCGCTGGAACTTGGTCGAGGACACAAGCCTGCTGAGCATGCTACAAGATCGGAGTATCCAATGAGTTCAAGCGGCAGCGACCCTGCCACGACAGTCACTCCCGGGACAGAGTCATTCTTTGCCATCGTTGCACCTTGCAGCTGCGTGTACGCCTGCCATGCCCCCGTGGCGCCAGGGACAGCGGCAACAAGCACCTTGTCCAGAACAATGTCCAGTCGCTGCTCCACGACGTCATCACCAATTGCGACAGTTATCAAGTCATTTCCAGCCTGCTGTATCTGTATGGAAGCACTGCCGGCGCTATGGGAGATGACGCTAGTGGCGCTGAAGCTGAAGTTGCCCTTTGATACCAGAGTCAAGGTGGTGCCGGCGGGAAACCCCCTAGGAGAATCGACGGATATGACAGCTCCCGCAAGTTCCCCCGCCCCAGTCCCGGACAGCTGCACCGACACATCAAGACCCATGGCTTCAAGTTCATATCCTTCCACCTCCTCATTCTCGTCCACCACCGCTCCGTCCGGTGTCAACGTTAGAATGTGCACGGGCGGGGTCTTCCCCGAACGCCGCGGATTGAAAATACCCTGTAATCGAAACGACAACTGCTGGTTTGGCGCAGACTGGAAATCCGCAGGCAGCTGCACTGTGACTTCATTTCCTCGCTTTACTGTCGTAATGTTTCTGTTGACTCCGCCGATTTTGCACGCAATGGAAGAAGAACGCGAAGATGCTGGCTCCACGCATATATCATTGGTGCACACACCTAGGCCTGTGCAATTGTTTGCACACGGCCCGACCTGGGATGCCTGCAAGCCATCCCAGGCTACATCCCAGGCTGCACCAGTTGCAGCGTAGCAGTAGTCCATGTTCTCTTCCTGGCCCGACATGGCGCAGCCTGGGATGTCAGACTGCTGCGCACCATTTCGTTCAAAGCACTTCAAGCCAGGCTTGCAATCGTCATCGCTGTTGCAATCACCCATGCACTGATCGCACTGGTTGCTACCTTGGCAGCCTTCCCATCCAAGACTCGAAATGGGTTTGCGTCGCACGGTGCTGGCGTTGCAGAGCGTCTGGAGATCAGCCATCAATGTGTCCCTGTCGAGCCCAAACGCGCCTGGAAACCTCAACAAAATCATGCCCGCAGCGCCTACTCCCTTAATCGGTGTAAACACGACGTTGACGTCAGTGCGCTGACCCGCCGTCAATGTGAGGAGTTGCACTTGCGCTGGCATTGGCAACCGCGCAGCGACAATGCTCTTAGGCACCGAAAAGGCACCGCACCCTATATCATCCCAGCAAGCGGCCACCCGAAAGTGATATCGTGCACCACTAGCCAGCACCTCCGCGACATCTCCCACTGAAAAGACGGTGCTTCCCACAGATACGTTCGTGGAATTGAAACGCACCGCGTGATGAAAAATTTGCGTGGACGCCTGACACGTTTCTACTGCCACCACTCGCGTCTTAAGCTCCTCCCCTGGCCCCGCAGCAACAATGACACTGTCTGCCTCCAACTGGACCGAGCAATAAGGCTGCGTGCCAGAGAGCGTACAGAAGTGCTTCTCCGCGGTAGCCACGTACGGGGCAGCATTGTTGCAGCGCGACGAGTCGCAAAAGTGGCAATTGTAGTAGGAAGACGAGAACGGGCTGCCACACGGCCCGGCACCAACTGACTCACCAGCCTGGCTTGCCGCACTCGCGCACCCCAGTACCATGTACCGAACACCCTCTGAAGATTCCACCTCGGAGCTGAAGCACACCTCGCCAGGGTTGCACGTCTGCACCGCGCACTCGCGGCACCCCCCCGGCAGCGCAATGTCATTGGTGCTGTAGCATTGCAAGCCCCCCCCGACTCGACACGGCAAGGTGCCGAGTACATGCGCGCCGCCCCGCGTCCACTCGACCAAGTAGTGGTCGATGGCTCTTCCCGCCACGGCACCTGTGGCGAGGGGCGGCTGCCACTGCAGGTGCACAACCAGATGATCCTGCAGACTCAGGACGGTATTGCGAGGCGCTGACGGCAGCCCTCGCACTGGGAAAGGCGCGTCAAGGCTCGCTACATCCCCTGGGAAAAGCACATTGTACGCACGTAGCCAAACATAGTAGGCTACCCCCACGTCGAGGCCTCCGACGGAAGCCTCTTCGGCCCAGCTCGGCAGAGCTGCTGAATAGCAAGTTGGTGACGGCCCGACAGCGCAGCCTGCGGGGTCGTAAGAAGATGTCGTTGAAACTAGCAGGCTGTAGCCCCGCAGCACTTCCGACGAGTTCGAATAGAAAATGCTCCAGATGCTCCCCAAACCCGTGTTTGCGGGCGGCTTCCAAGACAGCCTCACCCCGCCGGGCATGGATGCTGCTGCGAGATCGCGCGGGGCGCTGGGCGCGTCAGTGACGAGCATCCTGAGCGAGCCCGATCGCGCCCCTGGTATGTGGCTGTCGCCCTGCACGTGTGAGTAGACCGCCGCAACGGTGAAATCGTAGTAGCGCCCCAAGGCGAGGCTGCCGACCTGTGCGACAAGCTGCAGGGCAGAGCAGTTGCCAGCGCCGCACGGGATCGTAGTCGAGACTGATGTGACGTCAGGGTTGTCCAGGATCACCTGGTCCCCGTTGTAAATAATGTACTTGGCGAGGTGGAACGAGCCGTTAGCATAGGATATATTGTCCTGCTGGAACCACCCGAGCGAGACTGCGCGAACGCCGTACGACGTGGCAGTGAGGTTGAAAGATTGGCCTGGGTACGCTCTGGAACCAGGTTGTGAGCAAGCGAGTTGGAACGAAGCAAGCAGGAAAGCGGCTGCGGTCGCGAAGCTGTACGTCCGTCGTCGCCGCCGCCGTAGCGGAGGCGGCGAAAAATTTGCACGTCCGCCGTCTGCTTCGTTGTATGATTGTCGTCTCTGCGCGGCACCACTTGGCCCGTCTGCCATAGCAGGCGGCGCGGCGTCCATGCTGCGGTCGGCACTGGCGAGGCCGACGAATGAATAAAACGTGGCTGCTGTATATGCGCGGTAGGGTCCGCCGCAAACGGATACGCAGCGTACTCTTCGGCGGCTGCGCAAGCGTGCGGAGCCTATGGGCGGGCTATACGCGAGGCTCGGCCGCCGGAAGCGCCCGCAGTCGCGCACCCGCTGTGGCTCCCGCCATATCTTGAGCGCCGGCGCACGCCGCAACCGCTCCCTCCGTCGGAATCCCGGCCCGCGTCCCTCGGCTGCGGCTGTCGCGTGGCTCTGAAGCGTCGCGTCAAGCACAAATATTTTTTTTTCCCATTTTTGGTCATGCTTTTTGGTCATGGATCGACCTGTTCATGTGGAAGGGCGATTGCCCGCACCGTGAGCACGGGGGATGCACAGAAAGGGCGGCTCGTCGCGGTGCAGCTTCACCGGCAGCCGGCGCCCGTGCAGCCTCCCCGTCTCCCTCTCGGCGTCGGCCCTGCTGTCGCTCGCCGTGGGGCACCTCTCGGCCCGCTCGTCTGGAGCGTTTTCGCTGCGGCTGCCGTGCACAGCAGCCCTGCGCGGGGGCTGCGGCCTGGCCGAGGGCCACCGGCGCGGCGTGTCGCACAGCAGCGCCGACGCGCGCGTGAGGATGCAGATGCAGGGGCCGACGGCCGGCGGGCCGGCGGACGCGGTGCGCATCAAAGTGGTCGTCATATCCGGGCCAACGGCGGTGGGCAAGTCGGCGCTCGCCGAGTCCATCGCGAGCAGTTTGCCGGGGGGCGCCGAGCTCATCTCGGCCGATTCCGTGCAGGTCTACAGGGGCATGGACATTGGCTCCGCGAAACCGACCCCCGAGGAGCAGGCGGCTGTCGCGTACCACCTTCTCGACATCGCCGAGCCCACCGACGAGTACAACGCCGCAGACTTTGCGACAGACGCGCACGAGGCCGCCAAGCAGATCGCTGCGCGTGGCGCGCTGCCGATAGTCGTCGGCGGAACGGGCTTTTACTTGCAATGGCTCGTATTTGGTCGGCCTGGCGCCCCTGCGGCGACGGCCGAAGCCAGTGCTCGTGCAGAGGCCACGATCGAGTCCTACGCCGGCGACTGGGCCGCTGCCAAGGGCGCTGCGCAGGAGATGGACCCGGTCTACTGCGAGACCGTCCTCAAGGACAACGACTGGTTTCGCCTGCGCCGAGTGTTCGAGGTGCACTACACGTGCGGGCAGCCGCTTTCCTCGTTTGAGCGTCCACAAGGCAAGGGCCTTTCGCTGCAGCAGGTGGTGGGAGCACTCAAGAGCGCGCCCTTTGACTTCCGCTGCGTCTTCCTGCACCGCAGCAGGCTCGACATCTTTCGTGATATAGACCGCCGTTGCGAACTGATGCTGGCCCAGGGTTTGATCCAAGAGTCCGCCGCCCTAGTTCGTGCGGGCCGTCTGCGCCTCGGCCCCTCGGAGGGTCTGGGCGCCGAAGACGAACGTGTCGCTGAACGCGCTATCGGCTACCGCCAGGTGCTGGATCTGCTATGGAAGTGGAAGGAGACGCTGAGGTCTGCTCCCGACACCATGACTCCCCACTGGAAGGATACCACTGTAGAGGCCTTCATTCGTGAATTTCAGTCAGCATCCCGTCAATTTGTGAAGCGCCAGCTCTCCTGGTTTCGCAGTGACCCCATATTCAAGTGGATTCATGCGGAAGATAGAGAGGCAGCAAAGCAACTTGTTTTGACACTGGTGGACATGGATGAGGAGGCATTTCACCAACTATACACAGACCCAGACGATGCGCAACAGCAGCAGGAGGCACGAGCATCGGAGAGTAGCAAGACGGAGCAGAATGCCTTAAAACGCTACCAGACACAACTCAGTACCTATTCCACGCCAGACAGGAGGGCGCTGCTGGCAGAAGTCATCACCCAGGCTGTCCTTTCTTTCGACTAATTGCCTCCATAAGCTCTCTCTCTCTCTCTTCCTCCCTCTCTCTCGCGCGCTCTCTCTCGCTCGCTTGTGCGCTCTCTCTCTCATAGCGTTCTCCTGTATCAGGGAGAGTCATATGCAACCCAAGACTTGAACATTCTTTACTGAATGATAGTGGTATCGGAAAGTACCGTCTGGTACAAAGTTTGTGTTCGACAACCTTGTTTACAGCTGGCGCGAACCGTGCTGTTTTCATAAATTTTAGTTGCTGGTGGCGCTGGCGCGGCAGGTGGCGCTGTATTATCCCGTAGAATCGCAGGGGTGCAAATGCATCGAACTCAGCACGATGTCGGCAGAAAGCACCGAGGTTTGCAAATCCTGCCCCCAAGGCAAGTTCTCGGCTGCGGGCTTGGCCCGCCGGGAGGGCCGAAGAAGCCGAGGCTGCACCTTTTCGGCCAAAACTAACCGTAAACTCCTAATCTCTGGACAATCGGAAAGTACCATTTGGTACAAAACTAACCGTTGGCACATTCCTCATCTCCGGGCCAACTCTAGCGATTTCAGGCCTCAACCAAGTAATCTCGGAAGCAATCTCGGTAGCAAACAAAACCGTTGGTCCCGTATCCGAATGGCAATAAAGGGACCGTGACCGACTCATGAAGTTTCCTTTATCGCTCTCATCACCAAGGCCGTCCTTTCTTTCGACTAATTGCCTCCAGAAACTGTGAATAAAGTGCGAACCACGGGAAACAGACATCCTGACCTTCCTTCCTCGTTTTCCTCCTCCTCAACCCCCTCGACCTCTTCCCTCCCGCGAAGCCTGTAACGCGGACAGCGGCTTGTGACCTCCGCTGGGTACATATTACGTAGTCAAGCTTAGCACTCTGCCTGATCTCATGATCAATTCTCCCTCGCATGCGTGCTCTCTCCTCCAGCCTCCACGAATCGGCGCCTGAGTCTGATGTGTCTTTCTGTGTCGTAGTTGGGTTTGCTGGTTTCTTAAGCCCAGATCTTATAAGATCAGATCCTGTCAACGGCAGTTGCAGTGTCTTGCTCTCCCGCTATCAGAGGCAGAGGCATTCTATTTCTTTATTTACATCTCGTCTTATTTAATTAGAGCCACGTATAGTGCCTATTAAAGCTCGCTCCCTTGATCCATCGCTCCCTCCATCCATGGCTCCCTCAGTGGGCTTTGCTCCGTGGGCTCTAGCTCGGTCTCTCTCCTCAAAGTTCCTCATCAGTCTCCTCAGAATTCCTATCCAGCACTGGCATGTCATCATTATGGAGTGGTGCGGCGCAAGGCCCTGGCCTTTTGACAAGTTTTGTAGGGCCAGCTTGGACCGTGCGAGGGCGGAAAAGCCGAGGGGTAGCGCGCGAGGCCTTTGGCGAGTCGTCGACGCCTTAGGCACCACCCGAGGGGTCTGACCCGGACGGCTAGTTCCTAATAAAGCTCCCTCTCTCTCCCACCCTCCCTCCCTCCCTCTGGCTCGCTCGCTAGCTCGCTCTCTCTCATTCCTCCATGTGCGAGTGCATGCACACCAAGGATGCGCACAGGCGCGCACAAGTCTTTCTCATGACAGCCTTTCGCGCGGGACTACGGGTTCCTCGAAATTTCATTTCGTATCTTTTGATTCTTTTCGCGGGTCTTCGGCACGGGGATCCTTATCCCCTGGCACCGTACCAAGTTCAACCATGCGGATCTGTGGGCATGGAATAGTGTGTGAGCATTCTTTGTTTCATCGCGAAGCCCAGAGTGTGCTCCAGTATGTGTGTGTGTATGATGGTGCGCTTGAGTATGTAAATGTGCCAGAGAGTGCGTTTGAGCATGTGTGTGTGTGAGAGAGAGGGCACTTGAGCGTGAATGTGTACACAATATATATAGGTATGTTATGATGTGTGTGTGTGTGTGTGTGTGTGTGTGTGTGTGTGTGTGTGTGTGTGTGTGTGTGTGTATAGTAGGTTGATGAGGTTGAGTAGGTTGAGTGAGTAGCGTGAGTAGCATGAGTAGCGTGAGTAGCGTGAGTAGCGTGAGTAGGTTGAGTTCGTTAGTGGGATTTCGCGAGTTAAGGGTAAAGTAAGGTTCATTACTCGTCAAGGAAAAAAAATCCGTCATTCAGTAAGTCTCCAAACAACACCCTCGTGTGTGTGTGTGTATATATATATATATATAATATATATATATATATATTACATAATATATGTATATATACATATATATGCATATATATGTGAGAGAGACAGTGCGTGAGAGAGAGTGCGCTTGAGTGTGTATGTGTGTGAGTGTGTGCGCTTAAGTGTGTGTGTATGTGTGTCTGCACACACACGCATGCGTGCGGCGCATGCGTGCGCCAAAAAAAAAGATGTTGATACCTGGTCTGCAAATTTTCGTTCATCCAGGCCTTGCGAGGACTTCGCCGCCGCCTTGCAAATTGTAAAAAAAAAATGAAATATTTCAAAATTCTGTCCATCCCGGCCTTTCGAGGACTTGATAACCGCGTCAAGGACTTAAGTAACCGCCGACGCCTGCACGTCGTGCAGGCGTCGGCGGTTACGTAAGTCCTCGCAAGAAGAGAAAAAAGGTCACCCGCGAAAGCGGGAGAGAAAAAGGGGGGGGGGGAATCACACCCGCGAAATCCACCAGTCACCCTGCAGACCAACTCAACACAACCTGAGGGCGCAACAATCCACGTATGTATACACACGTATAATATGTATAAATACATATGTATATGTATGTATATATTCATTCATATACATGAACATATATGTATACAGGTTTATATAAATATTTCAATATATATCATGGAGACCTCGACCATGTCGCGGCTTGGAGGGCGAGGGGTACCCCTGAAAAGACAAAAAAAAAAGTTTCGGCTCCGGATGATGATGTACACTCAACGCAATAAAATAAATAACAATATAATAATAACAAACGACAAAAAGGTGTCCTCTTCATGATTCTGCGCACTCGTTGCAAACGGAGGGGACGTGCATGCTGCAGATACACATCCCCTCGAAATAAAATGAGTTAAAAACAGCCCATGGGCTGCTGATAATAATAAGAATGTTCCCCTCAGGGAAATGGATTTATCCCTAGGGACATTATCTTGATCATCATCGTCGTCGTCGTCGTCGTCGTTCCTTTCTATTGAGTACTGTTAAGATGTGAGAGTAACCTGCTACCACTTGTTCGTGGCCTGCCGCTATTGCTCGTCTGCGGCCTCGACGTTGCAGACTCCTCTCTCAGGCTCGGCCTGCGAGCTATCGTGTGTACGCCAGTGTGTGCGCGCGTGTATGAGTGTATAGACACTTAGGGGAGTGGAGGGGGGGCGATCGAACGACCGACCGAGCGAGCAAGAGACAGAAAGGACAGATACCAGATACAAGTGCTGAAGCTCACAGTCACACAGGCAGAGAGAGAGAGAGAGAGAGGCAGAGAGAGAGAGATAGAGAGAGAGAGTGAGGGAGAGAGGGAGGGGGGATGAGAGAGAGAGAGACAGACATAGACACAGACATTGACACGCACACACGCACACACACGAAGACGCAGACGCGCAGACGCGCAGACACGTACACCGCAGACACGCACACGCACACACGCACGCACGCACGGACACGCACGCACGCACGCACGCACGCACGCACGCACGCACGCACGCACGCACGCACGCACGCAAGCACGCACGCACGCACGCACGCACGCACGCACGCACACAC
>Ga0315905_10008900_pt1 | contig 10166 bp, 12 predicted proteins | sample LakEriMetagenome_5_FD_203522 | JGI IMG/M metagenome (GOLD analysis project Ga0315905, IMG submission 203522) | Freshwater fungal communities from buoy surface, Lake Erie, Ohio, United States - Buoy 4 MA121 | ecosystem: Environmental > Aquatic > Freshwater > Lake | place: USA: Lake Erie, Ohio... | reverse complement strand
ACTAAAGCTGATCATGCTGAGGATGATCAGCGCTGCTTTGCTGTCGCCGCTCAGCAGCGATAGTGCCGCCAGTGAGGCGAGCAGAATCACCAACGGATTCTTGAACGTGTTCAGCAACTGAACAATCCAGGAAACGGGTTTCTCATGGGCGATCTGATTGGGGCCAAGCCGTTTCAGCCGCAGGTCTGACTGCAACTCACTGAGACCCTCTGGGGTGGTGTTGAGACGCTCCAACAGAGCGGCGTTCTCCTCCCTTGCTGACTGCAGTAGATTCTCCGCTGGCAGGGGCGGTGGTGACGCAATCGCAGCTTGATTGGAAAGGTTTCTATCCACCTGTTGCGCTTGCAAGGACCAGCGGATATGAAACATCTCTTTATCGAATTAAATGAATAGTCTACCTATACATATCAAGTCTTGCACAACCATTAGGTAACAGGATCATTTCCGCAGCATCTCTGACCCCAGGTGCGACCTGGATCTTGCTCAGGCTGGATCGGCTTGAAACGAAGCTGTCGTTCCATCGCAACCTGGTCACACCGCCTTCAGCGGCGGCTCGGGCTTAAACCGGCTGGTCGGTGACGAAGTCGCGGTTCAGCAGGTCGCAGACCTCAAGGATCTGCTCGGCACGGGCTGTGGTGAACTGCAGCTGCTGCGCCAAGACCGCCAGGAACTGTTGCTCCTGAGGAGCCACGATCCGATCGGAGTGGATCAGCTGGCAGGCCAGGGCGAAGGCCATCTCCTGCTGCTCGGGGCTGAGCAGGGGGGCCGCGCTGGCGATCAGCCCCTGCCACGACTCCTCGCGGAAACGCTCGAGCAGACCCGAAATCAACAGTCCGAAGGCGAAGGGCTCCATCTTCCGGTATGCCGTACGCCCCATCAGCTGCACACGGATCACCCGGGCTTCGTCCTTGCCGAAGGTCTGGTCGCAGCACACCGCCGCCAGGGGGATAGCGGCAAAGGCTTCAAGGATGGTCATCGGGAGGCTCATGGCGGTGGAGGTGAACGCGCCTCCTCAGGCTGCCGGTAATCCCCGATGGACTCGTTAAGGCTTGGTCAAGCTCAGGGCCTTGCTGTGCGACTCGCCCTGGTGCCCCGCCACGGGGAAGGTCTTGGCGGAGGGCTGCAGCATCCCGCTGCGCAGAGGCTGCCGTCGCCTGGCCGACCCTTTGAGGTGCCGCATGATGCGCCGCATTTTGAGGTCTGCCACCAGATTTAAACTTTGGGGTTTTGACCCGTCTGCGGGCCTCGCCTCTGGTAATTCCTTCCATCTGGCTGTGGGAGGTGCTCCCAGTCAGCGTGAAAGTGTCTGAAGGTGGGCTATCTCCTCAATCCCAGCCGGAACGTGATGAATCGCCGCGCTCTCTTGATCCAGTTGCTCGGTCTGGGGGCTCTCTCCGTGGCCGCCCAGGTGCGGGCGGGGGATTCACGCCCCGGTTTGCCCGCCCCTGGAGCAAAGCCGGGTGGAGCGAAGGCAGCCCCAGGCTCGATGGCATCCGCCACTGGCCCCAGCCGGGTGCTCCCCTTTACGCCCCTGCGCGGCCCCATCCCCCTGCCCGGCGATGGCCTCAGCGCTGCGGAGCAGCAGCGCGCCTACGCCCGCGTGGCCCTGCAGGATCAGTTGCTGCTACCGGAGGGCTACCGCAGTGAGGTGCTGATGCAGTGGGGTGATCCGCTGGGGAGCGGTCGCTTCGGATTCAACAACGACTACCTCGCCTTCACGCCCCTTGATGGGCAGCGGGCTCTGCTGACGGTGAACTTCGAATACATCAGCCCAAGGCCCTGGGCCGCCGCCTATGGGGAGGTGATCGGCCGCGCACTGCCCTTCGAGGCGCTGCGGAAGCTGCTGGCGGAGCGGGGCGGCAGCGTTGATGTCCTCAGCCTCGCAGCGGACGATCCGCTCCGCCGCCCCCTGTTGGAGGTGGCCACTGCCGCGATGCAGGATGTGGGCCTCGGGGTGGTGGAGATCGAGCGCAGTGCCCATCAGCGCTGGCGTCGCCGCAGCGGCCGCTTCCAACCGCGCTACGACCGGCGCATCAGCGGCCTCACCGGGCTGGAGAGCCCAGAAGCCAGGCTGCATGTCAGCGGTCCGGCGGCGGCGGTGTTCCGCAGGCGCCAGCGGCTTGGCTACGACGACGGACTCGGCGATCGGGTGATCGGCAGCTTTGCCAATTGCGCCGGCGGCCAGACCCCCTGGGGCACGGTGCTCTCTGCCGAGGAGAACATCCAGACCCATGTGGTGGAGGCGGTGTACGCCGATGGCAGTTCGCCCTCGCCGGCGGAGCGACCCTTCCGCTTCGACGCTGAACGGCTCGAGGGCCTCGGCAACCCCTATGGCCTGGCGGGCAACAAGTACGGCTGGATGGTGGAGATCGATCCCCGCCGGCCGGAGCGCCCGCCTGTGAAGCACACGGCCCTGGGCCGCTTCCGCCATGAGGCCGTGGCCGTGCGGGCCCGCGCCGGTGAGCCCCTGGTGGTGTATTCCGGCTGCGACCGCCATGGCGGCCATCTCTATCGCTTTGTGAGTGCCGCGATCGTGCGGGATCCCCACGATCCGGCTAACTCGCGCCTGCTGGAGCGGGGCCGGCTGGAGGTGGCCCGTTTCGATGCGAAGGGCGGTGGTGAATGGATCCCGTTGCAGCCGCAGACACGGCTCAACCCCCTGCCCCCCTCCCACTTCTCCCGATTCGATCTGCCTGCGGTGCTGCCGCTGCCCCACAGCGACCGCAGCAAAGCCGGCGCCGAGCTGCTGGAGAGCGATGCCCAGCTGAAGGCCTACCGCCAACGCTTCGGCACCCTGGCCGATCTCTACCCAGGCCGGGGCGAGGAACAGCTCGGGGCGATCCTGATCGATGCCCACCTGGCCGCCAACGCGGCCGGGGCTACCCCCACGGCAAGACCGGAGGACACCGAACTCGATCCGCGCACGGGGGATCTGCTGATCACCTTCACCGCCGGCGGTTCGGATGGGGAGGGGCAGGCCGATCCCGCCATCTTCCGGGGGCCGGGCGGGGAGAGCAGCTGGCCCTATGGCTGGGTGATGCGCCTGGAGGATTCCCCCGCCGGGGCGCAGCAAACGGGCGGAGCGTTTGGCTGGCGCATGGCGGCCACCGGTGGCACGCCCTGGCAGGGGGGCATGGGCTTCGCCAACCCCGACAACCTGGCGATCGACCGCTCCGGCAACGTCTGGATGGTGACCGACCGGGCCGCGGTGAATGGCAGCGCCGATGTGTTCGGCAACAACGCTTGCTGGATCTTTCCCGCTACGGGGGCGGCAGGTGGCGAGCCACTGCTCTTTGCCACCGGCCCGATGGAATGCGAGCTCACGGGGCCCTGCTTCGACAGCAGCGAATCCACCCTGTTTCTCGCGGTGCAGCACCCCGGCGAGACCAACGCCACCCACCGCAGCGGCGACGAGGAGGTGCAGGCTTACACCCTGCGAGACCGGAACGGCGGCAGCTTTGAGCAGCTCAGGCAGGTGCCGCTCGGCTCCAACTGGCCCTCCGCGACAGCCGGCACGGCCCCCCGGCCTGGGGTGGTGGCGATCCGGCGCCTGGATGGAGCACCGCTGCTGCCGGGATCCGGAGGCCGTCCGCAGACCTGAAGGAGCCTGCGTGCCCAGGTCTAGGGCTTGGCCATGGGCCTGCAGGCAGGGGACGAAGCTGCGATCAGATCATTTCGGGGCGCGGATTGCGCCAGGTGGGCTCGATCCCCCCCTGTTGCAGTAAGCGGGCCCGCCGCTCCAACCAGAACCGATCAAGCCTCCAGAGGCGGTAGGGACCGGCCTGGGCCAGTTGCTGTCCTGCCATGGTCTGCCAGTGAGGTTGTTTGGCGGTTTCGGCATCGATCACCAGCAGCAGCGTGGGCTGCCGATCGGCCGAGGAGGGCTGCAGGCCCGGCCGGGACTCGGCGCGAAGCCGATCCGTCAGATTGACAAGGGCATGGGGCGAACGACCCTCAAACAGCACCGTGGATCGGCTATAGAAATGCAGGGAGGGTTTGATCAGACCCACCATCGCCAGGGGCTCCGCAACAGAACGCTCTGCCCGAGCGACAGCCGCCAGCTGGCGGATCGGAGCACCCCGCAGCTGATCGCCGATCTGCCAAACGGGCAGCAACAGCAGGGGCACGAGCAGAAGTAGGGCGGCCTGGCTCTGAAGCAGGCGTGCCGTTGGCCGGTTGGTGGCCAAGCCGCTCAGCAGCAGGGCGGCGACCAGGGTTACGGCAGCTCCCAGGTTCAGCCAGGGGCGGCGCCCCACGGCGGCCGCAAGACCCGGCAGGGTGGGGTCGTTGATGAGGGGCAGCCACTGAGGCGCCAGGGCAAGGGCGGCACTGAGCAGCACGAGCAGGGCCGATGAAACGGCCATGGCCCACCGCAACCCTCGTGGCGATCGGGGCCCTAGGGGCCCACCAAAGCCAGGCCGCCAGGCGGCGGAGGGGGCCAGGGCGACCAGAAGGGCTGCAGCCGGCGTCGCCACCAGCCAGTAGCTGGGCAGCTTGGTGGCAGAGAGGGAGAAAAAGAGCAGCACGGCCAGGAGCCAGGCGGTGGCAAACCGACCAAGGGACAGGGGTACGGCCAGGGGGGTGCGGACCTCAAGCAGAACGCGCCGCAGACTCACCAGCAGCAGGGGCGTGAAGGGAAGACTGGCCAGAAGCAGAACGACAAAAAAATACCAAGGACCTTGATGGTGGTTGTTCACCACCCGGGAGAAACGCTGCAGATTGTGGTAACCAAAAAAACTGTCCCAGTAGGGCTGCCCCTCCCGCAGCAAAGCAACGGCGAACCAGGGGGCGGCAAGCACCAAGGTGAGAGCGAAACCTAAACCAGGACGCAGGCGCCGCCCCAGCCGATCAGCTTCCGCGCCAAACAGCCAAAACAGAGCGAGGCTGAGGAGGAAAAGGACAATCGCCACAGGTCCCTTGCTGAGCACGGCCATCGCCAACACACTCCAACAGGGCCACCAAGGACCCCGCTCAGCCGCGAAGGTGCGCCACGCCAACAGCAGGCTGAGGGCCAGGGTGGCGGTGAAAAGGGCATCGCTCACCTCGGTGCGACCCCACACCAACATGAGCGGACCCAGGGCAAAAGCGAGGGCTGCATTGATGGCTGTGGCAACCCGACCCAATCCGGCCGCGGGGGGACCGTCGCCAGCCAGGCCAGACGGAGGCCAGCGCAGAAGGGTGTCGCCCAGGGCCACCATCGTGGCCATGCTGGCCAGAGCGGAGGGCAGCCTGGCAGCCCAACTGCCAAGGGGATCCCACTGCTCGGAAACGGGAAGGGCATAGAGGCCGCCCATCAGCCAGTAGATCAGGGGAGGCTTGTCGTAGCGGGGTAAGCCGTTGACCTGGGGGACGAGCCAGTCGCCGCTTTCGACCATCTGGCGTGCGGAGGCGGCGAATAGGGCGGGGGTCTCATCAACCAGCCCGGTCTGGCCCAAGCCCAGCAGAAACACTCCAGCGCCGATGAAGCCGATCAGGAAGAGAAGCAGCGGGTGACGATACCTGACGAATCGACCTGTTGGCAGGAGGGAATGCAGGGAACGAGCCGATGCCCTTCTGGCGGAGGAGAACGATCCGAACACAGTCGTTTGATGAGGCTCCGGGCCACTCCAAGGCGAGGAACTTCGGAGAGCCAGTGCCGTGGAACACCCAATGAGGTGGCGAGGGAACACCAGAAGGGGTGATCGTGAACGCTTAAAGATAAATCAACATTAACCGACTGGAGAAACACTTCGATCAAGAGTGCGTTTCAGTCATGCGTTTTCTGCCTCGTGAAGACCAAGCCATCCTTGATCTGGCTCTTGAGCTGGGACTTCTAGATGGTGTTTCTCCGCCGGCCTACTTATCGCCCCATCTCTGCACGGCTCTGAGCTTCCTACTGGCAGTTCCCTCCTTGGGGTTCTCCTTGGTGCTGGTTCCCATCCTCTGGGTTGCTCAGTACGACCGTACCAAACACCGAATCATGTGCTTGCAGAAGCAGCTTGAAACCCAACGAAACCCGGCCGATGAGCTGGGGGTTGTGCCAAGAGGGTGCCAAACTGATGACGAGCTGGCAGCGCTCTCCTAGCGTTTGAGGAGTTGGGCGCAGACAGTGAGAAGCTTCATCTACTGGCTGATGGGCGATCGGGCCGGGCGGGTGATCGTAGGATCCTGGAGATGGCTTTGGGGGTTGCCGGTGGAATCCGGCGGCAAGGTGGCCGTTGCCGTAGCCGAGGAGTCACTGCAGTCGATGCAGGAGTCGGTGCAGCAGCTGGCCAAAGCTGTGTCCCAGCAAGTGGGAGCTTATGAACGGGCCAGAACGAAGTACCGAGACAAAATCGATGAGCTCAGAGCCTATGAGCAACAGGCACGCTTAGCCCAAAGGGCCGGCCAGATGGATGGAGCACGCCTGGCCATGAGCCGCGCTATTCAGATCGAAAAGCTCCTTCCAGCTCTCGATCAACAGGTGCAGCAAGCAGGAACGTTTGTCGAGGCATCGAAGGACAAACTCAACCGGGAGCGCATCAAGCTTGAGCAATACAAATCTGATATGCAGAACATCAAGGATCTCTCCGAGGTCAATGCTGCCCTTGAGTCGATCGCCAAGGTGAACAATGAATTTGACATCGGCTCAGCCCGCTCGTCGTTTGAAGCAGCAAAAAGTGCCGTTGAGGGAAGGAATCTGTCCAATGCTGCATTGGCAGAACTCTCCGATAATCCTCAGGAGAAGCTGGCGGCTGATCTCGATCAGCTCAGCCTTGATGATCAAGTCTCCCAGCGCCTTAAGGCCCTGGAATCCACCCCTCTCTTGCCACTCCCAGAGGCACACCAGCCATGAGCCAACAACCCGCCGGTAGACCCCAAAAGGGTCTGCCACCGATTGTCTTCATCCTGGTGGGCCTCGCTGCTCTATGGGGATTGCAATCACACTGGTCCAAGCTCCTGGGCTGGCGCCCTTCGCTGCCCACGATTTCAAGCGTGAATTCAACTTCAGGCGTGAATTCAATGCTTCAAGGAGGCAGCGGTGCAGGAGGAAACCTTGCTGCCCAGTTCCCTACCCAACAGAGCGTACCGGCGGGCACCACCATCACCATTGATGGTTCCACCAGCATGGTCCTGATCAATCAGGCACTCAAAGCTGCCTTCCTCCAGGCCTATCCCGGCACCGTTGTCAACACGTCAGCCACAGGATCAGACAACGGTATCCAGGCCTTACTGGGGGGAAGCGTGACCCTGGCAGCCCTGTCACGCCCGCTGACGGCCGAGGAGCAACAGCGTGGTCTGGTGGCCGTGCCGGTGGCCAAAGATCGCATCGCCATCGTGGTCGGAGTCGACAACCCCTTTCGCCGCGGTCTCTCTAGCAACCAACTGGTGCAGATTTTCCGCGGTGAGATCACCAACTGGGCCACCTTCGGCGGTGCCGATCGCACGATTCGGGTTCTCAACAGGCCCAGTGTCAGCGGTACCCACAAGACTTTCCAGAGCGTTGTTCTCGGCGGAAACAATTTTGGGACAACTCCAAACATCAAGACCTTGGTCCGTGATGCCACCACACCGATGCTGCAGCAGCTAGGGGTGGATGGCATCGGCTATGCCACCTATGGACAGGTGGCCGACCAGCGAACTGTGCGCGTGGTGGCCATTGACGGGAGCACACCGGAAGCGGACGCATACCCGTTTCAAAGGCCCCTGTTTTATGCCTACCGTCAACCCGCTGATCCGGCGGTCAAGGCGTTCTTAGGCCTGGCTCTCTCAGAAGAAGGCAAAACTCAGATCGCCACATCCATCAAGGGACCTTGACGCCGGTGGCACGATACGTGGCACCAGCTGATCGATACGGCTCTGTGGTTGGCGACCGCAGAATCTCAACGGTCCGGTGTGACTGGGCGCGTCCAACGCCGGTAGAGCAAGACCCCGCCGCCACCCCAGAGGAGGCTCCAGAGAATGAAGGTAGTGAGAGTGCCGAGCTGGGCGCCATCAAGGGAATAGACACCGGCGTTGATCATGCCGGCATCAATAAGGGAGCCACCGATCCCCCAGCCAAGCACCCAGGTGAACAGAAAGCCGATGGCTTGCAAGTTGCCAGTCATGGAGGAATTTGCAGCGATGGTCAATAAAAACCCCCGGCGACTGCCGGGGGGACCCTGAAGGCGCTGGATGGAAGTCAGCGGGTGTTGGTGGGTTTGAGATCGCTGGGGCGAGTGAGCATGTAGGCCGTCATGCTGGTGAGGAGAACGACCAAGCCGATAACGGCTGCGATGGCTGTGCTGTAGTCGGTGGTCATGGCGCTCAACCCAGACCGATCTGGGAAAGGATGCCTTGACCGGTGAGCAGCTCGGTGGCGAGGCCGATCACAAAGCCGAGCATGGCCAGACGACCATTCCAGGTTTCAGCGAAGGCCACGAAACCAAAACGGGAATCGGAATCAGCCATGGGTCTGTTTCAATGTGTTTCGGGAATCATAACAGATTGTGAAGCCGATGGGGAGTCCAGATCCCACTCGACGTAGGCCCACCTTCCCGACGCGAGTGGCGGAGCGTTGGCAGGGCAGGCCTTTCGGGCCAGAATCCGCCACATAAGGCGCCACTAGGGCTGAACGTCCGGCTTGGGTCCGCCCACCGCCCTTGAACCACGTCCTGCCGGAGGCCGATCCGCGCTAGCCGTCAGTGGTGCCATTGAGAGAGGGCAATCAGGCTTGAGGCGCTGAGGTAATTTTACCTACAGCAGTTGCCTTTGGTGTAAGGCTTCACGGTTGACGATCTTCAGGCCGCCACCCTCCACCTCCTCAATGATGCCCCGTTGACGCAGTTTGCTGAGGATGCGCGATGTTGTCTCGCGCGCTAGTCCCGATAGGCAGGCCAGTTCCCGATGCGGCAAGGGCGGAATGGTCGAGAAGCTATCGGCTCCGAGGCGGGTGCGACGTGCGAGCTCGCAGAGTGTGGCCAATAAGCGGGTGGTGGCATCGCCCCCCCGCAAGGTGAAACGACAGTTGAGGTCCTGCAAGCGCCGTGCTTCCAACCTGGCCATGGCCAGGGAAAGCCTGGGTTCGCTGTGCAGGAGTTCACGGAAGGGAGCCACCCGCAGGAAGACGGCGTCGCAGCTGGTGACGCTGACAACATCGGCTGAGCGGCGTCCATTATTGAGAACCGCCATCTCGCCACAGACATCACCAGGACCGAGTAGGGAAAGCACGTCTTCCTGACCCTCACTGTTGAAACGGCGAACTTTAGCGATTCCGTTCCGAAGAAGAATCAGGCCTTGGGATTCATCCTGGTCCAGCATCAGCAGCTGATCAGGAGAAAAGGTGACGCCTCGATGTTGATCGAGAAGTCGATGGCGTTGCTGCTCGCTAAGGAGCATAAACAATTCAACTTCCGAAAGATCAGCAGCAGTTATAACAGTGTGACCTAGCGTAACCATGTAGCCCTCTTTGGATAATTCGGGAAACAGTCGGTGCCGGAACGAAGTGTTGACATTAGTTATTCCGATCTCAAATTATTCCGATCTCAAAGAATCGGATTTAGCCTGAATGGCTTAATTTCCACCTTATGACGGTCTAGCCACTGGAGCTGTGACCATGATCACAACCTGAGGTCCGGGTTGCTCGAACGCTCCCGGCCTTATAAGCATCACCTCTCGGATTGGAAACACAATTGGCATGTAATCCGTTGAGCATTGTTCCAGTGATTTTCAGCACGATCTGCTGTGATTTGTCTCACGGATTTGGTCTTTTCGATTAGGTGGTGACCAGAATCACTGAGCTTCAAAACTGAGATCACATTGGCATCCAAGACATGCCAACAAGATGGCAAGAGGCCCAATAAGAATCCAGCAACTACTCGCCATCTGAGCACAAATCCAAAGGATGTCAGCAATGAACTACCCTCTCAGCACGGCCACAAGGTGGTCAATAATAAACGAAAGAATTTAACTTATCACCTGGAATCTGGATTTGCACGAAAGCGTCAACAGGCGATACGGGCAGGATATCGGCCCTTAGGCACCAGCAGCACCGCGGCCTGGCACTATCGATTCGGAACCAGCGGACCGCCGTCGGTTCTCGAAACCCACTGGCATGAATGGTGCCCAGCTCGCATCGATCGGGTGTGGCAGCAGATCAATGGCCGTTGGACGGTGAAGCGACAGAACATTAACCATCGGATAACCCACAATGGAGACTTCGATGGCTT
>Ga0315905_10008897_pt1 | contig 10168 bp, 13 predicted proteins | sample LakEriMetagenome_5_FD_203522 | JGI IMG/M metagenome (GOLD analysis project Ga0315905, IMG submission 203522) | Freshwater fungal communities from buoy surface, Lake Erie, Ohio, United States - Buoy 4 MA121 | ecosystem: Environmental > Aquatic > Freshwater > Lake | place: USA: Lake Erie, Ohio... | reverse complement strand
TGGGGCCAGGGAGAGTCGGGCGAGCTGGGGCATTCGGCAAAGATTCTCATGTACGCGCCCACGGAGGTGGCGGAACTGCGTGATGTGCGCTACATCGCAGCTGGCCACCGGCACGCAGCTGCTATTACATTCACCGCGGCCCTCGCACATCTTGGGGCGGACTCGTCTGCCTCCGGCGAGGCGGAAGCTAGCAGCAAGTCCAAGCCATCGGCGTCCCGCGCTGGCAAGAGCTCAGCAGCAGCATCATCGCGTGGGAGTGCGTCCTCTGTCAGTGACAACAATTCGCAGCGCGGCTCCACCAAGGGCTCGCGCTCAAAGAGCGGTATACACAGCCATGTCACAAAAGCGATAAAGTCTAAGCAGGCGACATACGCGTTGGTGTGGGGGGAGGATACGTGCGGGCAGCTGGGCATGCGCGGGCTGCAGGCGGCTCGCTCCCCTACTTTAATGCGTGCTCTGGCTGTGGGCGACACAAGCGTCACGTCAGTGGCGGCATCGGCGGACGCGACCGCGTTCGTGACAAACCAAGGACACCTCTACATGTGCGGCGGTGGAGCGCATGGCAAACTCGGGCTCGGTCACCTCAACCTTGCTCGCTCACCCATGCAGGTCATGGCACTGTCCAGCACTGTGGTGGTGGAGGTAGCGTGTGGCCTCTTGCATACCATCTGCCTCGACTCCATTGGAGGGGTGTATGCATGGGGCGATTCGACTTGGGGCAATACCTGCGCCAACTCTCAGGGCGATTTCCTCGAGCCGGTGCTGGTAAAGGCTCTCAGCGCGTGCGACATAGCTAACGTCGTGTGCGGGCACTACCACTCATTTGCTCGCTCGATCGAAGGCACCCTCTATGCCTGGGGCAAAAACACGAATGGGCAGCTGGGGATCGGCACCGTGACTTTGTGTGAGACCGCCCCCCAAAAGGTGTCGCTCAACGCCCAGGTCCTCCAAGTGTCTGGCGGAGGCAATCATTCATGCATCGTGGGTGCCATGTCACCACCCAACCTCTTCACCTTCGGCATGAATGCAAACGGGCAGCTCGGCCTCGACGACCAGGTCTCCTAGTCTCCTAGTCCAGGCAGTCTCCTAAGTCTCCTAGTCGAGGCAGTCCCGCAGGAGTCTTCCCCTTCCCTGTCCCTGTCCTCCTTCCTTCCCCACAGGCGCAGAGACGAGAAGCCATCCATGAGTCATCATCAGACTGTCACAGACAGACGCTCAGCCGTCCGCTCATACCCTCACGTGCGTGTGGAGGAGCAGGTGGACCGATGTGAAGCGGTGGCAGTAGAGCTCCTCGACGACCGCCTCATCGTGTCGGCCAGCTGCGGGCTGGCTCACACGGCTGCTGTCAGCAAGTACGGCGATGTGCTCGTGTGGGGCAACGGACGGTCGGGGCAGCTGGGACTGTATGAGGGGATCGATAGAGACTTGCCCCTCCCTTCGCAGCTGCCCCCTTTCAGCACTTCTCATCTGGTGCGCGTTGTATGCGGCAATGAGCTGACGCTTGCCATCACCGGTACGCTACACTTCTGTCTACTCTCTGTTTGTATTTAAAACGATGCTCTCGTACAATGCTGCTTCCGTTCAAAATCGGTCTGCGGGCAGCCGATGGCGGACTCCCGGGTGCTTTGCGTACATGTTCCAAGAGCCGCACGTCCACTGTGCCGAATGTGTGTAAGAGAAGATGCTGAGCACATAAGGCTTCAACGCTCTTGTGCGTGTGTGGTGTGCAGAGGACAAGCGCATGTACATGTGGGGCAGCGAGAGCAGCATGGGGCTGGGCGCCACCCATGCTCGCGACGCAGCCAACCCTGCGGTCTGCTCATCAATCCTGCTCCCCTGTTTGCGCGCGCCTCAGTCGTTTGTCTAGCTGTCGTGTGCAAGATCGCACAAGTACGCCACAGCTTAGAGCGTCAAGAGAGGTGCTTGACACAAAACGGGATCATTAGATGCTTGTCAAGGATGGCAAGATGATGCCTCTCTGTCATGTGACGAGGGTTGACCGTATCTTGTGCCTTGTCTTATGCAATCCGCTGCCTCACTCGTCTTCACCTCGGTGTTGTGTCTGTTCACCTCGGTGGTGTGTCATGATACCTGACTCTTTTGCAGTTTATGTCGTGCCTCACTGGTGCTGACCTTACCTTGTGCAGGGGCCCAAAGAGGTGGAAGGGCTTTCGAGCATTGAGCAGGTGGCAGTGGGAGCGACGCATGTCGTTGCCCTCGTTCAGCATTCCACTGCGGCCGACTATGAAGATCAACTAGCAGGGGTGGGGTGGTAAAGCAACATCTCGCCGCCCGACATTGAACTTTGGCCCCCCGAGCACAACTGCGCATCGAGAGATGAGCCTCTGCCCGATCCACCTCCTCAACTGCGTGGCCTGCCCCGCGACGCCAAGCTGCTGCCGCTGAAGATCGACTCTTTGCTGGATGAACTTGCTTAGGTGTGACAATCAATCTTTTGCTCAGGTTTTTTAGCAGCAGGCAAGGAAAAGAATGTCATGAGCGGATGGTTGCATATAGGGGCAGGGGGGTTGTGTGCTTTATTGCATTGGCTTGGTCATCCTCAATAAAGTCAGAGTCACTTGACGGGCCCAGTCCCCCTCTCTCCACCAAGGCCCTCACAACATCATCATCGGGAACCGGCGCACTGAGAAATTCTTTCCCTGGAAAGCCAGCGCCCTAGTATATTTTCTAGCTAAAGACACTGTGTGCTGACCTTTGAAGACATTTGCCTACTCTCTGTCTCTTTTGACACTTGTTTAGGTCTCTTTTGACACATTAGGTCTCTAACGACACAACTTTTAGATACGTTTGCCTACTCTCTAGCTTCCGATACGACTCAAACACTCCTTTCTTCTTCACTGCAACCAAAGCCGCGCAACGCGGCTTGCCATGTCGCATGTGCCGTAGCTCCTCCATCGCCGACTGTACACCTCACGCGTAGATCTCTTGGCGCCTCCATTCTGCTTTGGGTCGCGCCAGTAGCATGGGAGTACATGCCAGGGCGGGGGGCTTGGTATGATCCACGTGCTGCGGTATCGCTGCTCCTGAACCCCCTTGCATCTGTCGGATTAGAGAATCCGTGTATGACTGGTTGGATGCCCTATTTAACGCCTCCAGGGCCTGCGACCTGCCGTTCAGTGCGCCACCAGTCTGTTGCGCAAGGCTAGAACACACGCACGCGTCTCTCTTGTCCTCTTGTTGTGCGTGAGAGGCAATCGACCATGAGACTCCTGCTCTTGCAACAGGCAAGAAGGCAGGGTGAAGAGACTTTGAGGTGATGCGGTCATGAGTCATGACGCTTTCATGCTCAACCACTTGAAGTGATAGGGCCTTGATCCAATAGAGTCTTCATCCATGCTCGTTTCTCTTCTACTTTTAATATTAAACTCTCGTCCTTTCACGTTTATTCACTGGGTTGAATACGACAGGACGTGAGTCCCACTTGCTGAAGCAGCATCTGTAATAGAGTCGATAATGAGTGCAAGCGCAAGATGCTGCTTGCAGGAGTGACTTTCGCATACAGCATCGTCACATACAATCACTTGGCGTTTGCACACAATGCAGGAGCACAAGGAACTTGAGCTTTACTTGATTGAATGGTGTGCATGTCTGTAGATTGCAGCAATGCAGCAGCATGCCTTACGGAGCCACGGCGCCTTTCAAAGGCCTCATCCTCAGAGTCGGGCTGATAGGAGGAGGATGTGAAGGAGACAGAGAGGAGGAGGGAGAAGGGCGAATTAGGGGAATCGGAGGGAGTAAGAGAGAGGGGAAAGGGGGAAGGGAGGGAAGGGAGGGAGGGGAGGAATTCATGAAACTGCATATTCTCGGGTCTATTATTACATAAGCTCACGAACCGATGACCCCTCGCGCTGCCGATGGCAGCACGGTGAGAGTGGATGCTGTAAAATACCAAGCAGCGGAGGATTTATTTGTATTCAATGATACTATAGATGGACCAGAAGGCCTGGGGCAGTCAGGACTTGTGTCAGCACAAACCCCCACCGTTGCCAATACGGCCATAGAAATAGCAGCAAATAGGGCGCTGACGTCACTCTTTCTTCTTGACCTCACTCAAGAACCAATACTCGACTCTGAGAGTCACCCCAACTTGCAGCGCTCACTGCGCATGTTTAGATTGCACTTTGTTGATTTAATCATCAGTTGCATTTGCTCTGATTCCATTTTGTTGATTCAATCATCTAGTGTATTTGCTGGCATGCGTTCAGATAGCCGAACACGACCGACAGCTGCAGACCTGTATGGGCCTTTTGTGGAGGAGCGATGACTTGAAAGCAACTTGTTCTAGATGTGCCTACAAGGCACATTCAGCGCTCAAGATATTCTTCTTGTTGCGTGTTAGCAAGTATGCACATACTTAGCCAGGGCGATATGTATCTGCCGTTCTTTAGCCGCCAAAAGATTGGCTACTTGTTTGCTTGAACAGCCCCATCGTTGGGCGTTGTCGAAACTCGGACAGCGCGGGCCACGGGCAAATTGATGCCTGTTGAGGACACCGGCTGGGCCACAGCCCGCAGCAACTTTGATTCCCCCAGCGCGCTTGCATCCTGGTATTGCGTCACGCCAAGTGCCCTTGCCAGAGGGCCAAGGTCTTCACTCGATGTTGCGTAGGTGAGGTGAGCATTGTGGAAACTCCTTTGCGCGGGATCCATTGTCGCCGAGCGCTGCGCTTGGTAGATGGAGCCGTATATGTCGGGCGCTCCTGCATGCGTCACTTGCAGACCGGCAGATGAGACAGGAGGAGGGGCAAGAAGACTATTGGAATCAGGAGTGGCTGTCGGGTTACGCGAAGTCCAACCGTAGTGAGGATTTTCAGGGTCGTCAAGCGTAATCCGTCGTACAGCTGGCCAAACTATAGGCATGGGTGCCCCTGCAGCCTGCGACTTGGATTCCGGGGGGATTCGCTGCGAAGAATACGTTTGGGCCTTGCTGTCATCGACTCGGGGCAAAACTTGATGTATCGGGGCGTTTGACGTTTCGGCTGTGCGGACAGGTGCCATTCCGTCCACCTGCTGAGGGGCAGCAGGAGTGGCTGTCGCGTTACGCAACGCCCAACCGTAGTGAGGATTTTCAGGGTCGTCAAGCGTAATCCGCTGCGTTTGGGGCGCATGGCTCGCAAGTGCCGAGCTGAACGTATGCATGGGGCGCCCTGGCTCCCTGCCCATCGGTGCCAGTGTGCGCAACGGTGAAAGGGCTCGCATATCGACCGGCGCTTGATGCTGTGGATGCTGAATTTGTGATGGCTGCTGGGTATGGTGCAACTGAGAGTCAGCGCGAGGAGACTGAAGGACCCTTTCCAGGTAGGAAGACCGGTGCAAGGGCTCTGAATGTGCATTGCTCGAGGCTGCCCGCTGCGCAGCCCTAGTAGCCTGCGATACATGCGCTGCAACTTCTGCCGCCACCTGATCCGAAGACTGGGACTGTTCAGTCACAAATTCGACAGGTCGCGTATAGTCACTGGACCAGTTCTTAGCAATTGCGCGCACCCTGACGGCGAAGGGATTCTTGGCCTTCAGGCCCGTGACTGTGCAATATGGCTCCTTCACCGTAAACATAGTATTCCATGCTTGCCCTGGCAACCATCGCACGATCATCTGCACCTCAAACGTTACTTGGGCGACATTGACTACAGGTCTCCATGTCTCCCACACGGCTTGCCATGTCGCATGTGCCGTAGCTCCTCCATCGCCGACTGTACACCTCACGCGTAGATCTCTTGGCGCCTCCATTCTGCTTTGGGTCGCGCCAGTAGCATGGGAGTACATGCCAGGGCGGGGGGCTTGGTATGCAGCAGCAGGTAGATCCACGTGCTGCGGTACCGCTGCTCCTGAACCCCCTTGCATCTGTCGGATTAGAGAATCCGTGTATGACTGGTTGGATGCCCTATTTAACGCCTCCAGGGCCTGCGACCTGCCGTTCAGTGCGCCACCAGTCTGTCAGCCAAGGAAACACGGTGCGAGGCATCATGGTACGTGATTGAAACAAACAACACCGACATTCTCCTCAATCAAGAAAGCACTTTCAATAACCATTCCAATTCAATCTTTTCTTCACAGACGCAATACCCGAGTAGGTCAAGGTCCTTTTGCCAGTTGGGCCCCAAATCAGGATGACGATGAAATTTTTGTCCCCGAGATTCACTTGCGCAATATTCGCCATCGTTGGACAAGCCGTAATCCGAGGACAAAGACGCGCCGAGCAATATTTCCCTGCTCGTGGTTCTTCGCATTAGTGTTTGTTTCCTTGGCACCAATTTTTTTATTATGTGTTTTTTTGACCGCTGTAACGACCGGCAAAGCAAAAACAAGAATACGAGTCAACGAGAGACCTCTTGGCGGCGGCTCTGACCGGATTATCAAGCGCACTTGGCGACGACGACCGAGAAGAAACGAACGAGGACAGGTAGGACCCAGTCATTGAATCGTGAGCATAGTTTCTCTGTGGAAGGCGCAACGAATCCGACTTGCTGCGGTATGGCTCGTCCAAGTCGGGGAGCTCAACGTCACGATTTATCGCGTCCAAATCTGTCAACGGTTCCAGCTCACACACTCAAAAAAAACATCGAAGACCTTTGATAGATCTAACGGGCGGTAGCCGCTCATTTGCCCCGAGGTCAGTGCTAGAATTAAAGCGCCGTTGATGCGCCAAAATGCCGTGCTGCAGGGCACCAAATCCACTGAGGCGCCAGGTGGGCCGGCGCTGCTGGCGTTTTGACGCTACGGGGGGCTTACCATTGCCGACCAACTTAAGATCATTGAGCAGATCTTTCCAGAAGACGTCGCCGTCCCTGATCGAGGTCGCTGAAGAGTCACTCTTCGGAGCTGCCATAGGCGACTAGGTTTAGGGTTTAGGTTAGTATACCTCAAAAGGGCGTATTGGACTCTGCAAGTAGGTTGGACGTCATCGTTTTGAATCACACCTGTTGTTGCATTAGCACTGGCGATGCCACTGCCCCCCTGGGCGAGACTGGCTTTGCTTGCGACTGGGAAGCCTGGTTCTGCCGCCGCAAAACAGCCATCTTTTCCTGAATCTCGCGCCGGATCGCTTCCCTCTCCGCCGCCTCCTCAGGGGTAATGTCTGCCTCCTGCGGCAGCTGTTGCTGTCGATGGTCGGCTGCCTGTGCTTGGCGCCCAGAAACCCAGGTGATGTCCTTGATTGACTCTGACACAAATTCTCAAAACTTATTGCCGTGGACATTTAGCATACATGTTATATCATGCAACCATAGCTAGCCATGTGTGACCGCTCTTCTCAAAAGTCTATGTTGTCCTCTTGAGGACCTCTGTTTGTGCTCGTCAGAGGGGATGCTCGTTTTTGAAGACTCGGGTTTTTACAGGGCAATAGTAACGGCAAAACGCCCCCTTTATATGTTCTATACTAACACAGTCCGGCTTCGAGGCGGAGCCGCAACTCCGTGACGGGCAGCGCCTTCTACCGGTACACAGGGAATTAGTGGTGTTGTGTTGCTTTGGAAGATTCGAAAGGCAGGTGGGAGGCACGAGACAGGCCTTGACGCGTGTACCTGCGACATCTGCCTGCACGGCACGCCTCATCTGCTCCTCTGTCTTTTCTGCGACGTGCGCCAAGCGCTGATCACCGGGGAAGGCCGGCGACACTGGCACTGGGGTTTTCTCTGTAGCTGTAGAGATTGCACTCTCATTGAGCCAGTGTCCAAAGTCGCCCGGCTCCGATTTGCGCCGGCCGCTGTCTCCTGCTGCCCGCTGCACTGCCGGGCTGGGTCGCTGGGCAGCAGTATAGGCAGCATAGCTGCTATAGCCGCCTGGGGCAGCTGCTTCCTGGGCTTCCTGAGCAGCAGCATAGCCGCGCGTGCTCCCAAACAAGGAGCCGCCACGCATGCTGCCGTACATCGAACCCGCCTCCGACGCTGCCGGCGTCCCAAAGGCCAGCGCTGCAGACAGGACCCGGCACGCGAGTGTCAAGCGTGAGAAAGGTCCGAGTGCGCGCATTCGCCGGGCTGACGCGGCGGCGCAGAAGGCGCATGCAGCGCAGATGGCAGATGTGACTAGCGCCGCACCATGCACCGCGCACCGTGTACTGGGAGCGTCGTCAGCAGCGCGCGCGCCTGCTGTCTGCAGCTGTGCTGTGGCGTGTGTGGGGTGAAGCTGCTACCGGCGAGCCCGAGCTCGAGAATTTCGCGGGTTTCGCGCGACAGGGCATCGCTGTCAAAGATCGAGCCGTAGATCGAGCCGTTCTGGCTCTTGTCCTCTGGCATCGTCCCGCCCGCCTGCCTGCGCCCGGTTCCTGTCGTCTTTTCCCTTCTGAAGGATCCGTCACACGTCCAAGATGTTTTGTAATAACCTATTAAATTTATATGTTTCCGTCAAAAGAGACTCTGGTTTTTTTTGCCGTAAAAAGAAAAAGGTGGGGTTTTTTTTTTCGTCTGTAAACGGCAAGTCATGAAAGTTTTCAAAAACGAGCAAGACGGGCATTTGCGAGCGAGCACGGTGAGGAAGGGAGTGGGAGTGCGCTGGTCATTGTTCGGCGTCGTGCTACAGCGCCACCGTCTGTTCGCGCGATTGCCGTCTGTGCGGGCACACCTGCGTTCTCAGGTGCCCCCGTCCTCACCTCGCAGGCCGCCACGCTGACCGTGTCACCCCCGCCGCAGGACCTTCCTTCAATGACCACCATCGCAAAGCCTGCGCCCCTCGGCGACGCGACCAATGTGCAGAAGCCCGCGGGAGAGATGGACGCCTCGATGAAAGAGCGGGTCCTGCGCACGCACATCAAGTTCGATGACGACGGCAACCCGGCGGAGACGACTGTCACTGAGGTCGAGCAGCCAGCGGCGGAGGAGCAAGCCGAGCCGGCCGAGGAGGCGGCGCCGGAGCAGACAGCATCGGAGGAGGCGGGGGCCGACGCAGCAGACGCTGACGCTGATGCAGACGCCGAGGGCACGGAGGGCGAGGAGGTTGACCCGGACGCAGCAGCCAAGAAACACTACCGAGATGTTCCTTCCTTCTTCAACACCGAGAAGGAGAGGACGGCAACGTGGGCTGGCAAGCACACGCGCTTCCCCGAGGACGAAGACGGCCAGGACAACGCGCCAGCCGCGCCGGTGTCAGAGGAGATGCAGTCCAAAATCGACCAGCTCAGCTCTGCTGTCTCAACCTCAATGGTCGTCGAGTCCAAATGATCCAGATTCATGCACATCCACCGCACACACCACGGCGAAATTCACTCACTACCCACAATTGCATCATTTCAACCACGCACTTTCGATTTTTTGTAGCCCAGTTTCCCAAGTTTCTGAACTAATACCAGCGTTAACCGTCCTCTCCGCCCTCACATGTCCCTCTGCGTCTTTGCGTCTGATCAAGCACACGACGTCCTCCCTGGGCGTTCCTAGGCGTTCCTTGACCGTTTGGCAAAGAAAATGTGGGCGTTCGCCTATCTTGTTTCTCAAGAGGTCGAGCGGACAATTGCGAGTCTTCAAAGTGCCCCACCCCCTTGTCCGCCCCCCGCCCACGGCGCGCTGCGAAGCACGGTGCACTACGGAATTCCCCACCCCCTTTCTCCGCCCCCGCCCTCCCGGGGGGCGCCGGCGCCCTTCCTCCCTTTCTCTGCCAAAGACTGCCGCAGAGCGTTGCCGTGGAGCACGCGCGCCGCTCTTCCACACACACAATTTCTCTCTCTCTCTCGGGCCGGAGACCAATTCTTCCGAGTGGATGAATCCTTCCGCGCCGGTACACGCGCGGGCTTGACACGCGCTCGCTCGCTCAACACATGCTTTATCGGAACGAAACGCGGTAAAAAAAAACTGACCTCCCTGATGCCGTCCTCAAATGGACTTTGTGCACTCAGAAAGTTCGTTGAAGGAAAAAGAATTTCTCTAGAAAGGCTTCTATCCGGAAAAAACACCCTGATTTCTCCTTTAAGGTCCCAAGATGCCCTTAAACCCCTTTACCTTAGTCAATTTAGATGCTGAGAATGATCGCTCTCCCCCTTGCCCTAATAGTATCACGAAAGTATGGAGATAGGGCACACACAAAAAAAGAAAGAAAGAAAGAGGACTCCCCCTGTCCAGCGAGAATTATCCACCCAAGACACAATGGGATGGGCACAATGTGCGAACGCTGAATGGAACGCGGCCAATCATAACATTGCGATGTTTCGCATGTGCTGGAGCGGG
>Ga0315905_10008896_pt1 | contig 10168 bp, 12 predicted proteins | sample LakEriMetagenome_5_FD_203522 | JGI IMG/M metagenome (GOLD analysis project Ga0315905, IMG submission 203522) | Freshwater fungal communities from buoy surface, Lake Erie, Ohio, United States - Buoy 4 MA121 | ecosystem: Environmental > Aquatic > Freshwater > Lake | place: USA: Lake Erie, Ohio... | reverse complement strand
GAAACTGCCCCGTAGTTATAATAACTGTCTCTTTGAAATATTAATGGCATCCTTTTAATTATATAAAAAGATTTTAACTTGCATTTATACTTTTTATAAGAGGTCTATTATAATTTCCTTGTAACAATCCAACCATTCTAGCATAATCATAATCATTCAACTTTGCCCAGTTTATGTCATCCGATGTTACAGGACTATTGTAAATAGCTCTTTCAAGGTCAATATTAGGAGCATCTTTGTAGTAATCTATTTGATTGATATATTTACGGTCAGTTTTTAAATACGCATTCATTCTATCATAAGGGTCTAAGCTGAAGCTTTCTTTTCTGAAAAATAAGACAAAAATTATCAGTAATATCAGAAGAAGATACATTTATAATTTAAAGTTAAAATTTAAATGATTTTTAAAAATAATTTAAAGAATTAAAATATACAATTAAACTTACCAAGTTCAACTACCCTCAAGATGTCTAAACAAACCGCTCAACAAAAAGAACAAATGAAGAAGTTATACGAACGTAATAGAAACACCCAGCCAACTCTGATTGAAGATTTTGATGTTAAAAATTTAATCTTTGACGAACCTATGTTTGGACAAGTTCCTAACCAACCTATCAAATTTCATCGCATTAATATGGGTTATAGAAACCCTGATGGTACTGATGGAGAATTAGTCTTTGAATTAAAGGACTATTCATCCTTTGGTATTACTGAAAATCGTGATGCTAAAACCCAAGAATTGCAAGGATATTCAGTCGGTATTACTCTCGGAGAATATAAACAAGATGCAACCGATTATGACCTCAAAGCTGTTGAAGTTCTTGATGGTCTTGTCGCAAAGTGTAAAGATCATCTCTTGAAACCTGAAGTTCATAAAGCTTGTAAAATTAAGGAACTGTACATTACTGACTTGAGAAATATGGCTCCTCATGCCCAAAAGAAAGACAAAGAAACTGATGAACCAATTGAAGGTTCTCATTACTCAATTTACCCTAAATTGATGTGGTCAAGAGAAAAGGAAATGACTGACGAAAAGACCGGTGAAAGTAAAGTCATCCCATCAAAGTTCAAGACTGAATTATGGGACGATGAAGAAGCACAAATGGGTAATAAAGTCTTATTAAATCCAATGGAATGTATCGGTAAAAGATGCAGAATTAGACCTTTTGTTAAAGTGAGAGGTATTTTTGTTGGTTCTAAGATTAAGTTGCAACTTGAATTATACGCTGCAGGTATTGCAATTCAAAAACAAGAACAACAATCTGGTTACAAGTCTATGTTTAGATTTTCAGCAAAGCCAATTGAAACAAAGATTATTGCAGATGACGATGAACAACAAGAAGTAAAGGAAGAAGAGCCTGAAGTATTCTCTGTTCCGGTAAAACAAGTCGATGAAGATATTGCGGTTTCTGAAGATGAAGAAGAAGTTAAACCAAAACCTAAGGCTAAAGGTAAAGGTAAAAAATAAGTATATTGTAAGATAAATATAAAAAGTTTAAGTGTAATTTATTCAGTTAAGTTTAAGCTGAATAAATTAATTTATAAAACAAGCTTAAAGAAAAGCTTTTATAATAATAAAAACAATTAAAATGACCTTCCAATTAGATTTAAATAATGTTAAAATCGTTGATACTTTGAATGAGTTGTCTATCTATCACTATTTAGATTGTGATATTAACACTGATGAAGAAACTAAAAAATATCGTGGTGTTGTTATGAATAATGAAGGTAAGGTTATTTGTCGTTCATTTGGATTTACCCCTGAAATTGATGAAACTGATAATGAGACTATGACATCTATTGTAGAACCATTCCTTTCTCAAGAAAATGTGAGAGTCTTGGAAGCTTATGAAGCGACTCTTTTAAGAGTGTATTTTTATGAAAATAGATGGTACATCTCAACTTGTAGAAAGTTGGATGCGTTCAAGAGTAGATGGGGTGGTGATAAGTCTTTTGGAGAACTTTTTGAATCATTCATCGAAGAACCTTTTGAACAATTTTGTAAAGAGTTAGATGAAACTAAAGTGTATTGTTATGTCCTTAGAACATACACTAAAAATAGAATTGTGTGTAATGGTTATGATTATCCTCAATTGTTCCTTGTTGGAACTTATGATAATGGTAATTTTGACGAGTTTAACTTTGAGAAGTGTAACATCAATATGATTCATAATATTAAAACTATGGATGATTTGAAGGCGCATATGGAAAAGATTGACCCAACTAAATTACAAGGTGTTATTTTAATGAATGATAAAGGAGAGTGTGTTAAGGTTATGAAACACGAGTATATTGAAGGGTTCAAATTAAGAGGAAATCAACCAAACATTTTATTGAGATATATTGAATTACAGCAAGAAGGAGACGCGAAAAATGTTGAAAAGTTTTACAATATGTATCCAGAGCATAAAAATAACATTTTACAATTTACCGATACTATTGATAATATTTGTTATTATGTCTTCCGTAAGTATCGTAATAGATTTATTAGAAAACAAGTTTCAATTGTCCCTGCTGATTTGTATTATGTAATTAGAGAGTTACACGACGGTTACTTAAAAGATAGAACAAAAATTGTAACTCCAGAGAGAGTTTCCTCTTATATTTTGGGTTTAGAGCCTATTAGATTGCTTGGATTCTATAACTCATATATGAAGCGTAAAGAAGAGAATGGAAATGGATTCAAGATTTCAGAAGAATTTATGACTAAAGTCAAGTCTATGATAGTATAAGTCTTTTTTAAAAAACTAATTTTACAGTAATAATAATTTTATTTTAATATTTATGAAAATATTAAAATGGATAAACGAACTGAAGTTGAAGAGATGATTAATCGTTTGAATACAAGTGAGGATGGTTGTAAGGGTATTATGCTTGTTGATACAAAGAAGAACATCAACTTAATGACATGCGAGATGGTAAAGAAGCTCGGAGAAGGGAAGTTTGGTAAGGCTTTTTTATTGAAATGTGATGGGGCTGAATATGTCATAAAACAAATATGCTCTGAATATATGCTTGTCGGTGATACTAAATTTTATAATAAATATTCAGATGAATTTTATAAAGACCAAGAAGCTTTTGCTAACAAATATCCATCTTTTGTAACACCTAATTCTAAAAATTTAGAAAAGAACATTAAAAGGGAAATAGAAGGTTTAGAATTACTTTCTGATTTAGACTTAAGTCCTAAAGTTTATGATTCTTGGATATGTAAAACCTCAAAAAGACCTTGTGGTTATATTGTAATGGAAAAATTAGATATGACATTAAATGACCTTATATTTGAGTCTATGAAATATTATTATCTAAAGAATGATGTTAAGGCTGCTATTGATACTATTAAAAGAATAGATTATTTAATAAACGAGCTAGCCGATAAAAGAAGAAAGGAAAAGATATCAGTAGCTGATATCCATTCTGATAATGTCATGGTTAAATTTAGAGAAAATAATGCTGAAGACTTATTTAGACCTGATAATATTATTAGTATTAAACATATTGACTTGGGTTATGGTGCATTCATAGCAAATACTGAAAAAGAAGTATTAGATAATACAAGAATTGTTGGTGGTATATTTAAAGGGTTTAGAATATGGACTAGATTACTTACATATTCATCTTCTCCTGATTTTATAAATTTTGTTGATAAAGTATTAGAGGGAAGTATAGGGTTAGTATACGACGATTTAATAAGAGAATATAGAAAATGGTGGATTGATTATAGCAAATATATTGAAATGAAAGAAGAAGATAATATACAAATAGAAGCAATAAAAAAGATGTATCCAATACAGCCTAATAAAAGACAAGTATATTATGATTCAGATGATGATTAAGGTAAAATTAAATAATTCAATTATAAAGCTTATCATAGTCTGAATTTTTCACTCTATAGATAAATGGGTTTTTGTCTTCTCTTAAAGGTGTTGTTGTTAGTTCTTTATCATCCTCATAATCATCCTCATCTTCATCTTCATCATCCTCATCTTCATAGTCATATTCTTCACCCTCAATATACTTATTATATGTCTTTTCTAAAATATAGTTGATAAACTTTCTCCCAGGGTCCATAAATTGAAGATACTTTTGAGAGTATTCAAAGTCTTGTTTCTCTTCACACATAGAAGCTATATCGTCTCTAATAGCTTTACATTGTTTAGTCTTAGAGAATTCAAAGAGACAGTCAGTCATAAAATACTTGAGATACTTTGATGTAATTTGCTTTACGTCTCCATCTTTACTTATATACTTTAAAACACCTCTTCTATAGTCAGTACATTCTAAACTAACCTCATTTTTATCGTTTCGGCAGGCGTATTCCATAAACCATTTGGCAGTTCCTATTTCTCCTTGCTTGATATACGTCTCATCACACGTCTTTTTAAGAAGGTTCAAAAATCTCTTTTTAGATAATATGAGAGGTCTTCCGCACTTTAAAGTGACATTATAAGTATTACTGTTATTAACTGTTTTAGTAGTATTAGCTATTGCGTATATTTTATCCTGTAAATCCTTTATCATTTTATCCTTCTCTTCAAGCTGTTTATCTTTTTCTTTTTCTAATTTTTCAATCTCTTTATCCTTCTCTTTACATTTTTCTAAAAGTAAAACATAAGCAGTGTCTTTATTAACCTTACATTTAGTAGAGTGTTTTTCAAGGTATATATTAGATATGAATTCTTCATTACACCATACACAACTAAAAACTATATTTGGTCTTGAAGAAAGGCATTTTTTATTAGTTTTGATATGCCTTAAAAAGTTAGATTTATCGTTAAATTTAGCCTGACAAAAATCGCAGCAAAAATAGTCATTTTTAGTCAATATACTCATTTATATATATTACAATATAACATTTAACTTTAAAAAAATATTTTTAATTGGGATAAGATAAAAATAGTCATTTTTATTCAGTTTTAGTCATAAATATAGAAGATTTACAGTATAAAATTCACCCTGTAAAAGTATTGTTTATTTTATTCTTATTTTTAGCCTTAATTATTAAGGATAGAAATTCTTCTAAAAATGAGTGTGTATTTTTTTTACCCCCTAAAAAAATCATCTAAAAAGTCATATATCATTAATACTATAAAGTATATTTATAAGGTTATTATCGTGTGGTGCATCTATATGTGGTTTAAAATAACAGTAATTTTACCTTAAATTCATTAAGATAAAATTAAACTTATTTAAAGGTTGATATATCACTATAAAGGTCGTCTTCCTGTATATAAAGTCGCACCATAATATAAAATCATCACTACACCAACTATTGAAGATAAACCGCCCAATACTGGGTATATATCCTTCCTTTTCTCTACACCATTTTCTGTGACTGTTTCTTTTATTCCAAAAAGATAAAAAGCAAGCACGAGCATACCTACACCAACTAAAAAATATACTGTATACATCTTATTTCCCACAATATTGTTATATAAACCCATTTTATTTTAACAATAGAGAAAAAAAAATTAAATTAAAAATTTTTTCACTATATCTTTAGGTACATAATTTAAGAATTTTTCATGAGTTGCTTCACCTATAATTGGAGGTGCATATTTAGGATTTGCTTTGTAAGCCTCTAACCATCTCAAAGCACATACACACCAATTATCTCCTTTAACTAGCCCGGGAAATCCTCTTCTAGGAGTTATAAGGTCATTCCCCCGAGATAATGTAAATTGTAAAAAATCATCTGTCATAACCGCACAAACTATATGAGTACCCTCATCATTATCTAATAACTCGCATTTCCCATTTCTGTTATAACCTGTAATCTTTGTTAAATTGCAATACTGTAATTCCCCTCCATAAATGTTCTTATGTTTCATTTTAATAATATAAAATTAAATTTAAAATTTGTTTTTCCAATACGCAGTAGCAACATAAGCAAACACAATGCCAAATATAATACCAAAAGCCGTTTTTCCATAGTCACGGTCAGATGTTTCCTTTCCATCTTTATCAAGTTTTTTCGAGGTTATACCAAGATAAAAAAACCCAGCCGCAGCAATATAAAAGAGTATAGCATAAAAGCGATAAATTTCCATTTTATATAAAAGCAAGATTTTATTTAAAAAAAATATTATACAGCGAATGCCATTTTAAAATGATACGGAGTATACCAGTCTTGAACCTATTAAGTAATAGTCAATATTCTTTGGGTAAAATAAGGGTCTGTTAATATACTTCCCAAGAACCCTGTAGTTTTACAATTTGGATTATTAGTAGTGTCAGCCGAGTATGATAGTCCTTGATTTGAAAATTTAAGGTAGTTCATTATTGACCCATTTAACTTACCATTCCAAGGATGACCAGAAGTTTTAAAGAAAGGGCTATAATTTCCCCCATAAAAACAATTAGAAGCTATATCTCTAAACTCTGTTCTAAGTTGTGTTTGATCTATAGATAAAAGTAACCTTAAAAAATCAAATCCTGGAATATAAGCTCCTTTATATACTAAATTTTCAATTAAGCAATTATCACTTTGTGCATTAGCCTTTTCATCACACCATAGTTCTGCTAAACCTGCATCTTTTCTTAAGTCTCTGTTATTTGCCGAAGATTCTATAGGAGCGAGTCTATACCCATCATAATCAATAAACGTCCTTCCATAGTCTATAATTATAGGTATATATTTAGTTGTTATTGTTATGTTTATATTACCTAAGGCATCGTCTTTATAAGAGAATGTAAAAGCTGTTTCAACTGTCAATGTTCTTACCATGACATTTTTACCGTGTAAATCTCCGTGTATAAATCTGTATCTTTCATTAGCCTCATTTAAAGAGAATGCTAATAATAATAAAACTTTAATTTTATCTTCTTCTTGGAGCTGAGAATAAGCTGGTTGTCTTATAAATTCATCAATAGTTAAATTTCCAGGGATATATTCTGTTATTAAAATACTATGAGGATCATTACCTGTACATAAGTCTCTATAATCATCATTTTTCATATGATACTCTCTTGGATAACCGCAAAATATACCTCCATAAGTATACATAAAACAAGGTAAATAATCTCTTAAGTTATTTAGGATTAATCCAACTGTTATTTCGTGTATTAAATTTTCATCATCAAATGCCTTTGCTTGTTGTAATTTCATTATAGCAAAGTTTGGAATAACCTGACCGCTAGGAAATTTTAAATTAATTGCTGAAACTATGCCTTCTTTTGACTTCCATTTATTATTAGCTTGGTCATAGTTTAATGTTACAGGGTCAAACCAAGAAGTTATATTTTGAGGAATATCAAGGGGAGAATTGTTAAATTGTTTTAAACTATCAATTATAGCCTTAATAAAATTTTTTATATATTGCTGGGACGCATTTTTATAGAAATCAGACTCATCAAGAGCTTGAAGTATATAGTTAAAATTAAAGTTGTTCAAGTCAAATACACTATTGTCCTTAAACATTGTCAGAAGGTCTATATGAGACTGAACATTGCCTATTGTTTCTCTTAATAAATACACTAATGATTTAGGACCTTGCATTTACATATATATTTTTTTTATTTTTTATTTTTAATATAAATTTATTATGGATTAGCTCTTCCTCCAAAATGACAAACATCTCCTTGACACTCATCCTCTCTTTTCTGTAATTCAGCTTTATATATTCTTTCTCTAAGGTACGTTGTACTCCAATTATGATTACGTTCATGCCAATGTATTTTTATAGGTAAATCATAACCTGTATAGTTTTTACCTTTCCAATCGGTTCCTAAGACTCTAACATGGGGATTTAACTCTAACAGAATATTATACAAGTCTTTTTCTGTATCATATTTTATAACTTCATCTACATACTTACAACCTTTAATTTGAATTTCACGTTCTTCATACTCTTGAATAGGAACATTTTTATTTTTTCTATCTAAGTTTGGATTAGTATGCAATCCAACTATTAAAACATCTCCTTGTTTTTTACAGTCTTCAAGCATTAGGATATGACCGCAATGTAATATATCAAATGCACTACAGCAAAACACGATAGTTTTACCCTTGTATTTTTCTATAAGGTCTTTGAGCATTTACAATAAAGGTTAAATTGATTTTAAATTTTATTTTTACATTATTAAATATTATAGTGTTATAGTAGAAATGACTAAAATATTAGCTATAGGTGACCCGCATTTTAAGGTTGATAATATTGAAGAAAGTAAAATCTTTACAGATAATTTGTCCTCGTTTTTATCTCAGAATATTGATATAGAAATTATAGTTGTTTTAGGAGATGTTTTACATAACCAAGAAAAACTACATACATTTGCCCTTAATAATGCTATTAACTTTTTCAAGATGCTTTCATCCCATAAAAGAAAATGTTTTTGTTTAGTGGGTAATCATGACGCAACTTCCAACACTATTTTCTTAACTGATAATCATTGGATGAATGTCCTTAAAGGATGGAATGGATTAACAATCATAGATAAACCCATTATCGAGTTTATAAATGAAACTGAGTTTATAACCTTATGTCCATATGTTCCTGACGGGAGATTCATTGAAGCATTATCCCATATAGTTTCAACCACAAAAATGTCGGATACAAACATTAGAATTAATGACTGGAAAGACTCTAAGTGTATATTCTCCCATCAACTTTTTGACGGGGTAAAAATGGGTCCTATTGTAGCTCGTAATGTAGAAGAATGGAAAGGTGATTATCCATTCTGTATTAACGGCCATATTCATGAAAATCAAAGACCTCAAGATAATCTTTATATTCCAGGTTCATCTATGCAAGAAGGTTATGGTGATATGACAGATAAGATTGTAGCTGTAATTACACTCTCAGAAAGTAAAATACCCCATATAGAAGAAATTGACCTTAACATTAAACGAAAAAAAATCATTTACGCAACTATAGATGAATTAGATACGATTCAGGATAAGATTGAAAAGAATGAAAATATAGATTATAAGATAGTCATTAAAGGGAGTGATTCTGAAATTAAAGCCTTAAAAAACTCGTCTAAATATAAGGATGCTTTAGAAATAGAAAATGTTAAAAAAATAGCCTTTAAAACAACTTGGAAAGAAGAAGAACCAAAAGATATTATAGAAGATGATTTTGTAGAGTGCTTACAGAGTCTTGTTTTAAAAGAAAATAATCCTTATCTTTCAAGCTTATATGAACATATAATGTATGGAACTGAAGATAAAAGTGATAAAGATGTTTTCTTTTTTTCTTCTGATGAATAATAAAATGTGTATGAATGTTCTTTTGCTGTATATACTTTTAGCCTTTGTTTTACTCTATATGACGCAAGATATATCAGAGTTTGATACGAGCATATATCACCCTGCTTCTTTCAGGATTAAAAAATAATTAATTTTAAGTCTAAACTTAAGATTAATTTACGCCATTATTTTCTTACAAAAATATTGTGGGGTTCTTCTTGGGTTTTATTACCAATATATTCATACCCTACAAAAATAGTGATATATATACATATAAAAATAAAGAAATATACAAACAGAAACAGTTCTTCCATTTAAGAAATGATTTATAATTCTTTAAGTCTTTTTAAAGGTCCCATGAACCCTTCTTTCTCATTTTATCAAGAGTATCAAAGAAAGAATGTAAATCATAGTCTCTTTTGATATTGAGATACTCTCTATAATGATCACCATATCTATCAGGCTTATCATCGATAAGTTTAAAAAATGCTATTAATCGGGTTCTTACTTCTTCTTTTTTCTCATTAAATTTTTCAATCATCAAATCACGCTCATTTTGAGTAGAATAACATTTCTCGAATGTTTTAAGGACAATTTTATCAAAGTCTTCTTGAGAAGTTTCCAAGTAAGTTCTAAAAATAATAACATCTTTTTCTTTAGTGAAACTTGAACCCATTTTTTAATTTACAAATTTATTTCTTAAACTTATATTAAAAAATATGATTATGAAAGATAAGATAATAATCATACTCTGTATTTATTTTGTATTTCTCTCCCTTTTTAAAGAGCGAGAATCCCTTGGATGTAAAGGGGATAGTCTTTTAAACTTTTTATTATCAAATCCACCTTGCGACAACTCTGACAATCAATACTCTCGTTATATAAGGGAAGAAAGACCTCGAAATCCATTTAAAATATTTGATAGAATTGTTATATGGAGAAGGAGCTTTCTTTTATCCGTAATTATCATTCTAATAT
>Ga0315905_10008894_pt1 | contig 10168 bp, 7 predicted proteins | sample LakEriMetagenome_5_FD_203522 | JGI IMG/M metagenome (GOLD analysis project Ga0315905, IMG submission 203522) | Freshwater fungal communities from buoy surface, Lake Erie, Ohio, United States - Buoy 4 MA121 | ecosystem: Environmental > Aquatic > Freshwater > Lake | place: USA: Lake Erie, Ohio... | reverse complement strand
AGCCATACTCAAACGATCGTCGATGCAAGATTCGCATCAACATCAAAAGGTTTGAAGCCATTCAATTGAGCGAGAATGATTGGGGGTATCCAACCTTCTATCATTGCCTGAATTGAACTAAAAATACTGCGGGTTGTGATGTGACCCGTTGCGCTTAAACTGATAAACAAAACCGGTTTCCGAATGGGGGCCGGTTTTTTTTATATAGTGACAAATGACAAATGACCAATGAGCCACTTTTCATTAGTCATTTGTCATTAGTCATTTGTCATTAGTAATTATCCTCTCCCCATCTTTGCCGCATGAAAAACATTCTCATCACCGGGGCGAGCTCGGGCATTGGAGCAGCAACGGCACGTGCACTGCACGCTAAAGGATATAGCTTGGGATTGATGGCGCGGAGCACCGACAAGTTGAATGCGTTGGCTGCGGAGCTGGGCGATCGATGTTTGGTGTTAACCTGCGACGTCACCAAATACGAAGAAGTGCAAACATCTATTCAGAAATTCACGGATGCATTCGGAAGCATCGATGTACTCATCAACAATGCAGGGTTGGGCTACTTCGACACCCTTGTTGGAGGTAAAATCGACGAGTGGCACACCATGGTTGATGTGAATGTGAAAGGCGTGTTGAATTGTATACACGTAGCCTTGCCGGCATTGATTGAAACCCGCGGACATGTGATTAATTTGGGTTCGTTGGCATCTCATCAGGTGTTTCCAAATTCAGGAGTCTATTGTGCAACAAAGCATGCGTTGATAGCCATCAGCGATAGCTTGCGCTTGGAGTTGCCCGATAAATTGCGTGTAACGACGATTAGTCCGGGTTCAGTAGACACCCCTTTCATTAACAGCACCAGCAATGCTCAAATGTTGGAGCAATACAAGGATTATTTCGCTGCAGGACTAAGGCCGGAAATGATTGCCGATCAGATAGTACATGCGATAGAGGCATCAGCTGGAGGCGTAATCAGTGAGATTATCATTCGCCCCAACCGCACCATGAAGTAAGATTACTTTTTCAGGTATTCTGAAAAGGTCTTTTTGAACTTCTCTACTTTGGGTCTTACCACCATTTGGCAATAGGGCTGCTCGCCGTGTAAGGTGAAGTAATCCATATGATAATCTTCTGCGCGGTAGAATGTGTCTTCAGGCACCACCTCCGTGACCACAGGGTCAGGCCAATTACCGCTTGCATTGGCAGCTTGAATAGCGAGTTCAGCCGAGGCTTTTTGCGCCTCGCTGTGGTACATGATGGAAGAGCGGTATTGGGTTCCCACATCGCCACCCTGACGATTAAGTGTTGTGGGATCGTGTGTGCCAAAGAATACTTCGAGTAATTGATTGTAATTGACTACACGCGGGTCGAATGTGATCTGGCAAACCTCTGCGTGACCGGTTCTTCCGGTGCACACTTCTTTGTAGGACGGATTTTTTATCGCACCACCTGCATAACCGCTTTCAACTTTAAGCACGCCATTCACTTGTTGGTAAACGGCTTCTACACACCAAAAGCAACCTGCGCCAAAAGTCGCAATTTCAACAGAGTCTGAGGTAGGGTTCATAGCAGGAAGATCGATTTTTTTAGGATTAGAATTGGTTTGAGAGCAAGCGCTGAGTGTTGTAATGAGCGCGGCATAGAGAATTGATAATTTCATAAGTGTCATTCACAATGTAAAACAATGCATGCCGTTGGCGGTTCATTGCCTTGCAATTAGAAACGGAATCTTAAAAAACCCAAAGCCATTGAAAGCGTTGGGTTGTCGTTGTTGAAATAGGTGAGCACGTCACGTGTGGCAACGCCCATTTCATATGCACCTTCACCCACTGTGAAATAAATGCCGGCGGGCATGCGGCGGCCATAGTTGCCACCATCCGAGAAGCCTGTTTGCAGGTGAAGCCAAGGCCAGGGCGATACTTCGACACCCACATTAATTGCAGCTTGCTGAATGTTCGCCTTGTTGTCGTTCATTGGAGCAATTACATCGAAACCGATTCGGAATTTTTGCAGTTCTTCAAATCCTAATCCCAATCGCGCTGTGGTATTGAGACGTGTAAGGTGCGATTTTGATCCTTTCCAATTAAGAATAGCATCGAGCCCATCGAAGGAGTTGAGGACTGAGTTGAGTTCGAGTGTTTCGATTCCGACTTCGTCAAATCCGGTCACCTTGCCTGTGCCTAACTCAAAGAGATTACCATCCCAGCGCATCTGGCCAATGTCGTTGATGGCAGCATTGACAATGAAGTGTTGTTTGAAAAGAAATGTGCCGCCAATATCAAATCCGAAACCTTGCCCAACCGGCTTTAGTTGCGCTGCATCAGACGGGAGCGAAGAAGGATTTTGGGCCGTTGTTTCCAGTTGCGAAGAGAAAGGATTCAGCAGCGGAGAAAGCGCGCAGAAGGCCTCTTTCTTTTCACCATTGATTTCGATAGCCCCCAGGCCAAGCAAGTATTTACCACTAATGCCCGCATGGATTTCGAAATTGTCGTTTTTGATGATTCTCTTACCGTAGCCAAAATTGAACTCTTGGAGCCAAGAGAATCCGATGGCCGTATTGCCCAGCAGCTGCTGTCCCGAAAGCGCTTGAGCCGATGAGATAAAGGCCGAGAGAATGTTGTATTGCGAGGGATCAAAGTTTTCCGGACGAGCAATGATGGAGTCGGCACCTGAAGCTGCTTGCACGATGAGAGAGTCGAAGTAGGAAGATTGATTCCCTAGCCAAAGGAGTTCAGTGAGCGTTCGGTCGATTCGTGAATAGAAGTCGAAGCGCTCGCGAATGGTAAATGCGAAGGCACCGATTTTTTCGCTTCGAAAGGAAGCGCCAAGCAGCAATAAGTCTGCATCAATAACCGTAGGCTTCATGCTAAGTTCTTCCACTTTGGCCATTTGTTCGCTGAAGGAAAGAGGTTGTTGTTTCGATTGTGATGAGAAACCATTGAACAGTTGTTGCTTGCTGAGTAGTTCGGTATAAAGAGATGCTGTGAAATCGAACAAGCCAAGCGTTGTCTTTCGGTCGTAGCCTGTTGCCATGTCGAGGTTGGCCGGATTAATCGAAAGGGATTGATAGTCGCGCGCGAAGGGCGTGGATGCTCCAATTCCTGTCAATGTGAAAGATGAAGATTCATATTGTCCTTGCAGCAAGGATGCGTTACAGCACAAAGCGATGAATGCAAGCAGAAGCGATTGGACGTCCTTTCCCATTTCTCGAATTATTACGAAGGAGCAATTTAGAACGGACAGTGCAGGGATAACAAATAATTGTCAACTGTGAAATTCAAATCACTTTGTTTTATTTTTCGCTTTCTATGCACCGGATATCGACCATACTACTAACGCTGAGCCTTCTCCATTTTTCGAATGGAATTGCTCAGCAAAGGCCAGGAAATATATCACCCGAAGTAGCCCGTGTAATTAGTCTTTCCTCCGATTTCATGAGTCGAAGTGCTCACGATTCTGCAGCGTTTGTTTTAAATGAGGCCTTTGCTCAAACCGATGTTACTTATAGTGATGTTGATCTGTATTATTTGCTCAGTTATGAGGCGGAGATAATGTACTACAACGCCTTGTTCGATCAAGGATTATCAAGTGCACTTAGAGGACTTGAGATAGCGAAGGCGATGAAGAACGATACGCTTATCGGCAACTCCGGCAATTTGGTTGGACTCATGTTCATGAGCATGGATAAGTATGACATTGCATTAGGTCATTTTCGTGATGCCATAGGTCTTATCAGATATCACGAGTTCGATTATTTGAGTTATCGATACCAAGTGTTAGCCAATGCAGCAGAGTGTTTTTTGAAGTTGCAAATGCCGGATAGTGCTTTCGCATATGCGCGCATGGGACTCGAGGAAACACGTCAGTTGAAACGAATTCGAGGTGAAGCGATCATTCACTGGACATTGGCAGAGGCCTGGCTTCAAAAGCAAGAATTTGACAGTGCGAAGACATCAGTAGGTCAGGCTTTGCAATTGGTGGACAGTACCCAACATCGTGATTTGGTGGTTACACTCTACACAACGAACATGCGAATTTTTGCGGGCTTAAATGACAAGGCAGCGCTTTTTGAATGGATGGATCGGGGGTTAATTGAGTTGGATAATCCCTATAACACAGACTTTGCGCGAAGTGATTTCCTGGAAACAGCTTCAGATTTATGTATTGAATTCAATGCTCTTGAAAAGGGAGGAGAGTTGATGCGGAGTTGGAAGCTGTTGCAAAAGAGCTTAACTGAAAAGCAGCAGAATCAGCGATTGGTAACCCTGAAAGATTATTATGAAAAGAATCAGCGTCTGGCATTGGCCAAAGAACAGGATGCAGCCCAGAAACGCCAAATTGAGCTCCAGAACACCAGGGCCGTTTTTTTGGGAATCTTATCGGTTCTGCTCCTTATCCTCATACCGATTGTTTTTATCTATTTCCGGCAGCGTCATCGGATTTCGAAGCTCGAGCATAAGGAACAACTTCGCAAAAACGAACTCGAATTTGAAATACGGGCGCTGGAGAATCGGATTATGGCCGTTTCCGAAGAACGTAATCGAATCGCGTCTGATTTGCACGATGATATTGGGGCTTCGCTTTCCAGCATTCGGATATACAGTGGAGCTGCCAGTAAAAAGTTCAATGATGATCCGCATGAAGCGCAATTACTGATTGAGCGAATAAACCAAAGTAGCTCAGGGGTGATGGATCGGATGAGTGATATTGTATGGTCTATTAACCCGAAAAATGACAATGTGGAGAGCATTCTCTTTCGCATGAAATCTCAAGCAGGTGAGGTGTTGGCTCCTCTCGACATAGAGGTAGAATATTTCATTGATAAGCAGGCGGAACGAATTCAGCCATCGATGACAGCTCGGAGAAACATCTATTTAATTTTTAAAGAAGCAATAAATAACATTGCGAAATATGCGGCTGCAACTAATGTGCTGTTAGAGCTAAAAGTAAAAGATGGTTTTCTAATACTTATTATTCGTGATAACGGCAGTGGATTCGATGTGTTGAATTCGAAGTCAGGCAATGGCCTTGCGAGTATGCGTCAGCGTTCTGAATCACTTGGTGGCAGCTTGACAATAGAGAGTGCACCCGGAACCGGCACAGCGTTGAAGGCCTCCTTTCAAATAGCGAGAATTAGTGATGGAATGATGAACTAAGTTTGCTTCAATTTGTGACGTTTACTAACACTCAAAATTTTTAATTATGGCTACCCGAGTAATCATTTTCGACGACAGTAAGGACCGACGCGACAGCTTGCGCTATTTGCTGGAGATGTATGACGATATGGAATGTGTCGGTTTGTTTGATGATTGCACGGACGTGCTAACGAACGTCGGTGATACCAATCCTGATGTTGTGCTCATGGATATTGAAATGCCGGGCGTTAATGGCATTGAAGGGGTAAAGAAAATTAAGCAGAAGTTTCCCAGTGTACAGGTGCTGATGCAAACGGTGTATGAAGACGATGACAACCTGTTTGAGAGCATAAAGGCAGGAGCTTCGGGCTATTTACTTAAAAAGTCGGACCCTGAGAAAATCATCGGGGCCATTCGGGAGGTTGTTCAAGGAGGCGCTCCGTTATCGCCCAATATGGCTTTAAAGGTTTTGAAGTTCTTTCAGGCAACGCCTGTCATCAACAATCAGTACGCCCTCACGGAGCGTGAGAAAAATGTGCTCGGGTTATTGGTTGATGGGTTATCATACAAGATGATAGCCGATAAAGAAAATATCTCTTTTCATACCGTAAACGCTCACGTGCGTAAGATTTATGAGAAATTGCACGTGCACTCTCTTGCGGAAGCTGTAAGTAAAGCTTTGAAGGAAAAGTTGCTTTAATACGCGAGTTTTAGACAGCTCAAAATACTTGCTACTTTTGCCGTATGGCATTAATCGAAGAATTTGATCGTTCCGGCAATTGGCTGTTTCGCTGGCGGAGCTTTTTACCCTTGGTACTCTATGTCTTGGCAGCGTTTGTCATAGTGCTTGAGGCCGATTATCATATGCCGATGTTTGACACGACATGGGCGTGGGTTTGCATCGGTGTGTCGTTGTTTGGTCAACTGATTCGCGCCATCACGATTGGCTATACGCCCAAGGGCACCAGCGGACGCAATACCAAAGAGGGGCAGGTGGCAGAGGTGCTCAATACAAAGGGTATTTATTCAATAGTGCGTCACCCGCTTTACCTGGGCAATTTCTTCATGTGGCTGGGTATTATCATTTATCTGGGCAACTGGTGGTTTACACTTGTTTGCTCGCTGCTGTTTTGGGTTTACTACGAACGCATCATGTTTGCGGAGGAGTTTTTTCTTCGCAAGAAGTTTGGCCAAACCTATCTCGACTGGTCCGATAAAGTGCCTGCATTCTGGCCGCGCATCGCACAATGGAAATCATCCGGAGTGGAATTTTCCATGCGCAATGTGATGAAGCGCGAGTACAATGGCTTCTTCGCCATCTTCCTTTCATTTGCGCTGCTCGATGCCATGAAGAACTATGTGCATTATGGCTTTTCGACTTGGAAAGAACTTGTCACCCCATTTTGGATGTTCGCGCTTGCGATAGCATTCATCCTCTTCATTACACTTCGTTCATTGAAGAAATACACGAAGGTGTTGAATGTGGAAGGAAGGGAATTTGTGAAATAGTGACTAGTGACAAATGACTAGTGACTAGTAATGAATGGCGAGGTGCGAATAGAATGCTTCAAGAGTTTGCAACGTTTTAAATGAATCTAAAAAAAAAGTCCCACTTGGTAATTTCCATGTGGGCCTTTTTTTATTAGTCATTTGTCATTTGTCATTAGTCACTGTCTAAGCGTCAATCTTCGCATACTTCGCATTCGCCTCGATGAACGCACGACGCGGTGGTACTTCGTCGCCCATGAGCATGGAGAAGATATGGTCGCATGCTGCGGCATTATCGATGGTTACTTGGCGGAGGGTGCGGTGAGCCGGATTCATGGTGGTTTCCCATAGCTGTTCGGCGTTCATCTCTCCAAGACCCTTGTATCGCTGTACGTTCACATTTGAGTCAGACGCTCCTTTCATTTCCTGAATGAGTGCATCACGTTGCTCATCGTTCCATGCATATTCCGCTTTGTTTCCTTTCTTCACGAGGTAGAGTGGAGGAGTAGCGATGTAGATGTGTCCGCGCTCAATGAGTTCTTTCATGTGGCGGAAATAGAACGTGAGAATAAGCGTTTCGATGTGTGAGCCATCGATGTCAGCATCACACATGATAACGATTTTGTGATAGCGTAGTTTCGCGAGATTGAGTGCTTTCGAGTCTTCTTCAGTACCAATCGTAACACCGAGTGCGGTGTACATGTTGCGAATTTCTTCGTTCTCGAAAATTTTGTGGTGCATGGCCTTCTCCACGTTCAGGATTTTTCCGCGGAGCGGAAGAATAGCCTGGAAGTTACGATCGCGACCTTGTTTGGCAGTTCCACCTGCAGAGTCACCCTCTACGAGGAATAGCTCAGACTTTTTAGGGTCCTTCTCAGCGCAGTCAGCGAGTTTGCCGGGCAATCCGCCACCACCGCCAACGCCTTTACGCTGGACCATTTCACGAGCTTTTTTAGCTGCGTGGCGGGCTTGTGCGGCAAGCACTACTTTTTGAACGATCTGTTTTGCATCGCTGGGGTTTTCTTCGAGGTAGGCTTCAAGCATTTCGCTCACCACCTGGCTCACCGGAGCTACTGCTTCCTTGTTACCCAATTTAGTTTTGGTTTGACCTTCAAACTGGGGTTCGGCTACTTTCACCGACACAACAGCAGTCAATCCTTCGCGGAAGTCATCGGGTGAAATCTCGATTTTCAGTTTCTCGAGCAAACCGCTTTTCTCTGCAAAGTTTTTCAGTGTGGTGGTCAAACCGCGACGGAAACCGCTGAGGTGAGTTCCGCCTTCGTGCGTATTGATATTGTTTACGTACGAGTGAATGTTCTCGTTGAATGAATCGTTGTAAATCATGGCCACTTCAACGGGAATGTCTCCGTCGGTGCGCTCCATGTGAATGATTTTCTGAATGATGGGTGGACGTGTTTCATCGAGGAACTTCACGAATTCTTCCAAGCCGTTTTCCGAGAAGAAAATTTCGGACTTCGGTGTTCCGTCTTCAGCCAACTCGCGCTTGTCGGTAAGAGTCAGTTTAATGCCTTTGTTGAGGAAAGACAATTCACGCAAACGCGTTGCAAGTGTTACGTAGTTGTATTCGGTGATGTCGAATATTGAATCATCCGGCTTGAAAGTAACCGTGGTGCCTCGCTTATCGGTTGGGCCCACTTCACGAGCGGCGTACAATGGTTTTCCGATGCTGTATTCCTGCTCTGTTATTTTACCATCGCGGTAAACAGTAGCGTGCAAGTGGGTCGAAAGTGCGTTTACACAACTCACACCAACACCGTGCAGACCACCCGATACTTTGTAGGATCCTTTGTCGAATTTACCACCGGCTCCGATCTTGGTCATTACGACCTGTAATGCAGATACTTTTTCTTTCTCGTGCATGTCGGTGGGGATTCCACGGCCGTTGTCACTTACGGTAATGGAGTTGTCTGCATTGATACTCACGTGAACGGTATCACAATGGCCGGCCAATGCTTCATCGATGGAGTTGTCGACTACTTCATATACAAGGTGGTGCAATCCGCGAACGCCTGTATCGCCGATGTACATCGACGGACGCATGCGCACGTGTTCCATTCCTTCCAGACTTTGAATATTGGCGGCTGTATAGCCCGTTGCTAACTTGGTTTCTTCGCTCATAACTGTGCTTTCTTCCACTTTTTAATACGAATTTGAGTTGAGGTGATTTACCCTCGAAAAAACCGGATTTAAGCGGCTTTTTTTTGGGTGCACGAATATACGTCGGATAATAGCCAAAAGGGCCATGGAAAGGCGTGAAAAAACAGCTATTTTTTCACAATTGGTGACTACTCCGAAGGGCGCGATTTTACTACAAAATCAATGGGTTTCCGGATTGCCGTTTTTCGTTTCCGAAATGACGGTCTTGGTTATGCATTTTTTATTCTGTTCCAACGGCTGAATCTATGGGCTAAATAGATAGCCTGAGGCCCAGTCCCCAGTCCCTAGTCCCTCACCCTTAGAAAGCGTATGTAGCTCCAAGCGTTGCCATCACCTGTTGTACGGGATAGGTTCCCCAGCGCTGGTATTTCAGGCCGAACGCGTTGTTGAGTTGTACCCAGGCCGAGAGTCGCTTGTTGTAGCGGTATTCCACCTTGAAGTTGGCATCCAGGAAGCCTTTTAGCTTGTACTCGTAGCTGATTTGTGTTCCGTTCGTGACCTGGTTTATTTCATCATAGCCAAACACGGGCACGTTTGATTTGGCCCAACGTGTACCGATGTAGAAAATGTCAGTGCTTATGATGAATTTGTTTTTCAGGTTGTATTGTCCGTTGGCCAGTATGCGCAAGCCGGGTTGATGCCAGGCGTAATTTGATGTGTCGGTTTGATACTTGAAGAAGTCAACTCGACCATTTGCCTTCCATTTTTCGCCGGCATAAAGCGCCAGTTCTCCGTACAGGTTATAGCTGGTTAGGTCTTCGTATGCTACAGTGAACACATTGCCCCATGTGTAGTAACGGTTAGCAGTAGATGTAATGCTGTCGTTGATGAAGTAAGCGAAATTGCCATATCTTCGGTAGTTGAATCCGGCTTTATAGCTGAGCGTTTGAGATATTGCACCCCCTATTCCAACGTACGCATCCAGTTTGTTATTCAGGTTTTTCAAACTAGGGAAAGACTGTACAAACGGATTCTGGCGGTATAGGGAGAGGTATGTCGTAGGTTCCATGTTTCCTTTTATCCCAGCAAAAGGTACGATGGTTCCATTGAGAATGCTGTAGCTGGCTTCAGCCAAGGGATAAAAGTGGCCCTTTTGCTCACCGCGAACGTCGAAATACACGCCTGCTCCAACCTTTACTCGCAGCCCTTTCCAGGTGGTTGAAGCGGAAGGAACAATTTTGACAATAGCGTTTTCTGAATTACGGTTCTCAAAGGTGGTGTCTTTGCCTGAGTCATCATAGAGATTGTCCATGTTTCCACTCAGGTTTGGGCCAAAAAAGTCGAACGTGTTGTAATTAATACCGAAGTCAGCCATGTACAGTGTGCTGTCCTTTAGCATGCGGCCGTGAGCCAGCACATTGAAGTGA
>Ga0315905_10008893_pt1 | contig 10168 bp, 5 predicted proteins | sample LakEriMetagenome_5_FD_203522 | JGI IMG/M metagenome (GOLD analysis project Ga0315905, IMG submission 203522) | Freshwater fungal communities from buoy surface, Lake Erie, Ohio, United States - Buoy 4 MA121 | ecosystem: Environmental > Aquatic > Freshwater > Lake | place: USA: Lake Erie, Ohio... | reverse complement strand
TCGCTTACTTCTTCTTGGCGACGGCTTGTTCAGCCTTCGCGCCATACTTTGATCGGCTCTGCTTGCGATCCTTCACCCCGGCGGCATCGAGTGCGCCGCGAACGATGTGGTACTTCACCGACGGAAGATCCTTCACGCGGCCGCCACGAACGAGCACAACGCTGTGCTCCTGGAGGTTGTGGCCAATGCCTGGGATGTAGGCGGTGACTTCCATCTGGTTGGTGAGCTTCACGCGGGCGATCTTACGAAGAGCGGAGTTCGGCTTCTTCGGGGTCATCGTGCGTACGATCAAGCAGACACCACGCTTCATCGGGGCGCCCTCTGCGGACTCCTGACGCTGCTTAATGCCGTTCCAGTTCTTGCGGAACGCTGAAGCCTTGATCTTCGAGACCTTCGGCTTGCGACCCTTTCGAACGAGCTGACTAATCGTAGGCACGGTGTACGCGCGCTCCTTCTCTATTCGATTCCACTACAGGCGTGATTTCAGGGCGCTTACGCCCTTTGTGCACGGTCGCGGAGCGTAGCAGTCAAGCACGAAAGGTGTCAAAGCACCCCCCTCGCGGGACGGCTGAGATCCGCCGTTAGGCTCCCCCCTCGTCGCCCTTTGGGGCCTCGGCGGCGTCCGCCAAGAAGGGGTTTGCCTCGGTTTCGCCCTCGGCTGCAGGCTTCTCCTCGGTGAGGAGGGCCACCAACTGGGAGACGTCATCCTGGCTCGCCCCACCCTCTTCGGACTCGAGGAAGACGTTGAAGTCGTCCTTGCCGAAGTCGGTTGGCAGGTCGCCACCGGCCAGGGCAGCCGCAGCACGAAGCTTCTCAGCCTCCTTGCGAGCGGCAACCTTGTCTGGGGCACCCGTACCGGCTGGGATGAGTTTGCCGATGATGACGTTCTCCTTGAGCCCCACGAGGTAGTCGCGGGCACCGGTGATCGCCGCCTCAGTGAGCACGCGGGTCGTCTCCTGGAAGGAGGCTGCCGCGAGGAAGCTCTCCGTGTTCAGGGAGGCCTTTGTTACACCCAGGAGCTGCGGGGCCGCGGTTGCCGGCTCGCCGCCCTCGGCGAGGACGCGGGCGTTCTCACGCTCGAAGGCGAGACGGTCGGCCAGCTCCGTTGGGAGCATGTGGGTATCGCCTGGGTTGTCGACCCGCACCTTACGTAGGAGCTGGCGGACGATGATCTCGATGTGCTTATCGGAGATTGTTACACCCTGGCTTCGGTAGACCTTCTGGACCTCCTTGACGAGGTAGTTCTGGACCTCAGCTCGGCCACGGACCTCGAGGAGCTCCTGTGGGTCGAGCGGGCCATCGGTGAGCGGGTCGCCCGCGCGAACGCGGTCGCCGCTCTTCACCAAGAGCTTGGCGTTGTGCGGGATTGGATACTTCGATGCTGGGACGACATCTTCGGCGCGAATCACGAGGCCGTCCTTCGACTTTACGAGGAGGCCCTTCACCGGAGCGGTGAGGTCACCCGTCGTTGCCGAGGTGCCGATGAGCTGGCCAGCCTCGACGAGGTCACCCTCGCGTGCGGTCAACGCTGCGTCGATTGGCAAATCGAGTTCAATCTCGTACTTCTCGCTGTGGGTGACTTCGACAATGGTGCCCGCATCGCTGCGGATCACTTCGACGACGCCATCGATACGGCTGATCTCGGCCTTACCCTTCGGCTTGCGGGCCTCGAAGAGCTCTTCGACGCGTGGCAGACCGGCGGTGATGTCGAGCCCGGCGACGCCGCCGGTGTGGAACGTTCGCATGGTGAGCTGTGTGCCCGGCTCGCCGATTGACTGCGCAGCCATGATGCCGACCGACTCGCCCATCTCAATGAGCTTGCCCGTCGCAAGGTTGCGCCCGTAGCAGGCCTGGCAGACGCCAGCAGGGGCAACGCAGGAGAGTGGCGAGCGCACGGCAACAGCAACAACCGACGTAGCGGCTGCGATCTGCTTCTCGTACCCTTCGTTGATCTCTTCGCCGCGCGTGATGGAGTGTCTTGCATCCAACTTGATCTCTTCCGCTGCAATGCGGCCGAGGAGTCGGCGCGCGAATGTGCCGCGCAGCTCCTTCATGTCGGGATGGTCAGCGGCGATTGGCCACTCAGTGCCCGTTACGTCGGCCGTATCGGCGAGCGTGATGTGCGTTGCCTCTGCGGTACCGCAATCCTCGATGCGCACGATAACGTCCTGCGCAACGTCAACGAGACGGCGCGTGAGGTAGCCGGAGTCTGCCGTTCGGAGCGCCGTGTCGGCGAGACCCTTACGCGCACCGTGTGTGGAGATGAAGTACTCGAGCACCGTCATTCCCTCGCGGAAGTTTGACTTCACGGGAACGTCGATGATGCGGCCCGATGGATCGGCCATGAGACCGCGCATTGCGCCGAGCTGGCCGATATTGCCCTTGTTTCCGCGAGCACCGGAGTTCGTCATCATGAGCAGTGGGTGGAACTGCGGATCGCGACCGTCCTTCTTCGTGTTCAGCTCCTCCATCATGGCGGTGCTGATGTCGCCGGTGGCCTTCTGCCAGACGCGGATCACGTTCTTGTAACGCTCCTCGTCGGTGATGAGGCCCTGGGTGTACTGACCATCAACCTTGGCGACATCCTTGTCGGCCTCGGCGATGATCGCCTTCTTCCCCTGCGCCATGGCGATGTCGAAGACGGAGATCGTCATACCGCCGCGGGTTGCCGCCTCGAATCCGACGCGCTTGATGCCGTCGGCCAGGAGTGCGGTCTCGACCTTGCCGAGCAGCTGGAACGAGCGGCTGATCAGCTCGCGAAGATCGGCGCGCGCCAGTGAGCGGTTCACGAAACGGAGTCGGTCTGGAAGGATCTCGTTGAACTTCACGCGACCAATGGTGGTCTCGATGCGCTGCTCAACGAGCTGCTCGCTCTTCTCGTCCCACACCTTGGCGACCACGTCGATTGGTGCGTGGATGGCTAGCTGACCGAGGTCATAGGCGAGGAGCGCTTCGGTCTCGTCGGAGAAGCGGCGTCGCTTGGCACCATCGGCCAAGGCCGTCTCCTGCGTGAGGTAGAAGCAGCCGAGCACCATGTCCTGGGTCGGCGAAACGATTGGGGTGCCGTCGGCCGGCGACAAGAGGTTGTTTGACGAGAGCATCAGCTCACGTGCCTCCTGCTGCGCAGCTTCGGAGAGCGGCACGTGTACCGCCATCTGGTCGCCGTCGAAGTCGGCGTTGAACGCCGTACAGACGAGCGGGTGGATGCGGATTGCCGAACCCTCGACGAGCACCGGCATGAATGCTTGGATACCGAGTCGGTGCAGGGTTGGGGCGCGGTTGAGCAGCACCGGGTGATCCTTGATCACGTCGGCGAGGACCTCCCACACCACGTCGGTGGCGCGCTCGGTAAGGCGCTTGGCGCTCTTGATGTTGTGCGCATGTCCGAGCTCAACGAGCTGGCGCATGACGAATGGCTTGAAGAGTTCGAGCGCCATCTTCTTTGGAATACCGCACTCGTGCAGCTTCAGCTCTGGACCAACCACGATGACGGAGCGGCCCGAATAGTCGACGCGCTTGCCGAGGAGGTTCTGGCGGAATCGCCCCTGCTTCCCCTTGAGCATGTCACTGAGCGACTTGAGTCGGTGATTGCCGGTACCGGAGATGGCGCGACCTCGTCGGCCGTTGTCGATGAGGGCGTCGACCGCCTCCTGGAGCATGCGCTTCTCGTTGCGCACGATGATCTCAGGGGCGCCGAGCTCAATGAGGCGCTTGAGGCGGTTGTTGCGGTTGATGACGCGGCGATAGAGGTCGTTCAGGTCGGAGGTGGCGAAACGGCCACCGTCGAGCTGCACCATTGGACGCAGGTCTGGTGGGATCACCGGAAGGACCGACATGATCATCCACTCTGGTCGTGCACCTGAGCGGCGGAAGGCCTCGAGGAGGCGGAGTCGCTTGATCGCCTTCTTGCGGCGCATGCCGGCGGTGTTGCGCACCTCAACGGCGAGCTCCTTCGCTTCGGCGTCGAGGTCCATGCGCTCGATGAGTTCGCGGACCGCCTCAGCACCCATGCCGGCGCGGAAGATGCGCGCGCCGCGTGGGCGCTCGCTGCCGAACTTGGCGTCGAGGGTACGGAAGCTGTCGAGCTCGTCCTCACGGCCGATTTCTGGAAGCAACTGGAATGCCTTCAAGCTGAGCAGCGCCTTCTTCTCCTTGGCGATCTCTTCCTTGCGGCTCTGTGCGGATGTCTTGGCATTGGCGCGCAGTGCGCCGACTTCGCGCTCGGCGAGCGCCTTCAGGTCGGCCTTCTTCTGCTCCCCCTCCTTGGCGATCGACTCCTTGAGTGCGGTGAAGTTCTGCTCGTCGTCGATGGAGGCCTGGGTGAGGACGGCGCGCAGTCGCGCCTTCCCCTCCTTGCCACCGAGTGCGCCGTCAGCAACGATGATCTCTGCAGTCGTTTCGAAGACGATGGCGCCGTCGGCCTTCTCTTCGCCGAGGTCGTTAATGGCACGCTCGGTAACCTGCGCGGCCTCACCCATTGCCTGGGCGCGCTCAGCGCGGTCCGATTCCACCTGCTCAAGTCGGGCGCGAACCTCGCGCTCCAACTCGGTGAGCTGGCGCTTCAGTCGTGCATTGATCTCGCTCTCCTCTTCGGCCGTCGCGCCACCGCCACGTCCGGCGAGCTCGTCATCGAGACCCTTCAGGGCCTCCTTGCGGGCATCCTCGTCAACGCTGGTGACGATGTACTGCGCGAAGTAGAGAACCTTCTCCAGGTTGCGGGGGGAGATCTCCAGGAGGGTGGCCAGGCGGCTCGGGGTCCCCTTGAAGTACCAGATGTGCGAGACAGGGCTCGCCAACTGAATGTGGCCCATGCGCTCGCGGCGCACCTTGCTGCGTGTGACTTCAACGCCGCACTTGTCGCAGATGATGCCCTTATAGCGAATGCGCTTGTACTTACCGCAGTAGCACTCCCAGTCGCGCGTTGGCCCGAAGATGCGCTCGTCGAAGAGGCCGTCCTTCTCTGGCTTCAGCGTGCGGTAGTTGATCGTCTCGGGCTTCGTGACCTCGCCCTTTGACCAACCGCGAATCTGCTCAGGGCTCGCCAGCGCTACGCGGATCGAATCGAAATTGTTTACTTCAAGCATGATCTCTCCTCGTCCCTACGCCGCGCTCAATTGTCTTCGAAGCCAGAGAGGTTGATCCCGAGGTTCGGTGTGGCGTAGCCAGCCGGATCCTCGAGCAACTCAATGGTCTCGTCGTCTTGATTCAAGATGTCAACGCTGATGCCGAGGCTCTGGAGCTCCTTCACGAGCACCTTGAACGACTCAGGCACACCTGGCGCCTGAATGCGCTCGCCCTTGACGATCGCCTCGTATGCCTGCACGCGGCCGACGACGTCGTCGGACTTCACCGTGAGGATCTCCTGCAGAATGTTTGCGGCGCCGTAGGCCTGGAGTGCCCAGACTTCCATTTCGCCGAATCGCTGACCGCCGAACTGGGCCTTACCGCCGAGTGGCTGCTGCGTGATCAAGCTGTATGGGCCGGTTGAGCGCGCGTGGATCTTGTCTTCAACAAGGTGGTGCAGCTTGAGCATGTAGGTGACGCCGACCGTAATCGGGCGATCAAACTCTTTGCCGCTCTTGCCGTCGCGCAACGTGATCTTGCCGTCCGTTGGCAGGCCTGCAGCCTCGAGCTCGGCAATGATGTTCTCTTCGGTGGCGCCGTCGAAGACTGGCGTTGCACCCTTCAGGTTCTGCTTCGCGAGCGCCCAGCCAAGGTGCGTCTCGAGGAGCTGGCCAATGTTCATGCGGCTCGGCACGCCGAGCGGGTTGAGGATGATGTCGACGGGGGTGCCGTCTGGCAGGTACGGCATGTCTTCCACCGGAAGGATGCGCGAAACGACGCCCTTGTTGCCGTGTCGACCGGCCATCTTGTCGCCGACCGAGATCTTGCGCTTCTGCGCAATGGAGACGCGCACCAACTGGTTCACGCCTGGGGCGAGGTCAACCTCTTCACGATGGAACTCGCGCACTTCAACAACGGTGCCACGCTCGCCGTGTGGCAGACGCAGCGAGGAGTCCTTCACTTCGCGCGCCTTCTCACCGAAGATCGCGCGGAGGAGTCGCTCTTCAGCGGTGACCTCGGTCTCACCCTTCGGCGTGATTTTGCCGACAAGGATGTCGCCAGGGCGCACATCGGCGCCGACGTTGATGATGCCGCGCTCGTCGAGGCTCGCGAGGAGCTCCTCAGGAACGTTGGCGATGTCGCGCGTGATCTCTTCAGGCCCGAGCTTGGTGTCGCGTGCCTCGATCTCGTGCTTCTCAATGTGAATGGAGGTGAAGACGTCCTCGCGCACGAGACGCTCGCTGATGATGATCGCGTCTTCGTAGTTCGCGCCTTCCCACGACATGTAGGCGACGACGATGTTCTGGCCAAGGGCGAGCTCGCCCCCTTCGGTCGACATGGAGTCGGCGATGACCTGGCCCGGCTTCACGCGGTCGCCAACCTCAACGGCTGGGCGGTGGTTCAAGCAGGTCCCCTGGTTCGATCGCACGAACTTCAGCAGTGGGTAGTGATCGATGTCCTTCTTGTTTGCAGCATCGTCTGGCTCAACCACGATCAGGTCGGCGGCAATGGATGTGACAACACCTGGGCGGCGCGCGATGACCACCTGGCCGGAGTCGCGCGCGGCGCGACCCTCAACACCGGTGCCCACGACTGGCGCGTGTGGCTGAAGGAGTGGAACTGCCTGACGCATCATGTTGGAACCCATCAGGGCGCGGTTTGCGTCGTCATGCTCAAGGAACGGAATCAGCGCGGTGGCCACCGAGACCACCTGCTTTGGCGATACGTCCATGAAGTCAACGCGCGTTGGCTCAACAAGTTCGAAGCCATCGCCCTTACGGCAGTAGATGCGCTCGCCCACAAGGTGCGAGTTGCCATCAAGCTCGGCGTTTGCCTGAGCAATTGCGTAGCGCTCCTCTTCGTCGGCAGCCAGGTAGATCACGTCGGTTGTGACGCGGCCCTCCTTGACGCGGCGGTATGGCGACTCGATGAAGCCGAGCTCGTTGACGCGGCCGAAGGTCGCGAGCGAACCGATCAGACCGATGTTTGGTCCTTCTGGCGTTTCAATTGGGCAGATGCGGCCGTAGTGGCTGTGGTGGACGTCGCGAACGTCGAAGCCGGCGCGCTCTCGCGAGAGTCCGCCTGGCCCGAGGGCTGAGAGGCGGCGCTTGCTGGTGAGCTCGGCGAGTGGGTTCGTCTGATCCATGAACTGGCTCAACTGCGAGCCGCCGAAGAACTCCTTCATTGCGGCCACAACTGGGCGGACGTTGACGAGCGCGCTTGGCGTTGCCTTATCGTCTTCCTGAATGGTCATGCGCTCCTTGATGACGCGCTCCATGCGCAGGAGGCCGACGCGGAAGGCGTTCATGATCAACTCGCCGTTGGCGCGCACGCGGCGGTTGCCAAGGTGGTCGGTGACGTCACGATGTGCGCCGCCCTCGTTCGCGAGAATCAGGTGACCAACAATTGCGGCGAGGTCTTCGCGCGTGAGGGTGCGCACCTCTGGTCCTGGAAGCTCAATGCCCATGCGCTCGGCGGTTTCGCTGAGGCGCTGGGTGAACTTGTAGCGACCGACGCGACCCAAGTCATAACGTCGGCCGTTGAAGAAGAGATTCTCGACGAGCGAACGTGCGTTGTCGCCCGTTGGTGGATCGCCAGGTCGCAGTCGCTTGTACACCTCAACGAGTGCCTCGCTGCGCGTTGCCGTGCCATCCTTCTCGAGCGTGTTTGCGAGATACGGATGCTCAGGATTGCTGGTGAGTCGTGAGAAGAGTCCGGCGATCTCATCGTTGGTCTCGTAGCCAACCGCGCGAAGCAGCGACGTGGCTGCAATCTTGCGCTTGCGATCAACCTTGACGTAGAGCTGGTCCTTACCGCTCGTCTCAAACTCGAGCCATGCGCCGCGGTTTGGAATCACCTTCGCCGACCAGAGGCCGCGGCCCGAAACAGGATCAACGGTGTCGGTGTAGAAGACGCCAGGAGAGCGCACGAGCTGCGAAACAACAACGCGCTCCGCGCCGTTGATGATGAACGTGCCCTGCGTGGTCATCCATGGGAAGTCGCCCATGTAAATCTGCTGTCGTCGAATTTCGCCGGTCTCAAGAACCTTCAACTCTGCGTTCACCATCAGTGGGCGGGCGTAGGTGAGGTCCTTTGCGCGGGCATCGTCTTCGGTGACCTTCTCGTCCTTGAACTCGTAATCGAGGAAGTTCAGCTCCAGGCGCTTGCCGGTGAAGTCGCGGATTGGGCTGATCTCTTCAAGGAGTTCGGCGAGGAAGGTCTTGGTCCCCTTTGGCAGCGGTGTCGCGCCAGGGATCCACTCAGGGCCGACAAATGCGGCGAAAGAGTTGGTCTGTAGGTCAATAAGGTTTGGGATTTCGAGGATTTCAGGAATGCGCGAATAGAACTTGCGGCCTCCAGTGGCGCTGGCGCTAGCGGCGGTGCGAGTCGGCATGCGGCGGCTCCTTCGTCGATCCTGGACGCTCGGCGATATGGACGCTGTTAAATGGTCGCCCGAGGGCGAAAGGAGATACTAGACCCCAGAGCCAAACCTGGCAAGCGGGCACCCTGGACCCCCTCCCGGGAGGGGGTGGCGCTCCCCCCGCCCCAAGCTGGGACGGGGGGTATTCGCCGAGCTGTTACTTGATCTCGACCTTGGCGCCAGCCTCGGCGAGTGCGGCGACGATCTTCTCGGCGTCGGCCTTGGAGATCCCCTCCTTGATTGCCTTTGGAGCGGCGTCCACCAGGTCCTTCGCCTCCTTGAGGCCGAGACCGGTGAGCTCGCGCACCACCTTGATGACCTGGATCTTGTTCGCGCCGACTTCCGAAAGGACGGCCGAGACGGAGTCGCTGCCGGCGGCCTCGCCACCTGCTGCGGCGCCACCAGCGGCTGGGGCTGCGGCAACGGCGACTGGAGCGGCGGCGCTAACGCCGAACTTCTCCTCGAACGCCTTCACGAACTCGGAAAGCTCTAGGACGGTCATCTCGCTGACGGCCTCGAGCAACTGATCGGTAGTGAGCTTCGACATGGTTCTCTCCTTCTTTCAGCCCGAATGGGCTGGATTGTTACAAATGGACCGGACTACCGGCGGTTAGGCCCCTTCGGACTCGCGCTTCGTCTTCAGCCCACCGAGGGCGTAGCCCAGCTTCTGCAGCGGAGCGTTGAAGAGGAAGGCGAGCTTCTGGACCGGTGCCTGGAATGCCCCAGCCACCGTGGCCAAGAGCACTTCGCGGCTTGGGAGCTTCGAGAGCGCCGTCAGTTGGGCGAGGTCGAGAATCGACGTCCCCAGGATGGCCCCCCTGACCTCGGCGGCTGGGTAGGCCTTTAGGGCCGCCAGTACCGTCTTGGCCAGAACCGCCTCATCTCCGGTGCCGAAGGCAATTGCCGTCGGTCCTACGAGGTGGAGCGGAAGGGTGGCGTTCCCCGCCTCGTTTGCGGCGACACGCATCAGGCGGTTCTTCACCACCCGGTACGTGATCCCCAGCGGCCGAAGCGTGTTACGGATGGCGGCGAATTCCGACACCGTAAGACCTCGGTACGAGGTAAGGATGAGCCCACGGCTCTTCGACAGCTCGTTCGCGAGCGAATCGATCGTGCTGCGCTTCTTCTGCGTTGGCACGGTTCCTCCTTCTCTGGACGCACAGGCCGGTGCGTCTCGGCGGATGCAGCTGGCACCCCTGCAACTCTTCGCGTCACAGGGGGTCGCGCGTTCCGCGAGAAACCCTCTGCCTCAGCATGCCCACTCGTTGGTCGACCTTGCGGTTGACCTCTGAGTGACTTAAGTCCCCTGCCTCACGGCGGGGGTCACAGGCCCTCTTCGGCGAATCGTCGTATTTCGTCTCCCGAGCGTCTCCACTCGGGCGCCAATGTTTCGGTCGGCCAACCGGGCCGACGCGGATGGGGAGTTTACCCCGCGACCGCCAGCAGTGCTGGTACGTCAACGGCAACACCAGGCCCCATGGAGGCTGAGATGCTGACGCCCTTGATGAAGGTGCCCTTGAGCCCTGTTGGCTTGGAGCGGTTCACGGCGTCGAGCAGCGTCGCCAGGTTTCCGACGATCTGCGCTTCGGTGAAGCTCGCCTTGGCGAAGCCGAGGTGGATGATCGCGGCCTTGTCGACCTTGAACTCCACACGGCCCGACTTCAACTCAGCGATGGTGCGCTC
>Ga0315905_10008892_pt1 | contig 10169 bp, 14 predicted proteins | sample LakEriMetagenome_5_FD_203522 | JGI IMG/M metagenome (GOLD analysis project Ga0315905, IMG submission 203522) | Freshwater fungal communities from buoy surface, Lake Erie, Ohio, United States - Buoy 4 MA121 | ecosystem: Environmental > Aquatic > Freshwater > Lake | place: USA: Lake Erie, Ohio... | reverse complement strand
TTTGAGCCCGTGAAGGCCGGGTGGGAGCTTGATACTCGCGTGTGTGCGTGCGTGCGTGTGTGTGTGTGTGTGTGTGTGTGTGTGTGTGTGAATGAGTGTATGTGCGCGCGCGTGCGCGCGGACTCTCTCTCTCTCTCGCTCTCGCTCTCTCTCGTTCTCTCTCGCGCGCTCTCTCTCTCGCGCGCGCGCGCGCTCTCTCTCTCTAATTCGCGGCAGCCTGCTGGTGCGCGGGTGATTGATCAGCAGACCTACGACGTGAGGACCTCTATCCAGGTTTACTTCATTTTAATTTAATTGGTGGAGCTGTTTGTGCGTGCCCGGGTGTGAGGGCGGGGCGGCGGCGGCGGCGTGGCGGCGGCGGCTATGTGCAGGGGGGAGGCAGTAAATCAGGACGACCTTTATAAAGCTTTGTCTGAGCATGTCATCGCCGGCGCTGGCCTCGATGTAATGTAGTTTAGTTCGATTGATCTGAACTACATCAGAGAGAGAGAAACGTTTATTGACAATCAATAGATGACTGAAGGTCGGTAAGTACAACTCTGCGTCCTCTGCCCCTGCGCGCCTCGCCTCCAAATCAGCCATGTCGCACTTTTCAAGGCAACGCCCTGTATTGAATGCACGAATGCACGAATGCACTATAGTAGGTCTCACGCACAGCCTTTCGAGCCTTGAACATTGAGCGCTCATTGAGGCGAAGCGGGGTGTCGACATTGCGCGATACTCGATGTTACAAGGCGAAGCGGCGGAGGCGGAGGTGCTCATCTTTCCTGGTACCAAGTTGTGAGTGGTGGATTCCATGGACATGGACAGTGGTCTGTTCATGAGAGAATTTCTAGAACTTCAGAATTTCTTTGCAGAATTTCTAGAAATGATGCACATTCCCCCATGCCCTCCTATCCACACACCAGCCCTCGCACTTCTCTCGACCCCCAGTATCTATTTGATTGTCAATAAATTTCTCTCTCTCTCTCTCTCTCTCTCGTCCCTAGACGCGTCCCTCAGCGTCGGCCTTCGCTTTCAGTGCCACATGCTGCTCGAAAGGCGCCATCAAGGTAAGGGCACGGGGGTTTGCGAGGAGGAGTTGCCAAAAAATCGAATAAGCAGGCAAGAACAAATGGTGAGGCATCGCCAGTACGTCTGTAGCAGGTGGTGGTGGTGTGGTGGAGGAGAAAACTGGGGCACTGGTGGTGTGGAGGAGGGGAAGGCTGGGGGATGCAGGCGGGAGGCTCCTCTGACCGAGCCATCGCAGTAGGGAGGCGTGTTTGTGTACTTGCACCCGCACAGCTCAACCTTGCGCTTCCCTCCCTCTACACCGTCCGTCTTGAAGGCCACCGGCTTGATGCCATACGCCCTGGCACGTGGCACACGCGTAGAGACGACACGGCATGGCAGCCGTAGACAACACTGACACACGTCAGCAAACCAAGTACACGTGCACATCCAAGCCTGTCTTTAGCAACATGCAGCCTGTCCTTAGCAAACTCCATCATGCTTGCACACTCCGTGCACACTGTGTATTGCAAACACAACAAGCAACACACATTGACACACATGGGCATGGCGCGCCGGAAACCCTGCGAATATTGCGTTTTAAATTTTCACAACACAAACGCAACGTTTCGAAAAAGAGACCCCCGAGCGGGCACAGGGCGCGCCTGTCTCCGGGCCCCAATCTCCGCGTTGCGCCTCAGCGGGGAATAGGGATCAGCGGGGGTTGGGGCCGGAGGGGTGCCGCTTATCTGATGTTCGAGCATGCACTGCGCGCATTGCGTCGGGAGGAAGCAGGGGAGAGGACCGGTGACTGGTGCTGTCGCAGAAGGGCTGCTTCATGGACACGCCGCACTGGCACCACACGTACCGTGTTGCCTCGTCCAGCTCCAGGATGTAGGGCGCATACTGGAGCATGCAGTATGCGCAAGCCAACGCACATGCAAGGCTTGTCAAGAAGCAGCACACTCAAGACATGTCGCAGCACACTCAAGACATGTGGAGCCTTCACTCCCAGAATTGCATGAGCGCCAGCCCCTCCGGCCCTAACCCCCGTGGTCCGCCCGAACCCCCGCGGTTCGCCGCCGCCGCCACCGCGAATCTTGAGAAATATGCAACGACTCTGAGTAAAAAGAGAGGAAGGCGTGATGCACAGACGCTGGGCACGAGCAGCGAGCACGTTGCGAGCAGCGAGCACGTTGGACCTGAGGGGTGAGGGGGTCCATGGCCTCCTTGCTCTTGCCCAGCCATTTGCCCTCCGTATCTGTGCCGCCCCGCCTCACTTTATCCCTGCATCAAGACGTGACATGATGCCGGGAAGACGTGACTGGATGGCGGCATGGCGGCGACACATGGCCGCATGTCTGCAAGACATGATGACTGCACCACAGGATCACAGGAAGACGCCGTGCAAGACCCCACTTGCGAGCAAGACATCACAGCCCATCAAGACATGAAGCCAGAGAGCATCCGCCAGCTCTTCCGCCCAGAAGCCAACGCACGCCGCATTGCGCGAGCGGCGGGCTAACATGACGGACGTGGGTGCAACGTGGCCTTGACCACCTCAGGCAGAGAGGCAGGTGAGAGTGGGGGACACAGAGTGGGGGAACCAGAGCGAGGCAGAGGGAACCAGAGCGAGGCAGAGGGAAACAGAGCGAGGCAGAGCACGCAGCAGGGCATCTGCAAACTTACACAAAGCCAATGCCATCACAGACTTACACACACTTAACTTACACACACTTAACTTACACAAAGCCAATGCCATCACAGACGCTGCACACGCGCGAGCCCTTGCCGTTGCAAACGAAACATTTGCTCTTCCCTCCCATGGCTATGTCCAAGCTGCCACAACCCGCCCCCACCGTCACCCTCGCAAGTGTGTTCAGGGTTCGCGTGCTTGTGGTGTGCCAGCGTGATACGCGCGCCAAGCACGCAGACGCGGCAACATTCAAGATTGAGCTAATGGATGGCTTGTAGCAGATGGTATGCTTGTGGCTCATGGCTCATTGTATGCTTGTGCCTCTTGCTATTCTACTTTCCCAAGTTGACTCATCTTTCGTACTCCTTAACTCTTGTGCTGTGTGTGCGTGTGTGTGTGTGCATGGGTGCGGGGTTTGCAATGGTTTGGACGTTTGGCAGGCTCATACCCGGAGCCCTGGCAGGCGTCACACTTGAGGACGCCCTTGTCGCAAAACACGCATTCCTGCATGTAAAAGAAAGTCAACCATACGCTTGCAAAATGCGAGTCTGACGCTCTCGCACGTGGCCCCGGGACATGGCATAACACAGGCTCCTAGCTCCACACATGGGCTGGCCCGTGGAATAGGTGTCTTGCATTCACAACTTGCGGAGTAGGTGTGTTGCATTCTCACGCTGGTCTGGTGTTTCTGGCATTCTCACGCAGCGTGGCGCTAGAATTTGGCTTTACCACAACGTTGTGGTAAAGCCAAATTCTAGCAACGTTTTGGTAAAGCCAAATTCTAGCGTCAACGCTGTGGCCGTTGAGGACAGGGCGTCGGTGTCATACGAACCTGCAATTCCTTCTTGGCGCCTGCCTTCTCCTTGGTCTCGATGAGCTTCAGAAGAGCTTTATCCATCATATTGCCAAAAAAGCCCTTGTCCTCCTTCTTGCTCTGCATCACGGTGATGGCGGCGGAGCGGCGCGCGGGCTCGAGGGATCTCAACACGAGTGAGCGCTCCTGCAGCCCGGGCAGGGGCACGCGGGCCGAAAAGGCGGAAGTCCTGTGTGTCCACCGGCAACCGGTGCTCAGCGATGCGTGAGAATAATCGTCTGCGCCACCGCTAGTGCAGCTCGCCGAGGGCATGCCGCCTCGCACCGAGCGTGGGGGCAGACCTGGACGCTATGCTTGCTAAGCACAGCGCGGCGACGAGCACTCGCGGCGCGGCCATCAGTCTCGTCTTGTGGTGCAGGCGCTCCGAGCACGACCCGAGCACCGTTGCAAGTTTTTAGAGGGGGCCGAAATTGAGGGGGGCCGAAATTGATTCGTGCATTGAATACAGGACGTTGCCTACAGTATTGTATTCGACGCGTCCCTCAGCCGGCAAACCCCCTTTGCCGACGCTGAGGGACGCGTCTAGGCCCTGTATTCAAGTTGCCTTGAAAAGTGCGACATGGCCGATTTGGAGGCGAGGCGCGCAGGGGCAGAGGACGCAGAGTTTGTGCAGGAGCTGTCGGGGCTTGTCAAGGTATGCGGAGCCCGTGTCGTGCATGAGGCGGTGATGAGAGTGCACTAACACAACCGCCGCTGACGCGTGGACGTTATTAATCTGCTGCGGTGGTGCGGTGCTGCCGGTGCTCAGGCGTGCGGCGCGGGCGCAGGCGTGCACGTGCCGGCGCAGCGGCTGGCAGAATTGATGGTGGAGGGCCGACAGGCCCCGGAGCACTGCCCGCACTTTTCCCGTCGCATCCAACAGGTGAGTGTCCGCGCCCAGCCTCGGCGCAGCCCGCGTCAAGGGGCAAGCACTAACACTATCACTTACTTGCCTGAGAGATGCCCGCGTGCGAGCGGCGCGCAGGTGGCGGTGCAGTGCAGTGATGACGATGGGGCCATGGCGGTGCGGGCGCTGCTCAATGCACTCGGCAAGACAGGCGAGCGCCCTCCGTGCTCAACCCCACAGCGCTGTGTAGTGCGAGAGAGACTACTGAATAGGTTTGGCAACAGGCACGCGGGGCGTGGGCGCGATCTGGGCGCTCGGCCGCATGCTCGATGACCAGACGTACAGGTGGCAAGACCATGAGTGCGAGCGCCAACATGCGCGTCCGCATGCACGCATGCGCAGACGCGTCCAAGCTCTGGCGCATACTGACGCTTGCGGTGTACGTGAGTAGACAAGGCGCAGTGGGGAGGGGGCTGGTGCTTCACGCTGCACGAGCGCTGCGGAAAGTTGCGGCTGTGTCATGCTCAGCGCCCTGTGCCGGTGGCCCCAAATGCAGTCGTGCAGAGCAGGCCGCTGCTGCTGGCTCCCGTGTCCTGTTGCTCGTCAGCGTGTGTCAGGTCGTGTGCGTGTCCTCTTCCTCGTTGCTGTGTGTGAGATCGTGTGTCTCCGGTTCTTCTTTCCTGTGTGTCAGGTCGTGTCGCGCAGGGAGCGTTGTAGCGTTGCCCTGCTGCTCCTCTGCCGAGGTGCATGGCACCTGGGCACAAATGGCTTGATGCCCAGGTGCGCCACAGGCATGCGCGCCAGAACACATACATGACATGCCTGATGCCTCTGGGTGTCACAGGCCTGCGCGGCGGAACCCGCTGCTCGCACTTGGGTGCAAGACAAGGGTTGCGGGGACGGCGGGACGCCACTGGGCTCGAGGATGGTTGATACAGATGCTCTCCTCCTGGCAGGTGAGTCCTCCTGGTGCAAGCACCCAGTGCTTCTAGTCCTTCGTGCACTCTGCGCTTCTAGCCCTTCTGGATTATTCCCTTAGACACAGATGCTGCCCTGCTCCGAGGTTGGTGGAGGTTGGTGGAGGTCCAATGTAGGGCAGTCAAGTGGAGGGGCGGTAGGCTGGCACACGATGTAGTTGGGCGGGTGACGAAGCTCATGGCAGGTGCTCGCGTGCTGTCATTTGCTCGTGTCATGTGCTCGCCTGCTCTTTTCATGTGCGTCCAGGTCTTGTTAGCACCGAGGAGCGCGTGGGCGAGGCAGAGGGCGATGTAGGCACAGACGCCGTTGTAGGCACCGACGTTCCCTCCACCAAGCCTTGTTCTCCAGGCACCCGCTCAGGCTTTGCCTCAGGTGCCACGGGCGTCGAGCTGCACAACGGGCTGGACAATGTGGGTGGGAGGATAGATGGTGGCTTGTTGGGTGACCTCTGCTCGCTGGCTCTGCTCACGGCGTCGCCTCCAGCTTTGCATGCTGCCGGTCGCGTGTTAGCCCACCACGCCGCAAGGTGTGCGGCAGCCTGCCTCAGCAAGGGGGTCCAGCACGACGATGAGGAGGATGACGTGATAGGGCATGTGTGGCATCACCTCTTCCTCCATCATCTTGTGCTCGCTTCTACTCCTCAGCATGCGCACGAGCGATGGGGCGCCTCCAAAAGCGCCTCCTCTGCCTCCAAAAGCGCCTCCTCTGCCACGCACACGCTGTGCGCGCTCATGGTGTGTAAGGCAGAAGACACGGCAGAGGTACGCAAGGCAGACGACACGGCAGAGGCGCTGGCCCTGTGTAAGCCTCAAGACACGGCAGAGCTGCGAGAGCTCATGTTTCCGAGGGCGGTGAAGTGTCTGCGGCAGATGGTGCAAGCCCTCCTCCAGCCACGAGCAGCCCAGGGGCTCAGGCGTAAGCGCAAGGCAGGAGAGCTCAGCGGGGCGGTGGACGCGCTGCGTGCCATCCTGCAGCCGACGCTGGATGCGCGTCAGTGTGCGGGGAAGCTGGCGCGTGTAGTTTGCTCGTGGATGCAAACGCTGCCCAATGTCAGCAAGTTGTTGGGGGTGAGGCAGACTACTCTTGATGGCGGCGAGAGGGCAGGGCACACAGTGCTGGCGCATCTCGTCTACATCTCGGTGCTCTGGCATCTTTTGCCCTCGGCCTCGGATCTCCAGGCCACTGAAGCCAGCAAGCAAGAGGAGGAGGAGGACAAGAACGTTGGCGACGACCTGCAGGCTGCCTTGCTCTCGGGTATCTCGCGCCCCGCCCACATGCATCTCTTTCCGCCTTGCACATGGCTTGCGTGCGTGCGCGTCTGTCTTGATTTCGCAGCGCATCAGATGATGCGGATGATGGGGCCAGCTGATGCGCAAGAGATGTGTGGCAGCGGTGATTCAAAAGGAGGCCAGCCCAGTGCCGCCGGTCGGATCACACGACGTAGCATTGGACGTGCAAGATGTGGGCGACATCTGTGACCTCCTGCTCCCTGACGGTGCAGCCATTTCGGCAGAGAATGGCGAGGGTGGGCGGATGGACGCAGCTGTAGACCGGCTTGCGCAAGTCTTGGTGGTGGCTCGTGACCATGGCCTTGTGCCCCTTACTACCCCTGACCGTCAAGACGGGAAGAAGGACCATGATTTGCACGCCCTCCTCCGTGCTCTGCCACCACGCCCTCTGCTTCGACTCCTTTTGGAAAAATAAATCACTTTTGCCAAAAAAATCCTTTTGTCTTCTTTTTTTATAATACTAGCACCCTGACGGTGCTAGTATACTTCACAATACTGAGATGTTTGAGTTTGGCAGGATTTGACCGTCAAAATTCAATTTTGCCGGATCCAGCTTTCCCTAGGGTCCCCATCTTACCAAAGCGCTCGTGAGCTGTCTCAAGCGTAGAGCTCTTACCGCCTAAGTGGGGTACCCAGCAGACCATCTGGGAAGGACTGATGGTCTCCTGCCAGCCGGAATGATGTTTGGGTAAGAGCCCGTTCGGCTCCCAACCGTCTTTATTGAAAATAGAAACGGCAGCTCTCGGGTGTTGGTTCGCGCAGTGGTGGTGTTGTCGAAAGTCAGTTGCGGATGTGCTCTGAACAATCTCGGGCTGCCATACCCGAAGCACATCGAAAAAGCCCTCAACCTCTTGTACGTATGGCATTCAAGATTAGGAGAAAGAGCCGCCAGGCAGCAGAGTTCTGTGGCTGCTCCCTCAAGCGTCAGAGGCTGGCCGTGAGAGTCCAAAGGGGGCGACAGAGGCGACTGCAACCACAGAAAACGCGCCCGTTTTGTCCCTATGGGTGGGTGGGTTTTGAATGTAGAAACTACGATCGAGCCTATATCGCAAAAGTTGTTGTATGAAAAACGCCAACAAATTGCATGTGTGCGCTCACCGAGCCAAATCCTCTGCACTCACTTCATTATCCCGCTTTGCTTGCTGCAAACTCTGCTCTCCACGCTGCCACGCTCGGTTCATGCTATTAGCCAGGTCCTGTTGGTTGATGTCCCTCTGTAGCCGCTGTTCTTCATATTCTTGAACCTTCCTCGCCAGGGCGTCACTCTTCATAGCAACCTGATTTTCCAACTCTGCCAATTGTCGCTCCATCTTCTTCTCCTCCTCCTTGAGGAGAAAAAATCTAATTAGAAGCTCAATCTCATCAGCTCGACAGTATTCTTCAAGCTCGCGCTCTCTCTTGATCATTTCCAGTGCAAAAGCCCGCTTCTCTTGTGCCCGCATGCGCTCAGTCTTGTCACGAAATTCTTGTAAACGAGCCCGCTCCTCCTCGATCTCCTTTTCGGCAGAGGTCTGCTTCAGATATTCCTGGCGGAGCTTCTGCTCCCCATCAGCCTGGATACGCGCCACTTCTTTTTCCCTGGCCTTTTCGATCCGGGCAATTTCGTTGCAAACCTCGCAGTAAGTGCAAGTGACATCTTTCTCCGAGAAGATTTCTACTCCGTCCATTTTTGCGACATCCGAGCATGTGCCGAAAACTTTATGACTTTTGCCGCACATGAAAGGTACCGGCACGATGCAACGCACACTTTTATGCTTCGGGTCAAAAGTATGGCACTTCAGCGGGCATCAGTGGCCACATGGGAGTATGGCAGTGCATTCGAGAGTGCAGCCTCCATTTGGGGCGAAGTTCTCAAAGTCCTCCTTATTTCTCAGCACGCTCGCGACGATGGTGCAGTGCTGCAGACCTGACGCCTCGTCCGGCTCCAGATGGAGTTGGTCCGCAAAACAAGCACGTCATGGCATATTTGGAAGCCGTCACAAGTGGTAAGCGAAATTGGATTCAAACACGCAGTCTCGTTGAGGCAAAGCTTAGCAACAGCAAGGATGCGGAGTTGGAACTGTTTCATAGTTTCGTCACTCTGCGGATATTGAGCGGAACGGACAATGACACTGAGCTTGAGAAGAGTCGAAAATGTCTCGCAAGTTACACAGGAGCAGGCGTTTCAATCAAGTCGCAGAAAAAGAAGCAGCTCGTGCAAGTTCCAGCAGAGAACGAGGGTTCTTGCGATCTGCGTCATTCAGTCTTCTACGCCCTACTGTCTGTTGCGATAAAAGATACCGAGTCCCAAGGCAATCCGAGCCTAGCTGCTTTACAAGCAGCTTTGCGATTGTTTCTGGACCCGGAACTCAGCTGCATCACTGACTTCTGCTTGAGCTATCTTCGAAAGCATGTAGCCGCGACTGGAAAACTCGACAAGTCCTCTTCAAACTTGTCAGCTGTGGAGAAGAAGCGGGAGACTCGCAAAATGCGTGCTCGACGTAGTAAGGCATTGACAGAACTAGAATCTAAAGTCGGCATGGAGAGCATCAAGATCATGATGGAACAAATGGCGGCCAGGATTGATCTCGATCGCGAGCGAGGTGTCGATGTGAAGCAACAGCAGATGAGCATGAGATTTGATGGCAATCCTGGGACGGGAAAGACCACCGTTGCGCGCATTTATGGCGACTTTCTGAAAGAGAAAGGGGTCCTCAGAAACGAGTCCATCTTCAAAGGGAGCCAAACTTATTTCTGATGGCGTTGACAAGCTCAAGAAGCTGATTGAGGAGGAGATGAAGGCTGGCGGGGTGCTGTTTGTCGATGAGGCCTACCAACTGAACCCAAAGACTAATCCGATGGGAGGGCAAATCTTGGACTGCCTTCTGCCAGAAATGGCACCCTGGTTGTAGTTATAGCGGGATATTCCAAGCCCATGGAAGATTTCATAGCATTCAACGAAGGATTGCCGTCTCGTTTTCCAGAGCGGCTGGCCTTTGACGATTACACCGAGAAAGAGCTTCTGCAGAACTGAATGGATCTAGTATGCGAGGAAAGGTGGAAGCTCGCCGACCAGAAACACGCGCGCATTCCTGCCCGGCGATTGGCAAGACAATCTGGCACCACCGGTTTTGGAAATGCGCGCGCCGTGCGAAATCTGCTGGACTTGACAAAAAAGCGACAGGCAGCCCGCGTGTTGGACGAGCGAGAGCAAGGTAGAGCTCCGGATGTTTTCCTGATTGAGCGTAGCGACCTTCTCGGTCCCAAAGGCCTCGACGTTAGTAAGTGTGACGCGTTATCGAAGCTTAATGGTATGCGAGGCTTGCACAAAGTGAAGCAGGCAGTCGAGCAATTGATCAAGCTGGTAGAAATGAACTCGGAGCTCGAGGAGATGGAGAAGAAGGTCCGTGATGTGAACTTGAACAAAATATTTCTCGGGAACCTAGGCACGGGCAAGACCACCGTCGCTCAAATCTACGGAAAAATTCTGAACGCGTTGGGTATTCTCTCAAAGGGTGAAGTGATTGTGAAGAACCC
>Ga0315905_10008889_pt1 | contig 10171 bp, 9 predicted proteins | sample LakEriMetagenome_5_FD_203522 | JGI IMG/M metagenome (GOLD analysis project Ga0315905, IMG submission 203522) | Freshwater fungal communities from buoy surface, Lake Erie, Ohio, United States - Buoy 4 MA121 | ecosystem: Environmental > Aquatic > Freshwater > Lake | place: USA: Lake Erie, Ohio... | reverse complement strand
CACCGGTACCCGCGCCTTCAACACCTGCGCCAACGGCACCCGCGCCTTCAACACCTGCGCCAACGGCACCCGCCAGTACTTATGTTGTTATCATAAGGCTAGGTCTTCGCATCACACGAGCTGATTTCTTGAAGAAACAAGGTGCCCTAAGAGACGCCATGGCAAGTGCGGCAAATGTCACTCCAGACGCAGTCGAGATTACACTACAGGAGGTGACTGGTCGGCGGGATTCAGAGCTGCGGGTTGAGGCAAAGATCTGCGCAAAAGACCAGCGGGCTGCAGCTGGCATGGTAAACACACACACAAACACTTGCACACACGCACAAGCACGCACACACGCACGCACGCACACACACACACATACACACACACACACACACACACACACACACACACAGGCAACCATGCTGACGGATGCTAAGATACAGTATGAGCTCAACGCCGCCGGGTTTCCAGATGCAAACATCGTCTCCCGTCCCACTGTTTCTGTAATCGGTGCTCCAGCACCGAATGTAGTCATGGAGACCTCCAGCACCATGGAGACCTCCAGCACCACGCCGGAGCCCACGACGTCGAGCACCACGCAGGCATCCACGACTTCCAGCACCGTGCCTCTTGACAAAATTCATGTTGTCACTCTCAGTGTGACGATGCCATACAGCAAGGCAGAGTTCGATACGGCCAAGCAGGACAACTACAAGTCCGCCATGGCTGACACAGCCGGAACGTCAGCTAGCAACGTGTACATATTGGAAATTAAAGAATCCCGTCGTCGCGCAGGCAGCGTCGACGTCCAGACACAGATCCGGGCCAAGGACGCGGCAGGAGTGCAGGTGCTTGCCAACACGCTCGGATCCGGTGATGCGCTCAAGACTAAACTCAACAAGAACCTCGAGGCCAAGGGGATGAAAGCGTCGACAGGCGTGTCAAATCCGGTGGTAGGTGTAGTTGAATCACCGCCAAAATCCAACAGTGGCCTCGCATTACCGCCAAAAACCAACAGTGGCCTCAACATCGGTGCTATAATTGGCGGCTGCTTGGGCGGCGCGGCTCTCGTCGTAGGGATATTTGTGTACTACCAATGCTATGTCACGAAAGCTAAGTCCCCCACGGACATCAACACTGCTATAGTGCAGCATAGCCCTGGGGGCTATGGAGCCCAGCCTGGGGGCGGGCTGGTCTACCCTGAGGGCTATGGACCCCAGCCTGGGGGCTATGGAGCCCAGCCTGGGGGCTATGGCGAGGCCTGGGGGTAGCCTGGCGAGGCTACCCTGGGGGCTTTGGGGCAAATGTCTTATAGAGTCTAACTGGCGGGTAACAGTTTGAGGCCAAGCGAGCCAGAACAGCACAAGTCCTGTCGCCTTGTCTGAGGGCGGCGTCGCAAGATCAGTACATTCTTGACGATTTTGTGCATATTTCTTGGAGCAGCGTGGGTGGGGTGTTTCGAAGGCCATAAACGGGTTGTCAGATTGTCGATAGACTTGACATTCCTTTTATGGAACACGTCTGCATTTCTCAGTGGAGGGCAGACTTTGTGCAGACAAAAATTCGGCAAAAAATGCCGACCAAGCTGGAAGGGAGGGATACAGAGAGAAAGGGATAGAATGAGAGAGGATGAGAGAGGAGCCGCGAGTGGCATCACGGTGAACACGTGGAACTAGACGCCCCTGCATAAGCCGCGATGGCGCAGTGGCGCTGCTCTTGCAACAACACCAGCGTGGATGCGGTCAGTGTGAAAATTGCCAGCGCTCGAAGGTATGACAAGCTGGCAGAGCTGCTGCGGTATTCAACATGTTAAGAATGTATGTTAGCCAATTTTTTATTAGCATTGCTCAAAATAATACACAGTGGGCACATACGGGGGCCTCTATGTAATAATATCAGTTCGATGTCCTATCAAGGCCCCGTTGAATAAATGTTTTTTGTTTTGCCACGGAAACTTGAACATCGTCTCAGTTTCACGTTACTCTGAAGACTCTGAAGACCGTGGAGGATCAGGTGGTGGTAGGGAGCGCGAGAGGGAGAGGGAGGGAAGAACGAAACAGACAGACAGCGAGAGAGCGAGAGTGCTAGAACGCGAGAGCTCGAGCGAGCTACATACAAGGACGCGGACTACGTACAAGAACCATGCGCGGGTTGCAGTGTCGGAGGCGTGCCGCAGCGCTGTGTGTTCAAAGACGCAACACCCACTGCCTTTGGAGTATAGTTGGATCGAGCACCCAAAAACTTGAACCCGTCTATCATTTCGGCAAATCCAATTATCGGACAAGAGAAGGAGGAGGAGGAGGAGGTCCTCCCACGTTAGCAGCACCTGGAGCAGTACCTTCCTCTTTTTAGATTTTTCCGGTTTAGACTTTTTTCATTTTCATTTTTTTGAAACTCGTTGCGTTGGCGTCCTTCCACATGAGCAGCACCTGGAGCAGAACCCTCCTCTGGTTTAGATTTTTTATTTTTTTCTCTCAAGAAACTAGTGGCACTGGCGCCCTAAACCCTGAACCCAAAACCTCAGACCCTAAACCCTACACCTGCAATTTTCTGGGAGCGGAAGTGGCGCAAGAAGCGAGCGCAAACAAAACAAGCGGCACCAAATTTCTGCAACTCAAGTTTTCCCTTCTTTAAACCGCATTCTACATCTGATTTTTGTTTTTACACATCCATCTGCTCTGGGAGCGGAAGCGGCGCGAGGAGCGAGCGCAACCAGGAGGCCGCCACGTTGTTGGTGAATAGTTTGTGGGGCAATTGCGCGAGTCCGATGAATAGTGTGTGGGGCAATTGCCTGAGGATGAATCCCTGCGTGTGGTAAAGTGAGAGCGGTATGCATGTGTAGTAAAGTGAGAGTAGTGGGTAGGTGTGTAGAAAGAGCAATGTGCGCCGGGATGCCTCCCTGGACGTGTTTAAGATTTGGGGATTAAGATTTGGGGGTTGGGGGTTGGGTCTGTCGTGTGCGCGACGTGCGTTTTTGCATTTACAGAACGAGAGCGAGCGCGCGCGTCTCAGAGAGCGAGAGAGCGAGAGAGCGAGAGAGCGAGAGAGGGCGACAGAGAGCGAGAGAGGGCGAAAGAGTTGCCCGCATACACATACACCACACACGCATACAACAACAAGCACACAAGCGCACAAACACTACAACACACACACACGGCAAACACGTCATGCAAACAGACACACACACGGCAAACACCTCTCTCTCTCTGTCTCTCGCTCACTCACTCTCTCGGCTGCTCTCTTTCCATCTCTCTTTCTCGTTCTCTCGCTCACACACACAGATGCATACACATACGCACACCATCACTCGCGCAAGCGCACACACACTCGCTTGTATGCACAGACGCGCGCGTACATACACACACAGCGTGCAGGCTTGCGCACTCGCACACTGACGCACACACGCCAACACAATACCGGCTCACAGTCCTCCACGAGACCCAGCGTAAAGCCCCAATCCTCCGACCAACCCAGGCTTGACCTTGTCGAAATGAGCACCATTCTCTTGCAGCCATGTCTCGAACCGTTGCAAGAGCTCTGCGGGATCGTGACCATTTACTGTCCTTCTCCTTGTCCCCCTCCCCCCAGCGCGCCTCTTGGCAGGGACAAACACGCACAGGAGATAAGCGGCAAGAGTAACCAGCGCACACCTGGACGATCGTCTCATTCATTTGAAGTTGTTCATTGTGCTGCTGGACTTCTTCTAGGAGTGGTGTAAACTTGCGGGCTCGTCTCAGCAGCACCCCCTGTTTTTTTTTTGAATAAAAAAATTGATTAATTTTTTTTCAATACATTAGGTGCCACTGCTCATATTAGCAGCACACCCCCACTGTGTGTGCGTAAAAACTAGAAATAAAATATAATTCATGATCAGTATTATTATATCATATACAGTAATAGTTATATTATTTTGTGTAAAAAGAATATAATAATATCACAGTAACAATATATACCTGTGTACCAAAAGGGTGCGGAAAAGAGCACGAAGAGGAAGGGTGAATCTTGGGATCAGTATTACTATATCATGTATAGTAATAATTATACTATTTTGTAATATATACCTGTGTACCAAAAGGGTGCGGAGAAGAGGACGAAGAGGAAGAGTGCCTGTTTTGGGACGAAGCAGTATGCGTCCACAAAGAGACACCCCAGCACCAAAATTGAGGGTACAACGTCGCTGACCTCTAATTCGCTGATACGTCGACGCGGCAGAAATACAGTCATTTTTTCATTGAAATCTCCGGTGAAAGTGCTCTTTAGCACCCTGTTCACACAATAATATAATTATTATATTACAAAATAATGTAATTATTACTATACATGATATAGTGATACTGATCTCCAGATGTACTCTTCCTCTAAGTGCACCTGATGACGAGCTGCAGCTCTGGCTTGACAAAGTGCTCTTTAGCACCCTGTTCATAATATATGATATAATTATTACTATAAATTAATATTACTATATATTATCTTGTAATATATACTTGTTGACGAACTGCAGCTCTGACTTGACGAAGTCCGCCCGCTTCTTGCCCTCACCAAAGTTGACGTATACGCGATCTGCCTTCTCGGACTTACTCTCATCATCGCACGCGCCGAGCAAAGTGCCCACATCGCCCTTGCTGATCTTGCTGTGCCGTGTGTGCCTTGTCGGCTTCTTTCTGGTCCTCAAGTATTCAGTATTCAGTAATTGTTCAAGCACCTCTCATCATTACAGTCAATTAGTGATGCCACCTCGTCGCCTTTTACGCGGGCTTCATCCCTCCCATCCCACAAATGAGGAGGAGGCGGAGAAACCACTACCGGGGTCGTATGGCACAGCGTCGCCAACGCCTTATCCCCAATGGGTCTATCGCCTTTAGGCGAAGACCCGACGGCGCCCTCGATCCTTCACGCTGGTGCGATGGGGATCCTTCACGCTGGTGCGACAGGAGAGTCCGACATTGCCCCACAGCCACGAACGACGTCACGAGTTCGCTCTGGCGAAGACAGCGAAGGCGCGGATCCGCATCCAGTAGGTGAAGACCGCGACGGCGCCCTCGATCCTTCACGCTAAGTGCGATAAGGGTTCCTCGGAGGCAATGCCCCCAAGAGCACGAGGAAGGTCACCTGCCGTCGGACGGCAGCAAGACAGGTGGGCATTTCCATGTCTATATACATGTGTGTGTGTGTGTGTGTGTGTGTGTTTGTGTGTGTTTGTGTGTGTTTGTGTGTGTGTGTGTGTGTGTTTGTGTGTGTGTGTATGTTCTCACGCACATGACAGAACACACACAGAAAGGAAGCGGCGATCCGAGGAGGGATCGAAGAAATGCGTGTGTCGGAGATCAAGTCCGAGCTTGCGAGTGCGGGCGTGAGCACGCAGGGCCTCTTGGAAAAGAGCGATTTTTGTAAAGTTGCTCGTCCAGACACGCCCTGCAGCCGTGATCAAGCGCGAGGCAGGAGCTGACGATGATGCGGGGGGCCCTAAACCGGGAGAATGTTCGGTCCACCATGATTGGCAAGATTTCTTTCTGTTCCCGGGGCTTTTTTTCTCTATGTTGCAGGATACTGGATGCACAGCGGTGTGGTGTGTTCCTTTTGCATTGTGTTGTTCCTGGTGGCTAAGTTGGGGAGTTGGGTTGAGATGGGCTATGTGTACACGCTTTTCGTGCGAAAGGCCGGCAACTTTTGGCATCGTATTGCCGTCGTCCTGTATGTGATCTGCAAGCTGATTGTGTGGGTTATACTTTTAGTGATCTTCGCCTTTTGCATTTGGGTCGTTGTCACAATCGTCCTTCATCGAGGATTGGCTCACAGCTTCTTCTGTTGTCTGCAATCCGAAACCTATATTCACAAGGCGGTCTGCGGCCGGCAATCCAAAGAGGCTAATCTGAAGGCGGTCCTAGAAAAGCAAAACTTGGGCGAAACTGTGTCTGTGCTCAAAAAGAACAAATTTTATGATTCGAAGTCGCTGCGCACACTCAATGACAGTCACATCGACACGCTGGTACGCTGTGATGAGTTGCCTTCAAGTACGGGCGAAAGTTTTGACGGCGGAGTACGCGGTCTTGAAGTGACCCCTTTTGGGTGCAGGGAATTTGTCCTGCACGAGTTTGATGGAGGCAACGTGATCGCCCGCAAAGCGCTTGAGGTGCTGCAGGTACAAGCTGACGCTCGGAGCGGCCACGTACGCGGCGTTCGACTTCAGAAGGTCCTTGCACCTGTTCCAAGAGACAGGGTCGGTGGGAGGGGTACCATATGAATTGATCAGCATGTCAAGGTGTGAGCAGATTGTCTGGGTCTGGTCGATCGGGGCTGTGAGACGTCCGAGGTCGTTGAACAGGAGAAGAATCCTGTCACACCAGGATTTGAGAGGGTTCAGCCCGTGCTGAAGGCCTGGGAACGTGTGAATCTGCCGGAGAAGTTCGAGGTGGGCGCGGGTGACGCCGTCACTGTCTTCCGGGACAATCTCGATGCCGATTGCCTTAAGGAGGTTAGTCCCGAAGGGCACGATGTTGCCGCTCGCGTCGAGCGCCTCGGTGTTCGGGTGCAGTGAGATGATGGTAGGGTAGTGCAGAGCGAACGCATGGACAAGTGCGTGCTTCAATCGCGACTGATGGTTGACCTGATTTTTGAGGCCCGCGTCCGTCCTCGGGGGGTGATTAATGGACGCGTGGCGGAGGGCGTCGTCCAGGATTAGCGTCCAGCGGGCGGCGTCGTCGTTGTCTTGCCACAGCCAGGCCGTCAGCCGGTCGAGATACAGGAGCCAGGCGGTCTTCGGGTTGCGGGAGAATCCCTTATGGTCGAGTTCAGGAAGCGGGGTCTTCGAATTCGGAGACGCCATTTTTGGACTTTAGTACCGGACTTTGAGTCCACAGTACTCAACAACGTCGGGAAAAGTTTCGATTCGGAGCTGGGCCTTGGGGGCCGCTGGGGTGTCCGCACAAAGTGCGAGTCTGCCACACGCAGCAGCGGCAGATTGGCTGCGCTGAGAAGTGTTAATCGCAGAATTTATTCTGTTGCGTATAAAGACCAAAAAGAGGTGGGAGACAGAGAGCCGATATTACAAATCTCGTCCTCACCATACGGCCAGAGCACACAAAGGGTTCTACCACCTGCGGGTGCCTGGCGCGATGGCAGCCTGCGTCGCGCTAGGGCTGCAAGCCTCTTGGGTTTCAGGCACCTCTTCATCACTGCCTCCCTGGAACGTTGTCACAGGAGTGTTGCGGGGCAGAGGTGCAGTGTCGATGTCCATAAGCACTGCACCAGCTGTCTCTGCACCTCCTCCTGCGGCGGCCGCATCTTCTTCACCTTGGATGCCGGCCGGGGGGCCGAAATGCCCTCCCAGTGGCCCAGAGTGGCTGGCACTGCCACCTCCTGCGTGGTGACGGGAGTGAGAAGCGGGCTAGGCAGGTACGGGATCTCTCTCTCTCTCTCTCTCTCTCTCTCTCTCGCTCTTGAAGCTCTTTCTCTGTTTGTGTTTGTGTGCGAGCTCTCAGTTCTCGTTGCAGAGGATGAGAGAGAGAGAGACAGAGGAGTTTATTGACAATCAACAAGTGACTGAAAGCCGGTAAGCACACCTAATACAACCCCCTGTCGAGTAACACCGCCTCTGGGCACTCGGAGATATTCAAACGTCCTCTCATGATATATCAACATAGTAAGGGTTTGGGGTTTAGATTAGACTTATATAGTAAGGGTTTAGGGTTTAGATATATCGACTTTATATAGTAAATACATTAAAGCGCTTTCTTCTGAGAGTTTGTCATGATGGCCGTGTATGATGATGATAATGATGCTTTTATTTGTTCTTTCACCGATCTTTCAGAAACAAAACGAGCCGGCTGAATGCAATACACTTTTTCAGGATACAACCTCTGGTGATAAAAAAGAAAAAAGAAGGTAATTGCTTCAACACTTTCTGCCTCCCGAGGCTCAGTTGGAAGTCGACCGGAGAGCAGCAATATTAGCAGCGCGGGGTTTGCGGCGCGGTGCACTTTCTTCTGTCGTGCCCTTGTCGCTGCTAAGCTGCTCCTTCACTCCCTCCTTGCTCATGCCCGCGCTCTGCTCGCGTCCTCGCTGAGGCGGCGCCTGCTGCTGCTGCTGTTCGAACATGGCTTGAGCGGCAGCGGCGGAGGGCCAAGGCTTTTGATATTCGTCTTGGTGTGTGACATGGTGTTGGTGTCCCTGTGTCTGCGGTTCATGTTCGTGTGTCGCCTCCTCGTGCTCGCTCGCTCTCTCTCTCTCTCTCTCTCTCTGTCCCTGGTGCGTCGGAGTGTGTGCGCCTCTCTCTCCCCCTCCCCCCTCCCAACCCTGCGGGCGTGAGTGCGAATGTGCTGTTGGGGCTTTGGAGAAGTAGGCGGGATATCCGTCGTCTGTTTGTTCGCCCTGGTGATCACGAGAGGGACCAACACTGTCCCATATCTGAATTATGACAGTAAATAAAATCAACGAAATTAATTAATTAAATAATTATAGAGGAAGCTGCATATCGTCGTCTGTTTTTTTCTGTTGTTTCTGTTGCTCGCTTTGATGATCACGAGCAGTAGATGCAAGCGGGACCAAAACTGTCTCATATGTGTATTATTATTATTATTATTGTTAATATTACTATTGTCACAAAAGCACTAGATGCAAGAGAGGGAGGAATACTGCACCATATCTATATTTTTTGTTATTGTAAATAATAATTATTTATTGTTATTCTTATTCTTATTACTATCTGCTCTTCAGTAAAGTCTAAACCCAAAAGCCTAAACCTGTTCTTCAGTGGCGCAGAAACGATGTGAAGAGACCTGCAAGCCAGGTCTAACCCCCAAAACCTACCTAAAGCCTAAAGCCTAAACCTGTTCTTCAGTGGCGCAGAAACGATGTGATGTCGCCTGACGCGCTGCCCCTGCAGCATCGCTGTGTGTGTGTGTGTTTAGGGTTTAGGGTTAAGGGTTTAGGGTTTAGGGTTTAGGGGCCTAAACCCCGCACCTTGAGACGCTGCCCGTGCAGCATCGCTGTGTGTGTTTGGGGTTTAGGGTTTAGGGTTTAGGGTTTGGGGCCTAAACCCCGCATCTTGAGGAGCTGGCCCTGCAGCATCGCTGTGTGTGTGTGTGTTTAGGGTTTAGGTTTTAGGGTTTAGGGTCTAAACCTACAGCATCACTGTGTGTGTTTATGTGTGTGCCGTGCTTATGCGTGACACACACACACAAACACACACACAAACACACACACGCACCCTCGTCTTCCTGTTAGAAGGCGCGGCGAGGAAGAGGGTGTAAGGTGCAAAGAATCCCGTACGAATCCTCCACCACCACCACCCCTGTCCCCCCCAAGTGCGTGCATCCCCCCCCCCCCCTCCAGCCCCTCTCACACCTCCGACAACGCCCCACCCACTGCCTGCACTAGGTGACGCTCTGCTGTGGAGTGTTTGTGTATGCGAGTGTGGGTGTGTGGGGAGGAATCCTCCTCCTCCAGTTCGTGGGGAGCCACTCAAGATACCATTCATCATACCACTCATCATGCCAGCGCTTGTCGGCCAGAGTGCATTGCGTGGGGAGCCCCCCGTGCCAAGTGTGGGCGGCCACCCCCCCGCCCCCCCCCCTGCCAGAGGAAGGCCGAGGCTGGAGTAATGCGCAGAGGTGTGACGGGAGGGGGAGGCGGCAGCGTGGCGGGAGGAAGAGGAGGAGGTGGGGGCGGAGGCGAGGGCTTGGTGGTCGAGGAGCGTCTGGAGGCGTAGACACTCTTCTCTTAGCCCGGCGCAGGTCCTGTGTGAGGCCGCGTGTGCCCCGTGCAGACGCAGGACCTGGTGACGCAACTCCTCCATCGACATGTGCGCTACCGACGCCATGATTTGCTGCTGCGGCTGCTGCGAGCTAAGGTCGACGCTGGGGGGCAGTGGGGGCAAGCGCGCTGAAACCCCGCGTGACGCAGGCAGGACTGCCACAATGTGGGCAGCCTGAGGTGGTGTTGGCAAGGCGATGCCTGAGAGGTCGTAGGAATGGAGGTCGTGAGCCCCTAGGTCCAGGCCTCCTGATGACAGGACCTGCTTCGCCTGATCAAGGCCTGCGGAGTAGCCCTCGGCATAGCCCACTGCTTTGTCGTACATCTGCGCCGACTTAAGACTTGCCGATTTCCTCATTGGGCTTCCACTCCGACTGCTGCCGCCACTACCCAGCACACTGCTCCCTCGCACAGATCCGCCCTCATCTGCCTCCCC
>Ga0315905_10008888_pt1 | contig 10171 bp, 2 predicted proteins | sample LakEriMetagenome_5_FD_203522 | JGI IMG/M metagenome (GOLD analysis project Ga0315905, IMG submission 203522) | Freshwater fungal communities from buoy surface, Lake Erie, Ohio, United States - Buoy 4 MA121 | ecosystem: Environmental > Aquatic > Freshwater > Lake | place: USA: Lake Erie, Ohio... | reverse complement strand
CGGCGCGCGCGGCCGCGCGCCGCGCCGGCGCCCTGCGGGCGGCGCTCGACTCGCTCGCCGGCCGCGCGGCGGAGGTGGGGGCGTGCTCGGGCGACAAAGGCGACGAAGACGAAGCCGAAGGCGCGTTGGAGGATGCCAGGCACGGCGCGCGCGTGCGCGTCAAGGCGGCCCGCCACCTCCTAGAGGCTGCGCGCGCCCTCGCCGAGCGCGCCCGGGAGCTGCAGGAGGAGGCGTGGGCGGGGGGCGGGGACGGCGCCGCGGCGGCGGCCGCCGCCGCCGCCACCCGCGCGGCGGCGCGCCTGAGCGCGCCGGCGTCGGCCGCCTCGGCCGCCGTGGTCGCCTTCACCGCGCGCCTGGCCGCGGCTCACGGGCCCTCTGCTGCCGCCAGAGACGCGGCGCCGGACGTGCTGCTGGCGCTGCTGCCGGCGTGCGCTGCCGTTGTGCGGCTCGCGCCCCCCTCCTCGCCTCCTCCGGACGGCGAGGGGGAGGCCGCCTCCGCCGCCGCCGCCGCTGTCGTGGCCGAGCGCGTGCGCGCCGCGGGACTCGAGGCGCTGCTCACTTCGGCCGCGCGCCAGGCCATGGCCGCGCCCCCTCCCGCCGCGGACGACGACGCGTCCGCCCCCGCCCTGGACGCCCGCGCGTTGCGCGCGCTCCGCCTCGTCGCCGCGGCCCTCCCTCGCCCCCGCGGCGGGCGCTCCGCGGCGCTCGCGGCCGCGGCCGTCGCCACGGACCCGGAGCGCCGCGCGCTGCTGGCCGTTACGCGCCACTTTGGCGCGCCGCGGACGCTTTCGGGCGGCAGCGGCGGCGGCGGCGCTGGCGGTGGTGGCAACAACCCGGGCGGGGCCGCGTCTTCCGCCGCCGCCCCCGCCCCCGCCTCGGCCTCGGCCGCCGCTTTAGACCACGTCCGCCTGCGCGCCGTCTGGTACGCGTGGCGCGAGATGGGCCCGCCCGAGTGGGTCGCGGCGCTCCAGGGCGCGCAGCGGCGGCTGGCGGACGCGCGCCGCGGGGCGCAGGCCGGGAGCGAGGGCCTGGCGCGCGCGGTGCAGCGGGCGGCCGCGGCGCTGGTCGGCAGCGGAGGCGGGGCCGGCGGTGGCGACGGCGGCGACGACGACGCGCCGGCCCCCGAGGTCGCGCCGAGCACGGCCGTGCAGCTGCTGCTCAAGCTGTCGGCCAAGGGCGTGTTTCAGCGGCATCCGGCGCACGCGGTCCTGGCCCGGGAGTTTGCGCTCGCGGCCGAGCGCTGGCGCTTGCTCGGGGTTGACGGCGACGGCGAGGAGGAGGAGGAGGAGGAGAACGACAACGACGACGACGACGACGACGACGGCGCCGCCCCGCTCGAGCTGTTTGCCGCGCTGCTGGCCCTGCGCACCGACATCGCCGCCTCGCCGCGCCCCCCTCCCAATCTGCGCACGTCCCTGGACGCCGCCTGGTCCGAGGCGCTCGGCCTCGTGCTGGCCGCGGGCGCCGCCGTCGCCGTCGCGGGCGCGGCGGGCGCCCGCGCCGCGGCGCCCGTCGAGCGGTGGCTCTCGCGGCGCGGCCCGGCGTGGCGCGCCCTCGCATCGGCGCTGGAGCGCGACGACGGCGGGGCGGACGCGGCGCTTCCCTCGGCCCTCGAGTCGGCCAACTCGCGCCTGGAGACGGTCGGGGTGGACGCGGTCGGCGCGCTGCTCGCGCTGCTGAGGCGGGACGGGTCGGGGGGCCGCGCAGGAGGGGCGGCGGCGGGCTCATCGGCGGCGGCCGCAGCAGCAGCAGCAGCAGCAGCAGCAACCGCGACCGCAGCAGCTGCTGCTGCTGCTGCCGAGGCCTCGGCCGAGGCCCTGCGCGGCGTCGCCTGGCAGGCGCTGCTGGCCCCGCGCGCCCTCGCGCGCCTCTCCTACGCCGAGGCCGCGGCCGCGGAGGAGGATCAGCAAGAGCAGGAGCAGGAGCAGGAGACGGGGGGGGGCGACGGGGACGGCGCCGGCGGCGGTGCCGCCGCCTCGTCCTCCTCCTCGGCCGCCGCTGCCGCCGCAGCCGCCGCCGCAGCCGCCCCCTTTGAGCTCGAGTTTGACGGCGACGTGGCCGCCTACCTAACCGCTGCCGGAGTGCGCCCGGAGATGGCCGCCGTGATCGCCGACGACGGCGCCACCGTCGCGACGACGGCCGCGTCCGCGGGAGGAGGGCCGCCGCCCTCCGCCGCCCCCGGGCGCGCCGCGGCGGCGGCGGCGGCGGCGGCCGAGCGCCGGCTGCTCCTGCACTGGGCGCTGCTGCTCGCGCACCTGGGCGAGCTGGCCCCGGCCTCGCCCGGGCACCGCCGCCTGGCCCTCGCGCTGCGCGACGCCGGCGAATGCGTGTCCGCGCTCCTCGACGTGTGCGTGGCGGCCATGCGGCTGCAGGACCCTCCGCCGCCGCCGGCGGCCGCAGGCGCCGGCTCCCCCGTCCCCTCCTCCACCTCCACGGCCGCCACCCCGGGCGCCGACCTCGGTCCGGCCCTCGACGAGGCCGGCGGCAACCCGAGCCTCGGGCAGCTGTGGTCCCTCCGCGCCGCCCTGCGCCACCGCGGCTGCCCCGACCCGGCCTCGCCCCGCGCCTGGCGCCTGCTCGCCGCGTGCTGCTTCCGCGGCGCGCTGGCCCAGCTCCCGGCGTCTGCGCGCCTCTGGTTCGGCGCCCTGCGCGACCGGGGGCTCGCCCTCGCCGTCGAGGCCTACGCCGCGCGCCAGGAGTCGCCCGCCTTGCTGGCGGCCGAGCTCGAGGCCGTGCGGCGCGCGAGCGCGGCCGCCCGCGGCAAGGGAAGCGTGGGCGAGAAGTTTCGCGTGCGCGCCGACGCGCGCCTGCGCGAGGTCGTCGCCTCGCTCGAGGTCGAGGACGGCGCCTCGCTCGAGCTCGTCGTGCGCCTGCCCGCCTGCTCCCCGCTCCGCGCCCCGGAGGTGTCGTGCGGCAACCGCGTCGGCGTGCCCGACGCCCGCCTGCGCCGCTGGCTCCTGTCGGTCTCGGCGTTCCTGCGCTCGCAGAACCAGGGCGTGCTCGAGGCGGTGGCCCTTTGGCGCCGGAGCCTCGAGCGCGAGTTCCGCGGCGTCGAGCCGTGCCTGATCTGCTACGCGGTCCTGTCGCCCGCGAACGGGCAGGTGGCCAAGCTCAACTGCCGGCAGTGCGGCGTGTGCTTCCACGGGGCGTGCCTGTACAAGTGGTTCAAGTCGAGCGGCAAGAGCAACTGCCCGCACTGCCAGAACCCGTGGTGAATCCCCAAGGGGGGTGTTTTACAAGAATCCCGACTTGCGTCGCCGCTGCTGCTGCTGCTGGCGCGCGGCCTCGGCGCGCCGAGCGGCCGCCGACGCTTCGTCGTCGTCGTCGTCGTCGTCGTCCTCGCCCGCCCCCGCCTTGCCCTTGGCGTCCGCTCCTCCTCCTCCTCCCTCTCCCTCCTCCTGCATCCACCGCTCCAGCGCGTTGTCCGGCGCGTCCTCCGCCTCGGCCGCCTCGCGACGCTGGCGGTAGGACCGCGCCGCGCCGCCGTCGCCGTCTTGCGCCAGCCGCCGCCGCTGCGCCTCCCGCTCCCGCTGCCGCCGCGCCCCCTCCTCCTCCTCCTCGCGCTGCCGCCGCCGCCGCCGGGCCTGCGCTAGGATCTCGTCCTCGAACGCGCGCGCGTCCTGCTGGCGCAGCGCGCGCTGCTCCGCCGTGCGCGCCGCCGCGGCCGCCGCGCGCCCGTCCGACGCGCCCATCGCGCCGCCGCCGCCGCCGCCGCCGCTGCCGTCAGCCGCGCCCCCTCCTCCTCCCGCCGCGCCGGCGGCCGCCGCCGACGCCGCCGCCGCGAGCGCCGCCGCGTCGCGCGCCTCCCTCCGCCGCACGGCCGCGGCCGCGCCCCGCCGCAGCTCCTCCTCGAGGAGCGCCGGGTCGCGCAGCGTGCGGTACGCCTCGTTCAGGCGCTCGAAGGCCTCGCGCGCGGCCGCCGCGTCCTCGGGGCCCGCTTGCCCGGGGGCCCGCCGCTTGTCAGGGTGCACTAGGGCGGACAGGCGGCGGTAGGCGCGCGACACGTCGGCGGCGGGCACGCGCCAGGCGGCGCGCCCGAGGGCGTCGGCCTCGGGCGGCGGGAGCTCCATGAGGCGGAAGAGGTCGCGGTCGCGCCAGGCCAGGGCGATGCGGGACGGGGCGTCGGCGGCGGTCATGGGCGCCGCGAGGCGCCGCAGGCGCTCCTCGGCCAGGGCCTCGCGCGAGTGGTGGTTTTGGAGCGGGGGGGGGTCGCCGCCGTTGCCGACGGCGGCGCCGCCGCCATTGGCCGCCGCCGCCGCCTTCTCGTCGCGGCGCGCAGCGGCTCCATGCGGTTGCTGGTGCTGGTGCTGGTGCTGGTGCTGGTGCTGCTGGTGCTGGTGCTGCTGCTGCCGCTGCTGCGCCTCGACCTGCGCCGCGCGCTCGGCGGCCGCGCGCGCCGCCGCGCGCTCGAACGGGTCGCCACCCACGGTTGCGGGTGTTTTGGGTCGGCGATCGTCCCGTCAAAGCGGGTGCTCGCTCTTGGGCGCGCGCGCCGGTCAGAATGCGAAACAGCGCCCGCGTTCGAGGAGGAAGCGTCGAGACGATGATTGGAATGACGGTCGTCGTGGCGTGAGTGTAAGCGCGCGAGCGGCAATGCCGGCCGACGCGGCGACGACGACGAGCCGCCCCCGACTTCAACGACAGCCGGACTGCGCGCGCAGCAACACGCCGACAAGAGGAGATGGAGGATTCGCGAGGAAGCTACTTGTTTACTCAAATGTCCGCATCAAGATGGAAAAGTTGCTGCGAGAGAAGAAGGAGTGTGTGTTAGAGGTCTCCGGCGCTCCAAGTCCGCTGCCGGCGATTCGCGGGCGAGGGGGAGAGTGAGCGAGCCGGCAAGAGCGCGGCGACAAAGGGCGCGGCGCTTCTTCTTTTTTTTCCCTCGAGCCGCAGAGGGGGAGAGACAACCACAACTCGTGCGCGTCCCCGCCTCATTCCCGAGATCCCGGGCTGCCGGGGGCCGGGAGAGGAGAGGGGACGGCGAGCGGATTCGAGGGAGCTCTAAAAAAAAAAAAAAGAGCATCGGGCCGCTGCACGAGCCGCCCGAACCACAATAAAGCAAAAAACCCCACGCGCCCCTTCGTGCCACAACTCGAGAGAGCACACTGCGATTTTCTCGAAAGGGGGGCGGGGCAGGGACAAGGGGGAGGGGGGAGTAGGCGTTCCGGAAGGAGGAGGAGGGGGGGGGAGCAGTGGAGGAGGAGGAGGGGGGATTGCGGGGTCGCGGCGCGAGCGCGCGCGGCAGAGTGCCGGCGGGGCTGCGTTATGTTTTGTGGTTGTGCGAGAGGGGATCGTGCGGGATGGGGGAGCGCCCTGCGCGCCTGCATGTGCAATTGGGGTGCGTGTGTGCGAGTCCAGCAGATGAGAGAAAAAGATGAACACAGAGCAAAAGGGCCGCCGCGCGAGAGCGGCGCCCGAAGCCTGCGGATTGGGGGGGGAGCGGCGGCGCGGCGCGGCGCGGCGCGGGGGGGGGTGGCGCGCGCGCGTGCGCCCGGGAGCAGAGGGGGGGAGGAGGAGGGCGAGCGAGCGAGCCGCGGCGTGTTGGCTCCCCCGCTCTCGAATCACCGTCCCGACCCCATGATGCCGTTGAGCACGTCCGCGTCCGACGCGGGCGGGCCCGCGGGGGCGGCCGGCTCGGCCGCCGCCGCCGCCGCCGCCCCCTCCTCGGACGACGCCGTCACGGCGGCCGTGGCCGTGGCCGTGGTGTACCCCTGCTCCTGCCCGTCGGCGCCGCCGCCGCTGCGCCGCCGCCGGCGCGTGCGCGTCGCGGCGGGCTGCGGCGGCTCGGCGGGCGCGGGCGTCGCCGCCGACTCTTGCGCCGCGGGCTTTGCGGCCGCCGCCTTCTCCTCGGCCGCCACGGCGGCCTCGATCGACGCGGCGGCGGCGGCGGGCGGGGCCTTGGAGGCGGGCGCGCCGTCGGACGCGAGCTGCTTCTCGCCGGCGGGGGCGGGCGCCTGGCTGCCCGCGGGCGCGGCCGGCGCCGCCGGCTCGGCCGGCGGCGCCGGCGGCGGCTGCAGCTGCATGCACGCCGCCGCGCCGCCGTCCGCGGGGGCGCTCTTTCCGGCCGGGTCCGGGTTCTTCGCGCTCGCGAGAACCCCCGTGAACCTGCCCTGCACCACCAGGGCGTACGCCTGCCTGCTCCCCGCGGGGAACACGCGCGACGCCGAGACCGTGATGGCCACGGGCCCCGCGGGCAACCCGTCGAGCGACACGCGCTCGACCGTGTTGACCGTGTCGGGGCCCGGCTGCGCGCCGTTGCCGCGCGCCAGCGCGCCCCCGAACGCGGCCACGCGGGCCGTGAGGTCGAGGTCGTTGACGAGCGGCCGGCCGGCCGACGGCAGCGCGGGCGGGTCGTACCAGGCGAGCGTGACCGACAGCGCGCCGCCGCCGCCGCCGCCGCCGCCCGCCGAGACGCAGTAGGTGTGCGCCTCGCCCTGCGCGAGCTCGGCGCGGTCGACGACCTGGATGCGCGACCCCCCTCCTCCCCCCCCGAGCGCCAGGGCGCGCGTCAGGTTGACCCTGCCAAACCCTTGGCGGAACGAGGGGGCCGGCTCGAGCGGCAGGCGCGCCTCGGACAGGCCCTGCAGGGCGCTCGCGCCGCCGAGCAGGACCGCCTTCAGCAGGTAGCCGCTCGGGTTGGGGTGCGGGGCGCCCGCGCCCTTGCTCCCCGCGGGGTAGTAGGCGTCCGTGAAGTACTGCCGGATGAGGGCGACGGAGCCGGCGACGACGGGGGTGGCCATCGACGTGCCCTGCTCGTACGTGGTCGCGCACTGCCCGCCGCCGCCGCCGCCGCCGTCGCGGGACAGCGCCGCGAGCAGGCGCGGCCCGCCCGCGGCCGACACCAGCCCGCCGGGGGCCACGACGTCGGGCTTGACGCGCCCGTCGGGGCGCGTGGGGCCGAACGACGAGTACTGCGCGATGTTCTCGTACGAGGGGAGGGCCTGGAAGCCCTCGGCGGGCGCGGGGGAGACGGTCACGTCGAGCAGGGTGCCCGGCTCGCCCAGGGCCGCGCGCAGCACCTGCCCGACGCCCAGCGGCCCGCCGAGCACGGGCACGGCGATCGGCGTCGCCGCGAGCGCGTCCTCGGGCGCCTCGATCGTGAAGTACCCCTCGGGCAGCGTGTTGACGACGATGACGCCCTTGGCGCCGGCCGCCTGCGCGTTCTTGGCCTTGTCGAAAAAGTTGCACCCGCCGCGGTCGACCAGCAGCACGTAGTCGGCGGGCGGCGGGGCGCCGCCCGCCGGGGCGACGGCCTTGGTCGCCGCCGAGCACGCGTCGCGCGGCTCGGCCCGCAGCACGGGCAGCGCCTTGCCGCCGCCGAGCGCCTGCGCGGCGTCGGCGCCGAACGACGCCTGCGTGAGGTAGTAGGCCACGCGCTGCGCCTGCGACGACGCGGCGTGCCGGATGGAAAACTCGGCGCGCAGCACGGGCACGCGCGGCGGCTCCCCCGGGCCCGGCTGCAGGTTGAGCGTCGCGCCGACGGCCACGCAGTTTTTGCTCGTGGCCGGCGACGTGACGGTCGAGTTGAACCGCTGCTCGCGCCCGTAGTTGCCCGCGGCGATCACGCTCACAAAGTCGTCGTGCTCGTGCGTCCAGCGGTCGAGCGACGCGGCCGCGCCGTCGTAGAACACGAGGTTGGACCCCCACGAGTCCGAGTGCACGCGCGCGCCCTGCGCGTAGGTGCGCGAGAAGTAGCCGTCGCCGAGGTCGTCGGGCGCGTTGACGTCGCCCGACGCGTCCGACGTGAGGTCCATGAACGCGATGCGCGCGCCCGGGGCCGCGCCGGTCGCGGCGTCCACCTTGCCGTCGGCGCGGCTCCCCGCGAGCGAGCCGCTCGTGTGCGTGCCGTGGCCGACGTTGTCCAGCGCGTCGCCGCCCGCGCCGAGGTAGAAGGCGATCTTGCGGTGCGCGGCGCTCGCAAAGACGCGCGACCGGGTGGCCGGGTCGACGGGCAGGGCCGAGGGCACGAACGGCACGGCCGGGTCGTTGAAGTAGCACGACGCAACGTCGATGCCGCTGTCGCCGATGCCGACGACCTGCCCGGCGCCCGTGAGGCCCGCGGCCCAGGCCGGGTGCTCGCCCGTCGCCGCGGCCGCGCTGCTGGTGCCCGCCGCCGCCGCCGCCCCCGCGATCGGCGGGGGGGACGCGAGCAGCGGGGCCATGTCGCCGCCCTGCATGATGGCCGTGGCGATGGCGTTGCTCTGGAGCTCGGCGCGCCCGCGCGGGTGCACGTAGTGCACGGCCGGGTGGCGCGACAGCCACGCGAGCACCGCCGCGAGGTCCTGCGGGCACGCGGCGACCGAAAACTCCCACTTGGGGGCGGCCGGGCTGAGGGCGGGGGCGTTGGCGTGCGCGCCGGCGGCCTGGAGGGGCAGGACGCGCGGGGGGCCGCAGCCGCGCGGGTCGCGCGCGAGGGCGGCCAGGGGGGCGGCCCAGTCGGCCGCGGCGGCCGCGGCCGGGTCGTGGGGGACGGCGGCGGCCGCGGCTCCGTCGGCGGCCGCGGCCGCCGGCGCCAGCCGCGCCGCGGCGGCGGCCGGGCAGGGCGCCGCGTGCACGGCGATCACGAGGCGCTGATGGTGGGGCGCGTCGCGCGGCACGGCCGAGGACGCGCCGTCGTGCATCGCGTGGCGCAGCACCTTGAGCGGCCGCAGCTCGTCGTGCCCGTCCATCAGGCGCGGGTGGCACGCCCACGCGTGGCGGCCGTCGTCGGCGCCGCCGAGGAGGCCCGCCACGGCGCCGGCCAGGTCGCGCGCGAGCTCACGCGCGGCGCGCAGCCACGCGCGCGCGCGGTCCGGCAGCAGCCGCGCCGGCGATGCTGCGGCGTCGTCGGCCGCCTGCCGCTGCCTCCCCCGGGCGCCGCCGTCCTGCCACCGCTGCGCCCCGAGCCGCCGCCGCTGCGCCTCGAGCGCGTCGAGCACGGGCCGCCACTCGGGCGCGACCTTGTGCCGCGGCTCAAAGTCGAGCAGCGCGTGCCGCCTGCCGGCCGGCGTAGCGGGTCGCCCCTCCTCGCCGCCGCCGCCACCCTCGGCCTCGAGCTCGGCCGACAGGCGCGCGGCCGCGCGGGGCGGCAGCAGCACCAGCCACGCGTCATCGGGCAGGTAGCCCGCGACGACGCCGTCAAAGTCGGCGGCGACGCGGTCGGCGAGCGCGCGCTGGGCTTCGGGCGGGGTGCCTGTTGTTTTGGTGTTTTGGGTGTGTGTGTGTGTGTGTGTGTGTCGGTGGGGAGTGCGGGAGCGTGTGAGCGACTCTCTGACGAAACAACGGCATGGAGGTGGCAATGATGGCGGGGGGGGCGGCGCTCTGCCGCCGCCGGCCGCCAAACCGCCGGCCGGCGGCGTGCCGACGACGACGCGCCGACGACGCCCTCCTCGTGCGCCCGACTCGGGCGCCGCGCGCCTGGCGCGCGCGGGAAAAGAGGCGCGCATGGAGTCGCGCCGGACGTCCCGCGCGCTCGCGGCCAGTCTGAACCGCCAGGGCGCGGCGCGCGGCCCCAAGGAAGCGGCGAGGAAGGGGAAGAAGGGGGGCTGATGCTTCTTCTTCTCACCAGTGGCGAGCGCCAGAATGTGCTGCTCGCGACCGAGGTGCGCGCCCCATCGCGCGTCCGAGAATCCCGCCGGGGCCGGAGGGTCGCCCCCGGCGAAGGAGAACAGGCGCCGGCGCCGCGCGGAGGCTCGCCGCGCGGGCGCGTTGCTGCTGTGTGTGTGAGGTGGTGGGGGAGAGGGACGACGGTGAGCGAGCTGCTTGATGCCGGGCGCGCGGCGCTCGCGTGCGTCCGAGACGGTGCCGCTGAGAACGCGAGGGGGCAGATGTGGAGCCCGCCCACGCCATGCGCGGGCTCGCGACGCCGCGCGCCGAGCACAGGGGCGTCGGCGGGCGGGGGCGAAGGGCCTGTGGGCGAGACGAGCCGCTGAGGGAGAGGGAGAGAGACAACGACGTACGTCGATAGCACGCCCGTCGTCAAGTGGATGCCGTGCGATGCCTCCGCGGCGGCGGCGAGCTGCGCCGCCACCGCCAGGAGCACCACCACGGTCGCGCTCGCGAGGAGCGCGCGCCGCCTGGCGTCCACCATGATGTGCCGGGTGTTTGCGCAAGTGGGGGGGGGGGGGGCACAGCATTGGTGAGCAAAGCCCACCAACGGCCCGGGGGTTTCTGCCAAGCAGCAGGGGGTGTG
>Ga0315905_10008887_pt1 | contig 10171 bp, 9 predicted proteins | sample LakEriMetagenome_5_FD_203522 | JGI IMG/M metagenome (GOLD analysis project Ga0315905, IMG submission 203522) | Freshwater fungal communities from buoy surface, Lake Erie, Ohio, United States - Buoy 4 MA121 | ecosystem: Environmental > Aquatic > Freshwater > Lake | place: USA: Lake Erie, Ohio... | reverse complement strand
AATGCCAGTCCAAAAACAATAGCGGCTGTAACGCCGTAAGGGGAATATTCAATCAAGTCGGTCATGCTGAATTAATGCGCCCCGAAATTATTTTGGATAGTCCGAACAGAAAAGGAAAAAGGCCCTTCGCAGGGCCTAGTTATTCACATCAAAAAAATGACTAGTATGTGTAGGTCACTTTATTGGTTTTGTCGGCATTTATCAGCAAAATTAATGTTCCTGATTTACCGACTCGACAGCTTTTCAAATCAAAGGCAATGGTCTCTCGTATGAGTTCTCTGCAGCCATCACCATTACCTTGATGGTCCACAAACAAATTAAGTTGTGGGGGCAAACTCTTCATGTAATTCCCATTATGACGCGCAGTAAAAACGTGGTCTTTGCATCCACCGCTATACTCGGCATCTATAAAGAGTGTGTCGCCGCTGACGCGAACTTTATTGGCTTCAAACCGGTCGCTGCCATAACGCGTAGTATCAAGCAGTACAGGTTTTACTTCAAGTTGAAAGGCTTTCATGGAAATGGCCGCTTGTGTCTCAGCATCCACACTGGCCTTTTTGGATTTGCATGATGTAACAACGCAAGCAACCAGAATTACGGCTACTAGAATTGTTGAATACCCGATGTGTTTAGTTGTCATTTATCAGAGGTTAGATTTAATGTAGTCAACAATTTTTGTAATCAGATGAACGCGGTCTTTGCCTCGCACATTGTGGGCATGGCCAGGATAGGCAAAGAAATCAACCTGGACTTTGTTGTCTACGCAAGCTTTCAGAAAGTTTACGTTGTGTTGCATCACAACAACATCATCGTCCATTCCGTGAATCATGAGTAATTTTCCTTTCAGGTTTTTCACATGGTTGGTCAAGTTCGAGTTCTGATACCCTTGAGGGTTTTCTTGTGGAGTATCCATGTAGCGCTCACCATACATAACTTCATACATCGACCAGTCAATTACCGGTCCGCCGGCAACACCTACTTTAAACGTCTCAGGGGATTTAAGCATGAGCGTGGTAGTCATGAAACCGCCGAAGCTCCAGCCGTGAACAGCCATGCGAGAGGCATCCACAAACGCTTGTTTCTTCAACCACTCAACACCCGTCAGCTGGTCTTGCATTTCGGCGGTGCCGAGTTGGCGATGAATGATTTGCTGGAATTTCTTACCACGGTTGGCCGATCCGCGATTGTCCAGCGTAAAGACAAGATATCCTTCTTCGGCGAGTTGATTCATCCATAGCGATGCGCCTCCGAGCCAGCTATTGGTATTCATCTGTGCGTGAGGTCCGCCGTAGACATAAACCACAACAGGGTATTTTTTGGTTGCATCAAAATTCGAAGGTTTGATCATTCGGCACCATAACTCCGTGGCATCCGGACCGGGTATCGTAAATAGTTCTGTTTTGCCTATAGACTTTCCGGCGTACGGGTCAATCGCTGTATGAAGATTGCGAATCATGCGACCCTCAGTTGTGTTAAGATTGATGGTGTTTGGAATCGATAAATTGGAATATTGATCGATTACAAACTGACCGTTTTCACTCACCATTACGGAGTGAGTTCCCGCAATTGGTGTCATATCGGTCAGCGTCATGTCCGCCAGATTCACCTTATATCCTCTGCTCTCGGTTGGATTGCTGCCGGTGGCCATCACAAAGGCGTGCTTACCGCTAAAGTCGAAGCCTAAAAATTCTGTAATGTCGAACTTGATTTTCGTTTGTTTGAGAAGTGTCCCTTTTGTGTCATACAGGTACAGGTTGTTAAATCCATCGCGTTGGCTGATCCAGAGAAATTGACCGGGAGCATTCGGGATGAAATAAGCAGGGAAAAGCGGCTCCACCCAACGGTCGTCATGCTCGGTAAACAGAGTTGCTACTTCAATTCCGGTTGCGGCGTCAAACGATACAAAGCGCATATCTGTTGTAGCTCTGTTTAACCAGGCAACGTAAATGGTTTTTCCGTCGGGAGCCCACGTCAGATTGGTCATATAGTACTGGTCGTTTTCCGGTAGTCGGCCCATCTTTAAGCGCACGGTTTGTGAGGTCGCTACGTCATATATATTCACATAAACGATCTCACTTTTACCTCCGGCCATGGGGTACTTAATGGTTCTGGTTGAAGCCGGTGTGGTAGTAAAATCAACTAACGGGTAGTCCGTAACATTGCTTTCGTTTTTGATATAGTAAGCAAGCTTCGCTCCGTCGGGACTCCAGAAGGTGCCTTTGCTGATGCCGTATTCGTTGCGGGAAATGCTTTGACCACATACCATATGGGCAGGCTCGCCGGTTACCGCAATTTCTTTTTGATTGGAAGTGATATACAAATTATTGTTCTTCGTGTAGGCTGTTCTGCGCGATTTGTTGTGGAAGTCGACATTGGCGCCTTCAGCAGGATAGAATGAGATTCGTTGGGCTTTTTTCAATTTCATATCTGCTTCCCAGAATGCATTCTTGTCTTCGAAGTAGAATCGCTCAATGGTTAACCATGTTATGGTTGGAAATCGCTTCAAGTCGCCATTGCCTATCATCGTGTTGAGTTCGGGAAGTGCCAGTATCTTCTTGTCCGGAGTGCCTTGTTTGATTGCTCCTATCCACAGGGTTTCATCCTTCACATACGAATACAGGTCTGCCCCTGGTATCCATTGTAATTGTTGAATAGATGTAGGTGCGAATTGGCGAAACTGTCCTGTGACAGCTTCTTCCAGTGTGAGTTTTTGCTGAGCTGAGAATACAAGGTTCAGTGCTAGCAAGCAGAGGAGTAGGGATATTCGACGCATAAGGACTTTTGTTAAGTGGGCCGAAAATACAAAGAGTCGTTGCATGAAATAATTTCCGGTTGGGCGAGTTGAGGCTTACCCGCTCTATTTTTGGCCCTCGATGTATAAATTGATTATCCTGCTTTGTAGCACTTTATTACCGGCCATGTGCTGGGCGCAATCTGCTACCTTGAAGGGTACCCTTCGTGATTTAGATGGTTTACCGGCATCTGGGGTTATTGTTCAGCAAAAGGACAACACGTCCAATGGCACGGCAACAGATGATATCGGCCAGTTCATTCTTCAATTGCCGGCCGAGCGACAGGTTGTTTTGATATTCAAGGGTATTGGAGCGGCATCGGTGGAGAGAGCGTTCAACTTGAGAGCAGGTGAGGTAAAGAATGTTGATCTCGTTTACGATAACACGGCTTCTGCCGGGGTCATCACCATTCGCGCAGAAAGAGAAGGAGGCATGAAGCCCATTGAAACGAAACTTCCCACCAAATTGCCCACCATCAACCCAGGGATTGAATCGTATCTGTTGCAAATGCCCGTGAACTTCGCATCTGAGTTGAGCAGCAGTTACAGCGTGCGCGGTGGAAGTTTCGATGAGAACCTGGTCTACGTAAATGGCATTCAAGTCTATCGGCCGTTTTTGGTTCGTGCCGGTGAACAAGAAGGGTTGAGTTTTCCCAACCCCGATATGGTTAGTAACATTCGTTTTAGTGCCGGTGGATTCGCAGCACGTTACGGTGATAAGATGAGCTCGGTGCTTGATGTGCAATACGCGCGACCTGACAGTGCATATGGTTCCTTCACCATTGGTATGCTGGGTGGTTCGGTGCATACTGCCGGTATTTCGAAAAACAAAAAGTTTACCCACAATACGGGTATTCGATACAAGGACAATTCGTATGTGTTTAACTCGCTCGATGTGCAGGGCGATTATCAACCACGGTATTACGATATTCAATCGTATCTGACCTGGAAGCCGGATCGCTATAGTCCTTTTGAATTGAGTTTTCTGGGCAACTATCAAAACAACCGGTATCGTTTTGTGCCCAGCACACGAACTACGGATGTGGGAACCATCAATGAAGCATTGCGCCTAACGGTTTTCTTTGATGGAAAAGAGGAGACCCGATTCGAAACCATGTTCGGTGCTTTATCGGCAAAGTATAACCCATCGCCATCCTCGCAACTGACGCTCACCGCGAGTGCGTTTAATACGTTTGAAACTGAGCGATTCGATATTCAGGGCGCCTACAAGCTCGATGAATTGGAGCGTGACTTGGGAAGTGATGAGTTTGGTGAAGTGCTTCGCAATCGGGGGGTTGGAGGTTTTCTCGATCACGCCCGCAATGAATTGAATGCAACGGTGCTCAACGTAAGCCATCGCGGTTTTGTAGAACGGGAGTCGCGCAAGAATGTATTCTCATGGGGAGCAGATATGCAGCACGAAATAGTACTCGACGAGCTGCGCGAATGGTCGCTTATTGACTCTGCCGGTTATGCTTCGCCACGCCCGCAAGATTCGCTCGGTTATACGGATCCTTCTGCTCAGCCTAATCAGCTCATCTTCCTGAAAAATCGCGTTCGCGCCAATAATGAGGTCACCTCGCAACGCTATTCAGCGTATGTGCAAAACGAGAAGCGTTGGGTGAAGGAGAACGGTGCTATCTGGACGTTGAATGCCGGAGCGCGCGCTAATTTCTGGTCGTTCAATGAACAGGTGGTGGGCGGACCGCGTGTTTCCATGTCATACACTCCGGTTTGGACACAGTATCGAACCAATGAAGATGGCAAGCGGGACTCGGTTCGCAAAGACATCGTGCTCACAGCATCGTGGGGCTATTACTGGCAACCGGCGTTTTATCGTGAGATGCGCTTTTTGAATGGTGCTGTGAATCCGGAGATCCGCGCACAAAAAAGCATTCACTACATAGTCGGAGCGAACTATGTTTTCCAAGCTTGGGGACGTCCTTTCAAGCTGAACACAGAGATGTATTACAAACAACTTCGGGAGCTTATTCCTTACGAAGTAGAAAATGTGCGCTTACGTTATTTTGCTACCAATAACTCGAACGGTTACGCCTATGGAATGGACGTCATGCTCAACGGTGAATTCATTCGCGATGTGCAATCGTGGGCACGTTTTTCTTATTTGAAAACAGAGGAAGATCTGACGGACGACTTTTACTATCTGTACTTAAATCAAGCGGGTGACACCATATACAATGGCTTCACGCTCGACAATGTAGCGGTTGACAGCATTAGGCAGGTTCCCGGATTTATACCACGACCCAACGACCAGCGTGTCAGTTGTAGCTTGTTGTTTCAGGATGAAATGAAGAAGAAACCATGGTATAAGGTGTTGATGAGTTTTTATTTCTCAACCGGTATTCCCTATGGTCCACCATCCAATGAGCGCTACCTCGACATAAGCCGCACACGCAGTTACATCCGAGCAGATATAGGCTTTAGCCGCGATTTGATTCTAGCTAAGAACAAGAATAAAAACTGGTTTAATCGCACGTTTGAAAAAGGGTATGTGGCCATTGAAATCTTCAATTTGCTTGGCACTAATAACATTATTAATCACCAGTGGATTGAAGACGTGAATGGACGTCAGTACGGAATTCCAACGTACCTCACCGGTCGTCGACTCAATCTTCGCATGAGTTTAAGTTTCTGATGTGTTTACTTTTGCGGCATTAATTCACAACGATGGACGAAGAACAAATTGAAAGACTGCGGGCGCGTCTCAACGAGATCCACATTTGGCCGAGCATCTTCATGTTCAAATTCATACTTCCCAGCGATGAAGCTCGTATCACCGAGTTAAAGCTCATTTTTGGAGAAAGTGCAGAAATCAAAGAGCGCCTCTCTGCCAAGGGTAATTTTACGAGCGTAACGATTCGGGAAATGATGCTGAGTGCTGATGATATTTTCGATCGATACAGACGAGTAGGAGGAATCAAAGGAATTATTTCACTTTAATACCAGTTGTCATGAATACGTTGAAAGATGTTCTTTTGGTTTTTTCGGTTGTATTGCTGGTCTATGTGCTTTACCAGCGATTGCTTCAGGTACTGGGGAAAAAGGAACGCTCTAAGCGATATGCCCGGGTGAGCGAAAAGCTTGAAATAACCGGTGGCATGTTAAGGATGGATTTGGAGCTTGAACAGCCGATGACGCTAAAGTTGAGCGTGCATACTTCTCAAGGCGAATTTTTGTTGTCGCCCGAGGAGCGCTCGCTTGAAACAGGTTCTCACAGTATTGAGGTAGATATATCAACATTGAAAAGCGGTCGATATTACATTCTGTTGCAAACACCGGCTGAAGCTTATTCCCGGTATTTTGAACTGACTTAACAGGTTTATATGAAGTCACTACGCATTGTTTTCATGGGGACTCCGGAGTTCGCCGCAACTTCGCTGGAAGCTTTGTGTAGGAGCCATCATCAAATAGTAGGTGTTGTTACTGTGGCCGATAAACCGGCGGGTCGTGGATTACAGTTGCAATCAAGTCCTGTGAAGACTCTTGCTCTTCAGCATGACATCCCTGTTTTGCAACCCTTGAAATTGAAGGATCCGGTTTTTGTGGATGAGTTGAGAGCACTGCAAGCGGATTTATTTGTCGTGGTTGCGTTTCGCATGTTGCCTGAAGTGGTTTGGAATATGCCTCCGATGGGTTCTATAAATCTGCATGGTTCACTGTTGCCGAAGTACAGAGGTGCCGCTCCCATCAATCGAGCAATCATGAATGGGGAGACAGAAACAGGAGTGACTATCTTTTTTCTTCAGCATGAAATAGACACGGGTAAAGTGATAGCTCGAGAAAGCATGCCAATTGGACCTGATACAACCGCGGGCGAGTTGCATGATGAAATGATGCACGTCGGTGCTAAGGCTCTGGTAAATGCGATTGATGTAATTGCCGATGGAAGTGCTCAGGCAGTTGAACAAAAGGAATTAATGCCGGCCAGCGAAGATGTGCCCTCAGCGCCTAAAATTTTCAAAGAGGATTGTCGAATCGACTGGTCGCAAAATGTCATGCAGGTTCACAATCATGTGCGTGGCTTATCGCCATATCCGGCAGCATGGACAGAGCTTGAAGGTAAAATCTTCAAGATTTTTCGAGGGAAACCTGCACATGGAAAAGAGCAATCGTATCCATTTGAAACGGATGGAAAGACATTTCTGAATTTTCGATGTGCCGATGGAGTCTATAGTGCACAAACCATACAACCGGAAGGCAAGAAGCGCATGGAAGTAGATGAGTTTTTGCGCGGCTGGCGACCAAATGCACTCTGAGGATTATAGGATTGTAGGATAATAGGATAATAGGGAAATCGCCAATTACTCATATTTACTTCTCAACTAATGCCTATTGGCAAGTACTTAGTAATTTGTACCTTGTCCCCAGTCCCCAGTCCCTAGTCCCCAGTCCCTACTTCCCGCACATGGTAACGACATACTGCAATATGAGTTCTTCGGTCGGTTTATCGATTTTTGCCTTGGGAGCCATTCGCTTCACATGTTTTCCCCATTGCTCTTCATTGTAAGCTGTTGGGCTCTTTAAACCATGGCAATTGCCGCAGTTTTCTTCGTATAGGGTTTTTCCTTTTTGAAGAGACGCAAGCGAAGCGCCCGGATACTTGGCTGCGGCTCGCGAAGCATCTGACTCACTCAATGATATGGTCACTTTCTTCGAAGCACAGGCAGCAAGCAGAAGTATGGTAGCGGAGAGAAGGATTGTTTTTTTCATGGGTTATGGTTCTGGTGGTGTAGGCAGTCGGAAGCTGAAACGAGTTCCTTTGCCGGGAGTGGATTCTATATTGAGTGTCGATTTGTGTTTAGCCAAAAACTCGGTTACGAGCACCATACCAAATCCTCTTCCTTTTTCACGGTTGGTGCCGCGTGTAGTAAATTGAATACCTCTTAGAATATTGTCAATTTGTTCCGGATTCATACCAACTCCGGAGTCTTGAATGCTGAATTCAATTCCGGAATCTACTTGTGTAGCGCTTATGCTGATGACACCTTCCAAGGGAGTGAATTTTATGGCATTAGCAAATATGTTTCTGAATACGCTGTCAATCATATTATGATCCACGTAAAGGACGAGCTTAACCGGAATGTTCAAGTATACCATCTGGTTTTTCGCATTCAATGCATAATCGTGATTACTCAATTGCTGGCTAATGAGCCTGTCTACTTCGTAGGGAGCAAAGTTGACATTGAGCTCATCTTGTTGCGTCCGCGTCCACTGCAGCATATTGTCGAGCGTTTCCAGCGTTTTGGTAGCGTCGATTTTCAGGTTGTGAAGCAATGTCGATTGGTCCTCGGGGCTCAATGACATTTGCTCAATGACATCAACTACGCCTATCGTCTTTCCTATGTCGCCGCGGATATCATGCGACATCATACTGAGCAATTTGTCGCGCGTGCGCACGCTGCCAAGCATGATTTTATTTTGGCGTGCGTTTTCTTCGTTCTTGGCTTTCAACTCTTCCAGTATGGATTGGTTGAGACGAATGATGGTGACTACTATGTAAAGGCTGAATAGCAAGGCGCCGGAAAGATTGATAATCCAATAGAGATGAACGGTGTTGTCAACGAGTTCCAGATGATCGCGGTTATCGTGAAGCAGCAAGTAAAGCGGCAGACTGATGAGGCAAGCCAGTATGATGATGGTGGCATATTTTTTTTCACGAGAGTTGAAAGTGACTAGCGAACTAAGAGCGGTTGGAATTATAAAGGCCCAGGCAAAAACATGTTCAGAGTATATAACCGTGATGCCCATTATGACAGCCAGCGTATGAAAGTGCACGATCAGCTTAGAGGCTATGCTATACCCGGTGCGAAACATACGCAGGTAAATAGGGCTTCCTATAGCCAATGAAACACACATAACTGCCACCGGCCAAACACCTATCATTATATCAATCAAGAAGAGAATAGCACCAAAGACTCCCATTCCCATCAATAAAAGAGCATAGAGTCGTGCGGCTTTTATTTCATTCACAGATACCTCATCCGGGATGAAACGGTCAGCGAGTTTTTCCAAGCGAGGCTGCGGCGAAAGCATTCTATCGAGTTAAACGAAAATTTGACGAGCGAAATGTATGACAATCCATTGGAATGAACGGTAACATCAATCAAACATTCACAGCTATCTTGCATGCCATGAGAAAGTGGTTAGCAGGATTGTTTGTGCTCATGGCTTGTATGAGCGAGTCGTGCCGAAAGTCGTGCGACGAGAATGTGGTTGATCCTGCAATGGAACAACCGATCATACCGCCTGTCAGTAACGTAGATAGCTCCTTAGTTCAGTTGTCTGACTCCGTTTTACTATGGCTCGATAGCATGCAGTTGGATAACGGCTTAGTGGAAACCAGTTATCAAAGCAATTTGATTTCCTTGTATGATAATGCGCTGACGGCTTGTGCATTCATAAGCGCAGGTCAGCACGAGCGAGCTGCACGAATTCTCGACTTTTTCAATGCCCGTCTCAACTCGGAGATGCTTGCAGGTAGCGGTGGCTATTTTCAGTTTCGCAGTGCCTCGGGGCCACAGGGCAATCGATGGCTCGGCGATAATGCCTGGTTGCTCATTGCCATTCACAATTATGAGCACGCCACAGGCGACTTTCAGTTTGCCGAAATGCGCGATGCGCTGGAGTCGTGGATTCGCGGGCAACAGGATATAGACGGCGGAGTAAATGGCGGAACTGATGCCAGCGGCGCCGTGATCGGAAAGGTGACGGAAGGAATCATAGATGCTTTTAATGCCGTTCGCGGGTTTGATGAATTTCATGAAGGTGTCTTGTCTTACCTCGAGCAGGAACGATGGGATACAACTGATCAACTGTTGGTGTCGTGGCCCGGGAGCAACTACTACTATGCACTTGACAATTTTTCATGGGGATATTGCACGTTTGAAGGCTTTCCGGATAGGATGCTGCAAGATGCCGATCGATTTTTGAATACGCAGACTCATGTTCCAAATCAGCAACAAGTGCATGGCTATTGCTTCGATGAAGACCGCGATGCAATTTGGATGGAGGGCACAGCACAAATGGCTGTGGCCTATACCAAGGCAGGCAATAGTGAAAAGGCCAACTCCATTTTGCATGAAGTCGCTAAGACACGGCTGACACAATTCGGCTGGAGCGGCGTACGAGGAATACCTTATTCAACCAATCAAGGAACGGGCTATGGCGGCGGTTTGCTATGGGACAATGTTGATTCGCAACCTGCAACCGCAGCTAGCACCTGGTTCATCATGGCTTGCCATGAATTTGATCCGATGCAGGTGAACTATGCCAAGGCGATACCGGATAGTCTGCGGTTTTGGTAATAGCCGGTTGCAGTCATTGCGGATGTCAGATTACGAATGACAGATTACGGATTAC
>Ga0315905_10008884_pt1 | contig 10173 bp, 11 predicted proteins | sample LakEriMetagenome_5_FD_203522 | JGI IMG/M metagenome (GOLD analysis project Ga0315905, IMG submission 203522) | Freshwater fungal communities from buoy surface, Lake Erie, Ohio, United States - Buoy 4 MA121 | ecosystem: Environmental > Aquatic > Freshwater > Lake | place: USA: Lake Erie, Ohio... | reverse complement strand
TTTACGGAATTAACCAAGGAACACTGGATGTTGAAAATGAAACAATTTATTCGGCAGCATCTTGCACAACAAATGCGATAACGCCAATTTTAAAAGTTGTAAACGACAAATTAGGAATTGTAAAAGGACATATTGAGACGGTACATGCTTACACCAATGACCAGAATTTGTTGGATAACATGCATAAAAAACCAAGAAGAGGTAGATCTGCTGCGATAAATATGGTGATTACTTCTACAGGCGCAGGAAGCGCTGTAACCAAGGTAATTCCGGAATTAAAAGATAAACTTACAGCAAATGCGGTAAGAGTACCAACTCCTAATGGTTCATTGGCGATTTTGAGTTTAGAACTAGAAAAATCAACGTCAGTTGAGGAAGTTAACGCCTTGATTAAAGATGCAGCATTGAACGGTGATTTGGTAAATCAAATTTATTTCTCTTTTGATCCTGAATTAGTTTCTAGTGATATTATTGGAAATACATGTTGTTCGGTTTTTGATTCCAATGCTTCTATAGTTTCAAAGGATGGGAAAAATGTGGTTCTTTATTCTTGGTATGACAATGAGTTTGGTTATACTAAACAAGTAATTCGATTAGCCAAGTACATTTCTAAAGTACAGCGCGCGATCTACTATTAATTATGAGGCTCCGAGAGGAGCCTTTTTTGTATTTTTGAAATATGTCCGAAATTATAATTGCAATTGATGGTTACTCTGCTTGTGGGAAAAGCACATTGGCTAAGCAAGTTGCGGAGCATTTCGGTTACTTATTTATCGATTCTGGTGCCATGTATCGCGCGGTCACACTATTTGCATTACAAAATGGATGCGTGATCGATGGAAAGGTAAATGAAAAAGCATTGGTTGCTTGCTTACCGGATGTTCATTTGGAATTCAAGAAGGAGGCGGGGATTCCGAGAATTCACTTAAATGGTCGCGATATAGAAGATGAAATCAGGAAAGGTCAAGTTCCAAATTTCGTATCACAAGTTTCAGCAATTAAAGAAGTTCGTGAAAAACTGGTGAATGAACAAAGAGCAATGGCAACTCTTGGTGGAGTGGTAATGGATGGAAGAGACATTGGTACAGTTGTGTTTCCGAATGCTGAACTTAAGATATTTGTTACGGCCAGCTTAGAAATTAGAATCGAAAGAAGATTTCAAGAACTTAAAGCAAAGGGAATAATTGTAGACAAAAGCGAAATAGCTAAAAATTTAAACGAACGAGATCATATCGATACAACCAGAATTGAAAGTCCATTAAGACAAGCGCCAGATGCCATCTTATTGGATAATACACAATTAACGAAGGAGGAGCAGTTAAAATGGGTGGTTACCCATGTGAAATTTTTACTTAATAAAAATCTTTCCTGAAACCTATTGAAAAATTAAAAATCAATGGACTGTATAGATTTGTACTTTGTGCAGTGGCATTAGATGGTAAGGCTAAAAGAGAGTATGCCCCTGTTACATCCAAGTAAAAGGTACCAATAGAAGGGTCAGTATATTTAACACCACCTTGAAGACCAAGTAAAATACTTAAAATACTACCTTGAGACTCTTCCCCATTAGGAAGAGCATACTTCGATTTATCATAATAATCGTAATTTCTTTTTACGGTACTGTTCATTATCATAAAGCAATTTCCTCCGTATCCCGAAAATCCATTGTCGTAACCATTGCCAAGATAGTAGCGCGTGCCTCCTTCGATTGTGAGGTGGCTTAAGGAAGCAACATATTTTATCGGGAGTATGTTATTAAGATTGTCACTTAAATAAGTTATGGAGCTATCGTTTTCATTTTGAGGAAAATAGTAGCCTAATCTCGCGTACATGGTTAATTCATTACTCCGTGGCAATTCTCCACCAATGTGTAATCCGTAAAAATATTTTGGTTTACTGAATCCTTTCAAAAATCCTGTACCTCCGTTAACAGAAAACTGAGTTCTTGCAGTAGTTAAAACGAATAAACTTAGACAAAGTAATAAATAGAATCTCATTCTGTATGTTTTAAATAACAATTTTGATCGTGAGCACCGGGAAACAAACCAGCGCTCTTTAAAAATTCAGCAGCAATCACTGTACCAACAAATTTAAAGTTCTTTTTTAACAATTTAGTCCAATCGTCCATAGTTTTTCTTTCGTTAATAATTAACCAATGATAGAAACTACCAAATTCTTGTTGAATCTGCAGGATTTTTTGAGCATTGAAAATGATACTCAGTATTTTTATTCTATGTCTCACGATTTTCGAATTCGCTAAAAGTCTTTGAATATCTATTTCTGAAAAATTCGCAACTATTTCAATATTAAAAGAAGAAAAAGCGTCTCTGAAAAATGTTCTTTTCTTTAAAATTATATCCCATGAAAGTCCTGCCTGAAATATTTCTAAACAAAACCTTTCGAAAAGAACTTGGTCACTGGTAACCTTTTTTCCGTATTCTGTGTCGTGGTATATTCGGTGAATATTTGAGACGTCAAGTGATTTGCAATAAGAACAATAGGACATTTTTTCTTCAAATCTATGTATATTTACGTCATTAAATGAAAAAAAATATTCTCTTTTCTTTTGTTACTGCCTCGCTAACGTTCTTGGCTTATCAATTATTTCGAATTGAGACCTTTCATCATTTTAAAATAAAGCAAGAGGAAAATTTCCCTTTCGAATCAGGTTTTTATAATTTTAAAAATCACACTTTTCTTACTAACAATCACATAGACAGTGTTTTTTTCTTTGAAAAATTGACAAATTCAGAAAAAGAAGAAATTATGAGCTTAGTCTCGAACGAATTAAATACGGAAGAATTAACTGAAGAAGAAATTATTTCAACGAGAACCTCTACAAAAGGTATTGTTGTGGCAGACAATGTTTTATTTGTTTTGAGAAAAAATAATAAGCAATTTGAAATAGAAGATTCATATAATCTTGAAAAAGAAGAGGTGACCTATAAGGATATTTTTTACAGTGATTATCAGAATTTAATATACCTTTTGGGTGTTGATAGGTCAAGAAAAAATACCGTGATAAATACTTTTCAGCCGAATATTAACGAAATAAAGACCGTTAAATCATGGAAGATCGCTAATTCTGATATGTCTCCTTCTTCTATTTGTGTAGGAACAAAAGATAATTATGTATATGTAATGAGTAACTCAGGATTTTTGAAAATACTTAATGAGAAATACGAAGATTTTAACACTACTTATACATCCTTAATTGGTAAACAAGTGAAAATAAGATTTGAGGAGAATGGTAATTTGCAAACGCTAGTAGATTCTAAATTATTTAGGACCTATTGGGTAAAACTCCACCAGAATAAACAACTAGGTAAGTAATCTATTTCTTGCCATTGGACCTTCATTAAATAGTAAGTCCACCATTGATAGATTAGAAACAAACTTACTTGAAAAGCCTATAACTTGTTGATATACGAAACCAATATCGATGTTCCTTTCAAGAAAATTTCTAGTTAGAAGATTTTCATTATTTAAAACGAATTCTGTTGTTTCTATCAATTCAATTTTGATGTCTAGACTTTTACATAGGAAATAGAGTAATTCTGAGTTTTTATCGATTAAAAATTGGTGATTTTTATTAATTATATAGTCGAGTTCTTGGAAATAGTCCTCAAAATAAGGTGAAGATGCGTATGCTGTTCTAATTGCTCTAGAATGAAGTGTTTGCCAATTCGTAGAATAATCAATTTCTACTTCATTTGTTTTAAGCTTTTTTCCTTTTCCATGAACAACAGGTATACTTAATTGCTGAATTCCATTAGAGGTTAAAATCTCACATCGGTTTCTAAAGGTTTGTTTTATATAACTTTCATTTATCTCCATATAGAAATGAGAACCTAAAAATTCTTGAAAATAGGAGATCGAAGGAAGGTAAGCAGTAGGAAGTGGGTGCAAATTATTCAATGAGTTTGAAAATCCTATCCCAACGCACTCCCTTGTATGGGCTTTTTGAAAACCAGACAAGAGATGCTCTACCCACGATATGGTCTTCCGGTACAAATCCCCAAAAACGCGAATCTGCGGAACCATAGCGATTATCTCCCATCATCCAATAATAGTCCATTTCAACTGTGTAAGTAGTAGTTTTTTTTCCGTCAATGTAATATCCATCTTTTCTTTCTTCCAACGAATGACCTTCATATGCCGTGATAATTCTTCGGTAATACGGAATAGTTTTCGGAGTAAGTGTTACTACTTGACCTTCAAATGGTATTTGAATACGCTCAAAATGCGTGGTTGCATTGACAATATTTAAATCTTTCGGAAAAAAATCTAAATTTTTGATACGTTGGTAGTCCGTTAATTTAGCTTTGTCGAATTTCTCATCAAGCACTTTTGTCATTCTATTTTTCAAACCAGGAAAATCTTCCAATAAACGTTGTTTTTCGTTTTCGGTGAGATTTAAAACATATTCTCTTACTGGGATACTTTCTTGATTTGATCCTAGTTCCATGTATTCTCTGTATTCAATATCCATTCGAGTATGGCCTTGTTCATCGTTTTCTAAACCATAGGTCGCTTGTAAATCTGCAGGAGAGGGTAACATAAAGTCATCGCCCATTTTTACACGATATTTGAACGTTTGAAATTCAAAAATTTCCGAAGGCTGATCATTAATATACAATACTGCATTTTTAATTTCCATGAAATCTCCAGGTAATGCCACGCAGCGTTTGATATAGTTTTCTCTTTTGTCGACTGGTCGATAAATCAATCCAAAATGCTCAATTAAGGTGTTTTCCATTCCATCCCATGCGACCTTGTCTTCAGCTAAACTTTTTCTTGCCTTTGCTGTCCAAGTTGGGTATTCTTTAATAAATCGAGAGGCATATTTTTGTAAAAGTAACTCGCGTGCTTCCATTGTATAATATTGAGCAACATAACCTGGTTTAGATTTTTCTAGTTGAGACTTTATGGCGTAAATTTCGTTTTCGAACTGATCTATAAAGAGACGTTTGGCCTCATTGATAACAATTCCGTGGTAATCATGTCCCATTAGTCCATTAGGCATTCTGGGATCAAAAACGGCTGTGTCTCCTGAGGGGTAATTAAACACTACCACATCGTTTCGTTCAATGTCACCAAATCCAGGCAATCGAAAATAACTTCCTTTTTCGAAGGTAGTATACGACGGAATATTGATGAATGGTACGTTATTGTGAACGAGTGGGTGAGATAATGGTGTTACCGGAACTTTAGGGCCGTATGCCAATTTATTTACAAACAAGAAGTCTCCTACTAATAATGTTTTTTCCATTGAACCTGTGGGAATTTGAAAAGGCTCAAAAACATAAGTTCTAATGATTCCTGCAGCAATTAAAGCAAATAATATGGAATCTCCCCATTCTTTGACCCGCGATTTTTCACCTGGCTTATCGCGCGAAATAGCATCTAAAATTGTTGTAATGAGATGGCCAATAACAGGAATACATAAGAATAAAACGATATGATCTCCCCATTTTCGGTCTTCCACTTCTTTTGTGTTTGCCCAATTTGTTTCTTTTCCATAGGAAGTATTTTCTTTGCTAATTTTCCAATACAGGTAATATGGAAATAAAATACCTTGTAATGTATCAGTGAATGAATATTTCCCAAATCTTCTCAGCAAGGTAACATTCGCTACCATCATCATCACTAGGTGAACACCAGGAAATATTAGTAATAAACTCCAATAAGGCTTTCCAAGAGTAAATTTATAAAGTACAAAATAGTTATAGCCTGGAACGAGTGCTTCCCATTTTTCTCTACCAGCAAGAGGGAAAATTTTCCACCATTGCGAAAGATAAGGATTAACGAACAGAATAAATAAATAAAAATAAATAAATGGCATGGGTTATAAATTTAAGACATCGTTCATGGTAAATATACCTTTTTTATCTTTTAAAAACTCAGCTGCAATAACAGCACCGAGTGCAAAACCTTTTCTGTTTTTTGCTTCGTGTTTTAATTCTATAAAATCAATGTCAGATTCGTATTTGATAATGTGTGTCCCTGGAACTTCGGGCAATCTAGTGGCTTTTACAGGAATGGTTTCGTTGTTGCTTGTTTCATCGCTTAGAAGTTCCCAATTTTTGTATTGATCGAGTTCATTGACTAATCCATCAGCTAGGGTTACGGCAGTCCCACTCGGTGCGTCTAACTTTTGAACATGGTGAATTTCTTCGATGGAAACTACGTAATCTGAATGCTTGTTCATTAAGCGAGCTAGTAATTGATTTATTTTAAAAAAAATATTAACGCCAACACTAAAATTTGACGCGTACAACATGCTACCATCGTTTTTTTTGATGTATTCATTGAGTTCTGGAAGCTCATCAAGCCAAGCCGTTGTGCCAACTACAATAGGTGTTTTGGCATCAGCGCAACTTCTGATATGAGAAGATGCTAATTTAGGTTGGGTGAATTCGATGGCGACATCCGTTTCAGAATTTTTTAATTTTTCAATCGTTAAAGGATTGCTAGAATTGAATTTGGCACAAATTTGATGTCCTCTCTCCAATGCAACAATTTCAATTGCTTTGCCCATCTTACCATAACCAATTAACGCGATTTTCATGAGGCAAAGATAACGATTATTACCTGAATTTAATGTTAAGTCCTATACCCGCTTTGTCTTGAAGTATGAAGGGTTGAATGCGTAAACTTAAATCCTCGCTAACGTCAAATTTCAGAAAGTGAGCTTCAACACCGGCGTCAATAATTTGAATTCCGTATACAGCGAGAGATAATAGAACAAATAAATCTCGATTATTGAGGTATTGCTTTTGTAATGCGATCAATCCAAAATTGTCATAATTACTCCACTCAATTGCAGGTGGATTGCCATCTAATCTGTTATAATATTCCGTTTTGACATTGTTCTGAGCGCTGTGATTTTGGTAAATGAAATATCCGGCAGTTCCAAGACCACCATAGATTAACGGAACTTTCCAATAAGCTGGTTTTATTTTTTTTTGAGATAAGCTAGCATTTCTAATTTGTCCTGCTCCGGGAATAATTGCAGAAAACAACATGCTTTTCTTGTAAGGATGTTTTTCTTTTGAGGTAGAATCTGTTTGAGCAAATGAAGAAAATGAAATGCCAATTGCTAAAGAACAAACAATAACTAATCGATTCATTCGCTTTTTAGCAACGTAAGTAACTTAAGGTATTCTTTTTCATTTTTAAAATGAAGCACAAATTTTCCTTTTCCCTTCTCATTTTTGGCAAGTTCAACTTTTGAACGAAATCGATCGCTGAGGTAATGCGCAATCGCTTCAAATTCTGAATTTGTTGGATTTTTACTGGTTTTTTTGACAGAAGACGAGTTGTTTTTAACTTGTGAAACTAGTTCTACGCTTCTTACAGAAAGTTCTTCTTCGATAATTTTTGTAAGCATTTCGAGTTGCTCTTCTTCGGTAGACAAGGCAAGTAAGGCGCGGGCATGTCCCATGGTTATTTTTCTATCGCGAACTGCTGCTTGTATAGCGGCTGGCAACTTTAACAACCTCAAGTGGTTCGCTACATCTGATCGCGATTTTGAAATTTTTGTACTCAGCTGCTCTTGGGTTAAATCACAATCATCGATCAATCGTTGATAGGACAGTGCAACTTCTATGGCGTTCAAATTTTCACGTTGAATATTTTCAACAAGTGCCATTTCGAGCATGGCTTGGTCATTAGCAATTCGAATATAGCATGGAACCTCCGTTAAACCTGCTTGAGCACTCGCTTTGAATCTTCTCTCACCGGAAATTAATTGATAGCGATCTCTACCCATTTTTCGTACGGTCAACGGTTGAATAATTCCGTGTTCGGCAATGGAAGCGGTTAATTGCTCGAGTGCATCTACCTCAAACGTTGTTCTTGGATTAAAAGGGTTTGCTTCAATTTGTTCAATTGGAATCATGGCAATTCCACCCACGGGGCTCTCCGTACTAGAGGTAATGTCTGTTCCTGAATTTTGTAAAAGTGCACCCAAACCGCGGCCCAAAGCAGGATGCTTTTTTTGATTAGAGCTCATGGTCTATTTGGATGTTTTTTTCGTCGTTACCAATTTTTGTTAAGTTGTTCTTCTGTAATAGCTCTCTGGCAAAGTTCAGGTAATTGATAGATCCTTTGGACCCAGCATCGTACATGATGATGGTGTTGCCATGACTCGAAGCCTCACTCAAAGTAGTGTTCCTATGTATCACTGTATCAAAAACTAATTCTTGGAAATGCGTTTTTACCTCATCTACCACCTGGTTGGCTAAGCGAAGTCTTGTGTCGTACATAGTTAAAAGCATACCTTCAATTTCCAATTCTGGATTTAATCTGCCTTGAACTATTTTAATTGTATTTAAAAGTTTTGTTAAACCTTCTAAAGCAAAATACTCACATTGTACAGGGATCATTACCGCATCAGCTGCAACTAATGAATTAACTGTAATTAAACCCAATGAAGGCGAACAGTCGATAAGAATGAAATCATAGGAATCCTTGATTTTTTCTAATGCTTGTTTAAGTAAATACTCCCGTTGAGGCAAATTAATCATCTCAAGTTCTGCGCCTACAAGATCGATGTGGGAAGGAAGAATATCTAAATTAGGACTTTGTGTGGTCAGAATGACATCTTTTGGATGAACACCATTTACCAAACAGTCGTAGATATTTCGAACACTTTTAGGGTCAAAACCAGTTCCCGATGTGGAATTTGCTTGAGGATCTGCATCCACGATCAAAGTTTTATACTCTAAAACACCCAAACACCCTCCTAAATTGATACAAGTAGTTGTTTTTCCAACCCCTCCTTTTTGATTCGCAATTGCTATTATTTTTCCCATAATTCTAAATGTAAAGTTAAGGTAAAAACAAGAGTTAGTATATGGATTCGACCGATACTTTTCAACGTGATATCTACAGGTGGTGTTTATATCTTAGTAACTTTAGAAAGGAAATTCTAACACTTTTTAAATTGCAATTTGAATAAATTCAGTAAAAAAATGATTAATTTGTTAGTGTTATTGATGAAATATTTGTAATATTGCACCCCCAATTTAACGGGAAATTGAAAATTTGTAGAGATGAATATTATTAGAGAAATCCAAAACGAATTGTATACCACTAAAGAGTTTCCAAAATTTGGAGCTGGTGATACAGTTAACGTTTCATACAAAATTGTAGAAGGTAACAAAGAAAGAATTCAGCAATTTCAAGGAGTAGTTTTGCAACGAAGAGGTGCTGGAGCAACAGAAACCTTTACTATTCGCAAAATGTCTGGTAATATTGGAGTGGAAAGAATTTTACCTATAAACTCACCATTTATTGATGCTATTGAAATCGTGAAAAGAGGTGCTGTTCGTCGTGCGAGAATATTCTACTTCCGTGAGCGTACTGGTAAATCAGCAAGAATTAGAGAGAAGAAGAATTTTACTGTTGCAAAATAGTAAACAAATCAAAACATATGAAAAGAGGAAGAGATTCCTCTTTTTTTTTGCTTTATTTAAGGAATGAATTCAAATTCTGTTCGTCGGTTTTTTGCTCGGTTACTTTCAGATGAATTTGGAACACTAGGTTTACTCTCACCAAATCCAATTGCTTTTAATCTCTCTGCTTCAATCCCTTTGTTAATCAAGTATTCTTTTACAGCATTAGCTCTATTTTGAGATAACACAAGGTTTGCATCGTCTTCTCCAACATCATCCGTATGTCCGTTAATACTAATTTTTAGTGTTGGGTTTTTAATTAGGTAGGAAGCGAAACTATTCAAAAGAGCTTTGGATTTAGAATTAAGCTCGAAAGATTCAGTCGAGAAAAATATGTCAGCTAAACGATACGTTTTTCCAAGTTCCATTTTTTCTAGAATAAATTCACCTAATTTTAATTTTGAATCAAGCGCTAAGTCAAATGATTCTTTTTCAATTACTTTGGCTTGAAATGCATAATTTTCTTTACTAATACTTACTGTAACATCTTGTTTTTGATTCATTTTAACAACTGCGGCAAATTTTCCATCGTCGCCATTGACTTTGAATTGTTGTGTTTCACCATTTTCATTGTAACTAACATCAATTACCGCATCTTTAATAGGTGTTCCGTCTTCATTTTTTAAATCACCTTTGATAATGACAACCTCTTGGGGACGTGCTTCTTCGTATAAATCAAAGGAATAAATGTTCCATTCACCTTCTTTCAAGC
>Ga0315905_10008883_pt1 | contig 10173 bp, 9 predicted proteins | sample LakEriMetagenome_5_FD_203522 | JGI IMG/M metagenome (GOLD analysis project Ga0315905, IMG submission 203522) | Freshwater fungal communities from buoy surface, Lake Erie, Ohio, United States - Buoy 4 MA121 | ecosystem: Environmental > Aquatic > Freshwater > Lake | place: USA: Lake Erie, Ohio... | reverse complement strand
TTTGGCCTATTATTATTTGGTCTCTCAATATTTGGCCTATTATTATTTGGTCTCTCAATATTTGGCCTATTATTATTTGGTCTCTCAATATTTGGCCTCTTCAGAAAGTCTTTCCCAACCGTAGTTAGACTTTTTAAAGGTGTCAAGTCAATACTTGTTATTCCAGATTCGCTTAAAAAATTATTACCTATATTTATTACATTTTCAAAACAAGATAAATCAATATTTTTTAAATTACTTGACCTAAACAAAAAATAATCATCAATATATGTAACGTGTTTAAATGTTTTTGGAAATGTTATTTCAATAAGTTCATTACAATTACTTAAAAAATTTTTTCCAATTGTTTTAATATTTTGTAAAGGTGTCAAATCAATTGAAGTCAACTTTGTAGCAGATAAAAAATTATTTCCAATTGTTTTAACATTTGCGAAAGGCGATGGATCATCTTTTGTTAAAGGATAAAAATTAATTGAAGTCAATTTTCTACAACCATTTAAAAAATTATCTCCAATGTGTTCAATTTGTATCAAAGGAGATAAATCTATTTTTTCTATATTATAGAAAAAGCTATTATCAGTGTTTAAAGTTTTTAGCTTCGGAAGACTTTTTATAAAGTCAAAAGCTGTATCAGAATCTGGTATTCTAAATGTGTAGTCATTAACTTTATCAGAATTAGCACATATAGCTACAAATTTTTCAAAACTAGTTAATGATGAATATGGACTTTCTTTTTCAATATATATATTTATTCGTCGTCTCGTATCACTATCATATTTATTAGTGAATGATAATTTTAACAAAAGTTCATTAATAATGAATTGGATATCGTAATATATAACTTTTTTCAGCATATCAACTAGGACTTCAGAAGAAATATTATAATTTAAAACAAAATTTAAAAAATCTTTTGTATATTTTTTAATTTTGTTTTCTTGTTCTGTTTTTTTTGTTTCATGATTTAAAGAACCTCTAATTCTTTCTATATAGTCTTCATGTTCTGTTTCATCATTTAAACAATCTCTAATTCTTTCTATATAGTTTTCATGTTTATCTATAATCTTTGCTTTCAAAATATCTAAAAAGTAGGATTGATATGATTTTAACTTATTATTATTTTTGATATTTGTTGTGTTTTTTGGTAATGAAACATAAAAATGTCCTTGTTGCAAATGTACTGTAAATGTTAGACCCAATTTCGTCTTTATATATACCTCACCAATACCGTTTTTATTAAGTTCTGTAGTATCAACTTCTACAATATTTTTATTTATTAAGTCTTTCCAGGTTGTAACTCCTGGTAATAAATTATTAATCACTTGTAAGATATTTGGTTTTTCTTTATCTACTGATAAACCAGAATTAATTTCATACCCATATGGTTTATCTGCACTATCACAATGTTTCATAAACACTACATTATTCTGTGAATTTTTAATAATTAATTTACTCCACTCATTACGAGCTCTACTAGTTGATTGTGATGTAAACGTATTAAATTCTTTATAATAATTCTGCAGTTTAGATGTAGTGTCTGAGTCACTTTCTTTTTCTTTTTCTCCACTTTCTTTTTCTTTTTCTCCACTTTCTTTTTCTTTTTCTCCACTTTCTTTTTCTTTTTCTCCACTTTCTTTTTCTTTTAATAAAGATAAATCAAAAATGGTTCCATTAAAACATAATATATTAATTATATTTCGCACGGTGGTTTCACCACAGTCTGGAAATTCTGCATTTTTTTTACAAAAGTTTAAGGAAGTTTCTTGATTAAAAAGTGGAAAATCAACACTGAGATTTTTAATTATAATTTCTTCAAAACTAATAATCTTTGAAGTTTCATCAATAGATGTTTTTTTTTCTTTTATTAAAAGAGGTTCTGCTTCAGGAAAAAGTTGATTTACAATATCAAAAACTTCTTGAATACCTTTATAGTATTTATCAAATCCGTCATTATTATCCACTTTCCACCATAAACAAAATAATATCATATGAAAAGCAAAAACATCGTTATCATTAAGAGGGATATAGCTATTGAATTTTGAAATGCATTTTATAATATTAGACAATTTTTCCTGTAAATCTGTATGTAATTCTTTATTTTTTTTAATAGAGTATAATTTTTTATCATACATAGTACCTAGTATATATTTAGTATTATGTAATGTTACGATTTTTTCATCATCGGACGTAGCAATCATATTTACATATTTTAACGCAATATAGTTACCAATATCAGTTAGCGTAACGGTTTTATCCATTAAATCATTTGTCGGTTTTATTAATGTAGTTTCACCATCTTGTTTACACGTTTTTGTAATAAGTTTTGCATGATTTTCAGGAACATTATCAATTGTAACCTTACTTTGTTTTAGAAAAAATATATTTGGTATATAACCAATTTCACAATATATTAAACCATAAATAGGATTCATATACTCTTCCAGTTTAGGATCAGAAAATCGATTTAAATTTTCTGGAGTCACATCGTGTGGTTTATCTCCGCCTTTATACAAAATATTACGCATATATTATACTGACAGAAAGAAAACTGTCGATTTAACTAAAAGTCTATAAAAAAAAGACATTTGTCTTTTACTTTGATTAATTAATTAAATAAACACTTTTTATAAATTTTTATATACACATTTAATTACTTTCTACACCATACTCATCATCATAAATATTAATAACATAGCTATCTGGATTATGGTCATCAACATATTGTTCATCATCATAAACATACTCATCCTTCTCTTCATCATTCTCTTCGGGAATCGTCTTGATTGTAAGTTTCTCAACATTATATCGTGCAATTCTTCTTGCGACAATCTCAAGTTCATTTGGCTCCCATAATCCAACAATCTCTCCCTCTTCGGGAATATACTTACCTAGATGCACATCGAGTAACCGCTTCACGCTTTGTTCAACCAACTTCTTCTTAATCTCATAGACATCAACGAGGTCCTCGAGCATAAAATCGGCGGCGGAAACTCTCTGCATTTTATTAATAATACGTTTTTAACAATTCGAACACTTAATATATTTATATAATTTATGTCTTTTGTAAAAATACAAAAAAAGTTTTCAATTTTAAGGGGAACCTACAGTTATTCAGAGCTTCGCTTCTCTTACGCCCTTTGACCCCTCCCTTTAAAGGAACTCGTCGTATTAAGAGAAGCAAAGCTTCTCTTAATTCCATACTAAAAAAGGGAAGGTTCATAAGGAAACCTACGGTTTCCTTATTTTTTTGGTAACTTTGTGATTTTTCACCTGTTCCTTTCGGGTTGCTTTGCTTTTCATTTTGGAAACCATATCAAACAGTTTGTCAAATAGGTCATCATCAATCGTTTTTGATTTTACCACTTTATAAAAATCATGCAGAACATCAGTATTATCATAATATAATCCAAGTGGTATTTGTGTATCAGTAAAAATACTTGAACCACCTCCCTCCATTATTTGATTATCAATATTCATATTTAATAATTCAGGAATGCTGTATCCGCCACTCATATTATCGTCAAATGCATTTATGGATTTTACAAGCTTACTCATATAGTATATTATTATACCTTTTATAGGAATAACAAATGCAATCGTTTAAAATAAAACAATCGAATGTTTTATTTTAGAAGGGGTCAAAGGGGATGGAATCCCCTCACACAGTTATTTATCCACTAATTGTTGCGATTAATTGTCGCCATCAGTTTCATATCCACTAGTGTCTTTAAATCGCCTTCGCAAATCGTTGGATTTTTTGATTTCTCTCTTATCTTTCAAATGTTTTATAATAAGCGAAACTTTCTCTTTGTCGGATATAATTTCACCTAAACATTTTTCAATGTATCCAAAAGTGAGTGCAGGATATTCATTTTTATCATAGAAAGAAATTGTACTGTCTCCAATCTCTATCTTTTTGTTTTCTAAACCCTTGGTTTTCATGAATTCGCAAATAGTGGAACTGATTTCCGCTTTTTGGCTACGCATCTCTTTCAACTCCTGATTTGATGCTCGAATCTTGTTGTCAAGAATTGCCCATTTGCGCACACTTTGTTCGAAATCCTCGCGACCCAACATTATAATATTTATTGGTCAAAAGATCTCATTCATTTTCCGCCTCTCTGCTTGCGACTCTTGCGACCACCATTATGTCTCTTCTGACTCTTATTCTGTCTCTTCTGTCTCTGACTCTTCTGTCTCTGTCTCTTTCCACCCTTCATTTGAGGAGCAGAAGCTAATGGGTTATGTTGCACAATTGCACCATTTGCACCAGCAGTCTGCGAACCCGCATCTCCATAAGCAGCTTTGCCATATTCGCCTGTAGTAAAAGATAATACCATTGTTATATAATATTACCCAAGATATTTGTGTCCAACTTTGACAATCGTTTATGAATGTGAATCAGATAAAACAAAGTTCCTAAAACTGCCAGAAATAAAAGACCGCAATAAACCAGTATTAGTAAAATGTAAAAATAGATTTCATTATAAATAATTACTCCAAACGGTTTTAATATTTGTTTGATTTCATTCCGAATGTTGTCGTTCTGCACCAAATCATAGATGGCGGATTTCATTTGTTTATTTGGGTATTTTTTTATAAGTAGGCGAACGTAGGGGGATGAATTTTTCCTTTTAATTATAAAAAATAAAGGGAGGGGGTTGCAGGGGGCGGAAGCCCGAAGGGCTGAATCCGTAGGTTCCCCTGCGCGTATAATCCGCACATTGCATTTATCATTGATAAAATATACAATGGGAGATATATTTGACACGAATTCGGACTTTCCGTTTGACAAAATAAGTTTAATTACGCCTACCAGCATTTCGGGCGGAGTTCATTTTAGCAAAATATTAATCAATAAAAAACAACTTTATATACAAAGTCCTAAATGCAAGACCAAACAAGGCATTGTTAAATCCGGTAAAAAAATCCACGCTGACCTGATTTTCTCAAATGACGACGAAGAATTCATCCAATGGATTGAAATGCTTGAACTCACAATTCGCAAACACATTTTCACAAATCGAGAGAAATGGTTCGACATGGATATGGATGAAGACGACATTGAAAGTTATTTTACACCTACTGTCAAAATATTCAAATCTGGAAAACAATACATTATGCGAGTGAATGTGAGTCAGCGCATCGGGAGTCCGCCTTTAAAAATTTACGATGAAAATGAGGTGGATGTAGAGATGGAATCCATAAATGAAAATACGCAAATGATAACCATTTTAGAGATACAGGGGATTCGATGTTCTGCAAAGAGTTTTCAGATTGATGTTGAGCTTAAACAAATTATGGTTCTAAAACCAATGAATCTTTTTGAAAAATGCATCATAAAAACTAAGGAAAAGGATTTAGTAAAAAAAGACTCAGACACAATCAAAATTTCCACAAATCTTGTAGTAAAAGACGAAGACTCTGTTCCTAACCCGGTTCATGAACCTGTAGAAGACCCTGTAGAAGACCCTGTTCCTAACCCGGTTCCTGAACCTGTAGAAGACCCGGTTTCTGACCCTGTAGAAGACCCTGTTCCTGACCCTGTAGAAGAACTCAAGACCGACGATATTTTAGAAATAAATCTGGATATTGATGAAATTGAAAATTCAGAGACAATCCATTTGAAAGAAAAAACGGAGGTCTATTATCAAATGTATAGAGAAGCAAGACAAAAAGCCAAACTTGCAAAATCTTTAGCGCTTTCTTCTTATTTAGAAGCCCGGCGAATCAAAAATCTGTACATGCTGGAAGATATTGACGACAGTGACGAAAGTGATTTAGAAGATTTAGAAAATTAATAGCAAATATTTTATCAATCCGTAATATATAACCAGCACAATGTTTTCTGAAGCGTTAAAAAGTATTCAAAGCGGATTTTCTAAATTTGTAACTCCCCAAAGATTGTTCATTCTTATTGTTTTTGCAGTTCTGGCTTGGTTGCTACTTTCTTATTCTGGTTCCAAATCATTTAGTCTTGATTCGATGGAGACAGGAACTAATAGTGCTCCTGCTACTGCTACTACTGCTGCTAGTGCTTCTGCACCCGTTACTGCTGCTATCGCTTCCATTGCCAATCCCAATGAGCTTTTGCCTACCGACGCCAACAGCCAGTGGGCTGCCTTGAACCCTGTCAACATGAACCAGGGATCAATGCTTAATGGCGATATGTTGCAGGCTGGATACCACATTGGCCTTGACACCATTGGCCAGACTTTGAAGAACCCCAACCTTCAACTGAGAAGCGACCCCATCATCCCTAAGCAGGATGTTGGCCCGTGGAATCAGAGCACTTATGAGCCCGATTATGGACGCATTCCTTTGGAGATTGGATGTGCCGCCCCCCAGTAAGGGAAACCAAGGTTCGCTTATGAACCTTCCCTTAATGGTGAAGTCTATAATTCCTGTTTTAGTATGGGATTATAAGGGCGGAAGCGAAGCTGAATCGACGAGTTCCCTTAGTTAAATAATATTCTTAATGTTTTTTATGAATGTTATACCAAGTTATTGTTTTTTTAATAATATTAATTGTTTATAGCCAAATTATGTTTCAATTAAAAAAAGGCGACGACCTAGAAATATACGAAACCGATTTCACAAATAACAAAGAATTGAATGATAGTGCCAATCTGAAACAGCCGTTCCTCTTTTCATTTAGCAATTTTGACAATACATTGAAAGACATTGGGTTAAGACAGCTTATTATGGATTACGGCAGTTTCGACGTCTTTGTCAAGGATAACCATGACTATTATGCAGACAAGCCATCCAACAGCATTGTTCTCACCTTGAATGCCACCAGCACACTTATGAAAACTGACCCCGACGCCAAATATTACAGCGACAACAATCAGCATTTCATTGAGGAAACCGGTATTGAAAAATACTATAACCAGTTCGACAAATATTTGAAACCGACATTTAATGTTTTCAGCAAATACGATGTGATTTTTGGTTCAGCCGGTGTAACTACGCCTCTCATTTACCACACATATGAACGCAGGTACCTTTATTTAACCAGTGGTAAAATTCAGGTGAAAATGACCCCATGGCGGAGCACCAAGTATGCAGTCATCAATAAAAATTACCGGGATTACGAGTTCAGTTCGCCCCTCAATGTTTGGAAACCGCAACCGCAATATACGGGGATTCATAAAATGAAATTCTTGGATTTCACCGTGCATCCCGGGCATGTATTGTTTATACCGCCGTTTTGGCATTACAGTATGCAGTTTTTGAAAGAGGAAAGTGAAGAGAACCATTTGGTTCATGTCTTTAATTATGGGTCCGCAATGAACGTTTTGTCCAATGTCTTCAATTTGGGGCACCATTATTATGACAAATTTGTATCAAAAAAAATAAGTGTAAAAGCGGATGATTCTTTATCACCAATTTAAAATTCTTCATCTTCTTCTTCTTCTCCTTCACCGGTAACTGACCGCATAACGGTTGCAACTCTTCCCAAATAATAGGGCGTCTCCTCTGAAACATCATGTGAATCCATGAAGTCATCTAAGGAGATATTGTTGTTTAAAAGTTCTTCTTCTTCTTCAAACACGTTCTGACTATGCCAAGCACGTGATGGTTTAAATCTGGGGGTATCCGAAACATTGTACAACCTTTCCTCACCTTGCGATGTCTGTCTTGAACAAGAATACATGTGTCCAAACTGTGTCCCTAATGTCCGGTATGTAATCACTATATCGTCGCACAAATTTTTTATCAATGCATCATTTGATTCCTTCATGTATGCTTTCATTTCGGCAACAATTTCCTTCATCTCTTTTTTCAACTCGATTATTTCGTCTCTGTTCATTTTCAGATTTACGCACTTTGCCTTGAACAGGATTTCCAATGTTTTTTGGCGGTAAATAATCTTTTGCAAATCCTCCGATTTACTAGTGCTTCCGCACACCGTCAATTCAACCGGTTCTCCAAGCAAATTGGTTCCACACATCATGATTTGCATATCCTCTTTTTTCGACGACATTATGTGAAATGTCTTCTTTGCTTCGCCCGACATATTTCCCACAAATATTTCGGTTTTCCATTCGTTTGTTTTCCAGTCATACAATGTTCCACCGACGATTCTGATATAAACGTCTTTTAAACAATTGTAGAGAATACCGTCCAATATCTCTCCATATGCATTTCCGGATTTCTCCACTTTATCTACAAAATAGTATGCGCTGTTTTTGGTTTCACTTAATGTTGCAAATATTTTTGGATTGTGTTCTAAACCAAAACCCACAAACGTATTGATTGCGTTTGGATCTACGTGCTCGGCCAATTCTGCGGGTTCTGTAATTCCTACGTTGGCATCGCCGTCGCTCATGAATATATTGTGGCGGTTGATTCCAGACGAATGCATTGATTTCAGCGCAACACCAATATCGGTTCCGTTGTTGGGATAAACCTTATCAATCTTGGGTATCAATTCATCCAGGATGTCTTCGGTCACAACCGTTTTGTCAAATATGGTTTCAACATCCACATTGAACGTTTTCAAACTGATTTTTACATTTCCCTTGATGCAATTCTTTGCGACAAACCGCAAAATATTTTTGGTGACGTGCTTGATTTGGTGCATCTTGGTTGTTCCGTCTCCGCACATATCGTCCATTGACCCGGAATTGTCTATCATCAGGTTTATCTCTTGGTCCGCTTCCGTGATTTCAACCTTTTCCAACTCTATCTGAAAAACGCCAAAGTCGCTGTCGGTGTGGGTCTTGATTTCAAAGTTCTTAAAATATGCCATTTTATTCTGTTTCTTATTTGTGTATTTAAAAATAAGAAAATAATTATTTTTCAATTTTAGGAGAACGTAGTTCCCCTATGACCCCTCCTTTTTATTTAAGCTTGTTTAGTATGGGGTCATAGGGGAACGACGAGTTCCCCTAGCAAATCTTGTACGTCTTCTTTGACACATATTTATATCCAATCTCTATGAGTTCGCTTCCATAATCAAAGTTCATCGAACTATAGTCCGATAAATATTCCGGTTTTACATAATATTTATTTATCTCTCCAATCGGTTTTAAACAATCTTGGTTCATGGTTATCAATGGATTATTGAAATTGCTGGATACTACTTCGAACGTTCTTATCAACATATCTTTGAGCGAAGTGATTGGCGAATTATCATATTTGAACCCTTCATACGGTGTGATATAAGTGATATTCAAATAACCTCCGTGTTCTACTTGCAACAATTCATTAGAGACTGTGCCTCCGTCTGCGTATAAATAACCATTGTATTCGATCGGTGGGAAAATGCCTGGAATCGCCGAGGAGGAAAGGAGCAGGAGAACTTTATTTATGTTGTCGTTATCGTTGAATGTGTAAACATCCAGATTTCCACTATATAAATTGGTTGCGCCAATTAGGGTTTTTACAACCGGTTCGTTGGGCATTTTGTCAATGATTGCAGTTAATGTCTTCTTTAAAGGAGTCGTGTTTAAAACAGAGACGCCCGTGGTTGGCAATAGTTCAAACACCATTCGATTGCGCATATCTCCATAAAGTTTCTCTGCGAATCGGATTCCAGTATTCAAATCTTTGTAGTAAGAGAGAAACCCGGAATTAAGCGCTCCTGCGGAAATACCAGTATATAAATCGTATGTTTTGACTGGATCCCTTTCCACAATGTATTTTGCGATTCCGATTTCGACCGCGCCGAACGAACCGCCACCGCTAAATGAGAGCTGATTTAGCGAAGCAACTTTTGTCAATAAACAAGCAATTATGATTATGCAGAACATTATAATAAAATGAAATATTATTTTTATTATAATTTGTAAAGGAAACCTACGGTTTCCTTTTTTTGCTTCGCTTATACCTTCCCTTTTTATTTAAAGTATTTAAACAACTGGCTCCTCAGCAATAGACTCCTCAACAACAGGCTCTTCAGCAACAGACTCCTCAACAACTGTTGTTTCCTCGGCTAACCTGGCTTCCTCAGCTAATCTAGCCTCCTCGGCTAATCTGGCTTCCTCCGCTAATCTGGCTTCCTCGGCTAATCTGGCTTCCTCCGCTAATCTGGCTTCCTCGGCTAATCTGGCTTCCTCCGCTAATCTGGCTTCCTCAGCTAATCTGGCTTCCTCCGCTAATCTGGCTTCCTCGGCTAATCTGGCTTCCTCCGCTAATCTGGCTTCCTCGGCTAATCTGGCTTCCTCA
>Ga0315905_10008882_pt1 | contig 10173 bp, 6 predicted proteins | sample LakEriMetagenome_5_FD_203522 | JGI IMG/M metagenome (GOLD analysis project Ga0315905, IMG submission 203522) | Freshwater fungal communities from buoy surface, Lake Erie, Ohio, United States - Buoy 4 MA121 | ecosystem: Environmental > Aquatic > Freshwater > Lake | place: USA: Lake Erie, Ohio... | reverse complement strand
AATTGTTGAAAATCAGAAAAGCAATTTAAAAATGATTACAAATTACTCGCGAATTGGATTCCTGCGCTGAGTAAAAAAATACTGCTTCCATTTCATCCAGAATGCAGCGATGAAATACAGAATCACAGGTGATCCCATCGTAAAAAAAGAAATGTAGATAAAGTATTTACGTATTACCGTAGATGCGATTCCTAGCTTTTCTCCTAATCGAGCGCACACTCCAAACAATTGCCACTCCACAAAATCTTTAAAACGATTCATATCGCTAAAATTAACCTGTTTTTTCCGTGTATACAAGGACTGATTTGATTAATTTTGCCGAAAATTTCAAGCTCAGCTCAATAGCTGAACAACCGTTCACCTCATAAATTTTTCCTTATGGCTTTTGACATGAACATGATTCGGAAAGTATACCAACAGTTTCCGGAACGTATTGCCGCTGCTCGTCAAGTAGTTGGTCGCCCGCTTACGTTGACTGAAAAAATATTGTATGCGCATCTATGGCAAGGAAATGCCACAGACACCTTTGAACGTGGTAAGTCTTATGTTGACTTCGCGCCAGATCGTGTTGCTATGCAGGATGCAACTGCACAAATGGCATTACTTCAATTCATGCAATCCGGTCGTCCTACCGTAGCGGTTCCCAGTACCGTTCATTGTGACCACTTGATTGAAGCCAAAGTAGATAGCAAAACTGATTTAAATCGCGCAGTGAAAGAAAGCAGTGAAGTCTATGATTTCCTCGCTTCTGTTTCTAATAAGTATGGTATCGGATTCTGGAAACCCGGCGCAGGTATTATTCATCAGGTAGTTCTTGAAAATTATGCTTTCCCTGGTGGAATGATGATTGGTACAGATAGTCATACTGTTAACGCAGGCGGATTAGGCATGATTGCGATTGGTGTAGGTGGTGCCGATGCCTGCGATGTTATGGCCGGATTACCTTGGGAGTTAAAAATGCCAAAATTAATCGGTATTAAACTGACAGGTAAGCTGAGTGGATGGGCTGCTCCTAAAGATGTCATTTTAAAAGTTGCCGGAATTCTCACGGTAAAAGGTGGTACCGGAGCGGTAGTTGAATACTTTGGCGAAGGTGCTGTTGCAATGAGTTGCACAGGAAAAGGAACTATTTGTAACATGGGCGCTGAAATTGGAGCAACCACTTCAACCTTTGGGTATGACGAAAGTATGAGTCGCTATTTGAAAGCCACCGGAAGAGACGAAATCGCAGAAATGGCTGATCAAATAAAAGAACACCTGACAGGAGATTCAGAAGTTTATGCGAATCCTGAAAAATATTTCGATCAGGTAATTGAAATCAATTTGAATGAACTTGAACCTCATTTGAATGGTCCATTCACTCCAGATTTAGCCACACCGATTTCTCAAATGAAAGCCGCTGTTGCTGAACACAACTGGCCTGCTAAAATTGAAGTTGGTCTTATTGGAAGTTGCACCAACTCCTCTTATGAAGATATTAGCCGGGCTGTCAGTTTAGCCAAACAAGTCGCAGAAAAAGGACTCAAATTAAATGCTCAATTCACCATCACTCCCGGATCAGAGCAAGTTAGATACACCATCGAGCGCGATGGTTTCATGGAAGTGTTCAATCAAATTGGAGCCACTGTTTTTGCGAATGCATGTGGACCTTGCATTGGCATGTGGGATCGTTTAGGTGCAGAAAAAGCTGAACGCAACACCATTGTACACAGTTTCAACAGAAACTTTGCCAAGCGTGCGGATGGCAATCCAAATACCTATGCTTTTGTTGGATCACCGGAAATGGTTACTGCAATGGCAATCGCAGGAGATCTGACTTTTAATCCTTTGACAGATACTTTAATCAACGATAAAGGAGAAGCAGTGAAACTAGATCCTCCAAGTGGTGAAGAACTACCCGTGAAAGGCTTTGCAGTAGAAGATGCCGGATATCAAGCACCTGCCGAAGACGGAAGCGGTGTTCAGGTGATGGTTGCACCGGACAGTAAGCGTTTACAATTGTTGGAACCGTTTGCTGCCTGGGAAAAAACTGATCTGAAAGGTTTGAAACTGTTGATCAAGGCCAAAGGAAAATGTACTACCGATCATATTTCAATGGCAGGCCCATGGTTGAAATTCAGAGGACACCTTGATAACATCAGTAACAACATGCTGATTGGTGCAGTCAATTATTTCAACGAAAAAACTGACAATATTAAAAACCAGCTAACAGGCGAATATGGCCCTGTTCCTGCCACACAACGTGCCTACAAAGCCGCAGGGGTTGGTAGTATTGTAGTTGGAGATGAGAATTACGGAGAAGGATCTTCCCGCGAACACGCTGCTATGGAGCCTCGTCATTTAGGCGTTCGAGCAGTATTGGTAAAATCATTTGCACGTATTCATGAAACCAATCTGAAAAAACAAGGTATGTTGGCCCTGACATTCAATGATAAATCAGATTACGATAAGATTCAGGAAGACGATATCATTGATATCATTGGACTGACCAGCTTTGCCCCAAATCAACCATTGCAAATGATGCTGCATCACTCAGATGGTAGTGTTGATACGATCTTGGTGAATCATTCATACAACGATCAGCAAATCGAATGGTTTAAAGAAGGTGCTGCGTTGAACATTATTCGTAAAAATGTCGGATTGAATTAATCAGAATTAACAAATGCTCAAAGGCGAAACTCAAAAAGTTTCGCCTTTTTTAATAGAAATGGATAATCTTAGAACTGATGGTGCAATTAGTTGTTACATTTATCTAAACTTCAGATTTCATGCGAAAAATAGTGGTAGCTATAACCGGTGCAAGCGGGTCGATCTATGCTGATTTACTCATTAGAAAATTACAAAATCTGCGAGGACAGATTGATCAGATAGCAGTTGTTATGACAGAAAATGCCAAAACAGTTTGGCAGACAGAACGTAATGACACATCATACACAGATTGGGAAGTAAACCGATACAGCACCATGGATTTCAATGCGCCATTTGCGTCCGGTTCCGGACAATATGATACCATGATTATTGTGCCATGCAGCATGGGAATGGTTGGTCGCATCGCACAAGGCATTTCAAATGACCTGATTACACGTGCCGCCGATGTGATTTTGAAAGAACGTAGAAAGTTGATTTGTGTGGTGAGAGAAACGCCCTATAGTTTGATTCATCTGAAAAACATGACAGCAGTCTCTGAAGCAGGCGGAATCATCTGTCCTGCAACACCTTCATTCTATAGTCAACCTCAAACCATTGAGGCCGTAGCTGAAACTGTCGTAGATCGTGTGATTGACCTGGTAGGCTTGAATCAAGATGGTGTATACAGATGGGGAGAATAAATAATGATTGAAGGTCATTCAATTTTAACCTCGCAGAAACGACTGTATTTTCTTCAAATATGAAAATACAAGAAGCCTAAAAACTGAATCGCTCAATCATTAATTCCCCTTAATTGCCGCGATTCCAGGCAATGTCTTGCCCTCAAAATATTCGAGCATAGCACCGCCGCCTGTTGACACATAGCTTACCTTGTCGGCAAGATGGAACATGTTTACAGCAGCAACACTATCTCCACCACCCACCAAACTAAATGCTCCTTTTGATGTAGCTTCTGCTACTGCAAGTGCGACGGATTTAGTTCCATTTTGAAATTTTTCCATCTCAAAAACACCCATAGGTCCATTCCACAAGATCGTTTTACTTTTTAGAATTACTGCAGTAAAGTCGGTAACTGCTTTTTTACCAATATCCAACCCCATCCAACCACTTGGTATTCCAAAGCTTTCTGCATTGGTGGTTTGCGCATCCGCTGCAAATTTATCTGCTATAGTGCTATCCATGGGTAAATGGATATTCACTCCTTTTTCCTTTGCCTTCTCCAAAATATTCAACGCTGTTTGCAAACGATCATCTTCACACAACGAATTACCAATTTGCTTTCCTTGTGCTTTCCAGAATGTGTAAGCCATTCCCCCTCCTATGATAATATCGGTAGCACGATCCAGTAAATTCTCTATGATCAGAATTTTATCTGACACTTTAGCTCCACCAATAATTGCGGTAAACGGTTTCTCTGATTGATGTAAAACGCGTTCTGCACTCTGAACCTCTCCTTCCATTAACAACCCGAATAGTTTATGATTCGCATCAAAAAAATCAGCCATTACCGAGGTTGATGCATGCGCTCTATGAGCAGTACCGAAAGCATCATTCACATAAACAGAACCAAGCTTACTCAATTTTTCAGCAAATGCTTTGTCACCCTTTTCTTCCTCTTTGTAAAAGCGAAGATTCTCGAGTAATAATACTTCTCCGGGTTTCAAAGCTGTTGCTTTATCTGTAGGTTCTTGACCAATACAATCAGATGAAAAATGAATGATTGATCCAGGCAATAATGTTTGTAAGTGCTCCAATAAATGACGCAAAGAGTATTTGTCTGTCGGACCATCTTTGGGTCTACCCAAATGACTCATCAAGATCACACTCCCCTGTTCTTTCAAAATTTTTTGAATGGTAGGAACTGCGGCACGCATACGGGTGTCATCGGTTATCTGTAATTGATCATTCAATGGAACATTAAAATCTACACGCACTAAAACTTTTTGACCAGTGAAGGAAAAATCATGAAAAGAAATCATTTCTATTAATTTTTTAGGTGATGTTAGAAGGTGTTATATGATCAAAAAAAAATCAAGTACAATAATGCACTTGATTAATTTTATTCGTTAAACAAATGCGCATTATTTAATAAGCCCTGCGAAATGCTGAACCGTACGAACAAGTTGAGAAACGTAGCTCATTTCATTGTCATACCAACTCACTGTTTTAACCATTTGCTGTCCACCCATACTCATCACTTTAGTTTGGGTAGCATCAAATAGAGATCCATAGTGAATACCAATTACATCACTGCTTACAATTTCATCTTCAGTATATCCAAAACTCTCGTTGCTAGCTGCTTTCATGGCAGCATTGATAGATTCAGCCGTTGCAGGTTTTTCTAAAATTGAGTATAGTTCAGTTACTGATCCGGTAATGACAGGTATACGCTGTGCACCACCATCCAGTTTGCCTTTCAATTCGGGAAGAACCAAACCAATCGCTTTCGCAGCACCTGTGCTGTTTGGAACGATATTCGCAGCCGCAGCACGTGCACGACGCAAATCACCTTTAGGGTGTGGAGCATCCAAGGTATTTTGATCATTTGTATATGCGTGGATCGTGCTCATGATACCAGTTACAATACCGAATTGTTCGTGGAGGACTTTAGCCATCGGAGCCAAACAGTTCGTTGTACAACTTGCACAACTTATGATGGTTTCTGTTCCGTCAAGAATACTATGATTAACATTGAACACTACCGTCTTCAAGTCTCCAGTTGCAGGTGCAGAAATCACAACACGCTTTGCTCCTGCTGCAATGTGGGCAGCGGCTTTGTCTTTATCTGTGAAGAACCCTGTACTCTCAATAACGACGTCTACGCCATGATTTCCCCAAGGAATTTGAGCAGGATCTTTCTGCGCATATATGCGAACAGCATGACCATTTACAACAATAGAATCTTCCGTATGCGTTACCGTTTCTTGAAAACGACCTTGCGCACTATCGTATTTTAGCAAGTGAGCCAGGGTAGCCGGACTGGTTAGGTCGTTGATCGCTACTACATCGATTCCCTGCATGTTATAAATCTGACGAAATACCAATCTGCCGATACGGCCAAATCCATTGATGGCCACTTTAATGTTGCTCATGTGTTCAATTTTGTGTTGATGCAATGTTTTTACGGGCGCAAAAATACAGTTTTAAAGCCAAAAGCGTAAAAAGTAAAACCAGAAGTCGTTCAAACATTCATTAGTACTGAATTAGAAAATAATATAAGATGATTAAAACAATGGGATAAACAAATAAAGTTCCAGCGAAAAATCAAATACTATTTAATTTTAGAACGTGTTCGTTGCGCTAATATTTGATTTTTAAATGACAAGATTAGTTAGTTTTCTCTGGCTGATTCGTCTCCAATTTTGCCGGGTCAGTCTCCTTATTTTCTTTTTGAGATGAATTAGATTCTGCTTGTGTATTGCTTTTTATCTGATTCGACTGATTATTTTGAGTATCGGGATTGATTATGGAAGTTTGAACATCCACTTCACTTACAGACATTTTTGATGTGGTTGTATCAGTAGAAGGAGTTGTATGCGAACTGGAATCTGTCTCTGATATTGATTGAACATTCGTATTCGTTGCTGTTTTTTGATCCGTTTTTTTCGCTTTCGATTTTCGAGGCGCAGAAGAATCTTTTTTGTTTGGCTTTGTTTTCTTGCGTGAATCTACTTTTTCATCCAAAATATCTTCCTGAGTATTTTTAGTTTCCAACGCAGAAGAATCCGTATTCAAATTGACTGCAGGTGACACTGAATCTGTAATTGCAGTAGAAACTGAAACCGAGTTTGAATTTTCCTTGATTGAAGATTTTTCTTTTTGGGAAGATTTAGACTTCTTTTTTGTTTTCTTCTCTTTATTCAACCAATCATCTTTTGAAGAATCTTCAGCACTGATTTGTTGAAGTGAGATCGATCCGCTGTCTATTGAATCTCCTAGGGATGAGCCAAGTTTTTCTTGATTTTCACCTTTATTTTTTTTCTTTCCAGTTTTGCTTTTTGAAATTTCTTTTTTTGGAGAAACCTGCTTGCCAAGCGAATCAACGGAGATTATCGGATTTCCGGTAGAATCTACCGTCATTTTAGCTATTTGCTTAAGCTCTTTCTTTGATTCCTTCTTCTTTTTTTTCTTCGCTGCATTTTTTGCTTGTTCGGCTGCTATTGATTTTGCGCGATCTTCATCATAAGTGTCTCGGGCGTGTTGAATGACGAAATAGTAAGTGCTTGGCATCAACCCTTGTATTGCAGTTATTTTCAATTGAAACAACCCGTCTTTGCTCCACTCGGTATCTTTTTTTTCAATTTCAAACCCTACATTAAAAATGAAATATTCACCGTCAGATAAACCCAAAGAAAAAATTGGTTCTTTGGGAGACTTACCTTTCCCACTGAAAATCATGGCCTCCATGATTTTATCATTCAAGCTCATGTAATATTTAGAACTATCTTGATATTGAATGGCTTTTTCGAATTGTAATTCTTTTGTGTAATACTTCGATTGTTGTTCATATGCATAGGCAACCTCTCTGAAAACAAGTAAATTCAACGCCCTGGATTTTAAAAACGATATGCCTTTACTCAATGCTTCCTCATACTTGCCTCCCAGGTTTAATTCAAATATTTCATTCTCTTTTTCAAGGTCTTCCAAGGGTTTGTATTTGGGCGAGATGGTATGGCCAACCATTAAAGCCAAAACTTCATAGTTTGATAATGTACTGTCATTATCATTGAATCTTTTCAAAAGTGTGGGGTAATAGTATACCGAAGCCGGATCTTGTGAACTGTCTAACAGTGATTTATAGTCTTTTTTGTAATTGAATGTGAGCACTGGAGGAACACTATCTGATAAACTCATTTGAGCGTTTCCAGTCATTTTCAGAAAAATTAAAAAAGAAATTAGCCAAACTATCTGCTTCATCTATTTGATAACTAGTATTTTAGGAGTTTGATAAAATAATTCTCTATTAAGAGTAAATTGAATGTATGCGCTTCTGACAAAATTCAATTTTATTGCAAACAAGCCCGAAAATAATCAAATTAACTGTCTGTCTATAAATTCAGCATATAGTATTGGTGTTCCTGAGTAAAATCATTAGTTTTGCGGCGCTAAAGGAATCACATGTTGCCTTGCCCGTGTGGACCATTTAGCAATGATGAGAGCCCAATCAACCATATAAACAATCAATATCCCGATCGGGTTTTTGTATATTTTTCAATTTTTTATTCAATTCAAAACAAAATAAAGTAAGATGGCAGATTTACGTTTTCAACGAAACTTTGGTATAGCCGCTCACATTGATGCCGGTAAAACCACCACCACCGAACGTATTCTTTACTACACCGGTGTGAATCACAAAATTGGTGAGGTGCACGAAGGTGCGGCTACCATGGACTGGATGGCCCAGGAACAAGAGCGCGGTATCACGATTACCTCCGCAGCTACCACTTGCTACTGGAACTTCCCAACAACGCAAGGGAAAAAAACAGCAGAATCCAAGCAATTCAAATTCAATATCATTGATACGCCTGGTCACGTGGACTTCACAGTGGAAGTAGAACGTTCTTTGCGTGTATTGGATGGTTTGTTGGCTTTGTTCTGCGCAGTTTCCGGTGTTGAACCGCAGTCTGAAACCGTTTGGCGTCAGGCAAACCGTTATAAAGTTCCACGTATCGGATTCGTTAATAAAATGGATCGTAGTGGTGCCGACTTCCTGAATGTGGTAAAACAAGTAAAAGAAATGTTGGGTGCGAAAGCAGTTCCATTGCAACTTCCGATCGGTGCAGAAGACTCTTTCAAAGGAGTAGTTGATCTGATTACCATGAAAGGTATTATTTGGGACGATTCCACACAAGGTATGACTTATCAGGAAGTTCCTATTCCAGCTGATATGGTGGATGAAGTAAATGAGTGGCGCCAGCACCTGGTTGAAGCAGTTGCAGAATATGATGAGAAATTGTTGGAGAAATTCTTCGATGATCCAAATACAATTACAGAGCAGGAAATGCACGAAGCCATCCGTAAAGCGGTGATCGATATTTCCATCATCCCAATGATGTGTGGCTCTTCATTCAAAAATAAAGGTGTTCAAACCGCATTGGATGCTATTTGCCGTTACCTTCCTGGTCCATTGGACATTGAAGCCGTTAAAGGAACGCATCCTGATTCCGGTGATGAATTGATTCGTAAAGCGGATGCCAAAGAACCATTCTCCGCATTGGCTTTTAAAATTATGACCGATCCTTTCGTAGGTCGTTTGGCTTTCTTCCGTGCCTACAGTGGTCGCTTGGATGCCGGTTCCTATGTATTGAATACACGTACCGGTAAAAAAGAGCGTATCAGTCGTATCATGCAGATGCATGCCAACAAACAAAACCCTATCGATTACATCGAAGCAGGTGATATTGGAGCGGGTGTTGGTTTTAAAGATATCAAAACAGGTGATACACTATGTGATGAAGACAACCCGGTTGTTTTGGAAGCAATGACATTCCCAGAGCCGGTAATTTCAATCGCTATCGAGCCTAAAACACAGGCAGACGTTGATAAAATGGGTATGGCCATCGCTAAACTCGTAGAAGAAGATCCTACGCTTCGTGTACGTACAGACGAAGAAACTGGTCAAACTATCCTTAGCGGTATGGGTGAATTGCACCTCGAGATCATCATCGATCGTATGAAGCGTGAATTCAAAGTGGAAATTAACCAAGGTGCTCCTCAGGTTGCTTATAAAGAGGCGTTTAAAACAATGGTTCAACACCGTGAAACCTACAAGAAGCAAACCGGTGGTCGTGGTAAATTCGGTGATATCGTATTTGAAATCGGGCCTGCTGATGAAGAATGGCTGAAAGAAAATCCATTGGGTGGTATGCAGTTCGTGAACGATATTTTCGGTGGTTCTATTCCGAAAGAATTCGTACCTCCAATCATCAAAGGTTTCACCGCCTCCATGAATCAGGGTGTACTTGCAGGATATCCTGTAGTAGACATGAAAGTTCGTGTGTTCGATGGTAGTTACCACGATGTGGATTCTGATGCGATCTCTTTTGAACTTTGTGCAAAGTCTGGTTTCCGTGAAGCAGGTCGCAAAGCCAAACCAGTATTGCTTGAGCCGATCATGAAAGTGGAAGTATTAACACCAGATCAATACATGGGTGATGTAACCGGTGACCTTAACCGTCGTCGCGGTATGTTGGAGGGAATGGACAGCCGTCATGGTGTTCAGGTAATCAAAGCTAAAGTGCCTTTGAGCGAAATGTTCGGTTATGTAACTCAACTTCGTTCTTTGTCCAGCGGTCGCGCTACCTCTACCATGGAGTTCAGTCACTACTCTCCTGCTCCTAACAACATCGCAGAAGAAGTGATTGCAAAGTCTAAAGGAAAAATCAAAGTAGAAGACTAATCAAACTTCTAACATATCAAGAAGGGGTAGCTTATATAGCTACCCCTTCTTATTTTATATGGTTTATCTGCTGGATTGTTTTTACAGATAATTATTCAAACGATTTCAAAAAAGACAATACTCCT
>Ga0315905_10008881_pt1 | contig 10173 bp, 8 predicted proteins | sample LakEriMetagenome_5_FD_203522 | JGI IMG/M metagenome (GOLD analysis project Ga0315905, IMG submission 203522) | Freshwater fungal communities from buoy surface, Lake Erie, Ohio, United States - Buoy 4 MA121 | ecosystem: Environmental > Aquatic > Freshwater > Lake | place: USA: Lake Erie, Ohio... | reverse complement strand
CCAATCAGGAAGTATAATTGGCAGCAATGCTTTTTACTACAACACCAAAAAAGACCGCGACATCTGGTACAAAAAAATGCCTGATTGCGGGAGAGTTATCATCGAGAACCATGTTGAAATTGGCGCAAATTGCACCATCGACAGAGGGGTAAGTCATGATACTGTTCTGGGTGCCGGCACCAAGCTTGATAATATGGTGCATATAGGACACGATACTGTAGTTGGAAAAAATTGTTTGATGGCTGCAGGCGTTGCTATTGCAGGTGCAGTAAATATAGAGGACGGCGTAACACTTTGGGGACAAGTTGGGGTTAGTAAAACCTTGACCATCGGAAAAAATGCAGTTGTATTGGGTCAAAGTGGGGTAAGCAACTCCATAGAAGGCAATAAAGTTTACTGGGGAACTCCTTTGCAGGATGCTCAGGTAAAAAGAAAAGAATTGGTTTGGGTGAAGCGCATTCCTGAACTCTGGGAAAAAATAATGGGGAAATAACCCATGAAGTAGTATTATTTACTTTTGAATTCGAAGCAACTCAGCGCTGTAATACTTTATACTTTCTGAAACGGATGTGTAATGAAACTGCGTAAATTGTTTCAGAAATTTAGAATTATCGAATTTCACTTTAGCCATAGCCGAAGCAGCGGTTTCTTTTGTTATCAACGGTTCTTTTCGGGTGAACAAGCAACGAATTTTTTCCGCTCGCCAAACCAGTTCAGAAAATAAGGCGGTAACTTTTTTAGTTGGTCTTTTTACCTTGAATTCATCTGCAATTAATTCAAATACTTTTCTGTAGCTGCAATTTTCCGCATTGATGATAAATCTCTCCGCAGTCGTCTCGGCCTTAAGAAGCATGATCATAGCTTTGCAAACATCCCTAACGTCAACAAACCCTGCAGTACCCTCGGTGTACCAACTCAATCCATCGTAAACTCTTTTGAAAATGGCTGTTGAGCCATCATTCCAATTGCCTGCACCGAGTATTATGCTTGGATTCACTATAACCGCATTTAGTCCTTCAGCAATACCTCTCCAGATTTCGAGCTCGCCTAAAAATTTGGTATGCCCATAAACACTGCCGCCCCCTTCTTTTGTCCATTTTGTTTGCTCGGTGATGGGTTCTTTTTCATTCATTCTACCCAAAGCAGCAACAGAACTCACGTGAACAAGCTTTTTGACTTTAGCATCCAGCGCAGCGTTAACAATATTGGCAGTAACCTCTACATTAATTTTATAAAGCAATGATTTATTGGAAGAAGTAAACTTCACCAAACCTGCACAATGACACACATACGACACACCTTCCATCAATTCCTCTAGCGCTACCACATCAAGCAGATCGCACCTTACGTAAGAGACGTTTGAAGCGATCATTCGCCGGGGTTCTGAATTATTGTAAATCGCGATGATATTGTAAGGAAGATGTTGAAGCTGATTAACAAGTTCTTGTCCCACCAATCCTGAAGCTCCTGTAACAAGAACAATAGGTTGATTAGCAGGGAACATGTTTTATAAGTTTATTAAAATGAGGAGAATTAGGAATTATAGTTGTAAAATCCTTTTCCAGTTTTTTTACCCAAATCACCCTGCCTTACCTTTTCTATCTGTAATACGGATGGCTCGAAGCGAGGTTCATTATTGAAGGCTTCATACAGAGATTGCGACACTGCTAAATTGATATCGTTTCCAATCAAGTCCATCAATTTGAAAGGCCCCATTTTAAAACCGGATGCTTCCATTAATTCATCAACCGATTCAATAGTGGCCACGCCGCTTTCAACTAGTCGCATTGCTTCAAGGTAGTAATGCCTGGCAACGCGGTTTACAATGAAGCCCGGAGCATCAATACAAACCACTGGTGTTTTTTGCATTTGTTTGCAAACCAAAACCAGTTTTTCTACGATGTAATTTGCTGTTTGACTGGCTTTTACCACTTCAACCAGTTTCATGACTTGTGCAGGATTGAAGAAATGCATGCCTACCACTCTTTCAGGAAATGAAATATTCTTTTGAAGTTCATTTACAGACAAAGAAGAAGTGTTTGATGCAAATATTGCTTCAGGAGTATTGATTGCAGAAAGTTTGTTGAACAAATCTGTTTTAATATCAAGCTTTTCAACAATTGCCTCAATAATCAAATCTGCTTTGCAGTCTTGCAGACTTGAAGAAAATGAGATTCGATTTACAATCACCTCTTTTTCTTCGACTGATATCTTGTTTTTGGATACGAGTGTGTTAAGGTTTTTATCGATGCTTTCTTTTGCTTTTGAAAGAACAGCTTCGCTAACATCGAACAAGAGGGTTGTAAATCCGTTTTGGGCAGCGCACAAAGCTATGCCCATTCCCATGGTACCGGCTCCTGCAACGCAAATGTTATTGACCTTCATACAAATTGTATAAATAAAAAAATGGAGGGCTTACAAAGCGGAAGTGAATTGTTTCAAAAACCTCAAATCGTTTTCGCTGAACAATCGAAGATCTTTTACCTGATAGGTAAGCATAGTAATTCTTTCTATACCCATACCAAAGGCAAAGCCGGTGTATTTTTGGCTGTCGATACCACAATTGTCGAGTACTTTAGGATGTACCATTCCGCATCCCAAAATTTCCACCCAGCCTGTTTTTTTACATACGCTGCAACCTTCTCCTCCGCAAATCAAACAGCTGATATCCATTTCTGCGCTTGGTTCTGTAAACGGAAAGTAAGAAGGGCGAAAGCGAACTTGCACATCCTTGCCAAACATTTCTTTCACAAAAAAGTAAAGTGTTTGTTTCAAATCTGCGAAAGAAACATTTTCAGCAATGTACAATCCTTCAACCTGATTAAAGAAGCAGTGCGCCCTTGCGCTGATCGTTTCGTTTCTGTATACTCGTCCGGGACAAATGATTCTAAGGGGAAGTTCTTTCTTCATCATCTCCCGAATTTGTACACTGCTGGTGTGTGTACGTAAAAGCCAGTCGGGGTTTTGGCTGATGTAAAAAGTATCCTGCATATCGCGAGCCGGATGGTTTTCCGGTAGGTTCAAGGCCGTAAAATTGTGCCAGTCGTCTTCAATTTCCGGTCCTTCAGCTACAGAAAAACCCAGCCGCTGAAAAATAGAAATAATCTTGTTGTGTATGATACTTATAGGATGACGGGTACCTAAAGGAAAAGCGTTTCCTGGCAAGGTGACGTCAACTTGATTGGTATGGGAAGCGGCAGAATCGTTGAAACGAGCTGAAATGTTTTCAAAGTGATTCTCAACAAAAGTTTTGAATTCATTGAGCATTTGACCTGCAGCTTTTTTTTGATCAGGGGGTACGTTTTTCATCTCACCCATGATTTGCTTGAGTAAGCCCTTGGTTCCGAGGTATTTGATCCTGAACGCCTCCAGTTCATCGACGTTGGCTACCTCCGTTGTTGCAATCTCCTTTTTCAGAGATTCAAGTTTTGCCGACAATTGTTCCATTAGGCAAAGTTATGGGCATTCGATCAAGTTTGTAACTGCGATTTGCGAATTGAAAAAATCGATAACTTTATACAAAATAAAAAACCATGTCATTATTTAAATCGGGAAACCCCACCTTATCAGAAAATAAATTCAGAGATACGGTAATTTCTACACCGTTGTCTACTGAAAATTGTATGACCGTTCAGGGAACTGTTCAAAAATTTGGCTTTATGCTGTTGATGTTGATGGGCAGTGCGTTTTACTCCTGGAAAGAAGCTATGGAATTAGGAGACGGTTTGACCACCATGATTTGGGGTGGAGCAATCGGCGGATTAGTAATTGGATTGGTAATCAGCTTTAAAAGAGAATGGTCCGGCTATCTGGCACCCTTGTATGCATTGTTGGAAGGTTTGTTTATCGGAGCCATTTCTGCCATGTATAATGTTGCCTTTCCGGGTATTGTAGCCAATGCTGTTGGTTTGACTTTCGGCGTAGGTATCGCCATGTATTTTCTTTACACCATGAGAATCATCAGGGCAACTGAAAAATTCAGAGCTGTAATAGTAACCGCAACCGTGGGAATTGGTATCTTTTATTTGTTGGTGATGGTTCTTGGAATGTTTGGCATAAACAACATGACTTTTCTGCATGAAGGAACGCCTTTGGGTATTGGTATTTCTTTGTTTGTAGTAGCTATTGCCGCATTAAATTTGATACTTGATTTTGACATGATAGAACAAGGAGCTTCAGTAGGTGCACCCAAATACATGGAATGGTATGGCGCCTTTGGCTTGATGGTGACCTTCGTTTGGCTCTACCTCGAAATGTTGAGGTTATTGTCGAAGCTGAACAGCAGGGACTGATAATCATATAATTGCATAATAAATACATTTAGCCGGAAGTCTTTTCCGGCTTTTTTGTGCCTTTGTTTTGCTAATTTGCGTATCTAAATCATTTTTATGAAAAAAAGATACCTGGTGCTGTTTTCTGCAGCAGCTGTTTTGTTTGCCGGAGAAGTCCGCAGTCAATCCAAACTAATTGAAAAAGTAACCAAAAAAGGAAGCGAGATTATCATTCCTTATGAAAAGTATGTATTGCCTAACGGCCTGACTGTTGTATTACATGAAGACCACAGTGATCCAATCATTCATGTGGATGTGACTTACCATGTTGGAAGCGCGCGTGAAGAAATCGGCAAAAGCGGTTTCGCTCACTTTTTTGAACACATGCAATTTCAGGGAAGCGACAACGTAGGAGACGAACAGCACTTCAAGATCATCACTGCCGCCGGCGGAACGCTTAACGGAAGCACGAATCTTGACAGAACCAACTATTACGAAACAGTTCCAAGCAACCAGCTTGAAAAAATGCTATGGTTGGAAGCCGACAGAATGGGATTTTTTCTGAATGCTGTAACACAACAGAAGTTTGAAGTGCAGAGAAGCACAGTTAAGAATGAACGCGGACAGAACTACGACAACAGACCTTATGGTTTGGTGGGAGAATTTACAAACAAGAATCTTTATCCATACGGACACCCTTACAGCTGGCTAACCATTGGTTATGTAGAAGATTTGAACAGGGTTAACGTTGAGGATTTGAAGAACTTCTTTTTGCGTTGGTATGGACCCAACAATGCTACACTTACCATTGGAGGAGATTTCCAGCCTGCCGAAGCGATTAAAATGGTAGAAAAATATTTTGGAAGCATTTTAAAAGGCCCTGAAGTAAGTAAAACTATTTTACCTGAGGTAAAGGTAGCTTCTGACAGGTATGTGTCTTTTGTAGATAACTATGCAAGAGTTCCAATGCTTGTAAAAACATATCCAACAGTACCGAACTACCACAAAGACATGGCAGCTTTATCTTGCCTGGCTCAAATACTTGGCCAAGGAAAAACATCTATCCTTTACCAGCAAATGGTAAAAACACAGAAAGCTGTTCAGGCCAGCGGGTTCAGCAGTTTGTCTGAACTTTCCGGTGAATTTGGTTTCAGAATGATGCCATTACCCGGTCAATCATTGGCTTCGATGGATAGTCTGTTTAAAGCATCGTTGCTTGTATTTGAACAACGCGGTGTAACCGATGAGGATATTGAAAAATTCAAGGGTGGTATTGAATCTCAGTACATCAACGGTTTGCAAAGCGTATCGGGCAAAGTGTCTCAGCTTGCTGCATTCCAAACATTTACAGGCAATGCCAACATGATTGGTAAATTGCTTGAGATGTATCAATCAGTTACCAAAGCAGATGTGCAAAGAGTGTATGAAGCCTACATCAAAAATAAGGGTTGCGTAACCGTTAGTGTGTTGACTAAATCCGACAAAAACGGACCAGCTGCACCTGATAATTACACGATTGAAACATCAAACTACAAAAGTCCAGATTATGGTTACGACGGATTGAAATATACCAAAGGGAAAGACAATTTTGACAGAACCAAAATGCCGGGCATGGGTGCTAATCCAAGTGCTAAGGTGCCTGCTTATTGGAAAAAAACACTTGGTAACGGAGCACGAGCAGTTGGCGCCGCCTACAATGAGTTGCCAGTGGTAAACATTTCCATAACATTGAAAGGAGGTCATTTGGCTCAAGCAAAGGATACTTCGAAGATTGGATTAGCGGGTTTTGTTGGAAGTATGTTGAATGAAGACACCAAAAAACACACAGCAGAACAAATGAGCATCGAGCTTCAAAAGCTTGGCAGCAGTGTGAGTGCAGGCAATTCTTTCGACGGTATTCGATTTAGTATGCAAACGCTGAAGAAAAACCTGGATAAAACGCTTGCTTTACTTGAAGAAAGAATGATGGAGCCGGTATTTGCCCAGGATGCCTTTAACCGTTTGCAGAAGCAAGCCATAGAAGGATTCAAGCAGGCTAAATCTCAACCATCAACCATTGCAAGCAACGTATATGACAAATTGAGTTACGGATCCGACAACATCATGGGAATGAGCGATAACGGTACCGAATACACAGTAAGAAACATGAAGTTAAGCGATGTGGAAGAATACTATAAGAACAACATAAGCATGCAGGATGCCAAGATAGTAATCGTAGGCGATATCACTGAAGCAGAAATTCTACCGAAACTCAAGTTTCTAGATAAGCTGGGAAGCAAGAAAATTGAATTGGTAAAACCTGCAAAAGCACCTGCGATTGCCAAAACAACTATTTATATTGTAGATGTACCAAGAGCGGCTCAAACTGAGTTCAGGGTAGGAAAAGTGGTGGATATGCCATTTGAACTTACAGGAGAGTTTTATAAAGCCGACTTGATGAACTATGTGCTTGGCGGCAACTTCAACAGTAGATTAAATCTTAACCTTAGGGAAGACAAAGCCTGGACTTATGGCGCACGTTCCAATTTCAGCGGCAACAAATACAGTGTTGAATATACTTTCAGCTCGGGCATCAGAGCAAATGCAACAGACAGTGCATTAAGAGAGGTTTTGAAAGAAATGAACAATTATGCCAACAACGGTATCACTGATGAGGAAATTACATTTATGAAGAGTGCTATTGGCCAGAGAGATGCATTGCAATACGAAACTCCTGGACAAAAATCAGGATTTATCTCGCGCTTACTAGAGTACAATTTGGAAGGCAACTACATTGATAAGCAAAATGGAATTTTGGACAACATCACCAAGGATGAAATCAACGCTTTGGCTAAAAAGTGGTTGCGAACCGATAAATTGAACATACTATTGGTTGGCGATAAAGAGAAAATTATGCCTGGATTACAACAAATGGGTTATGAAATTATTGAGCTTGATGTAGACGGAAACAGAAAACAAATGTAGGTTTAGTTTTTACGGGAAATGATTTCCTCATAAACGCCGTCCCATAATTTTATTCTACTTTGGAGCGAAGCTAAAGTTTCGACTTTAGCTTCGCTCCATTTTTTTTCGTCGTTGCCACAAAGTTGCTCTGTCATAGCAAGTGCCAAATGACTGTGACGATCACCGTCAACTTCGATATGTCTTTCGAGGTAATATTTGAAAACGGAAATGCTGTTGGGGAAATTTTGGTTGATATCGTTGATTAACGAATGGAACATGCCTGGGATAAGATCCTCTCTTCCAAAAGTAAAAGCTGCAGCTGTGGCGTGCGTTTTATTGCTGTTGATGATGCGAAAAGTATTTTGCACAAAGCTTTTGGCTGCCGATGGAATATCAGAGGAGTTTAAGGCCTCGTCAACATTTCCACCATTTGAAGAAAGCTTTGAAATAAATCCCTCTATGGTTGTAAGATTGGCTCCGGATTGCTTCATGGCATCCAGGTATATTTCAAAATGACTTTTTCTGTTGCCATCGGCATCAACGTCTGACTCTTCGCCAACTACAATTTCATTAATTAAAAAACGGGTATTGGCAGATCCAACCGGAAGCCAGGGAATAGTTACGCAGGTAAGCTGGTTTTGAAGCGATTTCAACAAGGACATAAAATCCCACACGGCAAAGACATGGTATTGCATAAAAATCCTCAAATCATCCAATGAACGTATAACACCATATACCTTATGATTTACAATTTGCTCTCTAAGAGCAGCAATCTCAAGTTGCAATGTGTTAGTTTGTGGCAGAATTGTAGTTTCATTCATAATAGCTAAACAGGTTTTTGTAGAAAGAGAATTGAAAAGAAAACAAAATGTAGTCTCAAATGTTCATGAATTCTATATTAGATATATGCCTTTAAGCAAAAAATCTTTCAAAATGGTAGAAAAAATCAGACTCCTGCTTGTCGGCTATAAAAAATGAGCATTTTTTTTATTGATTATCAATAAGTTACAAAGGTACGTTAAAAAATAGTGGTGCAATTCCTTTTCTAATAAGTTGAAGGCCCCTACCTTAGCACTCCAAAATTAAAATTGCCGGAGGGATAGCTACGGCATCATCTAAAAAAAAGTACAATGAGTAAATTACATTTCACCACTAAGCATGCGAACGAGGCTACCGTAAAACGCAACTGGTATGTTGTGGACGGTACTAATCAAACCGTTGGTCGTATGTGCGCAAAAATTGCGTCTGTTCTCCGTGGTAAGAACAAAGCCTCTTATACTCCGCATGTTGATTGCGGGGATTTTGTAATCGTAACTAACTGCGAAAAAGTTAAGTTCACCGGAAACAAAATGGAAGACAAGGAATACCTTACTTTCAGTGGTTACCCAGGTGGATTGAAAGGAGAAGCAGCTAAGGACCTTTTGAAGCGTCGTCCGGAAGTGGTTATCGAAAGAGCCGTTAAGGGAATGCTTCCTAAAAATCGTTTAGGTCGTAAGATGTACAAAAAATTGTTTGTATACGCAGGCGCCGAGCATCCTCATACTGCTCAAAAACCTCAATCATTAACTTTTACCAAAATCAAATAAATCAATCCGTAGAATTTTACGGTAATTAAAAATATCAATTCATGGAAAAGCAAAAAAATGCAGTTGGCCGAAGAAAAGAAGCTGTAACGCGTGTCTTTCTTTCTAAAGGAGATGGCAAGATTTCAGTAAACGGCAAAGACTATAAAACCTATTTCCCACTTGTTTATCTTCAAAATCAAATTGAAGCTCCACTTAAGGTAACTGAGATGGGCGGCAAGTTCGACATTTTGGTTAATGCTACAGGCGGTGGCGTAAAAGGTCAGGCTGAAGCAACCAAATTGGCTATTTCAAGAGCACTGATTGAAGTAAATGCGGAATATCGTCCATTGCTTAAAGCAGCTGGCTTGTTGAAACGTGATCCACGTTCTGTAGAGCGTAAGAAGCCAGGTCGCAAAAAAGCAAGAAGAAGCTTCCAGTTCAGCAAGCGTTAATATTTTCAGTTTGGTGTTGGTGGTTTGGTAAAATCATCAGATCGCCTACACCATTCATTAGAACAACCATAAAAAAATAACTAAATGGAAAATACATCATTACAACAGCAACTTTTGGAAGCCGGCGTTCACTTCGGTCACTTGAAGAAAAAATGGAACCCCAAAATGCTTCCTTACATTTTTGCGGAGAAAAAAGGTATTCACATCATTGATTTGAACAAAACCGTTGAAGGTTTGCAGGAAGCTGCAGCTGCTATGAAAGCAATTGCTCGCAGCGGAAAGAAAATCATGTTTGTTGCTACTAAAAAACAAGCAAAAGAAATCGTTCAGGAAAGCGCAAAGAGAGTTAATATGCCCTTTGTTACTGAGCGTTGGTTGGGTGGTATGCTTACCAACTTCAACACCGTTCGTAAGAGTGTTAAGAAAATGCAGAGCATTGAAAAAATGTTAGCCGACGGCAGTGCGGAAAATCTTACTAAAAAGGAAAGATTGACGCTTACCAGAGACAAAGATAAAATGGAAAAAGTATTGGGCGGTATCGCTCAAATCAGCAGAATTCCTGCAGCTTTATTCATGGTTGATATTGGTCATGAGCATATCGCTTTGGCTGAAGCAAAAAGATTGAATATCGGAACTTTCGGTATGGTTGATACCAACTGTGATCCGAACAAAATCGATTTTGCTATCCCTGCTAATGATGATGCTACCAAATCTATCGCTATCATCGTAAACTACATTACCGCTGCTATTGCAGAAGGTTTGCAAGAGAGACAAGCTGATAAAGACGAAGACGATTCTTCAGATATTGAAGAAAGTGCTGAAGCTAAAGCAGCTCGTTTTGAATCAAGAGAAGAAGGCGGAGATGATAAAGGCAAGAGAGGAAGAGGTCCTGCAGGAGCAGGCGGCGGTGCAGGCGCTAAGCGTCGTACTACTACCGGTAGC
>Ga0315905_10008880_pt1 | contig 10174 bp, 12 predicted proteins | sample LakEriMetagenome_5_FD_203522 | JGI IMG/M metagenome (GOLD analysis project Ga0315905, IMG submission 203522) | Freshwater fungal communities from buoy surface, Lake Erie, Ohio, United States - Buoy 4 MA121 | ecosystem: Environmental > Aquatic > Freshwater > Lake | place: USA: Lake Erie, Ohio... | reverse complement strand
CCTACCACCACTTTGTGCCTCATCCCCTCCCCCTAGTTCAGAACTCCAGCTCCCACCATACCCTCTCCCCATTCCCCTTCCCCTGCGGCATGCTCCCCTCGCACTGCTTCGGCCCTGCCTGCCACCTCTTCCCTCCTCGCCACGATTGGCGAAGTTGACACGCATGCATGAAATCGTGGTAGAAGACGTGCCACTGCCGTCGGGCGATGTTGCGAGGGATGCTGGGGGCAGCTGGGGCGCGGGGAACGGGAGGGCCATTGGTTTCGTTACGCTGAGCAGCTGTGCGCGATCACTGCGCTGCAGCCGCCCTGCGTGCTGGTTGACGAAGTGGACGCGATACTCGTCGTTTGTTGCAAAGACGACGTACCGCAGGGCCAGACACTTGGGATCGCGACACAAGAGATGCTTCTCGCGAAAATGCGCCTCCAGATCCGTGTACTCCCGGAAAAACTCAACGTCCTGTCTGCCTTGCACCCCACGATGTGCCCCTGCCCCCCGTGTACCTCGCAGGCCACGGCCCCTCGCTCTGCCCCCCATCCACCCCCCCCCCGCAACGGCACCCTCCTCGCTGTCGGGGGACGAGTTGCGGACGCGCTCACACAGGTGGCACGAATAGTGTTCTCGCGTAAGGTGCGCAACCAGATGTGCCTGATACGGGGTTTGTGGAAACGATGCTGGTTAGATGAGCTCGGACCTGCGCCTATCAAAGCAAGGCAAGCTCGAGGAGCGCCCTCGTGCGTTCAAACACATGCACATGCGCACGCACATGTGCACGCACATGCACATGCACATGCGTGTCACGCACACACGCAGCCCCATACCCTTGCACACCTGGTCGTAGAAGTGTTGGTTACACATGTTGCAAACAGGGTGCCCGTGCTGTGGGCCCTGCTGGTTGCGTGAGGTGAGGTGGCGCTGCAGTTGGCCTGGCGTGTACAGATGCTGCTCTCCGATGAAAATCTTGCGGTGTACGAGGCATAGGGGGCACATCACCAAATTGTGCGCGCGTCGCAGGTGGGCCTGCAGGTCTTCGCTTGATGAGTGTGCAGTAGAGCTGGTATGTGGGAACACGTGGAGGAGCGCATTAGTACGGTGTGCTCGAATACGAGAACTCCGTTGAACTTGACAGCAAGACCAAAGCAGCACGCGTGCACATACGTCCGACGTATACCATTTTGTGCAGTGAAAGCCTCTCAGCGCTTCCATGCGCGCGTACGCCAGCGCGTCATCGTAGAAGACGTTGGCGCTGGTATCGAACAGCATGGTGCTCGTGAGCTTTGCAAGCTCTTCGAAAACACACTTTGCAGCGGTGACGATTGTAAAGGGCTGCACACGCTTGCACGTGACACACTCTGTCGAGTTGAGAAGCACGCGCATGCGGAGCGAACATGCGGGGCAGACCACACGATGCCCGCAGGCTCCAATCGCCCAATGCTGCGTGCTCTCACAGCAAACAACGCAGGTGTCCTGATAGTCTGCTTCCAGATCTCGGCTGCCCGATCCGCTGTCGAAGTCTGCACTGCCATTCTCGTGCGCATCTTTTGCAGATCTAGCCCATTCGCCTTCATGAAGTCCCGCACCCGCCTCTCGACTGCCTTCGACAAAATCCTCACGTGTGTCTCCTTCCGCTTCACACTCAGGCCGCAAGACGGCAACGTGTGCAGGGAGAGGGTCAAGGCACCCGCCGCGGAGTACGAGGGCTCCTGCGACTCCCTTATCTGCATCGAGCCCGCCCTCTGCTGAGAGCAAACTCCGCGTGCACTCCTGAGCGCTCACCGCCATGCCGACATGACATGGCAGACTTGCTGGATCGCACGGCTGCAGCACAATTATCAGCATGATCAACTTCGAAAGCGAGGGCATCGCCCAGGCCGCCCTTGCCCGGTGCTGGGTCACGCCTAAGTTCCTTTTCAAAGTGGGCTGCCGCATGCGACGGTTCTCCACCATTACGGTTCGTGCAAGCGACGGTTCTCCACCTTGCGGTTCTCCACCTTGCGACGGTTCTCCACCTTGCGCACGAACCCACGGGACAAAGTACACGATGTTCTGCGGCAACTGCGGGGCGCGCACGGAGGCTGGATTGAGGAATTGCAAGGAGTGTGGCACGGCGGCGATGGGGTTTGTGGAGGCGCCGAACAAGAGACCCATGAGCATGATGGAGCGCGCAGCTGCCGCCGCCGCGCTGGCCCAGAAACAGGCCAGCCTCCTTGCCGAAGCGGCCGTGACCTGCCGCGAGTGCGGTGCAAAGCCCGAAACAAATGTGTTTGGCAAGTTTTGCACGCAATGCGGTGCAAAGAACCCGTCTGCGGCGGCTAAGGCTGCAAGCGTGGCCAACGGCGCGCTCAAGATGCTCCAAAAGTCAATGGTATATGCTGCCGACCAGCTGGACGGCTATGCTGCCAATCAGCAGGGCGCTGCTGTCGATGCGCAGCATGGACAGGGTGCTGCTTACCCGGTACCGCAGGCTATCGCTGTTCAGGCGCCTCCGCAGCCGCAGAAGCCCCCGCCGCCGCAATACCAGCCGCCCACACCGTGCCCGACCTGCCCGGAGTGCAAGGGCAAAGGGTGCTCGTTCTGCCCAGCAGAACGAGCCCACCAGAAAGCAGCTCTCGGGCGATAGAAACACTCTGCGGTCAGGGATTATGCTGTTGCACACGCACGAATGCGATGATAAAGTACTGGAATGTTGACTGTTTCGACCGCTTTTCGGATCCAACTTGTGCTTCTCTTGCACATGTGCCCGAAGCTGGATACAAACCCCACTGCTGCACTTATATTGAATGAAAGCCGCGGCCGGGGTTTGAGATAACCCTGGTCGTGCGTGTACAAGCTCACGACGCCTCGCAGTGGACGAGATAGAGAGGCATCACGAGATAGAGAGGTATCACGAGGCGACCAAGCGCGAGCCCGATTGTCCACGTTCAACCAGTTCACGATTCACAGGCCCGTGCATGTTGTCCCTCATCTTGCCCAGTCCCAACGCAATTGCATTTAAAAGCCTGAGGCCCGAGGCGCGTCGTTACGCAAACCTCTGAGGCACGGGCCCGCGGATCTCAAACTTTGGGCCTCAGTGCTCGGTGGCCACACCGATACTTCCACCCGTGCACTTGCGACGCGCCGTTGACGCAGGGAAGCAGAGAGAAAGCAGCGTGCGTCAGCACGTGACATCATGAGGAGGCGGCGGGGGGATCTTTACATGCATGTCCGTGCCTGCGTCAGCGGCCGTGGAAGTTTCAGATTGACGCTGCGGTGTACGCATTCTGCACGGGCACCATACATGCGCACGCGCAAACCAACCCATCCGCATGCACTACAGAGAGGAAGGGGAGGCGGAGGCGCACTGCGCATGTGCGTGTGTATGCAAGGGTGCATGCATTCACGCATGCATGCACGTACCAGCGAAAGGGGGCAAAGAGAGCTTGTACTCGTCCCTGATGGCGGGTGGCACGAAGCGGCCGCCGAGGTAATGAATGCCTTTGCTTCAACACGCGTGCACATAGGAGCGTATCGGCATAGGCACCAGCACAGGCTCAGGCCCATTGGTCACATGTAAAATGCACGCACGTGTGCATGCACGGAGGCATGCACACCCGTATGGCAAGAGTCAAGTTATGTACAGCTGTATGCTGTATGCAGGCGCTTGATACGAGGGAACAGGCGCGCGCTGCGCGCGCGTTTATGTTTGTGTGCGTGCACCCGCAAAGTGACGAGCGCACTGCTTGGGAGCTGTCAGCGAGATGAGTGTGGCAGGGTCCAATCCGACGCCGCCCTTGTTACCCTCGTCCACATCCCATCCTACATGCAGACATACGAACTCGCGCGTGTGTGTGTATGTGTGTGTGTGTGTGTGTGCGTGTGTGTGTATGTGTGTGTGTGTGATGGTGTGTCCGTGTGTGCAGCACCTCCTCTGGTTGCAATCCAGTAAGTTGTTACAGGAATATGCCGCACGCCAAAGTGCACCTGAGGGGATGTCAACACTAACAATGGGAACTGGCACGCGTTTCAGCGATTCCAGAATGGCATCGAACGGTGCTCTGACATCGCCCTTGAAAGAGAACCCGAAAATCGCGTCGACAATGACGTCAAAGCTTTCCAGTGTCTCTGGCAGGGTCTGGGCGATTGGGATTTGCAGGCCCTCTAGCTGTGTCACCAAGCCCTGGAAAATGGGCTTTTGCGTCGCCTTGGGGTAGCACACGCTGACCTGGTATCCAAAGTGATGGAGATGGCGCGCCGCCACGAGCCCGTCGCCGCCATTGTTCCCGGGGCCGCACACCAGGAGAATTGTGCGGGCGATGTGCAGCGGATAGGCGTCCGCCGTTGCAGTTGCCACGCTCAACCCCGCCAGCTCCTGTTCGGCAGGATTGGGCACACGCCCACTTTCAGAGCACGCACTCGTGCCTGCTCGCACCCAGACAACACGCCCCTGGCTGTCCACACGCAAATCTGCACGCACTCACCATCAGCTGGTCGAGCGAGTAACCCATGCTGCCCATGAGCTTCTCATCAATCTCTGCCGCAGATGAGGCCGACAGGTAGCTGATCGGCGATGATGCCGCGGCCGACGCCATGCCAGCAGCGAGAGCCGGCGCTGCTGGCACTGCCCTTCCCCAGGCGCGCGGCACCAGCGCCGCCACGAAGCAGCAGCACGCCAGGCCGCACGGGGCGCTCGTGCGCGTGCGGGACGGGCGCCACCGTGCCGCTGCGCTCTGAGCGCAATGCAAAAGCCTGCCATTCGGGGGTGCATGAGCGTGCGTGATTGAGTGCATCTGCGTGCGCGTGCCTGTGCGCGCGCCCACTCAGAACGTGCATGCCTGCGCGCAACAATCTTTGTCCTTTCCCGCGTGTGCCTGTGCGCGCGCCCACTCTGAACTCTCATGCCTGCGCGCAACAATCTTCGGTGCCTTTACGTCCAGTTCGTGCGGTCTGTTAGTCTGTTTTTGATGGGCGATCGCCCCGCCCGGGATCGCAGCGACGGCCGAAGCTCCCGGAGCTCGCACACGCGTGGACACCCGTGCCCAGACAGAGCCAGCGTTCTGGTGCTTGTGATGCTTGCTGTTGGCATCTCCAGCGGCAGCGGGGGCACGATCGCCGGGGCAGGGCCCCCGGGCAGGACGCGACCCGGGCGCAGCCCATGCGCACCAGCTGATACACTCAAACTGCGCGGGGGCGCGGAGCAGGGCTGCGCGCCCGCAGGCGGTGCATCTGTGTCTGTCGGGGCGACCGCGGGGAGCGCATCCGGGCTTGTGGTAGGAGGCCTGCCCTGGCACGTGCAGCCTATGGGGCTACAGTGGGAGCCCGAGGCCGCGAGCACCGACGACTGGAGCACAGGAGAGTGGTTCGACGCGACGTGGACGCATTTCAGGACGGAGGAGCAACTCAACCGCTTCAAATTTCCGAGTCTCGACGACTCCGGCGACTCTGAGAACTCCAATGATGCCCCTCACACTCGCTCGGAAGACGAGCCAGGAAACTCGAACGCCGCGTCCCGCAGAGGCGGCACCGGGCGCATGGTAAACGCCTGTGCAGAACAGTCAGACTTGGACCTTCCGAATCCCCTTCACGGTGTAGACATCGATGCACTGGTCGAGGAGGTGAAGCAGTACGATATTTCCAGCGACTCAGAGTCATATGAAAGCGACTCGTCTAGCGACAGCGAAAACGCAAACGCCGAGCAGACTGGGCCGGATGATGGTGAGGGGAGGTTTGACCACGGAAAGATGCAAGAGTGTATTGAGACGACTCAAGAGGCGGAGGACTATTTCGAGCAGCTGCACATCGATGAACCCAAGGAGATGGGAGTTTTATGTCGACGCGACGAGTGGAATGCGACGAAATACCTGAAGATTTCCCCGGAACAAGACGCCGCGAATAAGGCTCTATGGGAGGCATGCATCCGTGATGATATCCCTGCGATCCGACGCGCCATTGTCGAGTACGGTGCACAGGTGGACGCGGCAAACTGGCAAGATCGGTGCTGGCGTGGGCTTCATTATGCTGCTTATTTCGACTGTCCCGCCGCCATTGCCTTGCTCATTGAGGAGTACGGGGCGGTGGTAGATGTGCCGGACATGGAGGGATACACGCCGTTGCACCGTGCTGTTGATTCCAGCTCCCTGCTCGCTTCCAAGGTGCTGGTGGCGCTGGGGGCAGAGCTGCGGTTGGAAACGCAAGACAGAAACTGGGTGTACTCCATGACTTTACTCAACCGCGATCCCACCTTGAATAATTTTATTGAAAAGGCTGTCCTGGAGACTGGGCCCTATCCCCTCGAGCCGGAGGATGATGAACTGAGCATCGAGATGATGTTGGAGGAGGAGAGGAAGGCGCGTGAGGAGGGGGGGGAGGAGGCAGCGGAAGCGGTGAGGGAAGCACGTAGATCCAACGAGGGTATGCTCAAAGCCTTCTGCAGAAAGCGAGAGCGACGAAGAAGGGCGTTTCGTAACTACAAAAAGTCGCTGTTGATGCCCGGGGAGATGCCGGAGCCGGGCTCGGCGTTGGCGGCACGTCATGAAGTGGCTCGCCGAGTGGCCGCGGTGCATAAGCGCATGATGGCACGCATTCAGGCTGATATGCGCGAGTGTCGCAGGCTCACCCGTTTCCCCCACCCAAAATATGTCCGAGAGCAAGAGCGTGCGAAAGAAGCTGCTGCTGCTGCTGCTGCTGCTGCCGCCGCCGCGCATGGTTGCGGTAGAAGAGGTGGGGGCCGAGAGGGCCGAAGAGGGGGAGGACGACAACGGGGGGGAGGAAGGGAGTTTATCCAGGGAGGCGGCGGCGGCGGGCACAATAAGAGAGGCCAGTCATTCCAGACTTCTAGTCCGTGGGGGGGGCGCGTGCAAACGGATGCGAGATGGGTTCAAAGAGGTCGCAACCGTGATGGCAGACGTGGTGGGAAGGACAGAAGAGGAGTGGGGGAGAGAGGGGAAGGAGCAGAGAAAGTGGACTCCAGTGAGGATGGATGGGCAAAAGGGGTTCTCGGATAGTTCCGAATAAAGCTCTCTCTCTCTCTGTCTTTCTCTCTCTCTCTCTCTCTCTCTCGGGGGCGCAGGAGTCAATCTGTGAGCGCTTAGACTTGGCTCTCCACTGTTGGGAATGAGGCAGAAAGGAGCGGTAGAGGGATGTAAATTTGGGGGATACGATCTAAATTCTGTGCTACAAGTGACTCGCACCATATGGTGACTGCAGAACGTGCCTGACGCTGGGGCGGCCTCCGCGGAGTCGCCGCCGAGGATGCACCAGGCGAGAGACAGAGACTTGAAGATGAGAGTGCTGCAAGTGATAAACTAGTGTCCCGTGCCACTAGTGTCACGTGACTCCCTTGTGTACTAGTGTCACTGCCGAGACTTGAAGATGAGGGCATGACACGAGTTGGCCGGGAGTCAAGCACCGCCACCGAGGTGCGGGGGTCCCGGCGGATCAGAGTCCACGTCGTAGTTAGGATGGTGTGCATTCGGCGCAAGACCGGGAGAGAAAATAGGCTCAGGAAAATGGTCACAGAACTCGGGTGCATCTGGTCAGACCTTGTCCTTGAATTCCTCAATGAGCTTCTTCATACCCTCAGGGTCTTTGGCATACTTCTTCACCTGTGTGTGTGTTTGTGTGTATGTGTGTGTGAGAGAGCGCGCGCGCGCGCGGGAGAGAGTGCACGCGCACGTGCGCACGCGCGAATGTTTGCAGGATGAGGGGTGAGAGATACAGACTCACATGCGCGCACACACTTGGTGGTAGATGAAGTGCACTCGCGCTGGCAAGCCAACATGCAAGCGAACATGCTTTTGCACGCACACACAGACGCGATGCACACACAACGCACACACACCTTCTCTTGAAACTCCTTGTCCTTCATGAGCTCCATGGCCTTCTCAAGCTCCTTCATCTATTCACATAGGGATGGAGGGAGGGAGGGAGAGAGAGACACCAGCGCAAGCGCGTCAGTCAGTGCACCTGCACACCACACACGTCATGCGCTGTAGGTCTCTCTCTCCACGCGCATCGCTCTCAGATTTAGAGTTTAGGGTCAGATTTAGAGTTTAGGGTTTAGGGGTTTACGTTTCCTCTCTGGTTCAACTCTGCTGTGCTGTCCAGGGTCCAGGACTCTGGTTTAGGATTTAGGCCTGAAATTGACTGTGCCTTCCACAGCCACACAAGCACGTGCCAGACGAACCTTCTCAGGGTCATTTTTCATTTCCTCGACCATGAGACGCGCCTTTTCGGCCATGTCCTTGAGCGCTTTCTCCTCATCTGGCTTCAGCTCTGGCGCCTTTGGCACCTGTGTAAGCGTGCACATGAGCATGGCTAAGCGAGCACATGAGCATGGCTAAGCGAGCACATGAGCATGGCTAAGCGTGCACATGAGCATGGCTAAGCGTGCACATGAGCATGGCTAAGCGTGCGCATGAGCATGGCTAAGCGTGCACATGGGCATGGCATCTCAGTCCTTCTCAGCCAGTTTCCTCACTTTGTTTAATTCTCTCTCTCTCTCTCTCTCGCTCTCGCTCTCTCCGTCCTCTCTCTCAACAACATCCTTAAATACACCAATTCTCCAGTTCCTCTACAAGCGCTACGAGTAACAAATACATGACACATGCTGCTACGAATAACAAATGCATCATACATGCACGCACGTGTGCGTACGCGCGCGTGCGCACGTGTGTTGCGTGTGCGTACGCGTGCGTGTGCACGTTAGTACACATATAACACATACCACCCACTCATATACATACACACATACCACCAGACACGAAAACACGCCACATGAGACACGAAAACACGCCATATGAGGAGGATACATGCACGCACTCATATATGTACACAAACATACCACCCACTCCTCCACGTTCTCAGTGACAGCCTCAAGCACGTCGACGATTTCATTCATGAGCGGCATCCTCTTGTCCTTGACCATGAAGGTTGACGCCGCTAAGATTGTGTGTGCGTGTGTGTGTGTGTGTGTGTGTGTGTGTGTGTGTGTGTGTCTTTGTGTGTAAATATATATTATATATACTACATGCGTGTGAGGGGGGGGGGGGGGTGGAGGGGTCTGTGAGTGTGTAGATGCTCGCACGCGCACACACTGCATACGCACACATTGCCACATGTATCCTCCTCCTCATATGACACACACGCACACACACTGCATACGCACAGACACTGCATATCAACACATTGCGTGTGAATGGCAAGGAATGAAGTACCCTCCACACATACCACTCACACCTCTGCGCACATGCTACGTGCTTTATGCAGACATAGAACAACACATCAGAACCCTCAACCATAAGCCCGCAGCCCTAAGCCCTAAACGTGCTTTATGCTGACACAAACACAAGAGACAACAAAGGACACTTTTCACACACCACACACACATACATGCTCTCGCCACAGAGTTCACCGAGACCTATGTGTAGATTATATGTAAAAAAAAAAATTGTATGTAGATGATATGTCAATCAAACATTCATTCGTAGACCGTGACCAATTGTATTCAGACACCGACTTAACATTACAGACACCCGACACACACACAGGACACTCATCACACACACACAGGACACTCATCACACACACACAGGACACTCATCACACACACACAGGACACTCATCACACACGCACGACACACACACAGGACACGTATTCTGGGATGCTACTTGAACAAGACACAGACACACACGTACACACACAGACACGCGACACACAAACAGGACACGTATTCGGAGATGCTGCTGAGACAAGACACAGACACAGCCACACACACAGTCTCTCTCTCTCTCTCTCTCTCTCTCTCTGTGTGTGTACGTGCGTGCGAGTAGGACACTTACCCTGAGACGCATTGCGCATGTTACGGATGAGGTCAAGCGCCCGCTCATTCCTCTGTGTGCGGATCTCGGGATCAGCGCCCTCGTCGACCAAGAGTTTGATAGTAGAAGGTCTGCAGTAACCCGCAGCCATGTGCATCGGTGTCAGTCCCATAGCGTCCTGTGTAAACACACACACACGCACACACACACACGCACACACACACTCACACACACACACCATGTGAATCGGTGTCAGTCGCATAGCGTCCTGCGTACACACACACACACACGCACACTCACACACCGAAATGCGACGTTACCCCCTCTCCCTTGCGCGCGCGCGCACACACACACACACACACAGTCACACACACACACT
>Ga0315905_10008877_pt1 | contig 10175 bp, 6 predicted proteins | sample LakEriMetagenome_5_FD_203522 | JGI IMG/M metagenome (GOLD analysis project Ga0315905, IMG submission 203522) | Freshwater fungal communities from buoy surface, Lake Erie, Ohio, United States - Buoy 4 MA121 | ecosystem: Environmental > Aquatic > Freshwater > Lake | place: USA: Lake Erie, Ohio... | reverse complement strand
GTGATGGGCGTGGTGTTCACCGGCATGTTTGCATTCGGACTCGTGCTGTTCAGCAAGGTGACATCGGACCTGCATCTCGATCACATCCTGTTCGGCAACATTCTCGGGGTGAGTCGCGGGCAGGTCCGAGAGACATGGATGATTGCCGTGTTGGTGCTTGCGGTGATGATCGGCAAACGTCGCGATTTGTTGTTGATCCATTTCGACCCCGCGCAGGCACGGGTGCTGGCCTTGCCGGTGAAATTCCTTCACTACCTATTGTTGTGCCTGTTGTCGCTGGCGATCGTGGTTTCGCTGAAGGCGGTGGGCATCATCCTGGTGATCGCAATGCTGATCACGCCCGGCGCAACCGCCTATCTGTGGACGGATCGTTTCGACCGAATGCTGGTGATCGCCGCCGCGTCGGCGGTGTTGTCGACGCTTTTCGGTATCGTCATCAGTTACCACATCAACGGCGCCAGTGGAGCCTGCATCGTGATTCTCCAGGCAGTGCTGTTTTTTCTGTCGCTGGTTTTCGCGCCAAAGTACGGATTGCTGCGGCGGGTGAATCAAACCGCGCCAGCGGGGAAGTGAAAGGTTACCCTGCCCGCTGAACGTATGCGCAGGCATCGATGATACGTTTCTCCATCGTGGTTTTTTCCCTGCTGTTGCCGCTCCAGGCCGGGGAGCATTGGGCCCACGTCGCACCGCAAAAAGCCGATGTGCCGGCAGCGGTGAACGCGGTGGATTTTCTGCTCGATGCCGCGCGGAAAAACGCCGGTGTGGAGACGGCGGGACTCGCCCCGCCCCGGCAATGGATTCAGCGCGCGGCCTACTCGCTGACCGGCCTGCAGGCCACGGCGGAACAAATCCGGCGGATCGAGGCATCGCCCGATGACGCAACCTGGCGGGCGCTGGTCGACGAACTGCTCGCCAGTCCGGCGTACGGCGAACGCTGGGCGCGCCATTGGATGGATGTGGCCCGTTACGCCGACACCAGCGGATACAATTTCATGCAGGACAACCGCTTTCCCTATGCCTTTACCTATCGGGACTGGCTGGTGCGGGCTTTCAACGACGACATGCGCTACGATGAATTCGTGAAATGGCAGATCGCCGGTGACCTGATGGCCGACCGTGCGGATCATCCAAATCTCGCCGCGATGGGATTTCTCACTGTCGGTCCGCGCAGTGGCAAGCCGGAAATCATCGACGACCGCATCGATGTGGTGAGCCGGGGTTTCCTGGCCAGCACGGTGGCCTGCGCCCGCTGTCACAAACACAAGACCGATCCGATCTCGATGAACGATTATTATTCGCTCTATTCGATTTTCGAAAACACCTACGAACCCGGAGAAAAACCGATCATCGGTCAGGTGGCGGATGCCGCGGCGCGGAAATCGTTCGAAGAGGAACGGGCAAAATGGCAGGCCGCCGACGACGCGGTGCGTCAGGCATTCGTCGATCACCTGCGCGCTCCCGAGTCCCTCGCCGTCTATCTGGAACTCGCCTGGCTCGCCAAGCAGGGTGGTTGGGACTTGAGCAAGGCGACGAGCGAATCATTCACCCGCGGACGCTACCGTCCGAAAGCCGTGATCGAGTGGCGCGATTTTTTGAAAGGCAGGGCGTGGGACGGCGAATCATCCCCACGGCTCACGACCTGGGCGAAAGCGATGGCGGCGGCACCAGCGGAGGAGCGCAAGACACTGTGCCAGGCGCTGGCGGCCGAGTGGTCGAACGCGGCGGCTGAGTCCGAACTGGGTGCCTTGAAATCGCAATCGGGCTGTCCGTTGAACTACGATATTCGTCGTATTTCGGATTTCTACGACACCGAGGATGGCAACAAACACCGCGCGCGCGGCAGCGAACTGAGTCGCCTGCTGGCCGAGCATCCCGGATCGCCGCCGCGGGCGATGGTGCTGAATGATGCGTCGAAATGGCAGGATGCGCGGATATTCCTGCGCGGCAATCCCGCGACCCCGGGTGAAAAAATCGACCGGGAATGGTTGTCCTTTCTCGGCGGCGGGAAATTTCCCGAGGGGAAAAGCCCGCGGCTGGCTCTGGCGGAGAAAATCACCGACCCCGCGAATCCGCTGGTCGACCGGGTGATCGTCAACCGCGTCTGGGCCTGGCATTTCGGCGCGCCGATGCTGGATCCCAGCGATTTCGGCATGCAGCAGCAGGCACCGGTGTTGCAGCCCCTGCTCGATCATCTGGCCGTTGCCTTCCGGGAACGCGGCTCATCGTTGAAGGAATTGCACCGCTTGCTGCTGACTTCGCGCGCCTTCCGCCTCGCTGACGAAGGTCCGGAAAAAAACCGCCACATCGATGAAGGCAATCATTTCTGTTGGAAATGGAACCGCCAGCGGGTGGATTTTGAATCGATGCGCGATCGGCTGTTGCAAAGTGCGGGTGCGCTCGACCTCAACCAGCGGGGTGGCAGAAGTGGCAAAGTCGACGACCCGGCGATGGACAGTCGTCGGAGCGTGTATGCCTTCGTCGACCGCTACGCCTTGCCGAATACCTTCGTTGCCTTCGACCTGCCGCATCCCGACCATCACAGTGCCCGTCGGATCGAGACGATCGTGCCGCAGCAGGCTTTATATTTTCTCAACGGCCCGCTGGTGATCCGCCAGGCGAAAAAATTGGCGGCGGACCCGGCGCTCGCGCAGTGCCCGGACGAAAGGTCCCGCATCGACTGGATCTATCGGCGGATTTTTCAACGACCCGCCACGGCGGAGGAGGCGCTCGCCGCCGCCGCTTGGATGAAGTCGCTGACATCGGACGATGCAAAACCTTCTCAAGACGGGGTTTGGGAGGCTCTCCATGCCACCGATCAGAATGGCGTGCTCGGCGAAATGCAGCGCTTCCCGATGTTTGCCGACAAGGTTTGGAAAACGGGACCCGACTTGTCCACCGCGCCGGTTCCGTGGTTGCATGCCGGGGCGAATTCCGGTCATCCGAATCGGGATCACGCTCTGGTTTTGCGCTGGCGGGCCGCGTCTGCCGGTCAGGTTCGCATGGTCGGCGAACTTCAGAAACCGCAAGCGCAGGGCGCGGCGCTGGTTTGGGAGATTCGCGCGAATGAACGGCAGATCATCGCTTCGGGCGAATTGCGACCCGAGCAGAAAGTCCCGCTCGAAGCCCCATGGCTCGACGTCAAAGCCGGTGAGTCTCTCGATTTCCTGCTGCGCGCCCCGAACGGTCATGACTTCGGCAGCACCGGCTGGAACCTGTCGATCCAGGGACGCGAATCGCCCGACGGAAAAATCCGCGAACTCACCAACTGGGAAAAAGATTTTCCCCAGCAGGCCGCAGCGGATGCAAACCCGCTCGCCGACCTGATTCAGATGCTCTGGGCGGCGAATGAATTCCATTTCATCGATTGACGCGGCGCGCTTGATTTCATGTCAGCATTTTGCCTGTGAATGCGGGATTTTCGTGGAATGTTTTGCGCATGGAGAACATTTTGTCGAAATCACCCGGGTCTCATGAAGGCAGAGGAAAATTTTCCGCTCACGTTTGCCTCGCTTGTTTTGCCTTGCTCTCCACATCGGTGGGGGCGCAGATCGCGAAACACCCACTGGCAGGCGCGGACGAATCCACCCCATCGCTCAGCCATTATTTTTCCTGGATCGACAACACCAACGAGGGTTCCACCGAGCAGCAAACGCTGACGAATCTGGAATTTTTCAAATGGTTGCATGACGAGTACGGAATGAATCTCGATATTTACGCTCTCGATGCCGGTGCCATCGACACGCCCGGCGGTTATGGCAGCATCGAGTCCGATCGATTCAAAAAGCAATTCCCCAATGGCTTCGGACCGATTGCCGAGAAGGCGAAATCTTTTGGCTGTCGGCTCGGCGTGTGGTTGGGTCCCGATGGTTTCGGCAATACGCCGGAAGAGGAGAAAGCGCGCACCGACATGCTGGTCAAGCTCTGCCGCGATTACAATTTCCACCTTTTCAAGGTCGATGCCGTGTGCGGACAGTTGCGCACCGAAAAGCAGGATGCCTTTGTCAACATGCTCAAGCAGTGCCGGAAGTATGCGCCGGATTTGATCGTATTGAACCACCGCCTGAACCTCGGCGACGGTCTGCCTCACACCACTACCGAGCTGTGGGGCGACGAGGCCTACATCGATGTCTGGCGCGGCAACCAGAAGGCCGCCACCCACAATCGCGCGGTGACCATCGAACTCGGAGTGCCTCTTGACGAAAAAACCGGAAAGCCGAAACGCCTGCTCGAAGACCACGGCGTTTGTTTGTCGTCGAACCTCGACTACTGGGAGGACGATTTGTTTTTGCAGGCCTTCTCGCGCAACCTGATTCTCGCTCCGGAACTCTACGGCAGCCCGTGGTTTCTGCGTGATGATGAATTTCCCAAGTTGGCGCGGATTTACAATCTCACCCGCCTCTATCGGGACATTCTTCCACAAGGCAAGATGCTCGATGAGAAAATCTACGGCCCCAGTGCGGTGTCGCGCGGCAACGACAATACGCGGGTCGTCAGTCTGCGCAATCCAAGCTGGAATTCGGTGACCTACACGGTCACCCTCGATGAACAGATCGGTCTCGGTGGCAACGGGCCATTCGAAGTGCGGCGCATGCATCCTTCGGAGGAAATTCTCGGCAGCTTCAAGAAGGGCGAAACGGTGAAAATCACCGTGCCGTCGTTCCGCGCCTGCGTGCTGAGCGCTTCGAGCGTTCCTTCGCGGCAACTCGGCGTCAATGGCTGCACCTACGAAGTCGTGCGCGATGTGCCCGGCAAGCCGGCGATGATCAAGCTGCTGGGAATGTCCGGAACCACAGCGAAACTCTCGTTGCCCGCACTGCCGCGCAAGTTCGCCCGGGCGCGCATCGGTGGCATCGCCGCCGATGACCTGCTCGCCGGCAAGACCGTCGATGTCAGCTTCCCCGGCAAAGCGTTGAAGCAACCGTGGCATCGCAAGCTGGCCGACCTCAAGAAAGTCGATGTCCCTGCGGATGCCGCCGCTCTGTATGAAGCGACCTGTTATTCCGCCGACAACAACGCCATGGAAGTCCGCTCCGTCCAGCGCTCGGGGCCATCGGCCATCGCACAGGTGAAAGCATCGCGCGATGCGTTTTTCGGTCAGCAGTTGTTAGTGGACCGCGGAGTGTGGGACCGCTATCTTTTCGATGGCAATCCCGCGACTTTCTATCGCCTCTCGCAAGGTCCGATCTGGGGTGGGGCGTTGCGCATTGACATGGGTGCGGCAACCGCCATCGACCAACTGGTGTTGGAAAATGTCGATGCCACATTCGCCCCGAAAGAGGTTTTCGTTTCCGCCGACCTGAAAGACTGGACCGCCGTGCCGACGAAATTCATGCCGGACAAGGCCGCCGAAGCCACGGTGTTGAAAGGCAGTTACTCGGGCACCAAGGAATGGCAGAACATCAAGGTTCATCGCATCGTCGCGGACATGCCCCAACTCGCCGCGCCGCCGCGATACATCAAAATCCCCGGCAAGGCGACCAATGTCGGCGAGGCCAGCGGCTATGCAAAGGGCAAGCTGATCGACAAATCCGCGTGGCGCGCTTCGAATGTTTTCGCCGATTACTACGCCGCTCCCGCCAAACTGGCGATGAGTGCCACATTCCGCCTCGACGAGGTGCCCAAGGGCTCCTACCTGGCGGTTCCCTGTCACGGGAAACACGGTCGCGACGGCGTCTATGCAGCGCTGCGGATCGACGGCAAATGGATCGGCGCACCACTCCGGGCCTGGAGTTATCCCGCCAATCCATGGGAAACAGGCAACGGTCATCCACATGGCGACCTGAGTTATTTCATCCCGGTGACTCCGGAAATGACCGGCAAGAACATCGATGTCGTGGTCATGCAGTTTGAGACGGAAGGCAACGAAAAACCTCCACTTGGCGCATTCACGTCGGAACTGTGGATCACCGCCTATCCGATTCCCTATGCGGAAAAAATGCTCACGCTGGAAGAAGCGCCCCATTGAGCCTTGCGCGCTTCGAGTATTCGCTTGCATGGGCATCTTCGATCCCCTACTTTCGTGACATGAAAAAGCTCCGTGCGTTAGCCTGCCTGCTGTTGATGGTTTTCGTCGCGACATCGCATCCCGCGAAGGCCCAGACGACCAAGGCTGATCCGTTTGAAGATGCGTTGCGCGATGCGGTGAAGCAATATCGCGCCGGCAAACCTGCCGAAGCCAGGGTCGCGCTCGACAAAGCAAAAGCCCTGCTGGATAAAGCGAAATCCGAGGAGATGGGCAGCGCCTTGCCTGATCCGCCGACCGGTTGGGTTGCGGAGGAACTGAAAACCGAGGATGTTTCCGCGCTCTATGGCGGCGGCAAGGTGCTGAAGAAATTGTACAAAAACAAAACCGGGCAGGAGGAAATGCAGGTCGAGGTTTTTTACGGCTCCTCATTCATCAAGCTGATCCGCGGCCTTTTTGCCAGCGAGGAAGTCGCCAAGTCGCAGGGCTTCGAAATCAAACGCGCCGGTGGCGAAAAAGCACTGGTCAAAAAAATCGGCGACAAGAATTTTGAAATCAACATGCCTCTCGAAGAGGATGTGATGGTCAAAATCACCGGCAAGGACGGCACGACCGAGGACCTGATGCTGAAATTTCTGCGCGACATCGACCGTCGCGCACTGCTCCACGCAAAATGATCGACCAGTGACGCGGTCGCCCACCGCATGTCAACAGAGCTGGCTGGTGAAGGGCGCGCCTCTGGCCTCGCTGATCCCGTGGTCGGAAATCAGCGAAGTGCGGCTGTCCTGCGAGCCAAGCCGCTTCGATGGCAATCGCTACTATTGCCGCGCTATGTTTTCCATGTGGCTTTTCTGCTCTTGTCCTTCGCAGCATGGGCGGCGCTGCCTTTCTCGCCGGCTTGGTGATCCTCAAGTTGATCCTCACTTTGGCCGCTTTGCCCTGGGTTTGGATGTGGATCACCATAATCCGCCCGAAGCAATATGCTCCGTCGGTCGCACCGGATTCGATGCTGCCCAAAGTGCCGAAGACCGATCATCCGCACCCACCGCCGTTGCCCGCTCCTTGAACCCGGAGGCAGGCGATTCACCCTTGGAAAGCTAACGGAAACCCGTGGAGATTTTTCTTCCCCACCCGGGAGAAAAGCATTGACTCGCCCGCATATTGGATTAATTTCACACCCTCTTTACGGGAAAACCAATTACTTATGTATATGATTCGTCGATTTATCGCGGTGGCCTCTGCCGCCTTGTTTGTAGGAAGTGCCGCCGCCCAGGATGCGAAACTCAAGATCGCCACCGTGGACATGCAGCAACTGTTCAAGGAGTATTACAAAACCAATGAAGCCCAGCAGCAGATCAACGTCGAGCGCGCCCGGATTCAAAAGGACAACAACGAGAAACTCACCGCGATCCGTCAAATCGAGACGGATATGGGCGCTCTGAAAACCCAGACCGAAGATCCCTCGCTTTCCGACCAGAAAAAAGCCCAGGCTTACAAGGACCATCAGGCCAAGTACCAGGAGGGGATTCAGTTGGACAAGGAACGCCGCGAATATCTTTCCCGCAAAAATCAGGCGTTGAATGAAAAAATGGTGGGACGCATGCGCGGCATTCTGGAGGAAATCCGCAAGCTGGTGGAAGAGCGCGCCAAGTCGGAGAACTTCGATTATGTGTTCGACAAATCGGGCATGAGCACTTCCCAGGTTCCTTTCCTCCTCTACACCAAGGATGCCACGGACATCACTGCCACGCTCTTGAAAGATCTCAACAAGGACGCACCTGCGGACGCGGTCCCCGCGCAAACGCCGGCTCCCGAGACTCCCGCTCCCGATGGGGATACCGCTCCCGGCCCCGCTCCCGGCCCGGCTCCCATCAAGCCAGCTCCGGCACCGAAGTCTGGCACACCGAAAGCCAAATAATTCCTTCACAGGAACCGTGGATTTATCACTCAGCGAGCTTGCCCAGTTGACAGGTGGAAACATCGTCAGGGGCAGGCTCGATTTTTTTTTCAAGGGCATTTCCGCACTCGATCAGGCCGGCCCGGAAGACGTGAGCTTCCTCGGCAATGCCAAATACCATGGTCAGTTTCTCCGAAGCGCGGCGGGAGCCTGTCTCGTGCCGCCGGGCGTGACCGATGCGCCGGACGGCATGGCGTTGATCGAAACACCGAATCCCACTCTGGCTTTTTCCACGGTGATCAACCACTTTTCCCGGCTCGAAAACACCTTTGAACCGGGCATTCATCCCGCGGCGGTCATCGATCCCTCCGCACACCTGGACCCCGGCCAGGTCTGCATCCACGCCGGCGCGGTCATCATGGCCGGCGCGATCATCGGCGACGGCACGGAAATTTATCCCAATGCCGTGATCGGCAGGCGCGCGATCCTCGGCCGGGACTGCCTGATTTATCAAAACGTCAGCATCCGCGAACGCTGCGTGATCGGCAACCGCGTGATCATGCATCCCGGCGTGGTCATCGGCGCCGATGGCTATGGCTACGAATTTGTCCAGGGCCGACATCAGAAAATCCCCCAGGTCGGCATCGTGGAAATCGGCGATGATGTGGAAATCGGCGCCAATAGCTGCATCGACCGCGCCCGCTTCGGGAAAACCGTGATCGGTGAAGGCACGAAGATCGACAACCTCGTGCAGATCGGCCACAACGTGCAGATCGGCAAACACTGCCTGCTCATCTCCTTAACCGGAATTGCCGGCAGCGCGAAACTCGGCGACTACGTGACCTGCGCCGCCCAGGTGGGCATCGCCGGGCATCTCGAAGTGGGCGACAAAGCCGTTCTCGCTTCCAGGACGGGCGTGATCGCCAGCCTCGAAGGCGGTCAAACGTATATGGGCTTCCCCGCCCAGCCGATGAAGATGGAACTGAAAGATATGGCGAACCGCCGCCGCCTCCCCAAGCTGATTGCCGATGTCAAGGAGCTGAAAAAGCACCTCAAGGCTGACGATGCGTGATCGACCATCCGCTATCCGCCCCCTCCGCGCTCCCGAGCACCGATCATGGGAGCGGCAAAGACCCGCACGGGGCGATCAACCGGGCGAAACGGGTTGAGAGGAAACGTTGCATGCAAAAAACGGGGAAGCAGCCCCAGGGATTCCAGCGGGGGACGCAACCAAGGACGGTGAGTCGGGAAGGATGATCGCTGCGCATTCACGAACCACTCGCGAAAACCCGCGCCCGGCAGGATGCCGGCCACAGCCTGCGGGACGCAGGCGCTCCCCGTGAAGATTTCCCTAACGGAAAGGCATCAAAGGGCAGGGAAGGCTCTCCGAGCATTCCGGTGGGGGGCGGTGGCATCACGGCCTGACGCAACCTACACCCACCCCACGCTTTCGTTCGCAACCAAGGCAGGGAAGGCTCTCCGAGCGTTCCGGTGGGGGGCGGTGGCATCACGGCCTGACGCAACCTACCTTCACCCCACCCTTTCGCTCGCAAACTAAACCGGTGAGTCGCGAAGAATGATTGTGAACAAAGCACCCTGCCCCCGCCGGAACTTTCGGAGAAAGTTCCCTGCCTTTGACCTTCGGGCAACCTACCTTCACCCCACGCTTTCGTTCGCAAATTAAACCGGTGAGTCAGGAAAGATCATCGAGAGTTGTGAATCCTTCTCAAACGGCAATATTCGCGGCGCTGTTGCATGTTCACTCGCAAAAACCCGCGCCCGGCAGGATGCCGGCCACAGCCTGCGGGACGCAGGCGCTCCCCGTGAAGATTTCCCTGACGGAAAGGCTGCACGCCCCGATCCTCTCACGGCTCTTTGCCGTCCTCGATGCCGTCCAGCAGCTTTTTCAACGACTCATGCGATCCGGCCTCGCTCGCCGCGGCGGGCATGGCCTTGACGATTTCATACACCAGGGCCCCACCGCGTCCGTCATACTGCTGGAGAAACGCAGAAAAATCCTGCTCCGCGCTTTCATCCGCATGATCGCTGACCACCCGCAGGATCAACACCTTCACCGCCCGACCCGCCACGGCGCTCACCAGCCCCTGCGCATTCATCTCCACCGCCCGCGCCCCGCTGTCCGCCGCAATCCGGTCGCGCATCTCCGCCGAACAAACAAACGCCTCGCCCGACGCCAACGCGACTGCGGGGAATTGTTGCCATGGGGTGTCGGGCCAGTCCTTCGCATTCAGCGTCATTGTTTGTGTGGCGTTTTCACCCGGAACGATTCTTCCGCCCGTGGCCTTGCCCTTCTGC
>Ga0315905_10008873_pt1 | contig 10178 bp, 9 predicted proteins | sample LakEriMetagenome_5_FD_203522 | JGI IMG/M metagenome (GOLD analysis project Ga0315905, IMG submission 203522) | Freshwater fungal communities from buoy surface, Lake Erie, Ohio, United States - Buoy 4 MA121 | ecosystem: Environmental > Aquatic > Freshwater > Lake | place: USA: Lake Erie, Ohio... | reverse complement strand
TGCGAGGCAACCTAGAAGTTGCCGTCGAGGATGAGATCGCGGATTTCTCGTTTAAGGATCTTTCCCGTTGCGCCTCGGGGCAGCGGCTCGTTACGGATGTACCACTGCGAAGGGATCTTGAATGGCGCAATCCGTTCAGCGAGGAACGCGGAGAGCGCATCAAGATCAATTGTGGTGCCAGGCGTGGGATGAATTGCTGCAACGACTTCTTCACCGAGCCGGTCGTGGGGAAGTCCAAAGACCGCAACCTCGTGGATGCCAACGTGTTCGAAGATTGCCGCTTCAACTTCGGAACAATAGACGTTCTCGCCACCGCGAAGCACCATGTCCTTGATGCGATCGACGACGTACAGGAATCCTTCATCGTCGAGGTAGCCAAGGTCGCCAGTATGAAGCCATCCGTTACGAATGGTTTCGGCAGTTGCCTCGGGACGATTCCAGTACCCGCGAATAAGCATTGGGCCAGCAAGACAGACTTCGCCAACTTCACCGTTGGGTTGTTCGGAATCGTTGGGGTCAACGATCTTGACCTGCATGATCGGAACAACGCGACCGGTGCTTGATGGCTTTTCCATGTAGTCGGGACCAGTGTTTCCTGGTCCGTAGCCATTGGTTTCCGTAAGGCCGTAGCCAAGTTGCGGACTTGCCTTGCCTGCAAACGAACCTTCGATCTTGCGAACGAGTTCGGGGGCCATCGGTGCGCCACCACCGCCGACGTTCTTCAGGCTCGAAGTGTCGTACTTGTCGAAATCGGGATGGCTGATGAGATCTTGCGACATCGTTGGAACGCCAACGAAGTTCGTGACCTTTTCGCGATCGATGAGCTGCAGCGCGCGCAATGGGTCCCATTTATGCATCATCACAAGTTTTGCGCCCGTTGCTACAGATCCGAGCATGACCGGAACGCAGCCGGTGACGTGGAACAGCGGGACGGTAAGGATGAAGCAGGGTGGAATTGGCGCTGGGGCGGTTGCCGGATCGGGCGGAGTGTCCGGAGCCCAACGAATCGCTTCAACCGTCGTTCGACATGCAAATGCGAACAGACCCGACAGCACGGCGCGGTTCGTTGAAACCGCACCCTTGGGGACGCCAGTTGTCCCGGAAGTGAAAAGAATGGTTGCGTCGTCGTCGGTGTCGACATCGACGTCCGGCATTGGTGCGCCCGGTGTAACGACATCGGCGAGATGGTCACAACCTGTGGGGAGTTCGCCCTCTGCGCGAATGACTAATCCGGGGATATTTAGTGCGGCAAGGCGATCGCCAATTCGGTCGACTCGTTCGCGATCAGTAATGAGAACTTTTGCGCCAGCGTCAACCAGACCGAATTCAATTTCCGGACCGGTCCACCACGCATTGACCGAGACCGCAATTGCGCCGATCGAGGTTGCTGCGCCGAATGCGGTAACCCATTCGGGGAAGTTGCGCATGTCGATGGCGACACGGTCGCCCTTCTTGATGCCATAACGCTCAACGAGTACGTGCGCGATTTCGTTGATGCTTGTGAGCACTTCGGCATTGGTCCAGCGCTCATCTTCGAAGACGATGTACACGTCGTCGGCTGGACGCTCTTTGAGCATCTCGAAGAGCGATCGAAGTGTTGGGGGGAGGTTGGCAAAAATGCGGCTGGGTTGACCCAGAACCTCGGCTTCAGCGATTTCAAATGGTGCGCCTGGGCCGGTAAGTACCGCGACTGCATCTTCGAATGTCATTCCCACAATGGTTCCCTCCCGACGGCTGACGGGGGAGACGCTACGGGACAGACGGCCTGCTTTGCTACCGGTCGGTAACGCTGGTCAATCGAGCTGACGAACTGTGGTCATGGCGAGGGCCATGAGGCGGTCTTCGGCCCCCTGGTCGCGAACTTCAACCCGGACCAAATGGTCGGGGCCTCTCCTGCCGGCAGATGTCGCAGTAGCGACAATGGGCCCAACTCGGCCGGGACTCAGGTAGTGAACCGCAAGATCGGTGACGATGGCCTCGGGCGTCGGTTCCACCGTCGATCGCCCAACCACAAGGCTGCGGGCGGCAGCATCAAGCGCTACTGCGCTCGAACCGCCATGGAGGATTCCCCATGGGTTTCGAAGTCGTTGCTCGATCGAAAGGTGCACCACGCCGGGGATCTCGCTTGCCGAGAGGTTGAAGAACTCATGGGTGGGTGCCGCAAAGATTGGATCGTTGGGGACGTCGCGCTCGTATGGTTTGACCGGGCGGTTGAACGCAGGAGGCCCATTCGCCGGTGTGAGGATGGCGCAGGACATCCACGACGTGGCGACTGCCGCTCCTTCGGAGTCAGCAACTTCGACACGCGTAACGACAGATGATCGACCCCGACGCAGTACGTGTGTGTTCAGAGTGAGTTCTCCGGTGCCGCGGGCACCAGTCAACGCGTCGGGCGCGCGTCGAATCATGAGGTTGGTGGTGACGATCCAGTCCGGGAGGCTGGCAAGGCCAGAGGTCATCCCACCGATGGAATCGATGATGCATGTGAGTAGGTCCGTGCCAAGGCGCCCATTTGCATCAAGCGTGTTCGGTGTTCCCGGAAAGTGGCCGACGGTGTGCGGCAGTGCGGCTGTTCCGTCGCCGATCTCTTCAATCATCATGAGCAGGTACTGCGCGACGCCGATTTCTGCGGGACTACCGAATCCGCTCATAACGCAACGACTTCGGTTGTGGCGGTGGAAACAAGTGCGCCATTGCCATCGCAGACATCGACTGAGGTTGTGAGCCGCCCATTCGCTGGGCCACCAATTGCACTTGCGGTCGCGGTGAGGGGTCCCACACGACCGAGATCGAGGTATGCCAAGTGCATGTCGGTGGTGACCGCACCGCCGTCGAAGAATGAACGAGCAAGCGATGCGGAAGCTTCATCGATGAGCGACGCGTGAACTGCGCCATGGAGCGCGCCGACGGTGTTGCACACAACGGGTCGGAGCTCGATCGACGCGATTCCCGGTTGGCTCACGCGAAGCTCAAGTTCATCGAGATAGTTGGTCCCGAGTTTCTCGTGAGCCGAATTTGCATTCATCTTGCGTCGGCCAGGCGTCATATTGATGGTGATATTCACGAGGTGTTCCGGCCGGGGAACAACGGCGAACGTGAGCAGGGCCGATCCCGCGGGCCGTTCGCCGTCGGCGAGCAGTTCAGCTTCGATCACCAGTGTGCGCCTTCCGCGACGACGAACATGAAGATCGGCCTGAAGCAGTTCGGTGGGGCCCGCAGGAAGAAGGTGGATCGACATGTCGGCGGTGAAGGCCCAGTCAGGGTCGGAAGCGGAGATTGAGCGCATTCCGCCGAGAGCATCAACGAGCATCGCCACTGTGGCGAGTCGGGCCATCCCGTCGGGCGATGACGTAAATGACGTGACAGGCATCCAGCCGCGCACATCGCCCGATTCATCTTGTTCGGACTCAAGTGCCAGCAGGCTCATCGCGTGCCGAGGCGGCGGATAGGCCGGACCAGAGTTGTTAGAGGCGTCGTCGGCAGGCACGAGGAGCGAGTCTACGGGGCCTGCGCTGTCTTCTTATCGGTCGTCGCCGGTAGGGTCAGAACTCGTGCGCCAACGGTCGATGTTTCGGTTTGCCCTTGCTCTAGGTCTCGGGTTTGCGACGCTCATGTGTGCATCGAACCTGGCACAAGCGCAATCTGCGACGACCACTCCTCGAGTGGTGCCTGCGTCACTTCGGATTCGAGCGTTTGGTGACGCTGTGACTGCCGGGTTTGGTGTCGATCGTTCTGGTGCAGCGCTTCCAAGCACTGACGCAATGCAATGTCGTCCGAAGTGGATCGGCGACGGCACTGCAACGACCGCAGGAACTCGCTGTTCATCAAACGGCGCGAACGGGCCTGGTTCGCCCGTCGATGAGGTCTCTTTCAGCGCCGATTTTGGAATGGCGAACAAGATGTCGTGGGCCGCGCAGGTTGCGAGTCAGCTCGGTGCGGTGGACTTCGCGAACTATGCAGTCACGGGTTCGAGTCTGGCTAGTTGGTTGAACCTCCCACAGGATGACGATGCTCCTAGCGAAGGAGCGCAACACGATCTCCTCGAACGAATCGAACGCGACGATCCTGACATTGTCCTCGCAACGATCGGTGGGGAAGCGATCCTGCAGCAGCCCGCTGGTGCAGTTCGAACCTGCGCGAAATGGTCTGGTGACGGAATTGAGAGAACGCAGTTTCTTGCATGTGTGAATGCGCTTCTTGATCGCCAGTTGGTGAAACAACGCGTGATGGCGATCGCCTTCGATGTTTTGGCCAGCACGCAAAACGCAAAACTGCTTTTCGCTACGTATCTCCCTGCCGAGCCACAATTCAGTGTCCTTCTTCCATGGCAACAGACCGTTCTTGCTGAGGCGATCAATAGTCAGATTCGCCAAGCTGTGCAGGGAGTGGTCGAGTCCGGTGCTGCATGGGCGAAGAGAATCGATGTTGTCGACGTGCCATTTCAGGACGATCGTTGCCCATCACCGGCCATTCCTGGCCCGCGGCTTCTCGGCCGCACATGGTTCACGCCTGTCCCGCGGTGCGGGGTTGGGGTTCCACCCACCCCCAGCGAACTGGCCTTTACTCCAGTGAGTTTTGGGACGGTTCCAAGTGCCTCGCTGCAGCAACTCATGGCGAGTGCGGCGATCGCAGTGATCCAGCGCCAGGCCTGGTCCTAGGGAGTCGCTTGCCGGTGCCTACCGCCGACGGATTTGGCGTTTCCTCTGACCGTTGATGGGTGGCAGGATGGGAAACGTTCGTAGGCCGCGTTGGCCAACTGGGGGAGGACTCAAATGCTCGATCTTCTGATCAAGGGCGGATCCGTTATCGACGGAACCGGTCGTGAACGATTCCGTGCCGACGTTGGCGTTCGTGACGGACGCATCGTCGCTATCGGCGACATCAATGAACAGGCCGCTAAGACGATCGACGCCGAAGGGCGCGTTGTTGCCCCTGGCTTTATTGATCTCCATACCCATTACGACCCGCAGGTGATGTGGGACCCAGCGGCAACACCGTCGTCATTGCACGGTGTCACGTCAGTATTTGGCGGCAACTGTGGTTTCTCTATTGCACCGGTAACTCCTGAAGCCGCGGAGTACCTCATCCCCATGCTTGCTCGCGTGGAAGGCATGCCGGTTGAGTCTCTTGAAGCGGGGCTCGATCTCATGTGGGACGGATTCGGTTCATGGCTGAATCGTCTTGAAGGAAACCTTGCGGTTAACGCCGGGTTCATGGTCGGGCACAGCGCGCTACGTCGAGTCGTTATGGGCGAGGATGCTGTCGGACACGAGGCAACTCCCGAGCAGATCGCCGCAATGGTCGCACTTCTTCATCGCAGCATCGAAGAAGGCGGCATGGGTTTCTCCAGCACCGCGTCGAACACGCACAATGATCATCAAGGCAACCCGGTGCCATCGCGTTGGGCAACGCGCGATGAGTTCATTGCGCTTTCGACTGCAGCTGGTCAGCACGCAGGAACTTCACTCGAATTCATCTCATCAGCCTCAGCGTTCTTCAATGACGATGAAATGAATCTGATGGCCGATATGAGCGTTGCTGCACAGCGGTCACTCAACTGGAACGTGATGGTTGTTTCTTCTGATCCCGCTACCGCGGAAGGTCGAGCAAACAAACTGTCGGCTTCAGATGTGGCTGCAGCCAAGGGTGGTCATGTCGTTGGGTTGTGTCTTCCCGAGCCAATGCGCATGCGCCTCTGCTTCGCAACCGGGTTTGTTCTCGACATCCTTCCTGGAATTAAAGACGTCATTCATTTGCCGCTGCCCGAACGAAAAGCGGCACTTTCTGATCCTGCAGTGCGCGCAACGATCGCTGCTGCACTTTCACAGATGCCTCCTCAACACTCGCTTGCCGCGCTTGCTGACTACCGCATCATCGATGTCTCGAAAGATGAGCTGCGTCCGTACGTCGGCCGACTCGTTGTCGACATTGCAAACGAAAAGGGAGTTGCACCGATCGACGCGCTTCTCGACATCGTTGTTGCCGACGATCTGCTGACGGGCCTCGAGCCACGCTTTATCGGTACCGACGACGAGTCATGGGTCGAGCGTGTCCGACTTCTCGAAAATGACCCCCGAGTCATCGCTGGCGGTTCCGATGCGGGTGCCCATCTCGACATGATGAAGACGTTCGCGTGCCACACCGGTTTCTTGGCCGAAGCAGTTCGCAACCGTCAGCTCATTTCGCTTGAACGAGCGGTGCAACTGTTCACCGATGCGCCGGCACGCTTTTACGGTGTGCGCGATCGCGGACGGGTTACCGAAGGCTGGTTCGCCGATCTCGTCATTCTTGATCCGGACAAGGTTGGCCCCGGCGAAGTCGTGCCCCGTCAAGACCTTCCCGCCAACGGCTGGCGCCTCTACTCAGAAGCAACTGGCATCGACGCCACCATCGTGAATGGTGTCGAGATTGTTCGCGACGGCAAGGTCACCGGCGATACGCCAGGAACCACGCTTCGTTCTGGTCGCGACACCGAAACCGTCGCGATCTGAGTTCCGAAACTCGAATCAGAAATCGGGAATCGGAATGTCGAGCGTGCTCGACTCGGTGCCGCCATCGATTTCGATGATCTTGCCGGTGACGTAACGCGCCGCGGGCGACGACAAGTACAGAACGCCGAGCGCGATGTCCTCTGGTTCGCCGATGAAGCGAAGCGGCGTGTTGGCGATCATGGCGTCGCGGATCTCCGGCATGACGAGAACAGTTTCAAGTGCTGAAGTTGCCGTTGCCCCAACCGCAATGCCGTTCACGCGGACCTTCGGGTTGAGGTCGGTGGCGAGGTAGCGGGTGAGGTGGCTGAGCCCGGCCTTAGCGACGCCGTACTGGGTGAGGCCTCGAGCGGCAGTGCGCCCGGCCATCGAGGAGATGTTCACGACGCAACCGTGGTTTTCGACCAACTGCGGAATGCATGCCTGCGTAAGAGCAAGGGCAGTGGTCACGTTGAAGTGGAACGCAGCTTCAAAGGACTTGGCAGTGACGTCGGCGATAGCTGCGGGAGGCGATCCGCCAGCGTTGTTCACCACGATGTCGATCTTGCCGAGTTCTTCGATCGCAGCATTGGCGAACTCGTCGAGAAACTCGAGCTTGTTGACATCGCCGGGAAGCACGAACGCACGACGACCGAAACCGCGGATAGCGGTTGCGATCTCTTCGAGTTGGTCGACGCTGCGAGAAGTGATGGCAACATCGGCGCCAGCTTCAGCAAGGGCTAGGGCAGATGCGGCACCAATGCCACGTCCGGCACCAGTGACGATGGCAACTTTGCCATCAACGCGGAAACGATCAAGGAGACTCATGGCCGCAGACATTAGAGCCCAATGAGGCTCAGCGTCGCATGATGTCGGTGCGAATTGTCAGTTTCGCTAGCGCCCCAGAGTCGATGGTGACGCCGAGCCCTGGGCCAACGGGGACGGTGATTGTTCCGTTGCCGCTGGGACCTGAGACGTTGAACGGTGCGCAGATGTCCTCGGCGAAAAAGCGAGAGGTGGCTGCAATGTCGCCAGTGAGAGTTGCGCCCGGATGGGCGGCGAGTGCGATGTTTGCCGCGCGCCCGATTCCGCAATCGAGCATGCCGCCGACCCATGCGTCGATCCCGAGGCCAGCGCAATGGTCGAGAACGGACGCGGCTTCGAGCCAACTCCCATAGCGCGGAGCCTTTACGCAAACGACCGAACACGCACCCATGTCAAGCGCTTCGCGAGTCACGACTGCTGATGTAAGCGATTCGTCAAGACATACCGGCGTCGAAATACGCCGCGCGAGTTCCGTGTGATCGAGCAAGTTATCGGCAGCAAGTGGTTGCTCGATGTACGCAAGATCGAATGCATCGAGCTCGCTGAGAGTCTTTGCATTGTCGAGGGAGTAGGCGCCGTTCGCATCGACGCTGAGTTGTATTGAAGGGCCGGCTGCCTCGCGGGCGGCGCGAACGAAATCGATGTCACGACCAGGAGCGATTTTGATTTTGATTCGCCCGTAGCCCTCGGCCACGCGGTTCGTAACCTCAGCGGCAAGAGCTTCAGGCGTTTCCAGCAGTCCGATGGCAACGCCGGCAGGCACGAGCGACGAAGGCCCCGGGGGATGAGGTGCAAAGAACTGCGAAAGCGATGTCGAACTCCGGCGGCCTTGCGCATCGAGAAGCGCGAGTTCGATCGATGCTTTGGCCATTGGATGGCCGATGATGTCGACGAAGAGCGATGGAAGATCGGTCGCGCTGATGGGGCCGTCGGTGGCAAGTAGCCGTGGAACGAAAAGCTCTTGCAGTGCGAGGTACGCGCCATCGACGTATTCCTCGGTGTAGGTCGGTTCGGGGAGTGCGGCACATTCGCCCCACCCTTCGTCCTCACCCCCCAGCATGCGGACGACGACTGCGGTGCGGGTGCTCACGGTTCCGTGCGAGGCAGCAAAGGGCGAGACCATGGGGAGAGCGATCACCCGCAGTTCAATGGCCTCAACATGCATGGGTTGAGCCTACGACCCGGGCAGATTGTGATTCTCGGCGGTAGCCTTTTGTCATGTTCTTCGGATCCCGCACCCCCGAAATGGTCGACCCTTCCGCAGCGCTTCCTGGGCGTGATGCAACGATGCCTGTTTCCGCTGCCCACCTTGTGTTCGGAACGCCAATGACCCCGCCGTTCCCCGACAACTGCGACTCCATCGTCGTGGGCATGGGGTGCTTCTGGGGCGCAGAACGAAAGTTCTGGCAACTGCCCGGCGTCTACACAACCGCGGTTGGCTACGCCGGCGGCTACACGCCGAATCCAACCTATGAAGAAACCTGCTCGGGCCTCACCGGCCACACCGAAGTTGTGCTTGTGGTGTGGGACCGAACCCAGACTGACCTCGACGCGGTACTCCGGTGTTTCTGGGAGAACCACGATCCGACCCAAGGTCACCGTCAGGGCAACGACATCGGCACGCAGTACCGCTCAGCCATCTTCTGCAACGACGAAGCACAGCTCGCGGCAGCCAAGGTCAGCGCCGTTCGCTTCGGCGAGATGTTGTCGGCTGCGCACCTCGACGCCGTCACGACAGAGATTGGTGTGGCCGGTCCGTTCTTTTACGCCGAGGACTATCACCAGCAATATCTGGCGAAGAATCCGAATGGCTACTGCGGTTTGGGCGGCACGGGTGTGACCTGCCCGGTGGGCATTTCCGGCGTCTGAAGGTCCGCGGCTCGCACAATTGGCGTCAAATGAGGGGTCCGCGCCCTGTGGATCTCCTGTGAATAACATGCTGCGTTGGTGGTGCGATCCCAAGGGGGCCTTGGGGCGTGTCCAATGTCACCCCGAAATGGGCCCGAGGGTCGTTGCAGTTTGATGACAAACCCAACAAACATTTGGGTGCTTTGTTGCAATTCCATGACGACCGGGTTCACCTGATCGGCGTCTCCGTGATGGTCGCGGAGCTCGTGGAGGCGCACGAAAGGAGCACGCAATGTCAGCAGATCAGTTCCTCTCCCGTTCCGCAGATCGCCTCACTCACGGGGCCGTGGTCGTCGTGGCGTTTGCTTTGGTGTTCGCAGTCGTGATGGTCGGCGTCGTAACCGGCGCCGCCGGCGCTAAGGGTGAAGAGCCCTCCGCCCTCGTGCCAGTCGCTGCAACTGTCCCGGTCGATATGTACGCCGCCATGGCTGATATCGCTGCGGCGCTGGCAACGCTTCCCCCGCCTCCCCCCACGACTGTGCCCGCTCGGCGGGTCCAGACCCGACCCGAAGTGAGGGTTGACCCCTCTGATCCCGGCGTATGGGATGCGCTCGCTCATTGCGAGACTCGCGGAAATTGGGCGACCGACTCGGTCAAGGGTTTCTCGGGTGGCCTTGGTTTTGCTCATGGCACATGGGCCTCGAACGGGGGCACCGAATTCGCCGAAGTGGCTGCAGATGCGACTCGTGAGCAGCAGATCGAGGTGGCGCAGCGGGTGCTTGAAGGCTCCGGCTGGGGTGCCTGGCCCGGTTGCTCCGATCTCCTCGGACTTCGCTAGCGCAAAAGGGTCGCCGCTCGCCTGCACGATTGCGGCGACCCTCCGCTAGATTCCTCATCCTCACCAACGAACTTCCGAGGAAGGGAACCTTCATGGCTTTCGAGCTTCCCGCTCTGCCGTATGCCCAAGATGCGCTCGCACCGACAATCAGTGCCGAGACCATGGAATACCACTACGGCAAGCATCATCAGACCTACGTC
>Ga0315905_10008872_pt1 | contig 10179 bp, 21 predicted proteins | sample LakEriMetagenome_5_FD_203522 | JGI IMG/M metagenome (GOLD analysis project Ga0315905, IMG submission 203522) | Freshwater fungal communities from buoy surface, Lake Erie, Ohio, United States - Buoy 4 MA121 | ecosystem: Environmental > Aquatic > Freshwater > Lake | place: USA: Lake Erie, Ohio... | reverse complement strand
ACAGAGTCTTTTCTATAGTTCGTGAGTCCGATGATTTCGGACTCATATATATGTATAACACGGTTTATATATGCGCATATAAATATCCATATATGTATATTGAGTGTGTGTAAGTGTAGGTGTGTGTGTGTGTGGTTTGTGTGTGTGTGTGTGTGTGTGTGTGTGTGTCTGTGTGTGTAGTATGTTACATGATTTGGAGACACGGTGGCGGTACACGGATATATATATATATAGAGAGAGAGAGAGAGAAAGAAACAGATAGAGAGAGAGAGATTTGTATATCCAGACGCATACGGTGGCGGTAAGTAGCGTGCGTACGTATGTATGCGATACAACATGAGGAGGAGGATACCATAGGACATGAGGAGGAGGATACATGCATGTCATATGTACGTATGGTACGTATACGATAGGTTGTATGGAGCGAGGAGGAGAGGGGGCCGATGAAAAAGAGGGGGAGAGAGGGGAGAGATTAGGCTTTCTGACGTCTCTTCCTTTCAGAAGAATAACTATAACAATAAAAATAAAAATAAAAATAAAACAAAATAAAAACATATGTATATGTATAAATAAAGCTTGCTCTCATGATCTTGAGGGGCCCAAAGAAAAAAAACACAAAGCGAAATACAATAAATAAAATTAAAAAACCTTGCTCTCATTATCATCGGGGGCCCAAAGAGAGACGTCTACCACCACACTTCCGTTGGTCAGATCCTCCACCTGGTGTGCATACCATAGAACATGAGGAGGAGGATACATGCGTGGCATATGTAGGTATCACACTTGCACGCCTCAGATCCTCCACCTGAACGCAGGAGGCAGCTGAGGCAGTCAACGAGAGGGAAGGAGGGAGAGAAAGAGAGAGAAAGAAAGAGTGAGTGAGAGAGAGAGGGAGGGAGGGAGGGAGGGAGGGAGGGAGGAAGGGAGAGAGACCTGAACCCAGGAGCGAGGGCAGCGGAGGCAGTCAACGAGGGCGAGGATGACCTTATCCTGGTTCAGGGTTTCGGGTTTAGGTTAGATTCACCTTATACAGTGATCTTATACTTATATTTAGTTACCTCGAATTGGCGCCTGGCAAGGGACGAGTGTGTGATCTTGGGGTAGGACTCGTCGAGGTACATGCGCACATACGCCATCTCGTTTGGCCGCACGTGTTCCGGACGCGGCGGGCGCCACGGACCTTCGCGTGCCTGGTATGCCAGTTTCGCCGCGTGCGCCATGCATGGGAGTAGTGCCTGACACACATCATGAGGAGGAGGATACATGTGTGTCCAAAGGGAAGTCATTAGGAGGAGGATACATGTGTGGGAGTAGTGCCTGACACACTTGTGAACTCATTAGTACTCATGACACACATGTTCAACTAATTGGTACTAATGTTATGTTAACCAACAGTGTTGTCGAGAGCGCCAAGCAAGGGAGTGGTACCGTGTACAAGAGGGCGAGGAAGAGGACACACCCCCATACGGAATCAAGGGAGTAAGTCAGCCCTGCCAGAAATTCTCAAAAGTCAGTGCCCTAGTATGCTTACCGTTTAAAGTTACTATATAAAAGGCGTGTCCGTGTCTTTTTTTTTTGCGCCTGCATCGCCGCACATGGCCGCATACACGTCCTGGTACATGTGCGACAGTGCCGAGCAGTTGCCCTGAGCAAAGACTGCGTCAGCTAGGCGCCCGTTGATGGCAGCCATGTCCGTGCTGAGGTCCGTGACATTGGCCCTTAACTTTCTCGCGAACTCCTCCGCTCTGTCAACGGAGCTGGTGAAGACGTGCAGTGCGTCTGTCACCCCCCGCGCGTGTGCGTCTAGGTCATCCTTGTATATATATATATATATATATATATATATATATGTATATATATATATATATACTAAATAGCGAGAGCGTCTCAGTCAAACCTTGTACAAAGCAAGTGCGTGTGAGTTACCTTGTACAGAGCATGCGCTGCGGCACAACCCCACGTGCCCGCCTCAGGAGCACCGAGAGGAGGAGTGGAGCAATTGGCAGCAGGAAGCCACCCCATTTCAAGCTCAAAGCGCCCTTTAAGGTCCCGAAACTGCCCCGCGTTGTTCGTGACAGGACTGGCGTGTGCTCCGATGTCCAGAACCCTGCCCACGGCCTACGTGTGTGTGTGTGTGTGTGTGTGTGTGTGTGTGTGTGTTTCTGTGTATGATGTATGTATATATATAATATATATATGTATACATGTATGTGTGTGTTTGTGTGTGTGTGTGTGTGTGTGTGTACATATATGTATGTTTGTATGCACGTATATGTATATGTATGTATGTACATACGTATATGTGTGTGTGTGTGTGTGTATGTGTGTGTGTGTGTAATAGATACCGCCGGGGGGAAGGCGACAGAGGGGGCGAGATGTTTGTCAATTGATCCCCTTACGCCCTGGAGGCCCATATTCGGGACAGCGGTGAAGAGAGACCCCAGCCCACCCCCCGCCAAGCACTCCCGCACTACCCCCTGCAGCTCCGCCGCCGGCTGGGTGGCGTTGAGAACCCCGGTGGGCGAGAGTGAGCGGAGGAGGAAGTTGAGTGTGTCGCTTGGGGCGTATGGTAGTAAGGTACAAAAGTCGCTCTGTATGTGTGTGTGTGTATGTATATATATACACCCACACATACACCCACACCCACACCCACACCCCCCCCCCCCCACACACACACATACACATATGTATATACATATACATAAATACATACATACATATCGGGGGGGATGTATCTACAGGTGTGTGTGTGTGTGTGTGTGTGTGTGTGTGTTATATGTATATAGACTCATACATAGCTATGTGTGTGTGTACACGCACACCAAAGGTATCGTATGTGTATAAGGGCACATGTGTGTGTAAGGGCACACGTGTGTGTGTGTAAGGGCACATGTGTGTACACGCACACCAAAGGTATCGTATGTGTGTGTTTAAGGGCACATGTGTGTGTGTGTAAGAGCACACATGTGTGTGTAAGGGCACACCAAAGGTATCGTGACGATGGACAGCGCTGTCAGTCCCGGGAGGAAAATCAAGACATACGTGAGGGCGGCGACGCTGAAAGTCGACCACCTGCCACACATGTGAACTAATAATTAGTTCGTAAGTTAACTAATAGCGACACACATTCTCAAAAGTCAGTGCCCTAGTATAGAGTACCTCCTGTAGGTACACCATAGGTACACCATAGGTACACCATAGCAAGTCAGTGTAGAGAGTACTTGTGAGAAAGCGTGGACCACACAGTCTCAGCGCGGCCGTGCTTGCCGGCTTTGTAGCGCCAGAGGGCCATACCCACGAACAAACCTAGAATCACCAACCACGTTGGCGCGAACACCCCTGCCCCCACCCACACCACGGTAGAGGTTGAGTTGAAAAGTCCTCTTGTGTCCCAGATTGCGTTGTACTTCCACAACGGAGAGTTGACTAAAGTGTGGAGGGGAACGTTCGAGGTACTCGTGAGGTCCCGAATAGCAGCGAGGACAGCACTGGGACGCTCAACAGGAATGCGCAAGGCATCAAAATCGCTCGATATGGAGGGCAACGCCGCGACGACGGCATCCACGTGTGTGAGCAACGCCACGCAGCTCGTACAGCACGGGCAAGATACTCGCGTTCCCGCCGCATCACCAGCACGACAGGCGGGGTTGCGAGAGGAGGCGTCACTGAGTATTGCCGCGCTGCTCAAGCTCGCGCTCTCCTCTTTGTGCTGCCTCCCAGAGCAGGAGTTAATATCCGCGGCGCCAGAAGTAGCACAGAGGCGACCATCGGCTGTGCTGTTGGAGGTGCACCCTTCGACCAGCCTCCGTAGCTGAATGATAGATTGCCGGAGGTCCGCGGCGCGGAGATGCACGCTGTGCGTCAGAGCAGCGCTGTCATTGACGCCAAGCAAATATCTGTTGAGCGGGCGCCGCTCACGATCCTGCGCCTCGCCCAGCTTGTAGAGCCGGTAGCTCACGTCCCCCTGAAAGCGCGGGAGAAACGCGCGCGTCTCGTCGAAGCGCGCGAGCGTAGCGTGGAGGTCTTTGGATACTTGCAGCGTGGAGATGAATCCAAAGACGGAGAGGGCGCCCACGCCGAGCAGCAGCACGATGAGGCACACCACGTTGCACGCGGTCGCTATGTCCGAGTACTCCTGCGTCGGAATCTTGCCCCCGCAGTTGGGTGTGCAGCAGGGGGGCCCGCAGCGTGCGATCAAGAACCTGCCGCAGCAGAACCCGCACACGGAGAGCGCGGCTACCAAGCACCCCACCGCGCCGAGGAACAGCCAGAAGAGGAACCAGATGTTGTAGACGCACGGGTCCACTATGCTGTCCTGGCTGCACTCCAGAATCGCGGAGGTGTTGCGGCGGAAAAAAGAGTTGAACCACGGGACGGGGCCCGCTTCCGCGCTCACATACCCCTTGGGCATGCCGTCGCGCATCGGTTCGATTGCGTGCTTGCCAAACAGGTGCTCCCAACGGCCGCTGGCACACTCCCCGCCGCCAGCCAGCCACCCGCAGAGCATCACCACTGCCACTGCGAGGCGCGCGCTCGCACGCGGCGGCCGCCCGCGCAACAACAACGTTTGCACATTCACACGCATCGTCTCCGGCCTTCACGAATTCGTGTGTCTCTACAGTCTCGCCCGTCACGGGACCCCTTGGAAAAGGGGTCCCGCGTGAGGCGCACGTCTGCGCTGGTACCGCGATGGTGCTTGAATGGCCCGAGCGCTCCCCCTGGGCGGTAGTGGTCGGCGCAGGGGGCCTGGCAGAGGCGATCATCGAGAAGCTCATCCGGATGAAGTTCAAAGTCGTCGTTTGCTGCCGCAGGTCCAGGCGCCGAGCAGGCACGCGAAGGGTGGCCGTGGCGCGTGACGCGAACGCGATCAGGCGCACGCGCACGGGTGCATTGGCGTGGCCGTCCGTCGTGTGATGTGTGTGTGCAACCCGAGCCGCGTCGAGCGCATGCGAGTGCATGCGTGCATACGCGCGCACACACTGACAGCAAGGCGCCTTCCAGACCCGAAAAGGTTCAGACCTGGATGGGCAGGCGCATTGTGGAGGCCACGAATCAGCCCAATGCAACCATCCGCTACGTCGAGACGGATTTGGGCGTGTTGGCTTCGATCCGTAAGGCTGTTAGCGATGTGCAGGGCATGAACATCATGTTGAAACTCCTCGTCAACGCTGCGGGCGTTTTCGCGCCCGAAGAGCACCTGAAGAGTCAAGACTGCGTGGATCTGGCGTTTGCAGTGAACTTTGTCGGGCCCGTGCTCCTTATGCAGCTTCTGCATCCCCTCTTGCGTAAGGTGTTCGTCCATGTGTGTGCGCGCGGGGGAGTACATGAGAGAATACGGGCGTGCGTGAAAATTTGCATGCTCGTGCACATGCTCGTGCGGTTTGTGAATCCATGATTCGCGTGATTGCGTTTGTACACGGGCTTTGCTGCACGTGCCTCGAACGGCAAACTCAGCGACACATACTCACACATGCGCACGCGCGCGCACACACATACATACCAAAGAATGCACCGTCGACAGTCGTAAATGTGACCTGCGAGGATTATGCCCTATGCAATGGCCTTGACCTACTCTACGTAGCGCGCATGGAAAAGGACGCGAGTAAGGCAGGACGCCTCCGCGTGCTCGTTGAATATTGCCGAGATCTTCCTAGTTCCCACGGCGTCGGGTCGACGAACTCGTATATCAAAGTTCTGATGGCGGGCCAGGAACAGAGAACAGCCACGAAAAAGTTTACGGTTAACCCCGTCTTTAACGAGCGCATGAATTTCTTGCTGTCCGATCATGATGAATCGCACGTTCACAATACAACAATGACTCTGGAGGTGTACCTACCCGGCACGAACAAGGATGCGACTGACCAACTAATCGGAAAGGTACTTGTTCTGCCTACAGCAGGCTTTTTGCCCTGCAGACAGTGTAGACTAAAGCCCAAGCTCTGATTTCTGAACCTCGGAAAATCAGGCGCATGTTCCGCTCTCGTGTCTTATGCCTGCAGCAGACGGCTCCATGGATTCCTCGTTTTCAGGCGTCGTTCCGTTTGTGCTCGAACGTCAAGGGCAGGGTGCAAATGGGTCAAGCTACATGGCGAAGAAGATTAATCAGCTCCAGGTACGTCGAGACGCCTGTGCAATGGCAAACCTGACATGATAGGCCCCGAAAGCCCTATCCTTCGCGTGTCCATCTATTTCCGGGTAAAAGTTGAAGCATACGCGATGCGTATACCATACCCTGAAATTCATGCTGTTGATGTGATGATTGGTATTCTTGCATTGTGTACAATATCTATTTTCAGCAAGCAATTTTGACGAACAATTTTCAAGGAGAATTTGAGGGTCTGGACATCATCTCGAGCGGCGTTTCGCTGGATAAATCAATGGATCGCGAGAAAACGATCAAAGATCTCTTTAAGGACCACACGGGCAGTCTCTTCGTTGAGCCGGACGAGGCCAACAATAGGGTGATTTTCCACGTCATGAAGAAGCTCAACTGGTTCAAAACGAGTAAGCGTCACATTGTGATCGACCTCGAAAAGAAAGTTCTCCGCAATGAGACTATCCACGGTGTTGTATGCGTCCACTTGTGTGTGTGCATGTGCGCGCTTGCGTGCATGTGTGTGTGTGTGTGTGTTTTCATGCGGAAACGCGGACACGAGACACACGTATGCACGGACGCTCGCTCGCGTGTCTTCACACGAACATACACACAAATACGGATAACCTCTTGTTCTCCATTGACCAGCCGCACACACAAACGCATACGCACACGCAGGCCGCATGCGCAAGCAGTTTCCGTTTGAACAAATCTGGATGATTCAAGATGATTTTAAAAATGATTGCAAAACCATTATCAAGTTCGTGAAAAAGGATTTATACGGTGTAGAGGACTCTTTAATCGCTGCTGGCGGGCAACGTGACTATTCACGTGCGTATACTGGCCCTTAAATGCGTTTGCGCATGTGCGTGTGCATGTATTTGTCTGCACGTGTGCATGCGTGTGCACGTACATGCGCCTGTGTTTTCCCTAGATAATGCTTCCTTATTGCATGCAGTCACATTCCCGTCGCCGGAAATACGGGAACTGTTTTGTGGTATTCTCAATCATTTCGTCGCTTCGTCCATCAGATATCGGCACGGGAGGATCAGCTTTCAGGTATCGCCGCCCAGTACCGCAGAGAGTATATTGCCGCCCTGTACCGCAGCACTCGCTGCGCTCGTTTCCTCAACTGCCTCAAGGTACTGCTATTAGAATGTTACTCTCTCCTGTAAGAGGGTTCGTGGATGCGCACGATGGCTTGGCGTTGCTTTCTTGTCCACTTGGTACAATCTTGCAGCACGATGCCACGGTGCTTAGCAACCGGCTGTGGTATAGGCTACGCCTGTGCTTATGGTGGCTCTTAACTTTTCCATCGTGCACAGACTTTGAAGAAGCTCAACCTCGTACGAACGGGGATGCGAGAGCTGGTCCTGGACATAAATGAACGTAAGCTGTACAATATCGACCCAGGGCAAACAAAAAAGGAGGCCGAGCAAGCATTGTCAAAGGACGGGACTGTGCTCAAGGATTTCTATTTCCGCTCCATCTCCTATGTTCAGGACGTGCCGGGCAACTTGAACTCGATCAAGATCATTTTCATTGGCGGTCAGCGGCCATATGAGGTGGAGTTCATGACGACCAAGCAGAAGACCACTTTCTGCAGGGTACTTTTATAGACTTGTCGTGCAGCGTTTCGTGCATGTGCCTTTTGCAACCCCCATCCGCACCATTCGTGCGGATGGCATTGCTGGTGCTGCTCATGACCATAATGGACTACCCCCACGCCCAGATTATAAAACTCTTCCTTTACCAAAAGCCGCTGGAAGCGAAAGTCAAAATCAAGATCGAATACACAGTTGCGCAGTCCAGCAAAAACCCGTATAGACACCAGGTCTTTGGCCGAAATCCTGACCGGAATGCTAAAGCCCTAGACGTGCATGACATACTCACTCGCATGATGATACGGGGTGGCGTAGTACAGCGCGTTGCATTTCATTTGCTGCATGGTACACCGTTGTGCAATCCGGCAAATACTGTTGCGCAGTAAACCCTAAACACTAAACACTAAACCCCAAACCCTAAACACTATTGCGCAGGTGGGCGTGAGAACTACCGTTCCTACCAGACCGGCCGATCAAAAGTGGCATAGGAGTGGCGAGGTGGACAACAAAAAAGCCAGGTGAAATCGCAAGAGCACCCATATCTAGATCTGCAACTTTCGGATTCTCCCGCATCAGTAAACCCTAAACCTAAACCCTAAACCCTGAACACCCATATCTAGATCTGCAACTTTCGGATTCTGCCGCATCAGGAAACCCTAAACCTAAACCCTAAACCCTGAACACCCATATCTAGATCTGCAACCTTCGGATTCTCCCGCATCAGTGTACACACGCGGAATGCAGCATCCTATTCTGACACACATCTGAATCTCCTCTTCCAAACGGCCCTGTGTAGCGGGTTGGGGCAGTGTAAATGCCAGGAATACAGCATAACATTCTGACACATTTTTGGTTTTGTTGAACAATCTTGCACATTAGTTGGATTGGCCAGACTCATATCATTATCCCTCCGGCTCCGGCGTGGTTTGATGTAAGGTGGGACCGTAGTCGGGGCATGATGTCTTCTAATCTTCAAGGGGCGAAAGTGAAAGATATGACTTCGGTGGATGCCACCAGGTATGTCCATTTCAGTTTAGTAACCTTTACACCGCGCTACATAGCGTTGCACCGCACCCGGTGTATACCTCTGGCCTCCAACGAGCTCAGTTTAGTAACCGTTACTAAACTGAGCTCGTTGGAGGCCAGAGGTATATCCATTTGTGCTTTTGAGAGAGGCAAAATCTGCGTGTGTGTGTATGATTATGCATATGCGCGTGTTTGACAGACGATAATGCACATTTTCTACGTATACGACATCATCGTTCAAGCATATACCTTGTGTACATTATTAGATCTGCTCAAGTACGCGTTTCACTTGACGCGTTCGCACATTTTTTTGCACATGCGGGTGTTTGTTTTGCACATACATATACCCGTGGACACAAAACTTTTTCGCACAACACGTTACTATCCAACTACTCACTACCTGAGTTGATATCAGGCATGCCAGAATGTGCATGGTGGCATACACGCTGGAAGCGGCAAGACGCTCTGCCGCCTTGCATCCAGATGACGGAGTGCAATTCCATTTATTGGATCCCGGGCTGCTCTGCACTGATCACTATAGATATGCATTGGGGCTCGGGCGCGCTAGAATGTGGTACGTCTGGAAAGCCCGCCACCTTGGGACAGACCCGAAGACTGCGGCAAACGCAATCGAATTCATCATCAGAAACAGGGTTTTTCAAGATATCAATGGCCTCTACGTCAAGTTTTCAAAGGGCAGGCCGGTGATCATGAACCTCAGCAAGGATGGAAGCGAAAAAATCCCCCCCAAGAATGCTCAATCGCTGGACCCTTCGTGGCTTCAACTGCATGGCCTAGTGCACCCCAACACCAAACTTCGTGCACAGCACCCATCCGCGGCTGCCTACGACATGGTAAAGGTAAAACGTCTCTGGGACGCGCACGTGAATATCTCTGGATATGACCCTGAAGATCCTGTTCACACATTCTTGCTCAATTCTGATTTGTAAGGAGGAGGAGGAGACGCGGAAAGATCAGAGGATAAGGGATCTGGCGATGTGTGTGTCGATTGTTTGTTTTCAAGGCATTGGGATCCAGGCATTTAAGGGCCCCCTTTCTCCTCTGCTGGCTTGCAATGAAGACTCCTTCTCAACACTCAGTGACCCTCTCCGCCATATGCTGGGCGTCACCCGAAAGAGGCGTTGTACTTACCGACCTTCAGTCATCTATTGATTGTCAATAAACGTTTCTCTCTCTCTGTCTCTCTTTCTCCTGTTTCCCTCTCTACCCGGAAGATAACCTGCACGTTTAGGGTTTAGGGTTGAAGGTTTAGGTGTCTGAACCACATTCTAGCAAGAGATCACACACACACTCTCTCTCTCTCTCTCACACACACACACATCAAACCCGGGCCTCTCACACTACAGAGTCTGAGGGAATGTGACTGTATTTAACAAAATCTTTCAATTTATTGTTCTGGGTGCTCAAGGAAAGCGTTTGAGCATGGGGCAGTCA
>Ga0315905_10008871_pt1 | contig 10179 bp, 7 predicted proteins | sample LakEriMetagenome_5_FD_203522 | JGI IMG/M metagenome (GOLD analysis project Ga0315905, IMG submission 203522) | Freshwater fungal communities from buoy surface, Lake Erie, Ohio, United States - Buoy 4 MA121 | ecosystem: Environmental > Aquatic > Freshwater > Lake | place: USA: Lake Erie, Ohio... | reverse complement strand
TCTCTTTTGTCATATAGTAGGTCTCTTTTGTCATATAGTAGGTCTCTTTTGCTCCTATAGTAGGTCTCTTTTGCTTCTATAGTAGGTCTCTTTTGTCATATAGTAGGTCTCTTTTGCTTCTATAGTAGGTCTCTTTTAGCGACTTACTATAGAACTACAAAAGAACTTTTGAGAATGTGGAAGCATTGCCCGCGTAAGCTCGCGCCCTTCGCTCATACATCTTATATATATATATATATATATATACATATCATACACACACACACACACACACACACATACATCGTACATATATATATATATGTATACACATATATATTTATATGCATATAAATATACATATATATATATCACTCTCACTCACACACACACACACACACACGCATACATATTGTAAGCGCCAGCGATGTCATGCTTGATATACTTGAGCACGTGTGCGCGGGTCGTCAAGGCTGCCAGCGGCGCGTCTGCCGTATGTGTGTGTGTGTAGGTGTGTCTGTGTGTGTGTGATACTCACACACACACACACACACACACACACACACATATTATATACATACATATATCACACACACACACACACACACACACACACATGATGCCGCACCTCTGCGGCGCTCGGCATCAAGAGCAGCGGGACCACTTCTCATTAGGGTTTAGGGTTTAGGGTTAGGGTTTAGGGTTTAGGGTTTAGGGTCGACAGCAAGAGCAGCAGGACCACTTCTCATTAGGGTTTTAGGGTTTAGGGTTAGGGTTTAGGGTTTAGGGTCGGCAGGCGGCACCTCTCGCACCACTTCTCATCGCTGCGTCGCTCATCTCCACAGCTGCCATTGAAAGCGCATCTGCCCCCTGCGTTTAGGTTTGAGTGTTTTAGGTTGTGTGTGTGTGTGTGTGTGTGTGTGTGTGTGTGTGTGTGTGTGTGTGTGTATGTGTGCGTGTGTGTGTGTGTGTGTGTATTATGTATATGTACATGCGTGTGTGCGTGTGTGCGTGTGTGCGCGCGCACGCGTATGTGTGTGTATAAACTCCATTCCAACGCAGAACTAGCATCTCACCAGCGGGCCGGGGGGTGGGGGGGGTTCAGGGAGCGCGACCTCTAAATCGCCACGAACGTGCCACAAAAAGGAGGCGTAGAAAGCGGAGATGTCGGGAGATGGTGAGTCACGTAGAGCGGCTATCACGTGCTGCTCAACCTGTGTGGGTGTGTGTGTGTGGGTGGTTGTGTGTGTGGGTGGTTGTGTGTGTGTGTGTGTGTGTGTGTGTGTTTGTGTGTGTGTACATTCGTTTGTGTAGGTGGGTTATGGATGGGGGTGGATGGGGGTGGATGGGGGTGGAGATGTGTGGCTGGGAGTGGGTGGGTGTGCACACTAAGGGTGTGTGCAGGTGTCATTTTAACCTCGTCCACCTTGCCCGCCTCCAACAGCTCGCGCATCTTGTCTAGCCGAAACGCGCTGCCCATGCCATCACCACCCCCCGCCTGGCTGCGCTGCGACAACGCCCCCGCCCCAATGCCCGGCACGTGCTCGCTCCACCCCTCCCGAGCACTGGTGCTCTTGCCCTGCGGCGTGGCCCCATCCCCTGCCGTGATCCCGGGCTCGCGGGACCTCGCTCGCTGGCGGAATTCGGAATCAAACGCGTCGTTGATATCTTCCAAGGCGCTGTAGACCCCTTGGCCCCTGCCAACGCTTGACCCAGGCTCGCCGCCGCCGTCATCGCTCCTGCGTATAAATACCCTTTTTTTTTCATCGCCCACGCCTTCGGCATGGTGAATGCCAGTTCGCTGCCGCTGGCTGTCGTTGTCCGCCGCGCCGCGCGGCGGGCGCCCGCCCGCGTCTGGTGTGCGCCGGTGCCCGCGGGCCGCGCGCTCGCGGGCCGCCTCGGCCGTGTCGTCGTCGTCGTAGCCGCCCCGCAGCGCCAGCAGCGTGGGTGCTGCGTTGCGGCGCGATGCGGCGCGCGGCACCATCTGCACACGGACAAGCGCTGGCCCACCGCGCTCCAGGGAGGCCGAGAACGAGTGTGCCGGGCCCGGCGGCCCGAGGCCCACGAGCAGCAGAGCAAGTGCCGCACGGGGCATCATCACCCCGGCCTCTGCGCCTCCATTTGCACGAATTTGGTCCACGAACCAATTGGCACGTGCATTGGTCGTCTCCCTTGAAAGCCGCAGCCGCCGCAGCCGCCCAGCGCGCCGGTCTGCAATGCCGAGCAGGAAGAACGGCTCCCTGAAGCAGATTGGGGGCGGGCTCGGCGCAGCGATCCGCAACGACAAGTGGCAGAAGGTGGAGGCGCGCCTCCCAAAGTGAGTCTAAACGGCCTGCCCGAACGCCACTTCAGGGGAGGCTTTTTGCATCTTTTTGGTGTGGCCGCGGCTCTGCACTGCCGCGTGCAACTTCTGCAGGATGCTATATTGAGGCGGCGCGCGCCCGGCGGGTAGGAAGATCGCTGGCTGGCTGATAAGTGCCGGCCATTGATAATCTGCCCGCACAGTCCATGCATGGAGGCGTGCGCTTGAGGGAGCACGGGGACTCCGCATGGCGTCCGCGCCCGCGCGCGTGCGGTCTTGCAGCGCGGTGGCGGCGCACACATGCATGCATGCGCGTGCGCGCGCGCCGCGACGGCGTCGCTTGCGGCTGATTGCGCGCGCCGCGCTCCAGGAACTTTGGTGCCACCGATTGCCCGAAGAACGCGCACCTCATCCCCGAGTGGGAGAATCTTGAAGAGGAGCAGGAGCTTCTGCGGCGCGCAAATGCGACCTCCGTCATCGACGAGGGCGACCTCGCGGCTCTCATGCGCGTGGCAGAGCTGTCAAACCGCGATTTTGCGGCCACACGCCAGAGCACGCGCGTCGTCATGGGCGGGCCCGTCATTGTGGAGGATCAGGCGGCCAAAGAGGAGCTGCCGGCGCACCTGAAGAACCTGCCCATTCCGAAGCGCCCGCCCTGGGACAAGAAGATGTCGAAAGAGCACGTGGACTTCTCCGAGAGGGAGGCGTTCCTGGCGTGGCGGCGCGGGTTTGTGGAGATGGAGGAGAACTACGACATTGCGCTCACGCCCTTTGAGAAGAACATCGAGTTCTGGCGCCAGCTGTGGCGAGTTGTGGAGAAGAGCGACGTCGTGGTGCAAGTAGTCGATGCGCGCAACCCGCTGCTGTACCGGAGCGAGGTAGGTGCCCGCGACCTGGCTCGCCGCCTCCCGCAGCCGTGCCTTATCTCCGCCCGGCTGGTGTGGTTTTCTCGCACGCGACGAGACTGACTCGACGTCGTCTGTCTGCCATGCCTCTTCAGTCTCTTAGGGAGTACGTGACAGAGGTGGGCGCGCACAAGATCAATGTCATCCTCTTCAACAAGGCAGACCTGCTGCCGAAAAAGGTGCGTGAGGCGTGGGGCAAGTATCTTGACGCCCAGAACGTAAGATGTTTCTTCTTCGCCGCGCGCACGGAAATCGAGGCGCGCCTCAAGGAGGAGATGATTGAAAAGAGGAAAAAGAAGGAAGAGAAGATTGATGAGGGCAACGAGGATGAGGAGGACTTGCACGATGACGAGGGCGATGCGGACATGGTGCACGCGGCAGCAGAGCGGCTGGATGAAACAATTGATGCGCACCCACCCCAACAAGACGCTAAGCCGACCACAACCATGGATGGCGAAGAGGTGCGCGTCGACGCAATGGGGCGTGTCATATTCGAGGATGAGGACGAAGCTGCCGACAGCGTCGACGATGATGCAACCGTAGGAGGGATGGACGAAAACGGCCGCAAACGCAACACGACAGCAGTGCTGAGTGCCAGCGATCTACTAGATGAGCTGGAAGCACTGGGGTGGGAGGCGGTCAGAAACAGCGGACGCAAGGTGATGCAGGACGTGCGCGATCCCGAAAATCGGTCGGTCTCGTCTCTTGCCGGCGTCTCGACAGCGTCGTCGCGCCATCAGACGGACTACATCATGATTGGCTTTGTTGGCTACCCAAATGTGGGCAAGAGCTCTACCATTAATGCCCTCCTTGGCCAGAAAAAGGTGGGCGTCACGTCCACCCCCGGCAAGACGAAGCACTTTCAGACCATGATTGTGTCGGACTCTCTCCAGCTCTGCGACTGCCCGGGCCTCGTCTTTCCTTCGGTCGTCGCATCGCGCGCAGGCACATATTCTCAAAAGTCCTTTGTATAGTGGTATAGTGACTTTCTATGGGAAATAAACTAGGGCGCTAACTTCAAGAATGCGTGTGCGCAGAGATGGTGGTGGGTGGCATTCTGCCGCTCCACGCGCTGAAAGATCATATCTCGCCCATGGAGCTCCTTGCCAAGCGCATTCCCCGTGCCATCTTCGAGGAAACATACAACATCGTGCTGCCGTCTAGAACGCAAAAGGGCGAGGAGCGCGTGTATGTCACCTGGCAGGTCTATCTTTTTTTTTTAAAGAAAAGGTGGCCAGCTGGTCACCAGCGCCCTTGCCACCGCCACCCCCGTATGCTTGCGCCATGTCGCTGGAGAGCATGGAGAGGGCATGGTGGGGATGGTGGTGCGAGCGTGCGAGCAAGAGGGCATCGGAGAGTATCCGTGAGCAGGGTACCCGGGAAACCAGTCTAGGTCTGGATGAAGAAGTCTCAAGATTGTACAAAGGGTTCCGAGATGTCTGTGAAGACAAACCCACAGCCGCTGTGATGGCGGCCTGACAGACCTTTCCCCCGCGCGAACTCGCACACGCTGTGATGGCGCCTGCACGTGCTATTCAGCAGTGAAACAACCTCGCCTCTCCTGCTTTTACCTGCTCCTTGCCGCACGACACTGACTTTTCAATGGGTGCAAATGGTTTTATGGTGGCATGACGCCATGGACGGGGACGCAACACCGGCAGGAAGTGTGCACGGGATATGCCGTGTCAAGAAGCCTGCTCACGGGCTGCCGTGGAGGCGTGCCCGATACCCACACCGCCGCCAGGCAGCTGATCAAGGACTACGTCGACGGCAAACTTCGCTTCTGCCACTTGCCACCAGAGGATGGAGTGCAAGGGGATAAGGGCACGTGCCCTGGGGTCAACTCAGCCATGTTGAGTTCTGCATCGCAATCTGCCCTTGCTGCGTCACACATGCCGGCATTGGGAGGACGGTTGTCCTCGGTTGTGTCCACTAGTTCAGTGGGGTCGAAAGTGGGCGGCTCTCTGTCGGAGCTCGGTTTGGAGGCGTCAGACGCCGCAGTGGGCGCAGGCGACAAGGATGTTCGATTAGCAGTGCAGGGAGCCCGCGACAAAATTGTGTTTCAGATGGATAGTGCCGCTTCTGCAGAGCCGGGTGTTGCTGTCGGGCAGACGCACAGCGGTCGCAAGGGACGTGAACATCGCGGATTGTCTGCTGGGGTTTGGGCTGACGAGGACGAAGCCACTCTCTTGAAGGTCTGCCTAAACCCTAAACCTTAACCCTAAACCCTAAACTAAACCCTAAACCCTAAACCCTAAACCCCAAATAAACCCGAAAGGTGCTCTCTTGAAGGATCTTTCTCCTCTGCTCTGTCCAACTCTTGATTGTTCCCCTGCCTTGCGCTGCTCTTTGACCCGTGCATATGGACGTGTGTGTGTGTGTGTGTGTTTGTTTGTGTGTGTTTGTGTGTGTGTGTGTGTGTGTGTGTACCCGTCTCTCAGTCTATACACGTGTCGGGCGTGTGTCTGTGTATCGCGAGAGCGATGCGAGTGCGATGCACTGTCCTCACCCGACGTTGGATTGATGGTGCGTGCAGAAGGAGAAGGAAGTAGCAGTCAAGCTGTCCAAGGGAGGCAAGAAGCACGGCGGCGGGTCGTTTGCCGGCCGTGTTGAGCGCCCATACAGCCTTCTCCCGGTCTGTGCCAATGGATCTTGTCCCTCTTAAACCCTAAACCCTAAACCCTAAACCGGTCTGTACCCCTTGACCTTGTCCCCCCATACATACATACGCGGTCAAAAGAGACCTACACCAATTATGTGCTCGTTAGTGGGTGGTTGTCAGTTGTATGTGAGAAGAAAACATGTATACAATAGAAGTAAACACAAATATAATATTAATTTACAAATTTACAAATTGTATCCAAGGCAAATTGGGGAAGGTCTGGATGAAGAAATCTCAAGATTGTACAAAGGGTTCCGAGATGTCTGTGAAGACAAACCCACAGCCGCTGTGATGGCGGCCTGACAGACCTTTCCCCCGCGCGAACTCGCACACGCTGCCCAATAAAGATGCATGACTGTTTTCCCCCTTTTACTGTAATGTGTGGGCGTGGATGGGGTGGTTGAGCGGGGCGTTGGGCACGTGGTGATACGTGGCAGGTGCGAGATGCGCAAGGAAGACCCATGTCTAGGGAGGCGCAGATGCAACTCCTCCGCCCGTCCTCCGCGGCTAGCTCACGAACGACTTCCGCGGCTTGAAGTTCGGCCCGCTGATTGAAGGCCGAGAGCGAGCGAGAGAGAGAGAGAGAGAGAAATTGATAAGGAACGTTACTCGACCTGTAACAAATTTGCTGTGCGCGCAAGTGTCACAGGAAGTGGCACGGGAAGTTATTTGACAATCCAAGGGGGTGCTTGTAAGGCTGAGTGTCGCAGTATACGGGCAAGTGCCAGTGTTGCAGTTTGCCTTGGGGCGTGTAGAATAAATGCATTGCATGCGAGGTGGTGGTTGGAGAGAGAGAGAGAAAGAGCGCGCGCGCGCGCGCGCGTGAGAGGTGGTTCAAGCAACAGAGGACCAGCGGAGCGGCGTGCCTGCCACCGTTGCTACGGGGACTAAAAGCAACAAAATGTATTTGGGTTATTCAGAATTACAGTACCAATTTGCAGCAAAAGGCAATGTGCAGAAAAGCTCCGAAAAAATACGCATCCCCATCCATCCCCACTGTCTCGCCCAGCGAAGCACAACAGAACACCACCTACGACCTGCTTCCGGTACACTCGCCACTGCCTCCCCCACCTCCTCCTGGATCCACGCACGCGCGCAGATGCAATGCGTTGCTGTGTGCACGGCAAAGCACCTGGCCCATCGTCAATGGAGCGCGTTCACGTGCGAGTTCTCCGAGGGGTCCTCAAGGTGCAACCGCTTGCGCGCGGACGTACAAGTTTGAAAAAAATAAAACGAGCAACCGACAGCTAAACACTCCCTCCTCAACCCCCCGCGACCCGCCCCGGCAGCACTCAAAAGAGCCCCCGCTGGCAGCACTGCGTCACGTGCTGCCGTCGGTGCGAGTGCCTAACATACTTCGAACGCCCGGTGCAGGGCGGACGCGCAGCCCTTCTTCTCATAAAGCTAAACGATAAACGTCAAGGTTCAAGGTTGAACTGCGGATGTGCACCCTGTGCGGATGTGCCCCCCGCTAAGCCGCAGCTGCCATCAAGTATCACAGCGCTTCGAAAAAGGTAAAAGACAGTAAACCTATTTAGATATCATAGGAAGTTCATCAAGTTGAATCCGCCGCCAAAGCCTGCGTAGGCCATCGGTCTTATCGTAGGGTGCGGAACAGCCGTAAACGTCGTGAATTTCGGCTGCACCAAGAGCAAGCGTTAGAGCCTCAATCGGCAAATTATCGCCAGCTCTCTCTCTCTCTGTCACTTCTTGCTTGTCAATAAAACTTCTCTCTCTCTCTCTCTCTCTCTCTCTCTCTCTCTCTTTCTCTCTCTCTCTCTGTCTCCTTCCGGCAGTGGCCACGCGGGTGCGGTGCCAGCCTCGCGCACGCCACAGAGAGAGAACACTGTTCTCAGAACAGGATAAGGCGGGGGAGAGTGAGAACCTTCAAGGTCTTGTCGAGATGGATGAAGGCCCCTTTGTTGCCCATCTGGTCGCAGTAGTTGGGGGCGGAGAAGATGGTAATGCACTTGCCGTTGTGCTCAACCTCGTACCCCTCCTCCTTACACTCGTGACTCCTGTGTGTGTGTGTGTGTGTGTGTGTGTGTGTGTGTCTGCGTGTGTGTGTGTGTGTGTGCCCATGTGCATGTATGAAGTCAATTACCGTTGGCAATCCATGTCAACTAACGCAGTACCGTTGACAACCCATGTCAACTAACGCAGTACAAAGCGCACATACATGCGCCTGCATACATGCTCCCACACACACCTCAACGCACATGCACAGACACTCAGAGCAACACACACACGCACACACCGGATGAGGAGCTCAAGGCCATTAGCTTTCAAAAACCGCTCAGTCACATCCGCACCAAAGGCCACCCCTGCATGCAGCCAGTCAGTCACCCCCCTGTACCCCAGGCAAACAAGAGGCAGAGACGTAGTGCGCACACAATTACCATTGCGCGGCGGGCTGCAGTGGTGGAGAGGGAGGAGGAAGGGGCAAAAGAGGAGACACTGGAGAGGAAAGCGGAGGGCCGACCTACGCCACGCTTACTCGGAATCAGCCCCTGGTTGGGGCCTGGATCACTCCAGAGCATCTCCGTCATCGGCCCTTCATCTGGCACACACACACACACACACACACACACACAAACACACACGAACACACACACACACACACACACACACACACACACAAACACACACAAACACAAACACACACAAATACACACACACACAAACACACACACACACACACACACACACATGAGAGACAAGTGTCGCGAGAGAGGGAGGCAGCGAGGCAGCGCAAAGATGCAAGACGCATCACCATGATGCAAGTTGACGCATCAAGAGCCCACACTAGTGTCAAAAGAGACCTACACTAGTGTCAAAAGAGACCTACAGCTTGGCAGCACGACAGGAGAGCTGGGCAGGCAGCAGGCAGCAAAGTGCAGCAACGAGCAACGGCAGGGAGGTGATGTCGGCTTGAGGCGCAAGGAGAAGGCGAGAAGAACCAGGCGGCTCCTGGTGGCGATTGATTTGTCGGAGGTCATCCAGGCTTGTCTCTGCCTTGCTGAAGAGCCCTCCGTGCAGCACGAGCACCTTGCCCCCGATGACGTGCGCCAAGGGGAGCCACTGGAAGGTGTCGGTGAAGAGTCCCATCATCTCTTTGCTGTACTTGGATGCCACCTCTCCCTCAAAGCCGTAAAGCTTGTTCATGTTGACCGACTCGTGGTTGCCACGGTTAAGGTGGAGGTGCTTGGGATAGAGGCACTTGTAGGCAAACAACGCCAACATTACTTCAATGCTGAAGGAGCCACGGTCGACGAAATCGCCATTGAAGAGATAGGGGTTTGTCTCCGACGGCTTGCCGTTGAGTTCAAAGATGTTTAGCAAGTCATAATACTGCCCATGCACGTCGCCGCACACAGTGACGTGCTTGCCCTCAGGCACCGAAATGTCGACGACAGGCTTCTCAGCCTTGAGAACGTTGCGCGCCTGGATCAGGATCTGGAGCGCATACTTTTTATGCAGTCGCTTTTCGGCCTTTTGCCAGAGCAACATTTCCTCAACGAATGCCTGGGTGATAACACCATCGTCGGTGTGCGGCCCCGCGTAGGATGCTTCCACCTCTACCAAATCGGGATCTTGGCCCGGTCCTGCTACCATTTCGGCGAGCTGGGCCATCTCAAACCTCTCCTTCTTCATCGCCTTGTCACAGTCCGCTAGCTTACTGCGCGCTTCTTTGTTCCCGGGTTCGATCTTGCACGCCTCCCGAAAGTCCCACTTTGCCTGCTTCAGCTTGCCGAGCGCAAGGTTTGCCGTGCCGCGCCTGTAGTAGCCCTTAATGTACGACGGATCGCGACGAATAGCCTCGGACGCATCCAAGATGGCGCTGCCATAGTTCTCGAGCTTTATATGGCAGAAGGCCCGATTCGCGTAGAGGATGTGGTTGCTCGGATTGAGCTCCAGCGCAGAGATGTACAGGCTGATTGCCTCCTTGATCTGATTGTCGGCAAAGCACGTGTTCGCCTTCGTCTTGAACTCCTCGGACTTGGCCACCTGCACCAAGCCAAGACCAACAGACAGGAATGACACACGCGGCACCGCCGCGGCAACGCAGCCTGCACCGTGCCGCGCCATCTGTTGCGTGGTGCGGGGAGGACATCTCAAGCACCTCTTCGGAGGTGGGATTGCGCGGTGATGCCACGTCGGTCGCGGTCTCAGAGTTCTCCGTGTCCGACATGGATTTCTACTTTCTTGTGCTTGTGGCAAGCACAGAAAAAAAATTTCCAGGAGGCCCGGGGGAGGCCACGGAAAACCATTTTACGTTTGCCTCCGGCGGTACGTTTGCCTCCGGCGGCTGGGGGTACCCCCCAGACCCC
>Ga0315905_10008870_pt1 | contig 10179 bp, 11 predicted proteins | sample LakEriMetagenome_5_FD_203522 | JGI IMG/M metagenome (GOLD analysis project Ga0315905, IMG submission 203522) | Freshwater fungal communities from buoy surface, Lake Erie, Ohio, United States - Buoy 4 MA121 | ecosystem: Environmental > Aquatic > Freshwater > Lake | place: USA: Lake Erie, Ohio... | reverse complement strand
AATCATAAATCAAACCGCTGATTTTGGTTTAAAAATATGAATCTAGCTCAGGATTGCAAGCGATTTTCATAATTGAATCTAATTTTTTTGAATCTGAGAATCCTACCCACCCAGGTGAGTAGGGGATTTCTGATTCTCACTGAACTTACGGATGAGTGAATCACCGTGGAACAAAGAGTGTCTGGCTGGCTCAAAAAACTGCCTGTTCCCAGACTTGCAGAGTGGCCCGCCCCGTGCCTGATATGGTCCGGAAATTACCACCTCAACCGCACTCAATTTATGCCCAAAACCAGCCTCTCGCCCGACGCCGTCAAAATCATGCTGCTGGCCGTAGCGGACCAAATCATTGCGAGCGAACCGTTTCTCAGTGAAGCCGATCGCAATCTGGGAGACGGGGACCATGGCTTGGGTATGCAGCGCGGATTCACCGCGGTGAAGGAGAAGCTTTCCGGGATGAGCGGAGCCGACGGAATTGATAAACTGTTCGGCGCGGCGGGAATGGCCATGATTTCCACGATGGGCGGAGCCAGTGGGGCCATTTTTGGCACGCTTTTCCGGGACGGAGGCAAGGCTCTCGCCGGGTTGACGGAACTCAATGCCACAGGCTACGCTACCTTTCTGCGCGCCGCCTGCGATGGCGTGACCAACCGGGGCAAAGCCAAACCGGGAGACAAGACCATGGTGGACGCACTGCACCCGGCTGCCGAAAAAGCCGCGGAGGTAACCAGCCTGCCCGTCCACGAAGCCATGGCGGCAGTGGCCGCCGCCGGTGAAGCCGGCCGCGATGCCAGCAAAGCCATGATCGCAACGCTCGGCCGCGCCAAAACCCTGGGCGAAGCCTCCATCGGCCATCCCGACGCAGGCGCCTGCTCTGTCGCCATCATCCTGCGGACGATGAGTGACTTCGCTACAGCTTGAATTGCGACTGGTTTTCAGGCCTAATACACCGTGCCCGCTTCAGGCAATACGAGTGAAGCCCGCACGTCTGCGATCAGCAAATCCTGCCGCTTCCGGCCCGTGAAGCAGGACACTTTGCTGTAGCCAGCCGCTTCCAGAGCGTCCAGTGCGCCATCAAAATCCGCAGCTACACGGCGCGGAATGTGGCTGTCGCTGCCCAACACGACGGGAATCCCCCGTTCCTGCATCATGCGCAGCATTTGCGGCCCTGGATTGAACTCCCGCATCGCCTTATTGATGCCGGAGGTATTCAACTCCATCGCCACTCCGGTGCGGGCAATGCGATCGAGACAGGTGCCCACATGGTCTTCGATTAACTCAAATTGCCACAGACCTGGCTGGAAATTCTTTACTAAATCCGGGTGAGCCAGCGTGTCGAACAGTCCCGTCTCGGCGCTTTCTGCGACATGACTGAAATAGTTCTTCTGAAAGTCGAGGAGGTCACTTTTGAAGAAGCGCTCTTTGTAGTGGCGGCCAAAAAAGTGCACGGAGCCCAGCACGTGATGGAATTCACAGCGCTCGTTGAGCCGCTCCACCCACCATTCCATTCCCGGGAAGAAATCCATCTCCATGCCCAGCTTCACATCGAGCCTGCCCTCGTAGGCGCTGGTGGCGCGCTGCACCATGGCAATGTAATCATCCAGTTGCTCGACATCCATGCGCACCTCCGGCCACCAGCAATCCGGCATCGGGGAGTGGCAGGTGAAGACAATGCCTTTCAGCCCGCGCTGCAGGGCCATCTCGGCATACTCTTCGGGCTCACCTTCGGCGTGCTTGCACAAAGGCGTGTGCATGTGGCTGTCGTAATAAACAGGCTTCGGTGGCTGGCTCATGGTCTGGTCGCTCCCGGGTGGTTCAATCCGGCGAAACGCCAGCATAAGGTTGCGGCTCCCGCTGTCGAACGGATTCCCCCCCCCCATCGGAGAGCCGGACCATCTGTGACGAGAAGTCACAGGATGGCCCGGGAAGCGTTGACGGCGGGGATGGTGTCCCGCGTGGCAGGCGTCGGCGGGGCCATGGCGCTGAGATTTTCGTAGAGCGCACTGAGACGGGGCATGATGAGATCATGGACACGCGCCAGCCATGCACTGGACGGGAGTGTGGCGTCGTAGTTAGGATGAAAGGCCTCGCCGGTGCGTTTGCTGTGGAAGCAACTGCGGTCGCGAATGATTGCCTCTTCTGTAGAAGTGAGCGGCAGCCCCATCTTGAGAAGCACCCCCACGGGATCCTGCGCCAGCCGGCGGTATTCCAGCGGCAGAAGGAATCCGTTACTCACATGCTGCATGGCTAGAGCAAAGACAGACTCCAACACCAGTGCAGCATAACCGTCCAAATCCGCCGGATCGAAGCTGCCGGGAAGGATTCCCAGGGGGGCGGAATCACGCAGGCCGGGGACCATGTGACTGCCGCGCTGGCGGTAGTGAGACCGGAGAATTTCCTCCGGACGGCGATAAATAAACCAGCAGGGCATGCCCGGGAATGCCTGCTGTAGAAGTGGCAGCCACGGCAGGTGCCAGCTGTCGTGCTTGAGAATGAAATACCGGTCATCCTGGCTGCGGCGCTGACAGAGGGCGTGAACCACATGGCGCAGCAGCGTGATCTTCATTTCGTCTGGAAGAGAGGCCTGGAGAACGTCGTCAATCACCGGTGGTTCGGACAGACCGAAGCCACCCGGCAGACAGGAAATATACTGTGTGAGCAGAGTAGAGCCGCTCCGCGAGGCATGAAATATCAAAGCCGCCGGGAGCACGGGTGGCGGCAGGACCGGGAAATCCTCCGCAGGAAACTCCGTCCGAAGGAGCGGGTAGCCACCCCGGTGATACCGCATGGTATCCTCGAAAAAGGGTTCGCTGAAATCCACCGACGCGAGGTTTTGCCAATACAGCACGGCGCTGCCCCCGGGCCGGGCTTCCAGTCTCACCGGATACCATCCTGCTTCCGGTTTCATGCGGCTGCGGCGCGGTGCAGTTCTTCGTGGAGCCAGTCATTCATCAGCGCATCGATGACGAGGTGAACGCGGTCTGTCGTCCCGCGGTTGCTGACTGCATGACGGTCGGCCAGCCGCAGGTACCAGCAGGAGCCGGGCGACATGGGGACGTGCGTGCCGTTGAGCAAAAATTCCACCTCCGGGTTTGTCGTGATGGGCACATGCATGCGCACCTGGCCGAGTTCGGCACTGAGATCGTAGTCGCAGTGCTCTTTAATTTCAGAGCCTGGCTTGAGGCGCATGAGCCGCACGCTTTGCAGCGGGCACTGGAAGGCGGCGAGAACGCTTTGCAGATAAGGTGCCTCACGGAGAAACGGCGTGTCAGCAAATTCCGTGCACGAAGGATCAGAGTAGATCATCATGACCGGATGCGTGGCTCCAGCCGTTCCGCGGAGCGGAAGCACGTCCCACTGACCTGTGTAGTTCTGCTTCACGAAGTGCTCAGTCCAGGGCTGCTCCTCCAGCCGGCGCAAATCCTGCACGAGCAGTGCGGGATCGAAGCTCAGGAAAAGCGGGAGTCTGTCAGGAAGCGGATCGGGCACGGGAGAGGGGACTTCTGGTTCTACGGATTCTCCACCTGCGGCTGCTGAACGAGGACTTTGAAGAAGCCGCGGGACTGCGTGCGGGGGCGGCGGAACCGGAGCCGCGGCCAGCCAGCGCATAGCGCGAGCCGCGGCCGTCGGATTTAAAGCTTTCTACGAACGGCAGCGTCTGGAGCATGACGGCATCGCTGACGGCCACTTCGCGGATCGGCTGATTGTTGATGCCAGTGCCGTCGGTGGCGGAATTATAATCCATGTCGCCCGCGAGAATGGCTCCACTCGGGGTGGCTGAGAGCATGTCTTCAGTACTGACGAGGTTTTGGGAAATGGTGACGGTGGCAGAAGTCAGGCTGGCGCTGTCCGCATCCGTCACGGTGATGGCTGGAGCCACCGCTGTAGCTGGCGCGCCTTCAGTGCAGGCCAGCGCGGCGGTGGGCTCGCCGCCCATCATTCGAGATGCCTTGGTGGGCGTGTCAGCGAAGATGCACACGTTGTCGATGCAGAGATATTCGTTCGACTGGTTGGAGCGCATCACCACCCGCACCTGCACAGAACTTCCCGGTCGGCAATGGCACATTGAATTCCTGAAAGGCCGCCGTGAGTACAGTGCCCTGGCCGCCGAGTCCATCGAAGTCCGTAATCAGCATTTCCTGACGAGGCTGGCTGGAAGAACGGCCCCGGCCTAGCGCCGCCGTCGCACAGTGAGCAGTGCGGCCGCGGCTGCGAGTAAGGCCGCGGAGGGCTCAGGGATAGTGGTGATTTCCAGGCTCCATGAACTGAGCTGGTGGGTGGCTCCGGAGGACATGTCGGCCACGAAAAGGCTCCAGGTGCCATCGCCGGTGTCACCATTGAAGACATCGAGTCCCGCCGTGCGCGGTGAGGTGTCCAGCACGGAGGCGGGATCAACGAGGCGGCCGTCCGCTTCCCAGATACCAGTAAGCAGGCCACTCAACGGGATGGTATGAGAGCCGTTGAGGGCAAGGCGGTAGTTGTGGAAGTCAGCCGTGCCAAGTTGAGAGAAGCTGACGTTCATGGACTGGTCGTCGCTGTAACCGGACGGTGAGCCTGTGCGGCTGCCGGGGCGATTGGCGAGGATTGCGAGATCTGTTCCGTTCGTCAGATAAGCGTAAAGGTCACCGAGGAACGCGGTGCCTCCGGTGGTCGCGGAGATGTTCACATTGACCTGAACGTTCGTGATGGCCTGCCCCGCGGCATTGATGACCAGGCTGCGCGCGAGGCCTGCGCTGGAGCCATCGGGGATGGCTCCCCCTGTGTTGTCGCTGGCTGTCCAGACGGCTGCGCCGGACGTGCCGGCGGAGAGAGCGAGGGCGGAAAGAAGGAGTATTCTCATGGTGATCATGGAGTGAAGGTTCCGGTGTTACGGTTAGGGTTGCACCATGCGGTAGAAACGGGTCGGCGGCAGAGGACCGGGGTCAGTTACAGAGATGATGCCGGAGGGCGGACAAACGATCACGCCGCCCAGGTTGGTCCAGCTCACGAGATCGGAGGAAGTCTGCCAGCGGTAGCTGCGGCCGGGAATTCCGAGCGCCACCAGGGCATTACCGGCACCTTGCGGGGCGATGCTCAGGATGTTAAGGGTCTGGCCAATGCCGTTGTCGGCGACGACATTGACGGTGCCGTTCACCGTCTGGAAGCCATCGGAAATCGTGTAGGTGAAGGTGTCCGCACCGGAGAATCCAGGGGCTGGCAGGTAGATGATCCAACCGTCCACAACTGAAACGGTGCCGCCGCCGGCAGTGGGGCCGGACTGCACGCTGACGAGCGAGAGCGGGCGGCCTTCGCCACCAGAGGCTTGAGCCAGGAGGCTGGCTACAGTGAGCTTTCCAGAGACGCCGATGGTCATGCTGACGCCGCCGGTACCGGCTACGATCACTGGATCGTCATCCAGGATGCCGCCGCTGGCAGCGAGAGTGGCACCGCCGCCGGCGAAGGTGACATTGCGCCCGGACGCGGCGAGGCTGGAAAGCTGAACAGGCACGGTCTCGGTGGATTCCGGCAGGTGGTCGCCGGTAACACTGACGTTGAAGCTTCCGGCAGTATCGCCTGCAGCGATGCTGGTGGGGCTCGCCACGACCGCAGTAAAGTCGGTGCCGGAAGTAGCGGTGCCGGTGGCCAGGGTGGCACGGTTAAAGGTGACGGGGACATCAACGGGATTGGTTAGTGTAACTGTGTAGCCCAGCGACGCGGTGCCAGTATCGCCTTCCGTCACGACGCCGGCGGTGAGGCTGACCACAGAAGCGTCGTCATTGGTGATGGTGCCCGTGCCCGGTCCGCCGGTAATCATGCCGCGGGTGGGACTGCTCAGCGTGATGCTGAAGGTTTCATCCAGCTCCACGATGTTGTCGGGGGTGAGGGTGACGGAGATGGGTTTGGTGGTTTCCCCATCGGCGAAGCTGACTGTGCCGGAAGCTGCCGTAAAGTCAGACGTGGAAGCAGTGTCGGCCGCAGTATTGAAGGCGACGGTATCTGCCCCTGTGGAGATATTCCGTGTCACGGTGAAATCGCGCGTTCCCGTTTCTCCGCCGCTGCTGCTGTTAACAGAGAAGGTGACAGGCGTGCCCTGCACCACTATGCGGTCCACGATCAGTCGCTCGCCGGCGGTATTGCTCTGGCAGCGGACGCGAAGACCGAGAGTGGCAGCCGCCGGCATATTGAAGACGAAGTCCTGCAGGGCAGCGGAGAGCTGCGTTCCGTCGCCGGTGCCATTGTTGTCGGTGTCCAGAGCCAAATTGCCCCCGAAGCCGGTGATGCTGCGGAACCGGCCCACGGCCTGCCATGCGCCCCCGTCAGCGCTGGCCTCGACATCAATGGTGTCGCCGGTATCGAAGATGGCACCACCGAGAGCCCCGAGGCGGACGGAGGCGGTGACATTCCCAAAGGGTGCGGTGTTCAGGCTGAAGCGCACGGCTTTCACCGGCGCGGTGTCGAGCAGCGTGTCCTCGGCGATGATGGCGAAGCTGCCGTCCGCATTCGTGATGCCGGAAGGCGTGCCGCGGTCGAACAGGGCGGTTCCGTTCGTGAAACGGCCATCAAGTGCGTAGCGGGTGCCGCGGCCATCGGTCTCGAAGCTCTCAGCAAATGGCATGTTCTGTGTGGTGATGTTGTCCACGATTTCCACGACGCGGACGGGAGAGTTGCTCAGGTTCGTCCCGTCGTTCCCCCGGAAAGTGATTTGCCGGGGGAGCGTGGAGGGGGACGTGACGTTGGTGTTTTGGTAGGTGACGCTGCGAAGCACGCTCTGGTAGGTCGCCAGCGGTGCGCTGCGGGTGATGGTGAGCGTGCCGGTGCCGGGAGTATAAACGATGTCGCCAGCGAGAATGGCCCCGCTGGGAGTGGCGGCGAGCACGTCTTCACCGCTCACCAGGTTTTGCGAGATGGTGACGGTGGCGGATGTGAGGTTAGCGCTGTCGGCATCCGTCACGGTGATGCCCGGGGCCAGCACTGCGGTGGCTCCGCCTTCGTTAAATAAGAGCGCGGTGCCCGGCACGCCGTCCATCGAGGGCGGTGCACTGGCAGGCGAGTCGCCGAAGATGCGGATATTATCCACACAGATGTATTCGTTACTGGCATTGGAGTGCATGACCACGCGGATCTGCACGGAGTTGCCGCTGGAGAATGCCAGGTCGAACTCGCGGAAGGCGGAGGTGAGCAGGTTCGAGGTTCCAGTGTCTGCGATCCCGTTGCCGTCGCTGTCCAGACCGAGCGCCTGGTTGAGTATGTTTGTCTGCGGCGAGAACTGAATGAGACGAATGAACGGGCCGCCGTCCACACTGGCCTCCACGCGGATCAAGTCAATGAATACACCACCGGCATCGTGGTCGTAAAAGGTCTGGGAGTTTGGCACATTGGGACCATTGCCCGGCGCGGCGAGCAAAATTTTCACCGAAGTGCTGGTCTTGCCGGCGATGTTGAAGGCGTTGGTCGTGAGGGATTGAGAGGCGAACCCGTTACCGGCTGTCCCGCCGACAACGTCAATATCCTCTGCCGCAAACATGCCAGCCCCATCGCCCCCGCTGATGACACCAAAGGTGCGGGTACCGTTGTTCGGGAATTTGCCGAAGAAGTCATTCCGTGCGAACGATACCTCATCGAATTCCGCCACAGAGGTCGTATAGCCGATGCCCGGTGCAGCCTCAAAGGACTCCCGCCCGAGTTCGACAGGGACTGCATAGAGCAGCGGCGGCGCGAGAACCGCCGTGAGGGCGGTGATGTGGGGGATACGTGGCTTCATAAGCAAGGGAATGGCGGTCAGTGAGAGCGGCAGCGGGAACTCGCGGCTAGTTTCTCGAGGGGTAAATGCCCTCGAGAGCGATGATAAACGAAACGCACAGATACGGCGGCATGTTGTTGTGTGGCTGGCTGCCGCCCGCGCTGCCGGTATTTCCGGACACATTGAAGGGCAGCATAGCGCCGTTGGAAGCACCCGCATAATTTTCAGCCGCCGGATTCGCCGCGGGGACAGAATTCACGGGGCTGTCGCTGTTGCCTGCCAGGCTGGAGCAGGGTGGAGTGACGCTCGCCGAGAACGGGTGGGTGTGCGCCGGGACTTGTGTTGCCTCCAGCGTCACGTTTTCCTGCCCAGCGATTTCCCCGAGCACCCTTAGGGAGAGACCAGCTCCATTGCCCCAGTGCATGGGAAAGCGGCCCTGCAGGTTGGGCAGGGCAAAGTTAGTGGTGCCATTGCCGCCGTAGGTCGTGCCCACGAGAGAGAAGAGCGCTGTATTCTGGGCGATGGAGAGCAGTTGCCCGTTGCAAAAGGTAAATCCGCGGGGAGCGAAGTTACCAGCGAACATTTTGATTTCAGCGATGTATGGTAAGGACATATTGGTGGGTGTTTAAGTTAAATTTATGGATGGATGGATACAGGAGCTAAAAGGAGTCAGGCCGGGTCTTCCGTCAGGCGGAGCCAGGTGGTCATGGCTGGAAAGCGTGAAGTCATACCCCACCACTGGAGCATGGGCACTCCGGGGCCGCCCGGGGGCAGGCCGGAGGAGAACTGGGCCGCCAAAGCAGCCCCGCCTTTTTTGTAGCCGCCCTCATGGAAAACCGTGTGCGGATCAATGCCCACCGCCACACTGGCGGCATAAGACCAGGCCAAGGCCGCCATTTCCTCGGCAGGAGACACCTCCAGTTTGCCACGCAGGGCCGCCCGGCGGGAAGGCGGACACAGGGCGATGTGAGCGGCCTCATGCAGCATGTCCCCCGGCCACTCCAGGCCATCCAGATCCAGCACCAGAGTGCCATCTTCAATCGCAAGGCCCGGGAGAAAAGTCCCAGCCGGCAATGAAGCCCGCCGGACGGTCACTCCGATACCATTCAGCCAGGATTCCAGTTTTGTGATCAATTCCTCTTTCATGCGCTCAGTTGGATGCGGGCTGCATCGTGCAGATGAAAATCCCCCCGCAGGGCCGCCGCTTCATCTGGAGTAAGAGTGGCCGGCGGCACTGGCGTGGGGCATCCCGGCTGATTCACCCGCACTTTAAAAACTTCCGCCTGGATACCCCGTGCGCCGGTGAAGGCTTCGAGGGCGCAGACCGTCCCCGTGGGATCCTGGATCATCGCTGCATAATCCAGCACCAGCGCCGGCAAAGCCAGTTCCGCAAATGCCGCGGAGGCCGCAGCCGCTGCCTGGGCAAAGTTCGCCGCATCCGCAGGCCCGGAAACCATCCCCGCAGCTTTGGCCGAGCGGAAGCAGTCGGCCAGCTCACGGTGAATCCACACCCACCGCGCATGGGGAAACCACTCCGCCAAACGGCGGATCGCGATACCGTCCGCCCCGGCCATTTTCCAGCCCCAAACCGCACGCCGCGCTGCCTGAGCCTCCTGTAAACACACCTGCACCCACGCCAGCCCCGCAGCCTTCCACCCTGCCAGCTGTGCCGGGGCGGGAGGCGCCAGAGAGGTGATAAAATCTGCCGTGTCACCCGCCAGAACCGCATTCCGGACCGCGGCAGCACCAAACCCGTGGAACTGCAGCATCTGCTCCTTCACGGTCGCATACCTCGCAAAAAACTCCATCTCCTGCCCCACGCTGTCCCCAAAGACTAACGTATTGGGAGCCGAGCACAGCAGTCGCTGCAGCAGCGTGGTTCCCGCCCGGACCGCCGACGAGAGAATAATGACTGGCGATGTTAGGCCCGGCGACATGAGTTACTCGGTGTAATGGAGGTGCAGCGCCACCTGTTGCCCGTTGTGGGAAAAAAGCAGCCTGTCACTTCCCGCGGCCACTTTCGCTGCCGGCCCCAGGGCACCCTGCAGGGCGTGCACCACAGCCGCCAAATTCTTCGCTCCACAATGCCAGCAGCCATCCGCCACATTCTTCATCCACTCGGCCCGGCGTGTCACCGCCTGCTGCCATGCTGGCAGATCCGCCGCAAGGGCTTCTGAAGAAGCCACGGCGCCAACAAACGCCCCTATGCTCAGTTTTACAAAATTCCGGCGGTGAACGGGAGGAACGGCATTTGTCATGGCCCCCCGAATAGAAGGTCTCGGCGGTTAGTCAATTCTTATTCCTACAAAACCAGGTATTCCCAGTAAGGCGTAATCGGCAGCCGGGGGAGTGGCAGAACACTGAACTCTATTACAATTATGGCGCAGCGGGAATTGGCGGGGAGTAGACAACAGGGGAACTCCAGGCAGGGATAGGGAATGGAAGAACTGACGCTCGAACAC
>Ga0315905_10008869_pt1 | contig 10179 bp, 7 predicted proteins | sample LakEriMetagenome_5_FD_203522 | JGI IMG/M metagenome (GOLD analysis project Ga0315905, IMG submission 203522) | Freshwater fungal communities from buoy surface, Lake Erie, Ohio, United States - Buoy 4 MA121 | ecosystem: Environmental > Aquatic > Freshwater > Lake | place: USA: Lake Erie, Ohio... | reverse complement strand
AGTTGCTCTGCGAGCTTCGGCCCTACGCCACGCAGCGCCGTGACAGGCGTCTGCTCCAGCGCCTCGCGCGGGGGTGTTGCGGGCTCGCTCACGGAGTTGCTGGCCGTCTCGGGTGGGCTGCTGCGATCATAGCCGAACATCGGACGGAGCCTTGGCGTGACAGTGCACAGCGTTTTGATTGCGGGATGCGGGGACTTGGGCATTGCGCTCGGGTTGCGGTTGAGCGTGGCCGGCTGGGCTGTGACCGGCCTGCGCCGCCACCCCGAAGCCCTGCCTGCGGGGATCCGGCCCATCGCCGCGGATCTGGCCGACCCCGCATCGCTCGCCGTGCTGCGGGGGCAGCGCTTCGATCACGTGGTACTTGCTGGCGCGCCCGGCGGCTTCGATGAAGCTGCATATCGGCGTGTCTACGTCGATGGCGTACGCAATCTCCTTGGCGTGCTGGAAGGCGAGCCCGGCGTGCTGATGGTGGGCAGCACCGGCGTCTACCATCAGGAAGACGGCAGCTGGGTGGACGAGGACTCGGCCACGGAGCCGCGTGGGTTCTCGGGGCGTGCGCTGCTCGAAGGCGAAGCCGCGCTGCGGGATCTGGCCGGTGATCGTGCCAGCGTCTTGCGGCTGGGCGGCATCTACGGGCCGGGGCGGCTCAGGCTGATCTCGGAGGTGCGTGCCGGCGTTGGCTGTCCGCGCGAGCCCGTGCGTTTCACCAACCGCATCCATCGCGACGATGCCGCGGCCATCCTGCAGTTCCTGCTGGAGAAGCGCGCTGCCGGGCAGGCCCTCGCGCCGTGTTATCTGGGCGTTGACTGCGCACCCGCGCCGATGTGGGAGGTGCGGCACTGGTTGGCCGAACAGCTCGGCGTGTCACTCGATGACAGCCGCCCGCTGAGCGATTCCCGCGGTGGCAACAAGCGTTGCAGCAATGCACGCCTGCTGGCCGAGGGATACCGCTTTCTCTACCCCGATTACCGCGCGGGCTATGCCGCGCTCCTGCGCCCTGTCGCGGCGGACGGCGAGATTTAGGTGCGCGGCACCATGATCGCTTCGATCTCGATGGCTGCGCCTCGCGGCAGCGCGGATACCTGCACGGTCGATCGCGCCGGGTAGGGCTGCGTGAAGGCCTCGGCCATCACCGCGTTCACCTCGGCGAAATTGCCCAGATCGGTGAGGAAAATAGTGAGCTTGACGATCTGGCTGAGGTCCCCGCCTGCCGCCGCACAGACGGCGCTCAGGTTCGCGAACACGCGCCGCGCCTGGGTGGCAATGTCGCCCTCGACGAGCTGCATCGTGGCCGGATCGAAAGGAATCTGCCCCGAGAGGTAGACCACGCCGTTTGCTTTCACGGCCTGCGAGTAGGGACCGATGGCTTGCGGGGCTTCGGGGGTGCTGATGACGGCGCGGTTGCTCATGGGGTTTTCTCCTCGGCGTACTAAAATGCCGGCTAGCGGCCCCTGGGCCGTGTTCAATCGCGGGAAGTATCCCGTTGTTGTAGCACTGATACAAACGATAAAGCTGTCGGGGCGCTGGGGGTTCTACCCCGTTTCCACGGACAGTTTGGTTAAGACCGAAAACTCTCTATCGCGTCGAGCGACTCTACGCCGCATCCGCGGGTTGTGGAACCGCCCGAACCAAGCGTGGCCATCAGGATGTATTCAACCGCAGAGGGCCTCCAAGTAAATCCCCTTTAGTGCCTCTAGATGCTCTGCTGTACTGCGCCCTATGCGACTACCGTCTAGTGCGTTGATGGCGCGACCTGCGAGCGCATCGGGCACCCTCCGCATTGCCTCCATCAACGGCCGGTGGTCCTCCACCGTCACCACGTTGCCGCTGACCCCTTCTTCCACGCAATCCCCGATCGCGCCCCTGTCAGACGCAATGACCCACACGCCTGCGTGAATGGCTTCACGTGTAACGAGTCCAAAACTCTCCGGCCAGATGGACGGCGCCAGTAGCACATCCAGACGCGCATAAAGTTCGGCTACTTCCGATTGGTGATGGCGGCCGATGAACTCCACCGGCGTATCACCCCATTCCATGTGATAGCGCTCGCCGTGTTCGAGGCCGTGATCCACCACGACCATCTGGATGTTCCGGAACCCGCCTTCCTCAATGGCACGTCGCACCAGGTGATAGCCCTTGTGCCGACTGAGGCCACCAATAAAGCCGACCACGATGTGGCTATCCGGCTTGAGTACACGGCGGGAACGTGGCCGTAACTCCCGCAAGACCGAGAAATTCTCGTGGACCTCGACCTGCGTAAAGCCCGCCTCGCGATACACCTCGGCAAACTTCGGCGAGACCGCCAGCAAACGCTCAGCCCCCCGCAGCACGCTCCGCAGGCGCTGCGCCCGCGCCATCAAATTCGGGCGCTCGCCCACGCTGAGCGTACCGCCGCTAAGCGGGTCTCGGTGGTCGACCAGCTCGCCGTTTTCATCTACCAGGAAGATGTACCGGGAGAGCCACCACCCGTCATGCAGTGTGATGATGTACGGAATGCCCAGTGCGCGTGCCGCCACCAGCACTGAGCACGTCAGCACCTGGATGCAGTGCGCATGGACAAGATCGATTTCGTATGTCTCCAGGAACTCCTTGGTGAAGAGCTCGACTTCCTGATCTTCCGCCTGGGCCCATTCACGCCGAGGAATCTCTAGAGCCGTCACCAGCACATCTTCGTGCCAGTACTGCGTGACGCCATGAGGGCGTTGTGGGTCCGGGTCGTTGTTGGTGGTGAGCACAAAGACCTCGAACTCTTCGGCCATCTGCTCTTGCAACCCGCGGACCTGCGCCTCCACCACCCGCGTCGCGCCGCCGATGGATTGTGGGTGGTAATAGACGTTTGCCAGCATCACCCGCTTGCGCCGCTGTGCCCGCGATGCGGGCAATAGGGGTTCCAGGATGCCGCCCAGGATCCTGGTGCCCTGCTCGGGGCCAAAGCGCTCCAGCGCACGCGCACGTGCAGCCTCGCCGATGCGGGCGCGCAGGCTTGCATCCTCCACGAGCAGGCCGAGTTGCTTTGTCCACTCGGTCACGTCGCGCGCGAACAGCACATCGACACCATCATTCAGCGCTTCACGGTATGTCGCCGTAGGCGATACGACAGATGGAATCCCATACACGGATGCTTCAAGCCATTTGATCTCACTTTTCACGTCAGTGCTGCGCGATTCCTCCAGCACAGCAATGCTGATGTCCGCCTCCTGTAGCCGCGCGAGATATGCAGCAAAATCCGGCGTGGGAGGCTCAACCCGGATGCGTCCTGAGAGCAGCAGTTCGTTCGGAAGATCCTCGAAGAACCCCACAAGCTCCAGACGCGCTGTTGGATGACAGTCCAGCACCTCCAATGCTGCGGGCAGGAAGATGCGATAGAAATCCTCCTTGTGTGCCTTTGTGGCGCTGCCGTAGAAGATCACCACATCTTCATCGTTACGTCTGCGTCCGTGCTGCCCTGAGCGCGCCTCGGCAGCGAGGGCCTCATCCAACAGGTTGGGCAGAACTGTCACCGGCACAGATGCGTCCAGATGGCGCGTCACCTCACGTGCCAGCGCGGGTGTCGATACCGTTATCCGGTCCGCGAAGCGCAGACCTTCCAGGAAGAAAGGGTTGTCCAACGCAAGCCGGCGGTGGGTCTCCTCGTCGATGGTACCCGCGTATGTGTGTAGTGGTGGCGGGAAGACCTCCGGATCGAAAAGCAGGTCATCGATGTCGTAGATCACCGGAATGCCAAGCGCCCGCGCATAGGCAAACACTGGCATGTACTCGGGTGTTGCGGGTACGCGGCAGGCATACAGAACGGCTGCACCCATCAGCCGACGGCGCCAGTCCAGAGGTACCAATTCCGTCAGGTCGAGGTAATCGACCTCAATGCCCAGTGCGCCCGCCTGCGCAAACTTCTGGCAAACGCGGTACTGATAGCACTGGAAAAGCCCCTTCGAGCCCCAGAACAGCACGCGGTGACGGCTACGGCTGCGCCACGCGCCCTGCCGCAGTGTGCTGTCGCCGACGCCAACCGCACGAAGTGCCTGCGCACATGCCAACCGCAGATCCGCACTTCGGGCCAGCACGGCCAGCTCAACATCGCCACTCCGCGCGCGCTCGGAACTGTCATTGATGGCTGCACGTGCAAAGTCGGCAACGGCAGCCCATGCCTCACGCCGGCTCAGACACTGTTCGCCATTACGTGTAGAGGCATCCGCCAGGCGGTGGATCAGCGCGGGCAAATAACGGCGCGCGAGCCCGAGCCGCCCAACAAGGAAGGTCTTCGCCAACACAACTGATTGATGATAGACGTACCAATCCTGGGAGCCAGCGGAGAGCAGATCTGCGAAGGTTCCAAGTGCACGGGCGTACCTCCCGGCGAAGCTGTCCAACCGTGCTTGAAGCAACAGCTCCGCTTCGCGGCCTGACGCAGGGGTGACATCAAGGAGGTCAATGATATCGAGCGCCATGCGCTCATTCCGCATGATGCGATCTACCCAGCGCGCCAGCGGTACCCGTAGCGCTCTGAGACCCTCCGCGTCACCAGGGCCCGGTTGGGCAAACGCACGCCACAGCGCGAGGTGCGCCAGTAGGCCCGCCAGCGCCTCCCGAAGCATATGCAGCCGCCGTCCCTCGCCTGCCTCGTGGTGCCAGTTGAGGAACGCCGCCTGAAGTACCGAGCCATCCACCCCCGAACCTTGGGAAAGTGCGATTGGCGCGCAGGACCGAATGAGCGCCAGCTCCATGGGGAGCACATGGAACGCCCCGGCGCGCGCGAGCTTGTCGATGACTTCTGCAACAAGTTCCTCGCTGCCTGCATCAAAACGTTTCTGGAGCGCCGAAATGAGCGCTGGCAAGACCTCCGGGTCTCCCTCCGGGCCCTGCGCCGCCCGAACCTCGGCCGCTAAGCCGAAGAGGGAATCATCGCGATTGGTGAGCTCGAGACGAGCCATCCGCTCGCGTATGGACGGAACAAACGGGCCCTCGGACTGCCAGACGCTCGCGCCCTTTGTGAGAGCGGGCCATCCCAGAGGGCTGCCGTTGGCGAGCACGTCCGGGCGGCGCCCATCAAGTTGCGCCCGGCGCAGTGCGAGCGCAAGTTCCTCCCCCGGGTGCCCAACGAAACCGCTTTCCAGCGCCTCCTCTCCGTAAACGTCTCTCACATCCTGACGAGAGTGCCACTCTGCAGGCAGTGGCCACTCTCTCCCTTCCATCACAACGCTCAAGCCAAGATGCTCTCCGTCGATGCCGAAGGCCCACCCTCGTAACCGCATCGGGGCAAGGGACTCGACATTGCCTCGCACCAGGTTACGGCGCTCGTCACTTCGGCGGCGGAAGCGGGTCAGGGTAGAGAGGAAAGTTGACATGCCGGATTCCGAGCAATCTGAAATGATCGAGGTAGCGCTGCCTGACGCTCTTTCCGGCGTTCGTAGCACAAGCCACCGCGGACGATGGTCGTTAGTAGCAGTCGTCCAAACCGGCCCGGAGAATACTCAGACTGTTGAAAACCTGTGTGACCATCAGGTGTCACTCAGACAGCAATCAGGCCTATTGTCGTTAAAAGCGTACGGATGCCCGCCTAGCTCAACTCGACCCTGACAGAGCAGCAAGTCCCGCGTAAACCACCACTCGCGCATCCGAGGATGCGGCTTCCCAAGCAACTCTCCAGGTGCACCGCCGCGTTACCCCATGAACCGGGCCAGTCCGGAAACGGACCACGACACTCCAGGTTCGCCATGACCTCAAAGCGAAGTGCGTCAACTGGCTCGCCACATCCAGGAATCCCACGCAAGACGGAAGGGTGATGAAGAACACTGTAAACTCGCGCACAGAGCCATGGTCGACGGCACGAAGAATGGCGGCGGTGGCATCGCTGATGAATACGGGATGAATTCGTGCTCAAGCAAAAAAGCCAAGAAAAATGCTCGACTCTGAAACGCGTTGACCCCTTTGAACCATGTAAGCCGACGACCACAGATGAAACCCTTGGACATCGGCTGCTCTAAAATTTACTGCCCTGAGATGGCCTGTTAAACGAATCCATGAAAACCCGAGGAAGTATTCTGAACGAATCTGACACTGTCACAATGATGACCGTGGATAGAGCTCTTTATCTTCCTGCGTGCGGAGATTTCGATGGAGGCCTCTACTTCACAGATTTTCAGTCCGTTCCGACAGCAATTACTCGTCGTGGCAAAAGCATTCGTAATTCAGCAGCGCCACCCAAACGGCTGCAATCACTGAATTTAAACTCAATACCCGTTTCCAAGGCGCCGAATGGCTTTCTTTATTGCGGAGAGTTGCATCGTCATTATGGTCATTTCGTGCTCGAGTCGTTATCCCGACTTTGGCCTGTGACCCACAATCTCGATTTTCTTGAGCGCATCCCAGTTTTTATCGCCAGAGGGAGCGTGACGGCAATTTGCCAGCAGCGGTTTGCCACGGCTACTTTGACTGCACTTGATATAAATTCTGCGCTTATCTCAGATCTGAAAGAGCCCTGCATACTCGAAAATGTCATCGTGCCTTCACCATCCTTTGAAATCAGGCTGCGCGCAGCCAACAACTTTTTTTCAATGACGGGGCAAATAGGTGAGACTATTTTATCGGGTCGTACCATCGAGCCTGAATCACAGCCCCTGTACCTATCCAAGTCTCGCCTGACTCATGGTTTGTCGCGTATATTCAACGAAGAAGAAATTGATCATGAGCTTAGGGCGCGAGGGGTCGACGTAGTTTACCCAGAGCAGATGGCGTTCGTTGATCAAGTTCATGCAATAGCCACACATAACACCATCTGCGGCTCGGCAGGTTCAGCTTTCCATACAATGCTGTTTACGAAGGGAGTCAAAACTGTTCGCGGCGTGGTTCTTGGTGACGTTATAAACTCCAATTATCTGATTATAGATAAGGGATTAAAAAATCATGCTGAATACATATCGGCAGCTGAAATCGGATTGCGACTTATGCGACCAGATGAATTGCCAAAGGGTTGCAGTGTTGCGAGAAACTTCTATTGCCACGATATCTATAAATACTGCGATTGGATAACGAGATGACGGACTTGCGCGATATCACAAGCGAAGGCAGAGGCCTGTAAATGACTACACAAGCTTATGTTTTGCTGGAATACAAAGCGATAATTTTTTACGCTTACAAGTCAGGAAATTCCAGTCTGGTCGAGTGGATTTACGAGTTTGTTAAACCAAATACAACTAAAGGAATTAATCTTAAAAGAAAGCGCGCTCTTCTTAGCTCCCCGAACATAGGCATAAGAGCTTCTCTCGCTTTCAATCTCATACGCAAACATGGGTTTAACGGCGCAATCCTGGTCAGGAACCCATACTCCAGAGCGGCCTCTGGATTCATCAATAAATTTGTTCGTGACGGAGACATATGGCTGAACGTGAATAGAGGTTATGAAAAATGTGCAATAGAGCTTATGGCGGATAGCCCAAAATTCAGCTTCATAGACTACTTGAATGCGATCAGAAGTTACCGCTTGAATTCGATAGAGAACAGGTTGAATCTGCATTTCAAGTCTCAGGTAAATCCCGTGCATTCTGGTCTCCTGAAACATCTACGAATTATGAAAATTGAGAACATTGCTAGCGACTTGTCAGAGTTTTGCGTAGAAAACGGAATTCCCTACACCGAACTTCCCCGCGAGCGCTCTACGTCTATCAAGAACACTCAGCCTATCGACGGTGACGCCTCCGACATAGACTGCTTTGAGTTGGCACAGAGGAATCAGCTACCTACCCACGATCAACTTCTGTCCCGAGATGCAATTGCCTTGATAAATGAAATATATGAGATCGACTTTTTATCTTTGGGCTATGAAAAACGAGAGTCTGAGTCAGCCTTTTTATCTAGCCCTCACGCCTGTCTCGAAGGAGGTTGACTGATATGAGCCACGCTGATTCCGGATCGAGACTGGACCGGCTCGGAATTGAATTTAACACTGATAAATCATCGCGCGACCGGGTTCGGGATCCCGTGAACAGTGCGAACGTGATACCGCCCGGACATGATTACCTTAGAAAGTATGAATTTTTTCTCGATCGATTCTTAGAAAAACCAAACTTCCGTCTATTAGAGCTGGGGGCGGGTCCCGCCTGGAATATCGGCGCTTCTGCGAGACTATGGAAGGCTTATTTCAACCGGGATGATTTTCGTTTGCGTATTGTCGACATTAAAGACTCTGCGGTGCAGCTTCAGGATGAGTCCACCGAAGTGCTCGTGGGAGACTTGGCGAAGGTTCCTTTCCTTAGGCAAATTGCCAAGCAAAACTACGATGTGATCATAGATGATGCGTCACACTTCTGGGGTCATCAGATTCTTGCATTCAACATCCTCTTTGACTCAATCGAATCCGGAGGTGTTTATATCATCGAAGATATTCACACTTCGTTTGGCGAGAAGCGGGATCGCTGGCGTCGCGGTTCATCTGAGGATGCCTATTCAGCCCTGACTTACCTCGCCGCTCAGGTTGCCGGAAAAGGCCGCACACACCCAGTGCTCGAAAGATTCAGCGAAGCCGAAACCCCACCGTTGCAATTCTGGCGATCGATTGAAGGCATCACGTTTATAAACCATGCCTGCATAATCGTTAAGAAAGGTTTTTTTGCCAAATAACAGCTCGAGTTATTTATGCAGACCAAATCTCAACCGATGTTATCCGCTTAGGCATAGCTCCTTCAGTTTCTTGACACTACTTGAGTCCCGACAGTCCGGGGATTGATCTGATTAAAAAACTGTTCTTTTGCTACTCGTTTCGGAATGCTCAACGACAATGGCGCATAGTGTTCTTGAAGAGCACCGCGAGTTCACCTGTTCAACTCGACACCGAGGTACTCTTGAGCCTCGTGTAATTGCATCCGGTATCGCTCACTGAGCATGGACTCGACCTCCATGCCTACGTTAAATCTTGGCCCCAAGTCATTCTTTTGCTCTTTCGAAGCCGCAATGAACACGTCGCGGCTCACCCTGAAATCACCGACGTCGCTTATCGCTGCCGCCACACTGCCTGGGTCTGTCGTGAGGCGATCGTAGCCTATCGCCACGACGCGTCTGAAGTGCGCGCTGTAACGTGCGATAGCCCCCATGTAGTCGTTGTAGCGGTCTTGCGCGTGCATCCAAGGGTTGTTGCCCTCCAGCATACGCAATAGCCACTCTCGTGCGTCGCTGTCGTCAAGATGAAGCCCGTTGTAGGTACTCATCAACTTCACGGCCGAGAGAACGCGCCGCACAGGATTACGGCAGATCAGGATGACCACGGCGTCCTCGCCGACCACAGCCTTCATGGACCGGATTGCACTGTCGTCCAGCAGCATGTACTCAGGTGTGACCTCTCCCAGCAGAGACGAACGGGCTACAAACGGCCGAAAGAGATCGATGTAACTCACCTCCGAGATCGGACTGATGCCGAGGATGCGGTTCGCCCTGAGGTAGCACCGATAGCGTGCGTCGAGGAAGTCGAGCTCCTTGCTTCCTACGATGCGATCGACCTCGCGGCCAAGCTGCCGCAGCGAGAAATCGCGCAGCGCCTCGGGTGCCCGTACACCGTGCAACGTATCGAAGTAGTGCAGTTCTTTCAGGGGATGCATGAAGACATCTGTGGACGCTTCAATCGCATGGTGAACCAGCGTGGAGCCCGCGCGCTGCGAGCCTATCCCTAGCACGAAACGGGTCATGGACTGGGCGTCAGCCAGACGCCTGATCGATCGCGAGCGGCGCGACCTCTGCCTACATGAGTTCCGGGTGACCCAGCGAGATGTTTGATCACCCTGATACCCTCTCGATCTCTTGCCCGGAAAGGATGTCCAATCATTTCCGCTCCAGCGTCTTCGGCCCCTCGCTCCCTGCGGGCTCACGGCCGCGCCGATCATGCCATTGGATTAGGGTAATGGGTACGGGTAAGACCGGGGATTGAAGCAATCCCCCCTGCCTAGTGGCGTACGCGATTCACCCGGATGACGGACTTGATGGTACGCAGGCGACGAATCAGCCGCGCGAGCGCGACGCGATCGGGTATGGCCACGATCAGCCGCACCTGCGAGAGCTCGGCGTCGCGTTCTTCCATCGTGATTTTCTCGATGTTCACGTCGAGTGCGCTGATGCTGTTGGCGATGGCGGCGATCACGCCCTTGCGGTTCTCGAGTTCCACCAGCAGTTCGCAGCCGAATTCGCCGCGCGTCTCTT